>Ga0066704_10000558_pt1 | contig 13828 bp, 15 predicted proteins | sample GraSoiAngelo_153_FD_66458 | JGI IMG/M metagenome (GOLD analysis project Ga0066704, IMG submission 66458) | Grasslands soil microbial communities from the Angelo Coastal Reserve, California, USA - 14_1009_12_40cm | ecosystem: Environmental > Terrestrial > Soil > Grasslands | place: USA... | reverse complement strand
CGCGACTATCTGTCAGCGCAGGGATTCTTCGAGATTGAAACGCCGTTCATGACGCGATCGACACCCGAAGGCGCGCGAGATTACCTCGTCCCTAGCCGCGTGCAGCCGGGAAGTTTCTACGCGTTGCCGCAATCTCCGCAGCTGTTCAAACAGATCCTGATGATCTCGGGATTCGACAAATATTTTCAAATCGTCCGCTGCTTTCGCGATGAAGATTTACGCGCCGACCGGCAGCCCGAGTTTACCCAGATCGATCTGGAGATGTCCTATCCCCAGCAGGAGCGCGTGTGGGAAGTGGTCGAAGGATTTCTAACGGCTGCGTTTAAAGCCGGCGGATACGAGATCAAAACACCATTTCCGCGCATGAGTTACGACGAAGCCATCCGCCAGTATGGCAGCGACAAGCCGGATATGCGGCTGCCGGCGATGACCGATGTGCGGGAGGCGTTCACGGCGGAAAATCTTCAGGCTCTGGGAGTGAGCCAGAATTTGCCCGTGGTAGCAGTTCGCATCCCGAAAGTTGGCGAGCTTTCGCGAAAGGAGCGCGATGACGTCAAGCCGCTATTTTCGGCGAAGGGTGATGCGAAGTTGTTCGAAGACTTTAAACGGGTGGAAAAGAATTTCCCAGATGCCGCTGCAAAAGCTATGGAAGCGACAGCCGCTGAGGCTGGCGATCTGATCGTCATCATTGCCGGAAGCGAAAAGCCCGGAGAGCACAAGTCTGCGGGGGGCGTGAAGCCCGAAGTCAAGCAGCATGATCATGCGGTTTACAACGCGGCTGGCATGTTGCGCGTCGCGCTGGGACAAAAATATGCCGCCAAACATGGCACGTTTGCTCGCGGCGAATTTCGATTCTTGTGGGTCACAGATTTCCCCATGTTCGAGCGGGATGAAGAAGGAAAGCGCTGGGCGGCCGCGCATCATCCATTCACTTCGCCGCATGAGCGCGATATGGATAAACTCGAGTCCGATCCAGGCGCGGTGCGAGCATTGGCCTACGACGTGGTGCTGAACGGCACTGAGCTGGGATCAGGATCGATCCGTATTCATCGGCAGGACATTCAGCGTAAGATTTTCCGAGCTCTCGGAATGACCGAAGAAGAGGCCCGCTCTCGCTTCGGCTTCTTCCTGGAGGCGCTGGAGTATGGCACGCCTCCGCATGGCGGAATCGCCTTGGGACTTGACCGCTTAGTGATGATCCTGGCTGGAGCCGACAGCTTGCGAGAAGTGATTCCCTTCCCCAAGACGGCACGGGCCGTGGACCTGATGGTGGATGCGCCTACGCCAGTGAGCGAGGCGCAATTGCGGGAGTTGGGGATCCAGGTGAAGAAATAATTTGCCGGCTTATTTTGGTATCTTCTCTCGTAGCTTGTAGCGTTGCAGCTTTCCAGTAGCGGTTTTGGGCAGCTCGGGGAAGAATTCCACCCACCGAGGACGTTTGAAAACGGGCAAGCGGCTCACAACAAACTCTTGCAGTTCGCGCGCCAGTTCTGATGTGCCAGCTGTGCCATTTTTCAAGACCACACAGGCTACCGGTTTCATCAGATCGTCCTGATCTTTGTGGCCCACTACTGCTGCTTCCTGCACGGCAGGATGTTCAATCAACACGCTTTCGATTTCCACTGGGCTAACCCAAACACCGCTACATTTGAGCATGTCATCGGAGCGGCCGGCGTACCAGAAATAGCCGTCGGCGTCCTGAGAGTATTTGTCGCCGGTGCGGATCCAGTGGCCTTCGATGGTGTCCTTGGATTTCTCGTGCTGGTTCCAGTAGTGGGAGCAGGTGGAATCGGCTTTGACCAGGAGGTTGCCGATCTCTTCAGTCTTCACCGGTTGGTTATTTTCATCCACTATTTTCACCTCGTATCCAGGAATGATCTGGCCGCTGGAACCGGGGCGGACTGCCCCGGGCCGGTTGGCGATGAACATATGCAGGACTTCGGTGGAACCGATGGCATCGAGGATCTCGACGTCAAAGCGTTCTTTGAAGCGATGGTAGATCGCGGCGGGCAGGGCTTCTCCGGCAGAGACAGCACAGCGAACGGAAGAAAGGTTGAACTCACGGCCATCATCGCGGTGGTAGGGGACCAAAGCGGCAAAATTCGATGGGACGGAAAAGAACAACGTCGGCTGATGACGCTCGATGGTTTCAAAAACATGCTGCGGCTTGGGCGGACCGGGACACAGAATACTGGTGGCGCCGACGGCAAGCGGGAAGTAGAGCGCATTGCCGAGTCCGTAGGCGAAGAATAGTTTGGCCACGCTGAAGCAGCGATCCGAGTCGGTGATATTTAGGATTCCTTTGGCGTAACGCTCGGAGCACACTACCATGTCGTGCTGCAGGTGGACGCAGGCTTTGGGAAATCCGGTCGAACCGGAGGAGTAAAGCCAGAAAGCGGCGTCATCTTTGTTTGTCGGTTCGGAGTCAAGCTCGCTCGAGTTCTGTTCAAGTAGCTGATTGAAACTCAAAGTGTCTGCAGGTGGGTCTTCACCGACCACTATGATGCGTTTCAGATAGCGCAGCTGCCCTTTGGGGATGGCGTGAATCTGGGAACAGAGTGATTCGCTGACAATTGCCACACAGGCTCGCGAATTGTTGAGCATGTACTGGTAGTCGCTGGGTTTTAGGATAGTGTTGACCGGAACCGGGACGGCTCCGATTTTGATGGCGCCAAAGAAGCTGACGGCGAATTCCGGAGTGTCCAGCAGGAGCAGCAGAACTCTTTCTTCAACCCGAACACCAAGCTGTCGTAGGCCATTGCCTAATTGATTTACGCGCTCCGCGAGTTGCTGGTAAGTGAGAGCTGCGGCTTCGCATTCGATAGCTACTTTCTGGCTCTTTCCCTCTCGCAGATGACGATCGATGAAGTATGTGGCGGCGTTGAATTCGTCAGGAAGGGAAATGGACGCGACCGGGGTCATTTAGGGACGGCACGATGCTTGCGGAGGGTTTCGAGAATAATCACGCTGCTGATGGAAAAGCACCCCACGGCGGCCAGGGCCGCCACTTGAAATAGACCCGAGCTGAGATGGAGAACGTCGGCGAAGAGCGCAGTCACCGCCAGCAAGATTCCCAGAAGGTTGAGCAAGACGGGCCCGCGCACACGGCGATCCCCGTCACGCCGAACACGGAGTTGCAGCAGAACCGCGGCCAACCCGATCGCAGCCACCACCACCAGCGCCAGCGGACTGAAAAAGGCACGTGGGCTGGTGTAAAGAACCACCACTGCAAAGGCGGTGCAGAGTAAGCCGGAGCCGATTACATTCCAGCGGCGCGTGCGATGCTGAGACCTATCCAATTTCACCTCGGACGTGAAGACCCATTGTAGACAGAGTTCCGCCCAATGCACAGGCCTGCCTCAGCTTTCAGTCCGATGAAATGCCAGGCTGCTCTGAGGGGAATGATTCATCGAGGCTGGCCAGAATCCAGTCCAGCCTTTTCCGTTCCAGTGAGGGCGTTCGGAGGAAGGTAATACAGGTGAATTGTCTTACCGATTTGCTCGACCGGCTTTCTCCCGTCGAGCCAGGCAAAAGCTCCGGGAGGGTAGGTAGTGTGGAGGACGTCGCCCATGCGCAGAGATCGCAGGCTGATCGCAACCCAGCCCGTGACCGGCTGAAACGGTGGAGGAGTCTGGAAAACGGGAAGGTTCATTCGAGACATATCGGCGCTGCTCCAGACTGCAAGGTTCAGTTGGGAAGTGTTTCTTTCGTGCAGCGCCCGAGATAAGCGAAATAAGTCCTGTCCGCAGTCCAGATCGCAACCGGTCACCAGCACCCGGCTGGGATCCGGGCCTGCGAGTTCATTGAAATAAGCAATGTAGTCGGGATGAGCATTCAGGCTTGAAATGCACTGCCAGAGCAGCAGCACAAGAAGCGCTGACCGTCCCCAAGGATGCCAGCGTCTAGGCGACTGCCACAGAAAGCTGCAAGCATAACCCGCAACTACCGCCAACAATGGAAAGACGACCATCACATGCCGGACGCCGGCGTTATATTTCACAAACAGAGTGACGCAAAAGACAGCGAGAACAGCCGCCGCCGGAGCCACAGTGGTCCACCGCAGGGGCCGGGAAAGAAGTACACACAGTCCAATGAGACAGAGCAAAAGGAAGGGTAGTGGCGTCTTTACCGCTACAGCGACGAGAAAGAAATACCACCATCCTCCATTCTTTTCTTTTCCCAGCAGATATGCCAGCGAAGGAGTCTTATTCAGCGCCCAGGCACTGGCTAGGCCCTTCAGCAAGGCGGGAGCCGGCAGCCAGGGATCTCTCAGCACCAGGGTGCGAGCTATCTTGCGTGCGGGTCCTGGAAAATGCTGGAAAGACGGCACCGACTCAGGAGAGAGCTGCATACTTTCTCTGACGTGCCCAGCCGAGAAGCCATAGCTGCCCAAACCACGATAACGGCGACTGCCAACACCAGCGCGAGTTTTGTCAACCACCCACTTTTGACGTCGTTATGTACGGGTTCAGAGCGACGTTCGACCAGCCACTTACCCAGCAATATCGCTGCCGCTCCAGCTGGTAGGAACAAAAGCGTAGTGAATTTTGCAAGCAAGGCAAGCCCTGGGCGGTGTCTTAAATAGCGGTGATTAAAACACTACCAAGCCCTGTGGTAACCCCCAATACTAGGCTCGATCGCATGGTTGGCTTTTCCAGCCAGCGGGTAAACGCGAACAGCGCTGTACACTGCATGCAACCCGTGGCTATATCTGTGTAAGCCAGACCGGAGAATGCCAAAACAACGGGCAGGGTTGAGAATAGAAGAGCTGCCATTGCCCCAGCAAATTCTCCGAACTCCTGGCGGGTCCAGCAAAACACAAGCCCCACGGCCAACACAAAAAATGGAAGTACGGCGGCGCGCGCGAGTGACAGGCTTAGCAAATAATGCCCATGGTCATAGAGGACGCTGTTTCCCACGTCATGATAGTTGTGAATACGTGGGTCACTCGCGGGCCAATTGGGGAACCGTTCTCCAGCCAGGTAGAGTGGGATTCCAATTGCGATGCGGGTGAGCGGGGGATGTAAAGGGTCCAGCGCGTAAGTGCCGCGGTCCAGTAATTCGATCGCGGCGGCCACGTGACCGGGCTCGTCGAATCCTTGGGCCGTAAGCTTGTAGGTTAGGAGAACGCGTGTGACTGCGATCAAAACCAGAAGCACGATAACCACAGCGACGAAACGCTTGCGACCCACTCAGCTATCTTCCCTTGGCGGCTTCTTCAACAGCACGCCGGGTCATCACTGTGACCAGGTGCTGGCGGTACTCGGCAGAGGCGTAAGTGTCGCCAATGAACTCCACATCGGAACCAGCCTGGGCTGCGGCGCCAGCGATTTCGGCTGCAGATTTGCCGCGTAGAGCCCTTTCCACGGCGGTGGCGCGGTAGGCGATGGCGGAGACTCCAGTGATCCCTATCGCAGCGCTATCGATTTTGGCCCCCGACATTTTCAGAAGAACGGCGATTCCGACGACGGCGTATCCAGAGGCGGGGTGATGGTGCTTCTTATAGGCTGCCCGCTGGCCCTCGGTGCGCGGTACCCGTACCTCGGTGAGAATTTCGTCATTGCGCAACGCGGTGGAAAACATTCCGCTGAAAAAACTTGTGGCTGGAATGACTCGCTCGCCAGTCCGGCTTTGGGCGACGATCTCGGCATCGAGAGCAAGTACGGCGGCAGGATAATCCGCTGACGGATGGGCTTGGGCGAGTGAGCCTCCGACCGTGCCGCGGTTGCGGACCTGGGTATCACCGATCTGCGAAGCGGCCAGGGCCAAAAGCGGCGAAGACTTTCGAAGAAGCTGCGATCCAGCGATATCGGCGTGGGTAGTCATGGCGCCGATGGCGACGCGGTCACCGGACTCGCGAATGTAGCTGAGGTCCTTGATGCGTCCGATATCCACCAGCAGCGTGGGTTGCGCCAACCGTAGTTTCATTGCGGGCAGAAGACTGTGGCCACCGGCAAGAATTTTGGCGTCTTCACGCGATTGCAGCAGAGTCAAAGCTTCGCTTAGATTGCGAGGCGACTCGTAATCAAAGTTTGCCGGAATCATGCTCGTGGCCTCCTTGCATTGCTTGTAGCCTTGGCGGGTGGTTTCGATTTCGTCGATTCAGATTTGGGCCCCGAAGATTGTGCCTGCCGAATGGCGCGCCACACCCGTTCCGGCTTGAGCGGCATTTCGATGTGACGGACTCCGAGATGCGCTAGCGCGTCGCAGACCGCGTTTACGGCGCAGGGTGTGGAAGCGATTGTGCCTGCCTCGCCTACACCTTTCACGCCCATGGGATTTACCGGCGAAGGCGTGACCGTGCTTCCGAGGGTGAACTCCGGCAGGCAGTGAGCTTTGGGCAGAGCGTAGTCCATCAGCGTGCCGGTGAGGAGCTGACCGTCGTCGTTGTAGATCAACTCTTCCCACATAGCCTGGCCGAGGCCTTGGGCAATGCCTCCGTGAATTTGTCCGTTCACCAGCATAGGATTGATTACGTTGCCGCAGTCGTCCACGGCAACGTACTTGTCGATCTTGACCTCTCCGGTTTCGGCGTCTACTTCGACGGAACAAATGTGACATCCGAAGGGGAAAGTGAAATTCGAAGGCTCGAAGAAATGGGTGGCTTCCATGCCGGGTTCGAAGCCCGGAGGAATGTTGCGAGCCGTATAGGCAGAGAGAACAAGGTCTCCGAATAAAATGGACTTCTTGCCACCGTCGGCAGTGAGGCGGCCGCGCCCAATGGTGATGTCAGCAGGCTTCACGCCGAGCAGGTGGGCAGCAAGCGTCGACATTTTGGCTTTGAGCTTTTGTGCCGCCATGTAAGCGGCAGTTCCTCCGACAGCGGTGGCACGGCTGCCGAAGGTCCCAATGCCGTATGGGACAGCCATGGTGTCGCCGTGCACCACGTTGACATCCTGAGGATCGATTCCCAGTTCGTCGGCAATGAGCTGCGCGAAGGTAGTTTCCTCGCCTTGGCCATGCGGCGAGGCGCCGGTTAACAAAGTAACTTTGCCGGTGGGCTCGATGCGCACTGTGCCGCTTTCCCAACCTCCGGCGGGTGTAGCCGCGGAGGGGCCGATGGCGCAAATCTCCACGTAGGTGGAGACGCCGACTCCGTAATATTTGCCTTCCTTTAATCCAGTCTTCTGACGGCGGCGGAGATTGTCGTATTCCGCGAGTTTCAGCGCTTTCTTTAGGCTCTCCTGATATTTTGCCGAGTCATAAGTAAGGCCGGTAATCGTGGTATAGGGAAATTCATTGGGCTGAGGAAAGTTCTTCAGGCGAAACTCGGCGGCGTCCATGCCAAGCTCGTGTGCGGCGATGTCCATAATGCGCTCCACGTTGTAAGTGGCCTCGGGACGGCCAGCGCCGCGGTAGGCGTCGGTGGACATCTTGTTGGTGAAGACGCCTACGATGTCAATCTGGATGGCAGGAATCTTGTAGCAACCAGCGTGCATGAGCGCGGTAAGCTGGGGGATCAGCGGGGTGAGAAGTTGATGGTACGCGCCTAGGTCCGCGAGTATGCGGGCGCGAAGGCCAAGAATCGTGCCGTTCTTCTTTAGTGCCAGTTCGACATAATTAATGGTGTCGCGACCGTGGATGGTGGCGAGGAAGTTTTCACGGCGAGTCTCGGCCCACTTCACGGGACGTCCCAACTTCATCGCCAGCCAGGGCACAATTCCCTCTTCGCCGTAAACGTTGAGCTTGCTGCCGAATCCTCCGCCGACTTCCGGAGCAATCACGCGCACTGCAGTTTCAGGCAGACCGACGAGCAATGAGATCTGAGTCTTCAGCAGGTGAGGGATTTGCGTGGAGGACCACACGGTCAGGCGATTTTCGCCAGGGAGGTATTCGGCAAGGACACCGCGCGTCTCCATGGCAATGGGTGCGAGCCGCTGATTGATCATGCGCTGCTTTACGATCCGATCAGCTTTCTTGAAGGCAGCGTCCACGTCGCCATTTTTCAGGCTGTGGGTGAACGCCTGATTGCTTTTGAACTCCTCATGGACGTGCGGAGTGTCTTTGCCCAGGGCCTTCTCCATGTCGGTGACCACGGGCAGAGGTTCATAATCCACTTCCACGAGTTCAGCGGCATCGCGAGCGGTATACAGGTCCTCGGCAACGATCACAGCAACAGGCTCGCCCACGTAACGTACTCGACCGGTGGCTAGTACGGGATGACTGGGTACCTTGAGGTCTGGCATCTGAATGGCGCAGGGAACCGGCCCTATGCCCGTCGTATCTTCCGCGGTAAAAACGGCTACTACGCCCGGCAACGCTCGCGCAGCGTCGATGCGAATGGACTTGATCTGGGCGTGAGCGTGTGGCGAGCGGGTGAAGGCGCAATGAAGCATACCCGCAGGCTTGAAGTCGTCGGTGTAGTGGCTGATGCCCTTGATAAGCCGCGGGTCTTCCTTACGCTTGAGTTTCTGGCCGAACCAGCGAACGTCGCTGTTGCCCTTGCCTCCGTTACTCGATGCGCCGTTAGATTTTCCGTTACGCGTCATAGGTCACCTCGCTCCCGCGCGCGCTGCGACTGGCTTGGACATTTTGCGAGAGGCGTTTCTGACGGCTGCAACAATGTTCTGGTAGCCGGTGCACCGGCATACATTGCCGTTGAGAGCCTGGCGAATGTCGGAGTCCGAAGGGTTGGGTTGGCGATCAAGGAGGTCATGCGAGCACATGATCATGCCGGGGGTACAGAAGCCGCATTGCAGGCCGTGCTCCTCCCAGAACCCGTCCTGAAGGGGATGCAACTGGTCACCTGTGGCCAGACCCTCTACGGTAGTGACGCTGCGACCGTCGGCTTGAACCGCCAGTACGGTACAGGATTTGACGGCACGGCCGTCCATCAACACGGTACAAGCGCCGCATAGTGAAGTTTCGCAGCCTATGTGAGTACCCGTGAGGGCGGCATTTTCCCGAAGAAAGTGGACCAGCAACAAGCGCGGCTCCACTTCGGCGCTACGCTGAACCCCGTTGATATTGATCGTGATTTTCTTCTTCATAGGTCCCCGCGGTATAGGCAAGAATCGGGCAGGAATCAGTCGAGGGGGGCAACGATATCAAAAGCATGGGCGGGATGACAAGGGGTCACGACTGCAGAAATCAGCTCAGTTGGAAGCAGGACTCGGAGGGGCGGAAATCGGAGTCACAGCCTTCAATTGGTCCAACGCGGTCAGGACGCTCTGCCACTTATCTTTGTCTTTCTTGGTGTTGATTGGAGCAGAGAGATCGGAATAGAAGTGCAGAATGTTGTCGCGCAAATCAGGCGTGACCCCATTGAATTTGTGCTCGGATAATCTGCTCAGCAACTTGGCATAGGTATCATCGGTCAGCGAATATTCGGCCGCCTTGGTCTCTTGGCCAGTATCGAAATCAACATTGGGCAGTTGCAGAGAGTTGGCACGAGCCTGTTCCAGAAAAGCCCGGTATCGGTCGACTGTGACATTAATGCTCTTGATATACATGCCTTCGGTCTGCGGGGTTGGAACCTTGAACGCCAGGGCTTTAAACGGCCCAATTTTGGGCATAAGTCGCAATATGGTTGCCAGAATTCGGGTTCCGAGGCCGGGCTTGATGTAATCCTTTCCCCATTCCTTCTCGTAATCGGTGCGCTTAAGCCGGTACAGGAACTTTTTCTTGGCGACACTAGGCTTCTCGCTCATCAGTTCCTTCTTATGAGTTTGCAGCGCAACCTTGGTCATTTGCGGGATTAACCGGCTGATTGAGAAACGGTAAGTACCCACTGCCAGGTCCTCATGCGCGAGTATGTCTTTCACTTCCACACCGTAGATGACCGGGAACGCACGCTCCAGCAAAGGCTTGGACACTTTGAAACCGATGAAATCGTGGTACTGCTCCGATGCATAACGATTCTTCGCGACTTGCACCATGTCGAAACCGAATTCGGTTTTAATGTGAGCCGTTTTGTTCTGAGCGTATCTCACGGAATTCCCAAATTTTTTCTGGAGCTTGGGATATTCGATTGCCACCGCTTGGTTCACCGTCGGATGCCCGGAAATATCTGCCGCATAGTGCGCAAGAGCACCCAGCGAGAAGGCGTATTCATTGACGTCCTGGCTCTGGCGCAACATCTCGAGAACGAAGTCTCCACTGCGCACGTAGTGCACCAGGTTGCTGAAGTCGGCGCTGCCGAAGGGGTAGTAACCCAGATCCTGAATGACGGCGCCACCATATGCGTAGGCATGGGCTTCTTTGAGTTGTTCGTCAGTCAGACCCGGATATCGGGTTTTTAGCAGAGGTTCAATCACGTCGCCCCATACCATGTCCACGACCTGCTCATGGGTGAGAACCGAATATGCCGAGGACCCATTGCAGCACAGCAGCAAAATGGCGAGAAGGGTAAATGCACGGAATTGCCGACAGAGCATGATTGCGCAACCAGCTTGAATTGTATCCCAGACTATTGGAGACAGCATGACAGCAATTCGCACTTTAGGGAGGATGCAAATTGCGTAATCCCGCGTTGTAGATTGCTGGCAGAGGATCATTAGCAGAATGTCCGTGCAAACCCTATCAACCCTACGCGCTTGCGCCCGCCACCCACTCCGCATCTCTGGCGCCGCCATGACTGAAGGCGTAGAGCACCAGTTCCACGCGGCTGGAAATACCCAGCTTATCGAAAATACGGAAGAGATATTTCTTAACCGTGTGTTCGCTGAGCCCTAGTTCCTGGGCAATTTCGCGATTGCTGAGTCCGTCGGCGACGAGGGCGACCACCGTTCTTCGCGCGGGGTCAGAAGTTTGAACCCGCTCGCATTCACCACGCGCAGTGAGGGCACCTGGGCTACGGCTTCGATGAGATATTGCATTTGCTCGCTATTTGCCCAGACCTGGCCTTGATGAACACTCTGAATGCACTTGCACAGCAGCCGAAAAGGATGTTCGGCGAAGCAAAACAGTCCCCTGGCGCCGGAGCGGAAAGCATTCAGCGCCACCTCGCGGTCGCCGGAGTTAATCAGCACGATCTTGGGGATTTCTGGATGAGCCAAATGAAAGCGCCGGAGCAACGTCATATCGTGCGATTCAGTCCTGGGGCGATCGACATTGATGACTGATTTGTGCGGGAAAGGTCGCGACGGTTTGCAGCATGGCGTCGAGATCCGCGGCACAGCAGATTACGTCAAATTCGGGGCGCTGCCCTAGGGCGCTGACCAGAAGCTGGCATTCCATCTGGTTGGAGTCGGCGACCAGCACACGAATGGCACTCAACGAAGCCAACGGACATAGATTCCATAAAGTCCTCGGGGAAACCACACTTTTTGCTGCTGGTGGATTTCAAAAATGCCGGCCATGGCATGATTGGCGGCGCCAAGCTGGCGACACACGCTGTCTATTCACGCGCGGCGCGACTCCGGCTCCGAAAAATGATTACGGAGTTTCGGCCGGACGTAACGAACGTACGCAACATTTATCACCATTTGTCGCCCTCGATCCTTTGGGAACTGAAGGCGCAAGGCGTGCCCGTTGTCTATCACATCAATGATTTCAAGCTGGTTTGCCCCAGCTACAACATGGTGTCTCACGGCCACGCCCGTGAGCGTTGCCATAACGCAAAGTTCTGGCACGTGCTTACCGAAGGGTGTTACGCCGGATCACCTGGATCAAAGCTTGTGCTGGCGGCTGAAGCTTATTTTCACTCTTGGCTGCGGACTTACAAAAAGTGTGTCGACCGGTTCCTAGCGCCCAGCCGGTTCGTGAAGGACAAGCTGATACAGAACGGCTGGGAGACCGCAAAAATCGATGTGCTACCGCACTTTCAACAATTGCCGCCAGGCCCGCCGAAAGAAGCGGCAGCCGATGCCCCGGTCCTCTACTTTGGACGGCTTTCGCCGGAGAAAGGATTGACCGACCTACTGCAAGCCATGCAACATCTGCCGAAAGTCCCCTTGTGCATCGCAGGAGAGGGACCCCAAAGGCTGCAACTCGAAAAAATGGCGGATTCGATGGGGTTGTCGAACGTGGAGTTCGCCGGTCATCTTGCGAGCCGCGAATTGAACGGCGCGATCGCTGGCGCACGTCTCACGGTGTTGCCTTCCAGGGCTTATGAGACGTTTGGAAAAAGTATTCTCGAGTCCTTTGCGTTTGGCCGTGCTGTCATAGCGTCCGATCTGGGTTCCCGTCGCGAGCTGATCTATGAGAACCAAACTGGATTGCTGTACCCACCCGGTGATGTGGAACAACTAGCGAAACAAATTTCATTTCTTCATGACCGACCAGAGCTGACGGCTTAGATGGGGGCCGCGGGGCGGGAGCTGGTAGTAAATCAGTATTCTCCGGAGACCCACTATGCGGCCTTGATGAAACTCTATGGGACTCTGGTGGTAATGGGCAAAAGGCTGCCGGCCGCAAAAGAGAACCCAAGTCGATTGCGCGTGGCATTTATCGGTGGCCGCGGAGTGATTTCAAAGTACAGCGGTATCGAAGCTTATTACGAGGAGGTGGGCAAACGGCTCGTAGAGATGGGTCATCAAGTGACAGTCTATTGCCGGACTTACTTTACTCCTCCGTTAAAAGAACACAATGGGATGCGACTGGTGCGGCTGCGCACAGTCAGATCCAAGCACCTGGATACCCTGGTGCACACTTTCCTGAGCACTGTTCACGTTCTGTTCACCGGCTGCGATATCGTGCATTATCAATGTTTGGGCCCTGCCCTCTTCTCATTCATCCCGCGAATATTCGGAAAGAAGACAGTAGTAAGTGTGCAGGGTCTGGATTGGCAAAGAAAAAAGTGGGGGCATTCGCTTCCCTTGTGCTGAGACTCGGAGAACAGGCTTCCGTGCGCTTGCCCAGCACTACGATGGTCGTGTCGAAAAATCTGCAAAAGCATTACCAGTCACGATATTTCAATCGGGTTACGTATGTGCCGAACGGGACCATAATCCGGCGACAGCGTTCGACATCCAGACTTGCTGGATGGGGGCTCACAACAGGCAACTACATTCTTTTTCTCGGCCGTTTTTCGCCGGAAAAGAATTGTCACCTGCTGATTCAGGCTTATGAAAAGCTCCTGACTCCCGTAAAGCTTGTATTTGCGGGCGGCTCCAGTCACTCCGATTCGTATGCCGGCCAACTGCGCAATCATCAAGACGAGAATATTCACTTCCTTGACTGGGTTTCTGGCGATGCTTGGACGAATTGCTCACCAACGCCATGCTCTTTGTTTTGCCTTCGGATATCGAAGGGCTTTCATTGGCCCTGCTGGACGCGATGGGAGCGGGAGTATGCGTCTTGACCAGCGACATCGCGGAGAATTGCGAACTGGTTGAAGGCGCAGGCTTCACCTTCAAACGAGGGGATGTGAATGATTTGGAGCGAATGCTGCGCTGGCTAATTTCTGACTCGTCGGCCCGATTGATGGCGGCTGAAAAGGCGCAGCAGCGTGTTCGCGAACATTATTTGTGGCGAGGAATCACGGTAGAGGTGGAGCGTGCTTATTGGCGGACAATGGGAAGAGAAGATTCCAGTGCGGCGCTGCGGCAATTACCACTTGGCAATTTAGGCGACTTGACCATACTGCCTAAAACCAAAAAGATTGGTATGTAAGAAATCGCCACAATTTTCAAAGAGTTCAGGGTTGGAATCAGCTTCCGGCCCTTTTTTTATTACAATTCGTGAGAATATGTCAGCATGTCTGTGGCGAGGGCCAATCGTGAAGTGTGGACACGATGGCTCGATGCTGAGTACCGGCCGACCACTTATAGAATTCAGCAAGCATGCAAAACACAATCTTAATCACCGGCGGCTCCGGCTTCATTGGATCGAATTTCATTCTGCAATGGATAGCCTCGGAAAGAACGCCGGTGGTCAATCTTGATAA
>Ga0066704_10000557_pt1 | contig 13834 bp, 12 predicted proteins | sample GraSoiAngelo_153_FD_66458 | JGI IMG/M metagenome (GOLD analysis project Ga0066704, IMG submission 66458) | Grasslands soil microbial communities from the Angelo Coastal Reserve, California, USA - 14_1009_12_40cm | ecosystem: Environmental > Terrestrial > Soil > Grasslands | place: USA... | reverse complement strand
CGTTGAGCGTGCGGCCGAACGCCGTGCCGATCGCCGGCTTGAGGTCGCCGCCGAACGTATCGGCCCACAGCCGCGCGATCTCCTCGGGCTTCAGGCGGCGATGGCCCTCCAGCCGCCGCACCGCCTGCGGCTGGGCGAGCACCGTGTAGCCGTAGCCAAAGGAGTGGAAGACCTGCCCGTTCACCTGGGCGGCGGCGTCGCTGGCCAGATAGACGACCAGCGGGGCGACGTTGTCGGGATCACGCTCGGTGCCGACCGCCTGCTCGCTCGGCCACTTGCCGGTGGTCTCGAAGACCTCGCGCCCGCGCGGCGTGGAGTCGATCATACGGGTGGCGCCGCTCGGCATGATCGAGTTCGCGGTGACGCCGTACCTGGCCAGCGCGTTGGCGGTGGACCACACGAGGCCGATGATGCCGTTCTTGGCCGCCGCGTAGTTCGGCTGGCCGGGCGCCCCCAGCGCCGACACCGACGACATCGCGATGATGCGGCCGCTGCGCTGCTCGCGCATGCGCGCGGAGGCGGCCCGCACCGTGTTGAACGCGCCCTTGAGGTGGACGGCGATGACGGCGTCCCACTCGCCCTCGGCCATGTTGAACACCATGCGATCGCGCAGGATGCCGGCGACGTGCACGAGGACATCGATGCGGCCCCACGCCGTCGCGACCTGCTCGACCATCTCGGTGCCCTGGACGAAGTCGGCCACGTTGCCGTAGTTCGCCTCGGCGACCCCGCCCGCCGCCTCGATCTCGCGCACCACCGCGTCGGCCGGACTGCGATCGCCGCCCTCGCCGGCCAGCGAGGCGCCGATGTCGTTGACCACCACCTTGGCCCCGGCGGCCGCCAGCGCCAGCGCGATGCCGCGTCCGATTCCGCGCCCGGCGCCCGTCACGAGCGCCGTCTTGCCGTCGAGCATCCCCATAGGCGTTCAGTTCTCCTTGGTGCCGGCGGTGTCGGGCAGTGGCCGGTAGTAGGGCCGGCCGGCGCCGACCCAGGACTGGAGCATCTCGCGGAACTGCGGCCCCATCGGATCGATCCCGCGCATCGGCATCGTGCCGCGACGGATCGTGAAGTCGTGCGGCGCCAGCTCACCGCCACGCACGAAGTGTCGCTCGGCGGCCGCCGGGCGCCCCTGCGCCCACAGCCACTGGCCGAGGCCGAACTCGGCCCGCGCCTGCTGATCCTCGGCGCTCGGCAGCGGCTGCTGCCGCCGGACCTCGTCCGCGCCCGGCGCCGGTGTGCGGCCGCTCACCCAGGCCCGCAGCGCCGCCAGGTGACGGGCCGACTCGAGGCCGGTGATGTGCTTGAAGGTGTCGGTGCCGAACGCCACGTCGTTGGGGCGCACGATGCGCCCGCGCTCGTCGATCCAGAAGATCGTCGGCACGTTGACCACGTTGTAGAGGTCGGCCAGCACGTGACGGGTGTCGATCAGCGCCGGGTGCGTCGGCTGCGCCTTCTCGATCCACGGCCGCGCGTCCTCGGCCGTCTTGTCGAGCGCCACCGTGATGACCGTGAACCCCTGGCCCGTCAACTCCTCGTACAGCTCCTGCCAGACCGGCAGGTCGAGGCGGCACCCTCACCAGGACGCCCAGGCGACGAGCAGGATCTTCTTGCCGCGATGCTCGGCGAGCGAGTGCGGGCGGCCGGCGAGATCGGGCAGCGTGAAGTCCGGCGCCTGCTGCGAGGCCAGCGCCTGGGCCCGCTCGCCCGCCGAGCCGCCCAGGAACGCGGCGCGCTCGGCGACGTCCACCGCCACCGCGCGATCGAGCGCGGCGGCGAAGGCCGCGAGGTCGACGCCGTCGTCGCGCGTCAGCGCCGAGGCGTCGGCCAGCGGGATGCACATGGCGTCGTTGCAGAGCAGGCCGTCGTGGACCTCCCAGCCGAGCGCGTCCTTGAGGCCGGCCGCCTCCAGCACCACGCGCCCACCGCTCACGCGGGCCGGCACGGCCACGGCGCGCTCGCCGTCGATGATCGTGAATGTGCTCATGGCTGCCTCTCATCGGGACTGCCGGCGCGCCCGGCGACGGCGAGGTCCCGGCTCTGGTCTCTCAGGATCGTGGGGCTCATGACGATTTCCTCGATCACCGTGCGCGGCGGCAGGGTCACCGCCAGCATGATGGCCCGGGCGACGTCCTCGGCCTGCATCATGCTCGCACGCGCGGCGGCATCGGGGTTCAGCGGCCGCTTGTCGAGGATCGGCGTGTCGACCTCGGCCGGCATCACGATCGTCGCCCGGATGCCCTGGTTGCGCAGGGTGTTGTGGACGTGCTCCATCAGGTTGCGGACCGCGGCCTTGGCGGCCCCGTAGGGCGCGCCGCCGATGAGCCCGGCCTTCAGCGCCGCCAGCGAGCCGACGGTGACGATCGTGCCGCGCTGGCGCTCGATCATGCCCGGCAGCACCGCCTGCGTCAGCACGTACACGGCGGTGAGATTGACCGCGAGCACGCTGTCCCATTCCTTGCGTCCGACCCAGCGGATCGAGCGGGCGTGGCTGGAGTGCCCGGCGTTGTTGACGAGGACGTCCACGCGACCCCAGCGCTCGAGCGTCCATCGCACGAAGGCGGCGGCGGCGTCCGGGTCCTCGAGATCGACCGCGCGGGCGGCGCAGCGGCCGCCGGCCTTCTCGATCGTCTTGGCGACCGCGTCGATGGGCGCCGGGCGCCGGCCGCAGATCACGACCTGGGCGCCCTCGGCGGCCAGCAGGCCGGCGGTCACCTCGCCGATGCCGCTGCCGCCGCCCGTGACGATCGCCACCTGTCCGTCGAGCACTGGCATGCTGTCTCCTTTGTCAGGCCTGGTCGAGCTGCCGCCGGGCCGCCGCGATCTCGGACGCCAACATACCCGGAAACCGCCGGGCGACGCCGCCGGCCGTCGCGACGAAGCGCCGCAGCGTCTCCGTGGCCGGCCGGCCGAGGGCCGCCTCCGAGGCTGCCTGGGCATGATAGACGAGCGCGAGGCGGCAGTCGCGGGCCGACGACAACGGCTCGTGCTCGTCGACCGCTGCGATCCGGCCCAGCATCGTCAGCGCTTCCTCGTGACGGCCCAGCGCGGCCAGCGCGCGGGCGCGGTCGAGCTCGGCGACGCGCATGACGTCGACCGACCCCCACTCGCCCGAGTTGTCGGCCAGCGAGCGCTCGAAGCACGCCAGCGCCTCTTGCGGATGGCCGCCCGCCAGCAGCGCCGCGCCGCGATGGTGCCACGTGCGCGCCCGGTCGTCGGCCTCGCCGTCGGCCGGCGGCGGTTCCTCGGCCGCCGCCTGGCGCTCGCGCGGACGCTCGGTGGCCGGCGCCGCCGCCCGCGCGAACGCGCGCTCCGCTTCGACGGTACGGCCGAGACGCTCGAGCAGCTTGCCCTGCTTCCACGAGGCCTCGCGTCGCTCCGACGGCTCGCGGGTGCTCGCCAGCAGGCGGTCGAGCGCGTGCAGCGTCGCCTCGACGCGCTCCTCACAGCCCAGCACGTGATCGGCGAGGAACCACCAGTAGTACGAGGGGCGGTGGCGCGAGGCGCGGCAGTCGCGCTCGAAGAGCGCGAAGGCCTCGTCGAGGGCCCCGCGCCGCACGGCCGCCACGCCCTCGTCGAGGAGGCTCACTAGCGCCACGCCCACACCGGCTGCTCGAAGTGATCCACGCGCGTCGCCCGGCCGTGCAGCACCACCTCGCGGAGCTGATAGAGCACGGCGGCCGTCGGCGCGTGGATCAGCGAGCCGAGCAGCGGCAGCTGGATCACCGGACGCTCGCTCTCGGGGATTGCCACCAGGCTCGGCACCTCGGGCCGGTCGAGGTCGTCGAGCGGCACCCGGTAGACACGCACCCCCTCGTCGGGATTCAGCGTCAGCTCGGCGGCCCCGTCACCCCACACCACGATCGGCGTGATCACGAACCCCGAGCGCGTCGGGTAATCGTCGAGCCGTCCCAGCACCGCGTCGGCGCCGAGCGTGAGGCCGACCTCCTCGGCGAGCTCGCGCAGCGCGGCCGCCTCGGCGCTCTCGCCCGCGTCGATGCGACCGCCCGGGAGCGCCCACTGCCGCGCGTGGGCGCGCAGCGTGGCGGCGCGCCGCGTGAGCAGAAAGCACGCGCGTCCCTCGTCGTCCGGCACCAGCACCACCGCCACCGCCGCCGGCCGGCGCGCCTCCGCGTCGTGCGGGCGCGCGGCAAAGGCGTCCAGGTGCCCGCGCGCCCGCCCCCGCAGCGCCGCATCGAACGCCGGCACTGTTAAGCGTCGGGGGCCATCTCGGGGCCCCAGACGCTCTCCCGTCGTAGAGGACCGCCACGGCTCCGCCGGGGCGGTCCGAACGCTTGGGGGGTGTGGGGGGCCATATCGGGGCCCCCCACCTAATAAGCAGGCAGCTTGCCGCCGCCGGCGCCGGTCTTCCGCACGGCGCCCACCTCGTCGGCGGCGCGGGCGGCCAGGAACCGGCCGTCGCTGGCCAGGGTCACGAACTGGTAGCCGGCGGCGATCATCTTCGTCGCGTAGGCCGCGGTGCCGCAATGGATGCCGGCGATGATGTGGTGACGCTTGCACGCCGCCGCGATCTGCTGCTGCGCCTCGACGACCGGCGGCTCGGTCTGGTCGAGCTTGGGTGTGCAGCTGAGCGTCAGCGACAGGTCGGCCGGCCCCACGTAGACGGCGTCGATGCCGGGCACGCCGAGGATGTCGTCGATGTTCTTGACGGCCTCGGCCGTCTCGATCATCGGCATCACCAGCAGCTCGTCGTTGGCCCGGGTCGCGGTGTAATCGCTGCCGGCGTAGATCGAGGCCCGCACGGGACCCCACGAGCGGTAGCCGCGCGGATAGTACTTGCAGGCGGCGACCAGCGCCTCGGCTTGCTCGCGGGTGTTGATCATGGGGCAGATGACCCCGTAGGCGCCGGCGTCGAGGATCTTCATGATCCGCGCCGGATCGTTCCATGGCACCCGGGCCAGCGGCACCACGTCGGTGGTGGAGATCGCCTGCAGCATCGTGACCGCCACCTGGTAGTCGACGACGCCGTGTTGCATGTCGATCACCAGCGAGTCGAATCCCTGGTGGGCCATCACCTCCGCGGAGAACGCGCTGGGGATCGCGAGCCAGCCGTTGACCACCGCCCCGCCCTGCTTCCAGATCTCTCTCAGCTTGTTCGCTCGCACGTGGCACTCCTCTCGGCCGCGCCGCGACTCCCGGCGCGGCGGCAGGGCGTATTGTACTGGTTCTCACATCTTCCGCAGCAGCAGGTGGCGGCGGTTGCTGGTGTACGGGCGGACCTCGCCGGGCCAGCGGCCCTGGTCCACCGCCTTCGCCCACGGCGCGCTCACCAGCACCTCGGGGCTCTCGAGCTCGTACAGCGCGTGGAAGCGCGGGGCGCCCTCGGCGACCATCGTCTTGCGCTCGCCCCCGATGATCATCGTGAGCGGCGTCAGCTCGAAGCGCGCGGCCGAGATGACCCCGGGCACCTTCAGGATGATCGGCACGTGTTCCTGGTCGTACACCTCGTGGAAGAGCCTCTCGCGCTCGGGCGTCACGTCCATCGCGGCGGAGAACACGTAGCGGCTGGTGATGCTCATGGGGTCTTTCCTCCATAGAGTCGGGCGTTGATCTCGCCGAGCAGCTGGGCGGCGCCGGCGTGCGCCGGATCGACGGCAACCGCGCGCTCGAGCGCCGCCGTCGCGGCGAACGGATCGCCGGTCCCGAGCAGTGCCACGCCGAGGTCGGCGTGGGCCTGGGCCAGGAGCGGGGCGCGCGCCACGGCCCGCGTCAGCGCGGCCACCGCCGGCACCGGCCGCTTGACTGCGAGGTAGGCGCGCCCGAGCCGGTGGAGCAGCAACGGGTCGTCCGGACGGAGCGCCACGGCTTCTTCGAGCGTCGTCACCGCATCGGTGCTGCGGCCCAGCCGCGCGTAGGCGGTGGCGAGACCGTCGAGCACGGCGGTGTCCTCCGGCCGGCGTGCGCGCACCGTCAGGTACTGCTCGACCGCCTCGGCGGCCCGTCCCTGCTGCTCGAGCAGCGCGGCGTAGTGCGCGCGATAGCCGGTCTCGTCGGGCGCCCACCGCACGGCGGTCGCCGCCGCCTCCAGCGCCCGGGCGGGGAGCTGTTGCTGCTGCCAGGCCCGCGCCAGCAGGGCGTGCGCCTCCGCGCTGCGCGGATCCTGGCGCACGGCGGCCTGCAGCGACTCGACCGCGCGGAGCGGCAGGTCCTGGCGGAGCTGGGCTCGCGCCAGGCCGATCAGCGATGGCCCGTGCGTCGGCTCGCGCGCCAGCGCGCGCTCGAACTGCGCGGCGGCGTCGGCAGCCATGTCCTTGCGCAAGTACGCCACGCCGAGGTCGTAGCGCACGCCCGGGGCGTCGAGGTGGGCGGCCCCGCGGCCGGCCAGCCTCGGCGCCTCGGCCGTCCGGAAGGCGCGCACCATCCGGTAGTTCGTGGCGGCCGTGTCGGCGTGCAGGCTCCTGGGGGCCGAGAACTCCAGCGGCAAGGCGTCGTCGGTGTTGAGGTCGGCGCCGAGCGTGAGCCGGGCGGCGTCGGGCTCGGCCAGGAGGAAGTCGGCGAGAAACGCCCACGGCGCGCGGAAGCCGAGCCGCTCGAGGTCCTCGCGCATCCGCGTCGAGGCCTCCCAGCGGGCCTGGGCCTGACCGAGGTCGAGCGGGCGCGGCTCCACGGCGCCCACCAGGATGAAGTCGGCCGCGCCCTGCGCGTTCCAGATCGTCGTGGCCGGGAACGCCGTCCGGAACGTCTTCACGATCATCTTGAAGTCCTCGGGGCGGAGCGTGTAGCCGTCGACCCACTGCACCATGACGCCGCCCGGCGCCAGCCGCGAGCGCGCCAGCGCATAGAACTCCTCGGTGAAGAGCGTCGCCATTCCGCCGATCCACGGATTCGACGGCTCCGACACGATGACGTCCCAGCGCCGCTCGCCGGCCAGCAGCACGTTGCGCGCGTCGCCGACGACGACGTGCACCCGCGGGTCGCGGAGCGCGTCGCGGTTCTCGCGCGCGAACAGCCGGGCGGCCTCGATCACCGCCGGCTCGATCTCCACCACGTCCACGCGCTCGACGTCGTGGGCGGCCACCGCGGCGACCGTCACGCCGCTGCCGAGGCCGACCACCATCACCGAGCGCGCCTGGGGACGCACCAGCAGCGGCAGGTGGCCGAGCATCAGCTGCATGTGCATGTCGAGGCCGGTGCTGGCGTCGGTCTTGCCGTTCACGCGCAGCGAGGTCAGCGGACCCTCGCGATGGACACTGACCGTGGCGGTCAGTCCGTCGCGGTAGAAGAGCAGCGTGCTGTCGGCCAGCGCGCGCGCCACGCCCCCCTGGCCGGCGAAGCGCTGGTACTGCCGCGGGTACACGGCGGCGCCGGCGGCCATCACCGAGGCGTTCCACGCCGGCACCCGTACCAGGCCGACCACGATGATCAGCGCCAGCGCGGCGGCCGCGGCGACGGGCCAGCGCGCCTGGCTCCGTCGCGCGGCGGCGACCAGCGCGACACCGACGAGCAGATTGAGCGCGATCGCGACCTTCACGGCGCCCTGGGCGCCGACGAGCGGCATCAGCACGAACCCGGCGACGACGGTGCCGACGATCGCGCCCAGCGTGTTGCCGGCGTACAGGCGGCCGACGTCGAGCGCCACCCGCCGGGTGCCACGCGCGGCCGCCTGCACGGCGCACGGAAACCCGGCGCCGATCAGCAGCGTGGGCGCCAGCATCGCGGCCACCGCGAGCGCCACCTGCACCAGCAGCACGAAGCCGGGCGCCAGCGACACGGACAGCGCCCGCACGACGACGTCGGGCAGGCGCTCGAACATCGGCAGGATGCCGAGCGCGGCGGCGCCGGCCCCGAGCTGCAGGAGCCCGAACGCGGCGGGACCGACCGGGCGCGCGCCGGCGAGCCGCGCGAAGAGCGCGCTGCCGACCGCGAGGCCGAGCAGGAAGGCGAGCAGCATCGCCGTGAACGCGTACGTCGAGCTGCCGAGGACGAGGCTCAGCGCGCGCGCCCACGCGACCTCGTAGATCATCGACGCCGCGCCGGCGGCCGCCAGCCCCAGCGCGACGAGCGTGGCCGCCGGCGCCGACGGCATGTCGGCCACGTCCGGCGACGCCGGGATGGCCGGCAGCGACGGCTGGCTCGGCGCCGCGGAGCCGGCGTCGACGGTGACCAGACGCCGCTCGGCGAGGATGACGAAGGCCCCGATCGCGAGGTTCACGACGGCGGCCAGCGTGAGCGTGGCGCGCATGCCCAGCGCGGGCAGCAGCACGTAGCCGGCCAGCGCGGTGCCGAGCACGGCGCCGAGCGTGTTGAGCGCGTAGAGGAAGCCGACGCGGCGACCGAGCGTGCGCGGATCGGTGACGAACACCCGGCTCAGGATCGGCAGCGTCGCACCCATCAGCGTCGTCGGTGGCACCAGCAGCGCCAGCACCAGCGCGAACTGGGCGAGGCTGAACGTCAGGAAGCCGAGGGCGAGGGTTCGCGCCAGCCATCGATACGCGATCTCGACCAGCGGCAGCAGCACCGGCACCGCCAGGCACAGCATTCCGACGCCGAGCTCGAGGAATCCGTAGAGCCGGAGGGGCCGTGCGCGGCGATCGGCCAGCCGACCGAAGGCCCAGCTCCCGAGGCCCAGGCCGGCCATGAACGCGGTCAGCACCGTCGTCACCGCGAAGACGGTGTGGCCGAACACGAGGCCCAGCATGCGGATCCACAGGACCTCGTACACGAGGCCGGTCGCGCCGGACAGGAAGAAGCAGGCGACGACGAGGGTGAGGATCGCCGGCGTCACGCATGACCTCCCGCGTCGCCGAACGTCGGCGCCGGCACGCTGTCGATCAGGACGTTCACGCAGGCCGGGCGGCCGGCCGCCAGCGCGCGGGCAAGCGCGGGCTCCAGCTCGTCGGGCCGCCGCACGAATTCGCCGTGACCGCCGAGCGCCTCGACGACCCGATCGTAGCGCGAGGGCAGGAGTTCGCAGCCCACCGCGCGGGCGGCGCCATACTGGCGCGTCTGCAACGTGTGCTCGGCGTTCCAGCGCGCGTCGTTGCCGACGACGACGACCACCGGCAGGCCGTGGCGCAACGCCGTGTCGACCTCGAAGGCGTGAAAGCCGAACGTGCCGTCGCCCATCGCCGCCAGGACGGGGCGATCGGGACGGGCCAGGCGCGCCGCCACCGCCATCGGCAGCGCGCTGCCGATCGATCCGCTGAGGCCGTTGATCAACCGCTCACGGGGCTCGAGGCCCGCCTGGATCCACTGGCCGAACTCGCCGCCATCGCTGACGAGGACCGCGCCGGCCTCGAGGTGCGGCGCCAGCGCCGCGCACACGCGCAGCGGATGCAGCGGGGCGCTCGCCGAGCGGCGCAGCGCCTGCCACTCCGGTGGCGTCGCCCGGCGGGCAGCGTCGACGTCATCGCGCCAGGACGTCGGCGGCCACGGGCGGTGGGCCGCCACGCCGGCCAGCCGCTCCACCGCCGCCGCGGGGTCGGCGGCGACCGCCAGCGTGACGCCGTCCACGCCCGCCGTCGCCTCGATGTCGAGCGCGACGATGCGGCAGCCGCGCCCGAACGCCCGGCCGAAGCGGAGCGAGAAATCGAGCGGCTTGCCGAGGAGCAGCACGAGGTCGGCCTCGCCGAGCAGCCGCGTGGCGCCGCGCAGCCACGGGTCGTTGACGCCGCGGGGGCTCTCGATCGGCAGCGCCGGCGCGCCCAGCGTCCCCGCCAGGCGCTGCACGGCGGCCCAGCGCGGCCCGCGGCCCATTGCCGGCCCGGTCAGGATGAGCGGACGCTTCGCCTCGGCGAGCAGCGCGACGACGGCGAGGGCGTCACGATCGGTCAGGGCCGGCGGCGCGACCGGCGCGGCCGATCCGCTCGACGGCGGCGCCGTGGCCTCCAGCACGTCGCCCGGCAGGGCGAGATGCACCGGTCCCGGACGCCCGGCCGTGGTCAGCGCGAGGGCGCGCGCCACGTCGTCGCCGGCGCGCGCCGGATCCTCGATCGACCACGCGGCCTTGACGACCGGCCGCGCGACCGCCACCTGGTCGACCTCCTGGAACGCGCCCTGCCCGCGCTGGCCGCGCGGACTGGCGCCGCTCAGCAGCAGCACGGGCGACTCCGCCATGCGGGCCCCGTAGAGGGCGGAGATGGCGTTCAGATGGCCGGGCCCGGCGGTGACCAGGGCGACACCCGGCTGTTCTGTCAGGCGGCCCCAGGCGTCGGCCATGTGCACGGCGGCGGCCTCGTGCCGCGTGTGGATCAGCGCGACGTCGCGGCCGATCGTCGCGTCGTAGACGGACAGGATCTGATTGCCGGACAGCGTGAAGATCCGGCGCACGCCGGCGGCGACCAGCGCCTCGACGACGCGCCCGGCGCCGGTCACTCGCGAACGACCGCGGTGAGGATCTCCGTCAGCTCCTCGAGGGTGGCGGCGTCGAGGGCGGCGGCCGGCGGTCGCACGCGCGCCGTGGCGAGCCAGCCGCGCCGCCGGAGGATTTCCTTGCGGATCGCCAGCGACGTGCCGGGCACCGCGCCCGGCTGGCTCTCGTAGCGGATCAGCGGCAGCCACCGATAGAAGAGCGCACGCGCCTCGGCGCGCCGGCCCGCCACGAAGTGCGCGTGGATGTCGCGCAGGGCCTCGGGATAGGGAAAGCCAGTCATCGCGCCGGCGGCGCCGCGCGAGAGCTCCTCGAAGAAGTACACGCCGCCGAGCCCGCCGAAGATCGGCACGCGGCGGGCAGCCAGCGCGTGCAGCCGCGTGATCTTCGGCGGCGTGGGCGCCTCCTCGAGCTTGACGGCTTCGGCCGTCGGGAGCTCGTCGATCAGTCGGGCCAGGAATGCCGGCGGCATCACGACCTGCGTGGTGACCGGCTCGTCCTGCAGGACCAGCGGCAACCCGGCCGCACGCGCCACGACCTGGTAGTACTCGGCGACCGCGTCCAGATTGCGCGCGCCGGCCGGCGGCGCCACCATCACGGCGTCGGCGCCGTGGTCGCGCGCCATCGCGGCGAAGCCCGCGGCGAGATGGGTCCCGGGCGCCGACGCACCGACCGCGACGGGCACGCGGCCGCGCGCTTCCTTCACTACCGCCTCGACCATGCGGCGGCGCTCGTCGTCGGTGAGGCGGTGCGCCTCGCCGGCGATGCCGAGGATCGTCAGGCCGCGCACGCCGGTGCCGAGAACCGCCTCGACCAGGCGCGGCACACCGGCCAGGTCGAGCGCGCCGTCGTCGGTGAACGGCGTGGCGAGGATGTGGAAGACCCCGGACCAGTCGATCACGGGAGTCGATCGTGGCAGATCGCGCCAGGTCTGTCTATTTAAGATGGGGGCCCCGAAACGGCCCCCAAGCCCCCACATGTTCGGGGTGCCCCGGCGGAGCCGTGGCACCCCTCTATCTCTGCTGGCTCCCTCCGCTGTCTCTCTCTGCTGGCTCCCTCCGCTGTCTCTCTCTGCTGGCTCCCTCTGCTATTTCCGTGAGCGCGGTAGCGCGGGCGGGCCGTTGTCTTTCTTGCAGTCGAGCTTTCGTCACTTGCCTGGCATGCGTTTCGCTCGCGGTGTGGACGGAGGAGGAGAGCCATGACGAAGGACCCGCGCGCCAGCGGCGAACCGACGCGGAGCGCAGCTCGCAGGGGTGGCCCATGATGCGCGATGCGGGGCGGGAAGATCAGCGTCTCCATCGCGACGCGATCCGCGAGCGACTGCTGCGCGAGCGACAGGCAGCCGTGGAGGAGCTCGCCCGGCTCGGCATCTCTCCGGAGATCGGCGAGGCGACCGGTACGGGGGAGAGCCCGTTCGAAGAAGGCGACGTCGCCCAGGCCAACGAGCGGCTGGACATGAGCTTCGCTCACCGTGAGCGGGTGGCCGAGCGGATCAATCGGCTGACGCGCGCGCTCGAGCGGCTGGCCAACGGCGAGTACGGCATCTGCGAGGTGTGCGGCCACGCGATCGAGCCCGCACGACTGGAGGCGCTGCCGGAGGCGACCGTGTGCCGCGAGTGCCAGGACCGGCTCGAGCGGGGTCAGGCGGCGGCGTGAGCGGCGCGGGCGGAAGGGAACCGCGAGGCGGCTCCCCTTCGCCCGGCGGTGAGACTCAGGCGATCTTGCGCGCGGCCTGCTTGACGGCGCGGACGCCGCGCTGCACCGGCGACGTCTTCACCGCGTCCTTGCGCTCGGCCAGGCGCGCGCCGAGGCGCTCCAGCTCGGGGTCGCCCAGTCGCGCGGCCTCCTCGAAGATCGGGCCCTCTTCCTCGGCGACGTGGTGCATGACGGCGGTCTTGAGCTCCCGCACGCCGGCCATGAACTCCGCCGAGGCCGGGTCGCGGCCCTCGACGTCGCCCAGCAGGCTCGCCACGCGCGCGTGCTCTTCCTTCGCGTGCTGGATGCGGCTGGAGACCTTCTGCACGGCCGGATAGAAGATCTCTTCCTCGATCTTCGTGTGGATCTCGAGCTCCTCGGCGATCCGGTCGAGCAATTCCTGCCGCGCCTTGCCGGCCGTGGCCGACATCTCCTCGAGCTCGGCGAACATCTCCTTCACGTGGGCGTGGTCCTTCTTGAGCACTTCTGTCGCGCGCATGATCGTTCCTCCCCTGTCGGTCGTATATCCATGGCGAGAGCAACTATCCATGGCGAGAGCAACGCCGGTGCCAGCGCCGAACGCCGCCGCGGCCGCCGCGCGCTGGCATCGCACTTGAACCCGGATGGATCTCCGGAGGGGACCGAATGGGACGGCGTGATGCGCTCCTCATGCCGCTTGGCGCGCTGAACCAGCGCGGCGTCATCGGGTCGTGGCGAACGCGGGCCGACTGGGAAGCCTGGCACAACGACGAGGCCTTCCGGGAGACGCGGCGGCGGCTGGAGGGACTGGACACAGCGCCGGCCGAGCAGTGGTGGCACGAGGTCATCGCCGACGCGAGGACCGACGGCGAGCCGCGGCGGGCGACCGCCACGCGCTGAGCGCGGAGCCGGCAGCGGCGGGCCCGACGTCCGCCGGGCGAGGTCGCACCGACCGCGCCGCAGCTTGACACGGCCGCGCGCTCCGTCGGAGCATCCGGGCACCGTGAGCGCTGGCCTCGGGTCCCGGCTCCTCTCCCGGGCGCGCCGTTATCTCACGCGTCAGCGCTGGGGCGCGCCCCTGCTCGGCGAGTGGGATCGCTGGCGCCTGCTGCGGGTCATCGAGCGACGCGGGCTCGTCGGACGGCCGCTCCTGGTGCCCGCCGACGTCGCGGCGGCGCTGCCGGCCGCGGTCGCCTACACGCACACCTTCCAGGCGCTCGAGACGACGCCGCTCGACGGAGCGGTGCTTCAGACCGACGCCCTGCAGACGATCGGGTCGTCGACGCTGCGCCGCGTCCGCCAGCAGATGGCGTGCACGTACCTCGGCGGCCGCTACGCGCTCTTCGAGCCGCACGCGGCCGGCCGTGCGGGGGACGATGACGCCGTGGCGACGCTGCTGGCGCGCCTGGACGGCATTCTCGCCGGCGAGCCCGCTCACCGCCCGGCTGACTTCCGGCCGGCGCGGGGCGCCACCGCCACGCTGCGGCGTGCGATTCTCGTCACCACGTACGCCCGGCCCGGGGCGCTGCAGCGCAGCCTGCCGCAGATCGCCGCGCTCGGCGCCCCCGTCCTCGTCGTCGACGACGGCTCACCGCCCGCCGCAGCCGAGGCGAACCGCGCGATCTGCGCCGCCGCCGGCGCGACGTACCTCGCGCTGCCGCTGAACGCCGGGCTGCCGACCGCGGCCAACGTCGGCCTCAGCCTCCTGATGGCCGACCCCGCGGTCCGCTGGATCTCCTATTTCCAGGACGACGTCGATGTGCGGCCGGACACGCTGGAGCTGCTGATCCGGCTGGAGGACGCCGACGCGCGGCCGATCCTGACCGGTCACGA
>Ga0066704_10000556_pt1 | contig 13836 bp, 10 predicted proteins | sample GraSoiAngelo_153_FD_66458 | JGI IMG/M metagenome (GOLD analysis project Ga0066704, IMG submission 66458) | Grasslands soil microbial communities from the Angelo Coastal Reserve, California, USA - 14_1009_12_40cm | ecosystem: Environmental > Terrestrial > Soil > Grasslands | place: USA... | reverse complement strand
GCCGCGCGCGGTGCGCAAATCATCTCGCTCCATGAACTGTTTCTAGGCGAATACTTCTGCCGCACCGAAGATGCGGAGTTGTTCAATTTGGCGGAACCGGTGCCGGGCCCGACGACCGAAAAACTGGCGCCGGTCGCCAAAGAAAAGAAGGTGGCGCTGATCGTTTCCCTTTTCGAGCGTCGTGCCCCCGGCATCTATCACAACAGCTGCGCGGTGCTAGATGCCGACGGAAGTTTCCTTGGGAAATACCGGAAGATGCACATCCCCGACGATCCTTTGTACTACGAAAAGTTTTACTTCACTCCCGGCGATCTAGGCTTCCCCAATTTCGACACCCGGTACGCCCGCGTCGGCGTGCAGATCTGCTGGGACCAGTGGTATCCCGAAGGATCGCGCGTCACCGCGCTCAGCGGCGCTCAAGTGATTTTTTATCCAACCAGTATCGGCTGGCATCCGCGCGAGAAGGCGCAATTGGGCGCCGCGCAACTCGATGCGTGGCGGACCGTGCAGCGCGGGCATGCCATTGCGAATGGAGTTTACGCAGCTGTTGTGAATCGCGTCGGATTCGAAGGCCAACCCGAACAGGGCGATCCGGGGCTGGAATTCTGGGGGAATTCCTTTGTGGCCGATCCCTTCGGTCAAGTCGTTTCCGAAGCTCCCCATGACAAAGAGGAAATCCTGGTCGTCGAGTGCGACCCCGCCAAGAGCGAAGACACACGCAGAAACTGGCCGTTCCTGCGAGACCGCCGCATCGACGCCTATCAGCCCATCCTGAACCGCTGGGTCGACGACAAATAGCGGGTTCTTCTCTCTGCGCTCTACGTCCGCTGCGACCCTGTGTTAGATTCTTTTTCTCCGTGAAGACACCGCCACAAGCCAAAACGCTCCGTGACCTCGGCTTCCGTATGCCCGCCGAATGGGAACGCCACGAAGCCACCTGGCTCGGCTGGCCGCATGAACTGACAGACTGGCCCGATAAGTTCGCGCCCATTCCGTGGGCCTTCGCGGAAATTGTCCGTCACTTGTCGAAAGTCGAACGCGTTTATCTCCTCGTGGAGAACCGCAAATCCGAATCGCGCGTGCGAGCCATCTTGAAGAAGTCCGGCGCCAATCTCAGCGCCGTGGATTTCTTCCGCGTACCAACCGACCGCGGATGGATGCGCGACTCCGGTCCCATCTGTGTTCGCAACGAAGCCGCAGAAGTTGCTTACAATCATTTCGTTTTTAATGGCTGGGCGAAATACGCCAATCACAAAAAAGATGCCGTTGCTGTCACGAAAGTAAATCAGAAGTTGCGGCTCCGCTTATGGCAGCCGGAACACAAAGGCCGGCGAGTGGTGCTGGAGGGTGGCAGCATCGATGTCAACGGCCGCGGAACACTGCTCACCACGGAAGAATGTCTGCTCAGCAAAGTCCAGGAAAGAAATCCGGGATTCACAAAGGAGGACTACGCCCAGGTCTTCCGCGAGTACTTCGGCGTGAGCAACGTTCTCTGGCTGAAGAAGGGGATCGCCGGTGACGACACTCACGGCCATGTGGACGACCTGGCGCGTTTCGTGAACCCCTCAACGGTCGTGACCATCGTGGAGAACGATCCGAAGGATGCGAACTATGCCCCGCTGCAAGAGAATCTTGCTTTGTTGCAGACGATGAAGGATCAGGATGGCCGGCCGCTTCGTGTGGAAACGCTTCCCATGCCGGCACCCGTCTATTTCGACGGCCAGCGCCTTCCCGCAAGTTATGCGAATTTTTACATCGCCAACAAGATTGTGATCATGCCGACTTTCAACGATTCAAACGACCGCGCGGCCCTGAACATTCTCTCCGGCCTGTTTCCAGATCGTGAAGTGGTGGGGATTGCCTGCCGCGATCTCGTCCTGGGACTTGGCACGCTACACTGCATGACCCAGCAGCAACCATGCCCCGGATAGATTTGCAGTTCTAACGCAGCGGAGAAAGAACTTGGTCGTTGGTTCAAAAGGCTGCTTTGGTTAAAATCCAGACCTCCGAGGAGGCCAAATGCTTGTAGCGTGGAACGCTGTGTTTCTCGATTCAGAATTTTTTATTGTTCACTATCACCGGGGACTGATCGGCTGGCTTCTGATCGGCCTGATTGCGGGATGGCTTGCAGGCAAGATTGCGCGCGGACGCGGCTTCGGCTGTATCACGGACATCGTGCTGGGGCTGATCGGATCTTTCCTGGGCGGCTGGATTTTTATCAAATTGGGAATTTTTGGCGGCGGCTTCTTGTACTCGCTGGCGGCTGCCACCCTAGGTGCCGTCATTCTCGTCTCCATCGCGCACCTTTTCGGCAGCTCGGACCGCTGAGCCTCCGCAATTCTGCGGTCGCTCGCAACAGTGTTCTGCGGACGTGGCCGCCGGAGTCCTATGATAGGATTCTCACTTGCGTCCCGGAGTTGACGCCTCATTGAGCAAGACCTCGCAATCCCTCACCGCCATTCCTCTGGGCGGCCTCGGCGAATTCGGCATGAACATGATGGCACTGCGGCTCGGTGACGAAATCATCGTCGTCGACGCGGGCATGATGTTCCCGGAGTCGGAACTCCTAGGCGTTGATCTGGTCATTCCCGACATCACCTACCTGAAGCAGAACCGTGCGCAGGTTCGCGCAATCGTGCTGACGCACGGCCATGAAGATCATATCGGGGCGCTGCCCTATATTCTGCGGGATTTGAATGTTCCCGTGTACGGGACGCGCTTCACGCTGGCGCTGGTGAAAAAGCGCCTCGACGAAGCGGGTCTCCTGGAGTCGACCACGCTTCGCGAAGTAATTCCGGGCCGCTTGGTGGAGGTCGGTCCGTTTGAAATTGAGTTTATTGCCGTGACCCACAGCACGGTGGATTGCGTGGCGCTGGCGATTCGCACACCGCTAGGCGTGGTCATCCACACCGGCGATTTCAAAATCGATCAGACTCCCGTAGGCGGCGCGCCGTTCGATTTGCACTCCTTCGCAAAGTATGGAAACGAGGGCGTGCTGGCGCTCTTCAGTGACTCCACGAACGTGGAACGCCCCGGCTTTACGCCGTCGGAGCGGGCCATCGTTCCACGAATTGAAGAGCTCTGCCGCGCGGCGCCGCGGCGGGTGATTTTGTCTTGCTTCGCATCGTCCATTCATCGCATTCAACAGGTCATCGACATTGCCTCGCGTGTGAATCGCAAAGTGGCGTTCGTCGGTCGCAGCATGGTCGACAACGTGGAGATTGCGCACTCGCTCGAGCTTCTGCGCATCCCCGACGGGATGGTGGTGCGACCGCAGGACATTCGCGGCTTCGATGCGAAGCGCATCATTATTTTGGCCAGCGGAAGCCAGGCGGAACCCATGTCCTCGCTCTCGCGGATCGCCGTGGACAATCACCGCTTCGTCTCCGTGGATGAAAACGACAGCGTGATTCTCTCCGCGCGCATCATCCCGGGAAATGAAAAATCCATTTTCCGGATGCTCGACCATATGTTCCGGCGGCGCGCGTTGGTCTATTACGACAATTCGGCGGGCACCATTCACGTCTCGGGCCACGCCAGCCAGGAAGAACAAAAACTCTTGCTGCAACTCGTGAAACCGAAGTATTTCATCCCCGTACACGGGGAGTACCGTCATCTGTTCCGGCACGCAGCGCTAGCGCATCAACTGGGAGCCGTTTCACACGAGATTCTCCTCGTCGAAGATGGGCGGCCGATCGAATTCACGGAGGACGGCGCACACCGGCGCGACCCGGTGACGGCCGGCCGCGTTTGCGTGGATTCTGGTTCGCTCGAAGAGATTGAAGACGTTGTGATTCGTGACCGGAAGCATCTTTCCGAAGACGGCATCGTCGTCCCCATCATCGCCATCGATAAGCACACGGGGAAAATGGAATCGCATCCGGAGATTGTGACGCGTGGCCTCATGAGCGACAACGGCCAGGAATTGATTGTCGGCGCGCGACTGGTCATCATGAAGACCGTGGAGGAGTCGAACGCCGAGGAAAAATCTGACTGGGGCGTCATCAAAGAAAAGATTCGCGTCGATCTCAAGCGCTACATCAGCAAACAGACCTCCAAACGGCCCTTGATTCTTCCCGTCATTCTCGAGGTCTAACAAGCTGAGTTGCTAATGGCTGATATCACGACCTCCCCTGCGCCAAACGTTGGCCGAGCTGCATTTACTTTCATCCTGATTATGGTGGCGTTTGACTTTCTGGCATTCGGCATCATCGTGCCGGTGCTCCCCGACCTGATTCGCAGCTTTGAAGGCGGTGACTTCGCCCGCGCCTCAGCTATCACCGGCTATTTCGGATTTGCGTGGAACGCCATGCAATTTGTTTTCTCGCCTCTTCTGGGCGCCTGGTCGGATCGCTTCGGGCGCCGCCCGGTCATCCTCATTTCCTGCTTTGGACTGAGCATTGATTATATTTTCATGGCTCTTGCTCCGTCGCTTACCTGGCTTTTCGTCGGCCGCCTGATTTCCGGCGTTACCGCCTCCAACGTCTCCACCGCATTCGCCTACATCACCGACGTCACGCCACCTGAAAAACGACCAAAGCAGTTTGGCTTGATCTCCGCTGCGTTCGGCCTCGGTTTCATTGTCGGACCTGCGGTCGGTGGCTACCTTGGCAACATCAATCTTCGTTTTCCCTTCTGGGCCGCCGCCGCGCTCAGTCTCGCCAACGCGCTTTACGGCTATTTCATCCTGCCCGAATCGCTTCCGCCGGAGCGCCGCGCCAAATCCGCCTGGCAAATGGCCAATCCTCTGGGGTCTCTAAACCTTTTCCGCTCGCATCCTGAACTCGCAGGCCTGGCTGTCGTTACGACTCTGTACTATCTCGCTCACCAGGCACTCCAGACCGTCTATGTCCTCTACACGGAATATCGCTACGCCTGGAACCAGCGCGACATCGGCTTCTCCCTTGCCGTCGTCGGCGTCAGCGCCGCCATTGTTTCCGGTGTCCTCGTCGGCCCGTTCGTAAAGCATTTTGGCGAACGGCGCAGCGTGCTCTGTGGCTTGTTCTTCGGCACTCTCGGTTTCGCCAGTTTTGCTCTCGCCACGCGCGGCTGGATTCTCTTGGCCGTCATTCCTTTCATAGCCCTGTGGGGCATAGCCGCTCCCGCCATGCAATCGCTGATGTCCCGCCACGTCGACCCGTCCTCTCAGGGCAAGCTGCAAGGAGCCATCAACTCGCTTCGCGCCGTTACCGGAATGGCTGGCCCCATCCTCTTCACTCAGGTTTTTGCTTTCGCCATTTCTGCTCGCTTCAGCCTCCATCTTCCCGGCGCACCTTATTTCCTCGCCGGGCTCCTGCTCCTTTCCAGCCTCCTGCTGGCAATCTATGTGACCCGGCCAAGTGAAACCACCCAGTCCTCTGCTCAAGCCACCTCCGGGCTCAATCCCTCCGAGTAAAGAGTGCCGATTTTTAGTTCAGCACACCCCCATTCTTAATTTTCAATAGATGTTGATTCTAAATAGGTTAGTTAGTGCGGATGGTTCTGCGGTGGCAGCGTCATCACCCAAACAGGAATTGACTGAAGTTGAGATTCCTCGGGCATCCTCGTCGCATGCCCTCAGAGTGACAGTTCTCCTTTTTTCAGGAGCCCCCCGCTCGCTTTAAGCTAGCCAAGGCTGGGCGCTTCGGGCCCAGGCTGCTGATTGTCTTTCGGTCAACGCCAAGGAAACGTAATGATCGGCCGCCGCCACGCCAGGACGAATCGATGTGGGGTATGTGGGGTGGGGGCCCTGGACATGGTGGCGGCCGCTCTCCCGCATGTGCAACCATCCTTCACTAAGGTTCCGGTCGCCGCAATCAAGTGTTCACTCTGACTTGGGGTCAGGTGTTTCCCCTAATGCCCTCCGCCGGAGGCCTAGGTTTTGGCCTGGTAATGAAGCCCAACCGCTGGAGGGGCGCGCCCAATTGCTATGGCTGGGGATCTGGTTTCTTCTCTTGCTTGCCGTCAAGGCACGGCAGAACGCCAATCTGGCTAGCAGGAGACTGATACTTGACTTCGCCCGAGGGATCTTGCACTTCACTAAGCCGCCACTTTTGGGGCTCGGAGGCAGCGGCTGCAAAATCTAGCTCGACGGCCAAGGCGTAGTCGTTCCTAATGACCAAACGCCTGGTGACCGCTGACTGGCTGGCCTGGATCTCGTCCAGGATAGGCCTCCCGCACAGTGCGACAGCTTGCTCCGGTGTCAGATTGGCCAGAATACTTTTCTGGTGGCGCTCCTGCGCCCTTTTCTGCCAGCTCGGTCCCTTCACCATCACCGTCACCACCACCGCCACTGCGAGGGCAATCGCTCCGCCCACAATCTTGTTGGTCGGTGTCATATAGGCCCAGAGAATATCACTTTCGCAAGATGTGGTGGGCAGGGTGAGAAGCCAAGAGGGCCTCCCGTCCCGCCCACGCGTACTGCTAGCGATTCTTCTTCCGTTGGCAGTCGTTTATTGCAAGCTTCCCTCCAGACTCCAACGCTGGCCGTAGCCAGCGGGCGTCGCCAGCCGGGCTGCTGAAAAGCACGGGGATCACGAGCCGTACCCTCCAGGCCATCTTGCCTCGGCGCGCGCAGGGGTATACCCTTCTGTTCCGGCGAAACGTTTGCGTCCTGCGGGGCTCGCGGGGTCGTGCCCTGCACGCACTTGGTCATCACGCAAACGCGCCAGAACGACCCCAACCTAGTCGGGGCGATGCGCAAGGAGGAGGTATTCAAAATGGCTACGGCAACGGCGGTAATGGAATCGAATGTCAAGATTGGTCCGACAAAACTGTTGATCAACGGAAAATGGGTGGACAGCGTATCTGGGAAAACTTTCCCCACAATAAATCCGTCGACGAGTGAAGTCATCACTCAGGTTGCAGAGTCTGACGCCGCGGATGTGGATAAGGCCGTAGCGGCGGCACGGGCGGCATTCGACAAGGGCCCGTGGCGCAAGATGAGCGCTTCACAGCGCGGCGTTTTGATGAACAAGCTGGCGGACCTCGTCGAAAAGCACGCCGATGAGCTGGCACAACTGGAAGCGCTGGACAACGGCAAGCCGTATCACGTGGCGCGAGCGGCCGATCTTCCGCTAACCATCGCCTGCTACCGCTACTACGCAGGATGGGCAGACAAGAATCATGGTAAGACGATTCCCGTGAGCGGCAATTACTTCACTTATACCAAACACGAGCCCGTGGGCGTCGTGGGCCAGATTATTCCGTGGAATTTCCCGCTGCTGATGCAGGCCTGGAAACTCGGGCCGGCCCTGGCGACGGGTTGTACCGTGGTGATGAAGCCGGCGGAGCAGACGCCGCTGACGGCGTTGCGCGTGGGCGAACTGATGCTGGAAGCCGGGTTTCCCGAGGGCGTGGTGAACTTGCTGCCCGGATACGGGCCGACGGCCGGTGCGGCGATTGCGCGGCATATGGACGTGGACAAAGTGGCGTTCACGGGATCAACGGAAGTGGGCCACTTGATCATGAAGGCGGCCGCGGAAACCAACCTGAAGCGCGTTACGCTGGAGCTGGGCGGAAAAAGCCCCAACATCGTGTTCGCCGACGCGGACATGAATGAAGCCATCGAAGGTGCTCACTTTGCGTTGTTCTTCAACCAAGGGCAGTGCTGCTGCGCTGGTTCGCGGTTGTACGTCGAGGAGAAGTGCTACGACGAGTTTGTAGACAAGAGCGTCGCGCGCGCGAAGAAGCGCACCGTCGGCAATCCCTTCGATAAGAACACCGAACAGGGGCCGCAGGTGGATCAAGACCAATTCAACAAGGTGATGAGCTACATCGACTCCGGTAAGCAGGAGAAGGCGAAGCTCTTGGCGGGCGGCAACCGCGTGGGCGACAAGGGCTACTTCATCGAGCCCACCGTGTTTGCGGACGTGCAAGACCACATGAAGATCGCGCGGGAAGAGATTTTCGGGCCGGTGATGTCCATTCTGAAGTTCAAGGACCTGAACGAAGTGGTCGAGCGCGCGAATAAGTCCTTGTACGGGCTCGCTGCGGCGGTCTGGACGAAAGACATCACCAAGGCCCATGCCATCGCTGACAGCGTGCGCGCAGGGACGGTGTGGGTGAATTGCTACGACGTATTTGACGCGGGTGCACCGTTCGGAGGGTTCAAGCAGTCGGGAATCGGGCGCGAGCTCGGCGAATATGGATTGGCGAATTACACCGAGGTAAAGACCGTGACCATCAAACTATGAACGATGCAACAGGACTCGAAGCACCCGCAGGGGCTCGATTTATCGGGCCCCTGCGCTTTCTTACAGTGGCCGCGGCGCTGGCCGCGTCATTCTTTTTCGTGGCTCAAGCCGGTTATGGACAATCCCATTCAGAATCGGGCATCGCACAACGTCATGCCCAGCATCTGCGCCACGGAATTAATTTGAGCGAGTGGTTTGCGCAGGTTTACGATCAGAGGGGCTACACAAAAGAACATTTTGAAGCGTGGAACACCGCGCAGGATATCGCCCTGATTAAGGCCATGGGATTCGATCATGTGCGGTTGAGTGTTAATCCGCAGCCGATGTTCAGGCACGGCCAGGCCGACCGCATTCCTGCGGATTACCTGGGGTATCTCGACAGCGCCGTGCAGATGATCCTCGATCACGGCCTGGCTATAATTCTTGATGTGCACCCCGAAAGCGACTTCAAGCAGAAGCTCGCTACGGATGATAGCTTTGTCGAACAGTTCGAAGATTACTGGCGTCAGCTCGCACGCCATTACTCCACGACAAACCCCGACCTCGTTTCCTTCGAGATTCTGAACGAGCCAGAATTCCACGATCGCTATCGCTGGCAGGGAGTACAGGCAAAACTCGCGGTGGCGATTCGCGAAGGGGCGCCGCTACATACGATTATCGTCGCGGGCGCGTTCTGGTCTTCGGAGAATGAGTTGCTATTTTTCGATCCGCTGCGCGATTCGAACATCATCTACAACTTTCATTTCTACGAACCACACATCTTCACGCACCAAGGCGCGACCTGGAGCACAAACTACGTGCATTATCTGAAGGAACTGCCGTATCCTTCGACTCCCGATAACGTTCAGCCAGTCGCTGTGCTGCTTCCCGACGCGGTGAATCGCTTGCAAGCGATTCATTACGGGCTGGACCGGTGGAACGCTTTGCGCATCGAGGGCGAAATCGGCCAGGTGGCCGCCTGGGCAAAACGCTGGAACGTGTCGGTGACTTGCAACGAGTTTGGCGTCTATCGCAAAGCCGCGAATCCGGAAGATCGCGCGGCGTGGATTTCTGACGTTAGGACAACGCTGGAGAAGTATGGAATCGGGTGGACAATGTGGGATTACAGCGGCGGCTTCGGCGTGGTGACCAAACAGAACGGTCAGCCCGTTCCCGATGACGTCACTGTGAAAGCACTCGGGCGAACCCTGCCACCGGCGAGCCACTAAACCTGCAGCGCGGCACGGTTTCGAAAAAGCCCACTAGAAACCCGCGGCAGACGTGCGGCGAGCGTTCTGTTCTACAATCCGGCCATGGCGTTCACGCTCCGTTCCTACGAGCCGCACGATTTCGCCGCCCTCCACAAGCTGGACCAGGCCTGCTTCGTGGCAGGAATTTCCTACTCCCGGACGACCCTGCGCTACTTTTTGACGCTCGCTGCGGCAGACTGCGTCGTGGCGTTGGAAGGCAATCACATTTCTGGGTTTGTCCTATCGGAAGAGAACCCGCCGTTGGCGCACATCATTACACTGGATGTAGCCGAGAAAATGAGGCGGAACGGGATCGGGACGGCTCTGCTACAACAGTTGGAGTCGAATCTTTCGGCGCGAGGAGTGCGGTCGGTCTTGCTCGAAACCGCAATCGACAATGAGGCGGCGGTTGCCTTCTGGCAGCGCCACGGCTATCGTATCGAAGCGACATTGAAGCGCTACTATCTGGGCCGCCTTGACGCTTACGAGATGCGCAAGCGCTTGCAGCCGCCGGTGTCTAGAACGGATGAGCGTCCGGGAGAAAAGTATTGAACGAATACCTTCTGTCCCTGCTGTTAGGAATTGTTGAAGGACTGACGGAGTTCTTGCCCGTCAGCTCTACGGCACATCTGCGGCTGTCGGAAGCGCTGCTGCATATCGATCTTAGCAGCGGCTACTGGAAGATGTACTCCATCGTGATTCAACTCGGCGCGATTCTTACACTGCCAATCTATTTCTGGCATCGCTTCGTCAAGCTCCTGTCTACGTTCCCGCGAGGAGAACGCGACGACCGCAACTTGCTGACACACCCGCTCAGCTTGGTCCTCCTGGGATTCGTCGTGACCTCCATCCCCTCTCTATTGCTGATCAAAATCATCGGTAAGCACCTCGAAAGCCCCTTCGTCATCGGAAGCTCTTTGCTGATTGGTGGGATCGTCATGTGGATTGTGGACGAGTTGAATTCCGAGTCGGAAACAGCAGGGTTGGGCGCTACTGGAACGCGCATTCACACATGGCACATGGAGGACATGAGCCAGGGCCAAGCGATCTGGATCGGCGTTTGCCAGATTTTCTCGGCGGTCTTTCCAGGCACATCGCGGTCCATGTCGACAATCGCGGGAGGACAACTGGCCGGAATGTCCCGGGCATCGGCGCTGGAGTTTTCGTTCTTTTTGTCTTTTCCAACCATGGTCGCGGCCACCGGTTATACCCTTTTGAAGTCGGTTCTCGGGAAGGGAGAAAATCCGGTTGGCGTGTCGCACATTGACGCGCATGGGTGGGTGGTCCTGGTAATAGGATTCGTAGTTTCGTTTGTTGTCGCCTATGGCTCGGTGGCATGGTTCATGGGATGGGTGAGGCGGCGCGGGTTCGCGCCATTTGCGGTGTACCGGATTATCGTGGGCGCCGCGGTTTTGTATTGGGCGTCGCGACTGGGGGGATAGCGAACTTCGGGATTCGTGCGCGCCGCTTTGTGCTAATTGCAGACACGAATTCTGAAAGTATTTGTTGTTGAGCGACTGGCGTTTGGTATCATCGTTCTGTTCGGAAGTTCCTCCGGGCGGGATTGCGTTAGCGCCAGCCCCGCCGTGACACTCAGCCTTCCCCAAAAAGCTGAGGAGACTTTGTGCGCTTTCTGACTCCAACTGGGAATAAGCGGCTAAATGAGCTGGTAGGTTTTTTGTGTATTACGCTGGCGGTGCTGATCGCGCTGGCGTTGCTTTCGTATTCCCCGAAGGACGCGGCGTTTAACGTAAGCGCTGCGTCGTCTGACGGCAGTCCGGCGCGAAATTGGATCGGCCCCGCCGGGGCCTATGGCGCGGATCTACTTTTCCAAATTTTCGGCTTTGCGGCGTTTCTACTGCCGGCCGCGATTTTGGTTTTGGGCTGGCGGTGGTTCCGCAGCCGGGCGATCGATTCGCAAGTTGCGACGGTTGCCGGCTTTGGGTTGCTGTTGCTTTCTCTGCCCACGCTGCTTTCCTTGTGGCACGTTTGGGATGTGCGTGGGTCGATTCCCCCCGGCGGATTCCTAGGTGCGCTCATCTCCGGCGGCCTGCGCACAGGTTTCAACCTTTGGGGCGCGAATCTTGTGGCCGTGGCGCTGCTTGTAACGGCCCTGTTCATGACCACGCGTTTCTCTTTCTCCGGCGCGCATGCCTGGGCCAGCGGTCCGAATGGACCGATCGGCAAAGTGGAAAGGCTGGGCATTTTGCAGAAGGCCCAAGCGCGCTGGCATGCTAGGCGCGAAGAACGCGAACAACAGCGCATGCGCCGTCGCGTGGAAGAGTCTCGGCTATCGGGCAGGAAGCCAGTTCCGCCGCAATCGATTGGGAAAGCCGAAGTTTTGAATGAGACTCCCAAGACGATTCATCTTGCCGACGAGAGCAATATTTTCAAGGGCAGAACCGAAATCGAAGACGAGGAGGAGACAAAAGACGCGTCCCACAAGACGCCGATATTTGTTCTTAATCGCGACACAGAAAAGGCCGCGGCTAGAAAAGCTGGAGATCTCAAGATTGCAAAGGGCACCCCGAATTACAGACTGCCCTCTCCTTCGCTTCTACGCGAGGGCGAACGCGGTCACAAGCTTGATGAAGACGAGTTGAAGCTTCGCGCACGCGCGATTGAAGCCAAATGCCTTGAATTTGATGTGCAAGGGCACGTGACGCAAATTAATCCTGGACCGGTCGTTACGACATTTGAATTCAAACCGGAAGCGGGCATTAAGTACAGCCGGATTACCAGCCTAACCGAGGACCTGTGTTTGGCGCTGCAGGCGGAATCGATCTTGATCGAGCGCATTCCAGGTAAATCAACCATTGGCATCGAAGTCCCGAACGACAAGCGGCAGACGATTGCGCTGCGGGAAATCATCGAGACACCGGAGTTCATCAATTCCCCGAGCAAGCTGACACTGGCAATGGGTCGCGATTTGCACGGCCGGATTCGCGTGACGGACCTCGCAGCCATGCCGCACTTGCTGATCGCCGGGTCCACTGGCACCGGCAAGAGCGTGTTCATCAACTCGCTGATGATGTCAATTTTGTACAAAGCAAGCCCCGACGAAGTGAAGATGGTACTGGTAGACCCGAAGCGTCTGGAACTCAATCTTTATGAAAACATCCCTCACTTGATTGCGCCGGTGGTGACCGATCCGAAGATTGCCTCAAACGTGTTGCGGAATGCGACGCGCGAAATGGAGAACCGCTTGAAGCTACTGGCGCAGCGCGGCGTTCGAAACATCGACCAGTACAACCGTACATTCAAGAAAGAGCAGTCGCTCTCGCTCTTCGATAATCTCGAAGAGACGGAGCACAAACCGCTGCCCTATCTGATCATCGTAATCGATGAGCTGGCCGACCTGATGATGGTGGACACCAACAATGTGGAAGAGTCCATCACGCGGCTCGCGCAGATGGCACGGGCGGTGGGCATCCACTTGATCCTCGCGACGCAGCGGCCTTCCGTGGATGTAATCACCGGTTTGATCAAAGCCAACTTCCCGGCCCGCATTTCGTTCCGCGTGGCCAGCAAAGTGGACTCGCGCACCATTCTCGATTCGAACGGTTCGGAGTCCCTGCTTGGAAGAGGCGACATGCTGTATCTGCCGGCCGGTTCGGCGCGGCTCCATCGTATTCACGGCCCACTAGTGACGGAAGATGAGATCACCGCCGTATGCGACTTCTGGCGTGAGCAGGCCCAGGCGAAGTACCAGGAAGAGCTCCTCGCGGCGCCGAAGGATGAGAACGGCAAGGCCGAGGGAGCGACCGAAAGCGATGCCGAGGGCGGCGAGGATGTCGACGACAATCTCTACCAGGACGCCATCCGCGTGGTTTGCGATGCCGGCCGCGCTTCCACTTCCACGTTGCAGCGCCGCCTGCGAATCGGTTACGGGCGGGCCGCGCGCCTGATCGACCTTATGGAGAAGGACGGCATCGTCGGCCCACCGGACGGTACCAAGCCCCGCGAGGTTCTAAAAAATCGGACCTGGATGAAGGAGTTCGACGATTCCGCACATTGATTTGCAGAGATTTTTTCACCGAATTGACACAACTCCGCATCACCCCTACAATTTCTAAATCACTTGTGCCGGGGTAGCTCATTGGTAGAGCGCCGCCCTGAAAAGGCGGGCGTAGCCAGTTCGATTCTGGCCCCCGGCACCATCGGAATGCGCCAACTCTTCTTCACCAAAGAAATCTACTTTGCCATGAGCGAGATACGTCTTTTTTCCGTTCTCGTGCGTTGCTTCTAGGGTCAGTTGGCCAATGCGCTCGGCAAGCGCCTCATGCGCCTCCTGAATGTTTTCAAGGCGCGCGAGTAGCTCCCGGATTTTCGACAGTCGTGACACGGCAAATTCCCTCAACTCTTCGAGCTTTGCGCGCAACGATCCCGGTGCGGGCTCGAGGAGCTTGTCTGTGATGGCGCGCAATTCTTTT
>Ga0066704_10000549_pt1 | contig 13908 bp, 9 predicted proteins | sample GraSoiAngelo_153_FD_66458 | JGI IMG/M metagenome (GOLD analysis project Ga0066704, IMG submission 66458) | Grasslands soil microbial communities from the Angelo Coastal Reserve, California, USA - 14_1009_12_40cm | ecosystem: Environmental > Terrestrial > Soil > Grasslands | place: USA... | reverse complement strand
TTCCATCTTCCGGTCGAACGGATGCGGGAGGGCTATTACTCCGATAAGTACTTCGTGCGCACCCGTGAGCTGCTGCTCAAGGATAAGCATCGGCCCTGCGTCACCATGCAGGTCTTCGGCAAGGCCCATGCGTTCCTCGGAGGGATCGACGAGGCGATCGCCATCCTCAAGCTCTGCAGCATGGAATGGCCGGAGCTCGAGGTACGCGCGCTGTACGACGGCGACGAAATCGAGCCGTGGGAGACGGTACTGCTGATCGAAGGTCCGTACGACGCCTTCGCCCCCCTAGAGACGCTCTACCTCGGCGTGCTCGCCCGGCGCACGAAGGTCGGCACGAATACCCGCCGCGTGGTGGAAGCCGCGAGCCCCAAGCAGGTGATGTTCTTCCCAGCCCGGCACGACCATTGGCTCGTGCAAACCGGAGACGGGTATGCCGCCCACATCGCCGGTGCGATCGGTGTGTCGACTGACGCACAAGCGTCCTGGTGGGGCTCCGAGGGCGTGGGCACCGTTCCCCACGCGCTCATCGCCGCCTATGGTGGCGACACCGTCCTCGCGTCGCAAAAATTCGCCGACCTGAGCGACCCCGGCGTCCGGCTCATCACGCTGGTCGACTTCGACAACGATTGCGTGGGAACCTCCCTCAAGGTTGCGCGCGCCCTGGGCCGGCGGCTTTGGGGCGTCCGGATCGACACGTCGGAGACGCTGGTGGACAAATCGGTCGTCCCCCAGATGGGCACGTTCAAGCCCACCGGCGTGACCCCGCAGCTCGTATGGAACGTGCGCCGGGCCCTCGACAAGGAAGGTTTCCAACACGTGAAGATCGTCGTATCCGGCGGCTTCACCGTCGAGAAGATCCGGAGCTTCGAGGAGGAAGGCGTGCCGGTCGACATGTACGGCGTCGGCTCGAGTCTGTTCCAGGGGCGTTTCGACTTCACGGCGGACGTGGTGCGCGTGGAGGGAAAGGCGGTGGCCAAGGTGGGTCGATCGTATCGGCCCAATCCACGGTTGGAGCGAGTCGAATAGGTGGGTTGGGTAGGGGCGCAGCACGCCGCGCCCCTACTGTTTCAGAAACCGATCATACCACGCCAGGTACCGCACCATCCGATCCCGCCGATAAGTCGGCTTATTGATCCCGTGATGCTGTCCCGGGTAGATCACGAGCTGCGTTGCTACGCCGGTGCTGCGCAGCGCCTGATACATCTGCTCCGAATTCAAGAGCGGAACGTTGAAGTCCTTATCACCGCACAGGAATAGGGTCGGCGTCGCGATCCGATCCGCATGCAGGAACGGGAAGGAGAGCTTGACCCAGGTGTCCAGAGTCTTCCAGGGGACACCGAGCTCGGCCTCGTACTCGCGCACATACTGGTCCGTGCCGTAGCCGGCCAGGATGTTCGAGATGCCGGCGCCGCTCACCGCCGCCTTGAAGCGGCGGTCTTGGGCAATGACGTAGTTAGTGAGAATCCCGCCGTAGCTCCAGCCGCCGACGCCCAGCCGGGCGGGGTCGGCCACGCCCTGCGCCACCGCGTAGTCGACCGTCGCCAGCACGTCCTGCGCGTCCTTGTTCCCCCAATCGGCGTAAATCGCCGTGGAATAGCGCTCCCCGCGGCCGGAGCTGCCGCGCGGGTTCGCCACGACCACCACGTAGCCGTGCCCGGCGAGCGTCTGGAGCTGGAAGTCGAACTCGGACCGATACTGCGACACCGGCCCGCCGTGAATGCGGAGGATGGTCGGATAGCGCTTCCCCGGAACGAAGTCGGCTGGCTTCACCAGAAAGCCGTTGACGGGAGTGCCGTCCCGGCTCTTGAAGCTGATCGGCTCCGTGGTCCCGAGCTTCACCTGGGTGAGCCACTCGGCGTTCTGGTGGGACAGGGGCCGTAGCGTCGTTCCCTCGACGGCGAACACCTCGGCGGGTGCGATCGGCGTGGAGGCGAGCACCGCGACCTTCCCGTCCCGGCCTGCGGCGAACGCACTGACCACCCGGGGCCCCGATACCAGGCGCTCGACCGCGCCACCATTCGCGGGCACCCGTGCGAGCAGGACCGTGCGATCGTCTTCGAGCAAGAAATAGAGGGACGAGCCGTCCGCGGACCAGGCGGGGCTCGCCACGCTCCGGTCGAGCGTCGCGGTGAGGATGCGCGGCGCACCGCCCCCCGCCGGCACGACCGCGAGCTTCTGGACGGCGTAATAAATGAGCTTGAGCGGCCCGCCCTGCAGGTACGCGATCGAGCGACCGTCCGGGCTCCAGGCCGGCCGGCTCTCGTAGTCGGGGTCGTCATCCGGACCCTCGAACGTCGTCAGCTGCCTCGGCGTCGCGCCCGGCACCGCCTCCATCACGTACACATCCCAGTTGTTGTCCCGGTCGGCGTCGGGGCGTCGCTTGCTCACGAACGCCAGCGACTTCCCGTCGGGCGACCAGGCGGGCAGGAGGTCGTCATAATCGCCGGGCGTGAGGAGGGTCGCCTTGCCCGTCTCGATGTCGACGACGTAGAGATGGCGCCGCCGCTTGCTCAAATACCCCGACTCGTCCTGCTTGAACTGGAAACGATCGATCACGATGGGCGCCGGCGTCTTGGGTTTGGCGGTGTCCGGGTCCTCGGCCACGAGCGCCACCCGGTGCCCGTCGGGCGCCCAGACGTAATCGTCCACGTCGCTCTGGAGCGTCGTGACCTTCCGTCCTTCGCCACCCCGGCGGTCGAGCAGCCAGAGCTGAGTGTGCTCGTCATCGCGGCTGGAGAGGAACGCCAGCCAGCGCCCGTCGGGGCTCCAGCTGGGAGCGCTCTCGCCTTGTTTCGAATTGGTGAGACGGACCGTGCGGGTCCCGTCCCAGCTGGTCATCCACACGGCGTGGTGGTTCTGGTCCTCGGCCGTGTCGGCGCTCGAGACCGTGTACGCCACCCAGTCGCCCTCAGGTGAAATCCGGGGCTCCCTCACGTCGCGCAGGCGGAGCACGTCATCTGGCGTGAACGGCCGGGCGCTTGGCGGCGAGGCGGAGGGGGCGGGGGGGGCGGGCGCCGGCGCCTGCGCACCCAGGCGCGGGGCGAGTGCCAGCCCGAGCGCGACGGCGGCGAGCGGACGAACCATACAATCGCTCCCGAGAGATCGAGGGCGGGAAGGCTACGCACATCGGCGCGCGGCCGCCAGCGGCCGCGGCTCTTGCACTCCGAGTCGCTCGTGAATATTCTTCCGTTTCGATGAATATTAATTCACGCGTCCCGGTCGGCGTGCTCGGGGCCTCAGGGTACGTCGGTGAGGAGTTGTTGCGCCTGCTCACCCGCCATCCCGGGGCCTCGGTCGTGTTCGCCACCGCCGAGTCATCCGCCGGGGAGCGCCGCGAGGGCGTCGACCTCGTCCGCATCGCCGACGCGCCGTTCCCGCGGGCCGAGATCGTGCTGTCGGCGCTGCCCCATGGGGTGTCGGCTCGGTACGTAAACGAGGCGCGCGCCGCCGGCAAACGCACGGTGGACCTGTCGGCCGACTTCCGGCTGTCGCCCGAGGCGGTGTACGGGCTGACGGAGGTGACCCGCCCTCGCGTTGCGGCTGCGGAGCTCGTCGCGAACCCCGGCTGCTATCCGACGGCCGCCCTGCTGGCGCTGCTGCCGCTCGCACAACGCGGGCTGATCGATCAGTCGCGCGAAGTCGTGATCGACGCGGCCTCGGGCGTCACCGGCGCTGGCCGGACCCCGAAGCAGGAGCTCCTGTTTGGTGAGGTGGCCGAGGACTTCCGTGCTTACGCCGTCGGCAACGAGCATCGCCAGCTCCCGGAGCTCCTGACCACGCTCGCGCGGGAAGGTGGCTTCGCTGGAGACCTGGTCTTCACGCCCCACTTGTTGCCGGTCAAGCGAGGCATCCTGGAAACGATCCACGTTCCACTCACCCGCCTGCTCGATCGCGCCACGGCCGAGGGGATCTACGAGTCCGTGTACCACGACGAGCCCTGCGTGATGGTGATGCACGGCGGGCTGCCCTCGCTCAAGGACGTCGTGCACCGGAACCGCGTCGCGATCGGGGTCGCGGCCGTTGCGAACGTGCGACGGCCGCGGCTCACGCTGATCACCGCGATCGACAATCTGGTGAAGGGCGCCGCAGGACAGGCGGTCCAGAACATGAACGTGATGCTCGGCCTCGCCGAAACCACGGGGCTCGTATGCTGAGCGTCCGCGTCGTCAAGCTCGGCGGCAACGAGCTCGATCGCCCGGCGTGGCTCGAGGCGTGTGCCCGTGGCCTGCTACCGCTCGACCCGGTCGTGGTGGTCCATGGCGGCGGGCGCGCGGTGAGCGCCTGGTCCGAGCGACTGGGTCTGCCGGTTGGAAAGCGGGACGGGCTGCGGGTGACCACGCTGGCCGTGGCGGAGGTCGTCGAGCTCGTGCTGGGAGGCCCGGTGAATCGTCGCGTCGTGGCCGCGCTACGCGGGGCCGGACTCGACGCGGTCGGGCTCTCGGGCGTGGACGGCGGTCTGCTCACCGCTCGGCCAGTGAGGGAGGCGGGGAGGGCGGTCCTCGGACACGTCGGCACGATCGCTCAGGTACGCGGCGCGCTGCTCGAGAGTTTTCTGCTCGCCGGGCTCACGCCGGTGATCGCTCCCATGGCTCCCGAAGGTGGAAACGGCTCGGCCACGCCGCTCAACGTGAACGCCGATGAGGCGGCGGCCGCGATCGCCGGGGCGTTGCGCGCCACCGAGCTGCTGCTCGTCTCGGACGTGCCGGGCGTGCAAGTCGACGGCCTCGTGCAGCCGGTCCTCGACGGGGCGGACGTTGATTCGCTCATCGAGGGGGGTGAGGCGTCGGACGGCATGGCCGTGAAGCTACGGGCGGCCGCCGCGGCGCTCAGGGCAGGAGCACGGGCCGTCCGGATCGGTGACCTCCGTCTCCTCGACGACGCTCGGGCGGGGACGCGCATTCTCGCCACCACGGCCCAACCCGCGTGACCGCCACACCCACGACGTCGGCCGTTCCAACGCCGGCGCTGCTCGATGTCTATGCCCGCGTCGGACCCCTGATGGTGAGTGGCCGGGGCGCGGAGCTCGTGGCCGATGATGGGACGCGCTACCTCGACTTCGTGGCCGGGATCGGCGTGAACGCCCTGGGCTACGATCATCCCGTCATCCGAGGTGCCATAGAGCGGGCGCTGGCCGACGGGCTGATTCACGTTTCCAATCTCTATCGGACGGAACCCGGAGAGCGCCTCGCCGAGGAGCTGGTGGCGCGCTCGTTCGCGGACCGCGCGTTCTTCTGCAACTCTGGGGCTGAGGCGAACGAGGCTGCGTTCAAGTTCGCCCGGAAGTGGTCGGGCAAGAGCGAAATCGTGGCGTTCTCAGGGTCCTTCCATGGACGTCTGTTCGCGACGCTCGCCGCCACCGACCGCCCGGACTATCGAAAGCCCTTCGAGCCGCTCGTGCCCGGTATCCGCATTGTGCCACGAGAGGAATGGGCGGCCGTGGATCACGCCGTGTCGGCATCCCGTACGGCGGCGGTCATCGTGGAGCCGGTGCAGGGTGAGGGCGGGGTCCGGCCACTGGATGCGGAGTGGCTGGGATTCGTGCGCGAGTTGTGCGACTCGCGCGGCGTGGCGGTGATTTTCGACGAGGTACAGTGCGGCCTCGGGCGGACCGGGACGTTGTTCGCCTACGAGCAGACGGGCGTCGTACCCGATATCCTGACGCTGGCGAAACCTCTCGCGGGCGGCCTGCCGATGGGCGCGGCGCTCGTGACGAGCGCGGTGGCCGCGGCGCTCAAGCCGGGCGATCACGCCACCACGTTCGGTGGCGGGCCGCTCGTGGCGAGCGTGGCGCTCGACGTCGTTCGGACCATCGCCGATCCGGCTTTGCTCGCCGACGTCCGGCGCAAGGGCGAGTGGATGGGCGCCCGGCTCGAGCGGCTGGCCAGTGTCATCTCGCGCGTCAAGGCCGTGCGGGGCCGCGGGCTCCTATGGGGCATTGAGCTGTCCGAGCCGGCGGCGCCGTTCGTCGCCGCGGCTCGCGAGCGCGGCTTGCTCGTGCTCACCGCGGGGCCCGACGTGATCCGCTTGATCCCGCCGCTCGTGATCACGGACCCAGAGCTGGAGCGGGGGGTCGCGATGCTCGAGGAAGTGCTCGCGTGAGCGCACTGCCGATTTTCGGGGAGCAGGGAGCGGGGAGCGGTACCCTCCCGGGCAAGCCGAGTCTCCGCATCGCACCGGAGGGAACCGCTCCCCGCTCCCCGCTCCCGGGCGCCGCGCTGCGGCCGGCGGTCCTCGCAGACGTTGCGAGCCTCGAGCGGCTCATGTCTCCCTTCGTCGCCACCGGCGACCTCCTGCCAAGGAGTAACTACGACCTGTGCCGGCACATCAAGGAATACGTAGTGGCGGAGGCGTCTCCCGGTGGCGAGATCGTCGCGTGCGGTTCGGTCAAGATCTATTCCCAGCACCTGGGGGAAGTCGCGGGACTCGCGGTCAAGCCCGAATGGCAGGGGGCGGGACTCGGCCGCGCGCTGCTCGAGGCGCTCATCCTCGAGGCCCGCGCGCACGGCCTCAACGAGGTCCTCGCCCTGACGCGCAAACCTGCGTTCTTCGTCAAGCTTGGCTTCGCGCCCGCCGAGCGAGAGCACTTTCCACTGAAGGTGTGGGCGGACTGCAACAAGTGCCCGAGACAGAACTGCTGCGATGAGGTCGCGGTCATCCTCAGGTTGTAGGACAGGCCTTCGTAAACCCTCGCTTCTGTTCACCGCTGTGCGTCTACGCGTCTGTGCGTCTAATGGTTTACCCGTTGACACGCTCCTGTATCCTCCGAGAGATTCCCCGCCATGCCCCGCATCATCTTCTGGGACGTCGACACCCAGCACGATTTCATGCACGCCGACGGGAAGCTGTACGTCCCCGAGGCGGAGCGCGTCGTCGGTAACCTGAAGCGGCTCACGGACTACGCACACACACACGGCATCCGGATCGTGGCGAGCGCCGACGACCATGTGACCGCGCACCCTGAGATCTCAGACGCCCCCGACTGGGCCACTACGTTCCCGCCTCACTGTATGCGCGGGACCCCGGGCCAGAAGAAGATTCCGGAGACCGGCCTCCGTGACCCGCTGGTGATCGAGCCGGAGCCGGCCGATGCCAAGGCACTTGGTGAACGGGTGCGGGCACACAAGGGGGACATCCTCTTTCACAAGCACCGGTTCGACGTGTTTACCAACCCGAACGTCGGGGTGGTCCTCGACGTGCTCGCACCGGATGATATCGTCTTGTACGGCGTGGCGACGGACGTGTGTGACAAGGCCGCGGTCGAAGGCCTACTTGAGCGACGGCCGCGCACCAGACTCTTCGTCGTGACGGACGCGGTGAGGGGGATCGACAAGGACGTCTCGGAGCAGCTGCTCAAGGATTGGGGGGACGAAGGCGTCCGGCTCGTGAGGACGAAGGAAGTGGTCGAGGAGGGGCTCGTCGAAGAGCTCGCCCGCGCCACCGCATGACGGCATCCCCGCCCGTCGCGCCGCCCGCCTTCGGGCGGTTTTTTCTGCCCGGACCCACCGACGTCCACCCCGAAGTGATCGCCGCCATGCAGCGGCCGATGATCGGGCATCGCTCTGGCGCGATGGAGCAGCTCCTCGCGGGACTCGACGCGCCGCTCGCCCGCCTGTTCCGCACCTCGCACCCCATTCTCGTGGGCACGACGTCGGCGACCGGGTTCATGGAGATGGCGGTGCGAAACGGTGTGCGGCATCGGGCCCTGTCGCTCGTGAACGGCTCCTTCAGCGAGCGGTTCGCGAGCCTCGTGCGCGCCTGCGGCAAGGAGTGCATCCGGCTCGACGTGCCGCTCGGCTGTGCCGTCGAGCCCGATATGCTGCGCGACGCCCTGCGGCGCACCCCCGTCGATGCCGTGACAGTGGTGCACTCGGAGACCTCAACGGGGGTGCTCCAGGACGTTGCGGCCCTCGCCGCCGTCGTCCGCGAGTTCGACGACGTGTTGCTCTTGGTCGATGCCGTCACGTCGCTTTCGGGCTCTCCCGTGGAGACCGATCAGTGGCAGCTCGACTTCGTGCTCACCGGCTCGCAGAAGGCGCTCGCGCTACCGCCTGGCCTGGCGCTCGCCGCCGCGTCCGACCGCATGCGTGAGCGGGCCAAGACGCTCCCGGCGCGCGGGCTCTACTTCGACTTGATCAGCTTCCTCGAGGCCACGAGCAAGCACCAGCCCACTAACACCCCGGCGATTTCCCTCCTCTACGCCCTGCAGACCCAGCTGGCCCGCATCGAGCGTGAGGGCGGTGTGGAGGCGCGCTGGCGCCGCCACGAAGCGATGCGGCGCCACGTCGAAGAATGGTGCGAGCGGCGTGGCGTCACGTACTTGCCGCGCGACGGGCGCCGCAGCTGGACGGTATCGTGCCTCAACGTGCCGCAGGGCAGGACCGCCAAGGAGATCGTCGGGGGCTTGAAGCAGGCCGGCTGGACGATCGGCTCCGGCTACGGGCCGCTCAAGGAGTCTACCATCCGCATCGGCCATATGGGCGATCACACCATCGGCGCGCTCGAGGAGCTGCTGGCCCTCCTGAGCGGACTGTTGGCGTGACCCACCGCGTGGTGGTGGCGGACCGGGTAGCGGAGACGGGCCTGAAGCTGCTCGCGGCCACGCCGGACATCGAAGTCGTCAACTGCGCCGGCAAGCCGCGTGAAGAGCTCGAGCGGGCGCTCGCGAGCGCCCAGGCCCTCATCGTGCGGAGCGAGACGCGGGTGACGGGGGATCTGCTCACCCGCGGCCCCAACCTGCGGGTGATCGCCCGCGCGGGGACGGGCGTCGACAACATCGACGTGCACGCCGCCACGCGGCGGGGGATCGCGGTGATGAACGCGCCCGGCGCCAACACCGTGAGCGCCGCCGAGCACGCGATGGGCCTGCTGCTCGCGCAGGCCCGGCACATCCCCTGGGCCGCGGAGGCGATGCGCCGTGGAGAGTGGGACCGGAAGCGGTTCGAGGGCACCGAGCTCCGCGGCAAGACCATCGGGATCGTCGGGCTCGGCCGCATCGGCGGCCACGTGGCGCAGCTCGCGCGGGCCTTCGGCATGCAGGTCGTGGGGCACGATCCGTATCTCTCGCCCGAGCGCGCCGCCGAGCTGCAGCTCAAGCTCCTGCCGCTCGAGCAGCTGTTGCGCCAGGCGGACGTGGTCACGCTGCACGTCGCCCACACCGAGCAGACCCATCATCTCATCAACGCGGCACGCTTGAAGCTCATGAAGCCGACGGCGGTGCTCGTCAACACGGCGCGGGGCGAGCTCGTGGACGAGGCGGCGCTGGCGGACGCGGTTCGCGAGAAACGCATCGGCGGCGCGGCCATCGACGTGTTCGCCGTCGAGCCCTTGCCCGCCGACGCGCCGCTCCGGAAGCTCGAGCGCGTCATCCTTACGCCGCACCTCGCCGCGTCGACCGCCGAAGCGCAGGAGCGCGTGAGCGTCGAGATCTGCGGCGCGGTGCGCGACGCGCTGCTGGTCGGGGATCTCTCCTTCGCGATCAACGTCCCGGGCATTTCCGGGGAACTGTTGCGGCGGCTCGGGCCCATGCTCGATCTCGCCCGCCGGCTCGGCCGCCTCGCCCTGGCGCTCGTGGACGGGCCCGTCAGTTCAGTCGAGGTGGACTACGGGGGCAAGGACGACGCGGCGCCGCGGCCCGTGCTGATGGCGGCGGTCGAAGGCCTGCTCTCGGCGATGAGCGTCGAGCCAGTGAGTCTGGTCAACGCTCTGCTCATCGCCGAGGAGCGCGGCATCCGGCACGCGCGCCGTACGGGGACGCCCGAGCCCGGCTTCGAGACCACCGTCGGCGTCACGCTCGAGGCGGCTCGCGGGCGGGCCCGCGTGGCGGGTGCGGTGCTGGGGAACGGTCACGGACGCGTGATCCGGATCGACGACTACCACGTCGACGTGGCGCCCGAGGGATGGATGCTCGTGATCCGCAATCGCGACGTCCCGGGGGTGATCGGCCGCGTGGGCACCCTGCTCGGCGGGGCAGGGATCAACATCGGCAGCTACCACCAGGCCCGCGTGCCCTTCCCGGGGCATGACGCGCTCGCGGCGATCACGGTGGATCAACCGCTCACCAACGGCGTGCTCGACGAGCTCGCGCGGGTGCCGGATATCCAGCTCGTCCGGCTGGCAAACTTCGGGGACTAGTCCGCCGCCTGCTGGTGGGGTGACTCCTCGTCCGCCAGCAAGCGGAACGATTTCACCGCGCCCGTCAGCTTGTCGGCCGCTTCGGCCAGCTGGTTCGCGGACGAGGCGATCTCTTGAGTCGAGGCGCTCTGCTGTTCGCTCGAGGCGGCGATCTCCTGGGCCGACGCAAGCAAGGTTTCGGTGCCCTGGGCGAGCGTTCCGAGTCGCGTGCTGATCTCCTCCACTAGGGCGCGCATCTCGCCCGCCATGTTCGCGATCTCCCGGCTCCAGACGTCGCTCGCCTGCGCCTCGGCGGCGACGGTGCCGAGCCCCTGCGCCGCCGTTTGTGCGGCTTCGCGGGCCACGCCGGCACCCTGCGCGAGGTGCGCCAGGCGCTCACGCGTCGCCTCCACCCGCGCGAGCACGCCGCGGACGGTGTCGGCGGTGTCGGTGGCGGCGGCCGCCGCGACCGACGCGAGCTTCCGCACCTCGTCCGCCACCACGGCGAACCCACGGCCCTGCGGTCCGGCACGCGCCGCCTCGATCGCCGCATTCAGGGCGAGCATGTTCGTCTGCGTGGCCACGGCTTTGGTCTGCGTGACGAACTTCTGGATCTCCGATGATGCGCGGGCCAGCGCCTCGGCCTCGGCGGCCCCGCGCTCCACCTCCTCGGCGAGCTTCGCGAGCTGCGCCGTACTCTGGTCCAACACCTCCTTGTTGCGGCGGGCGACGTCGGTGACGGCCGTGTTTCGCCGCACGGAGTCCTCGGCCCCCGCTGCGAGGATCGTCGCGATCTGAAGGATCTTCGCGGCGTCGTCCGCCGCGGCCCGTACGAGCTGCGCCTGCTCCGCGGCCCGCCTGGTCAGATCCTGGCACGTCGTGGACATCTCTCCCGTGGACGCGCTCATCTGTTCCGTGGAAGCGGAGATTTCCGTCGCCATCGCCGCGGCCTCGTCCGCCGCCGTCCGGATCGCACCCACGAGACGGCGCAGTGCCACCACCATCGAGTGCACCGAAGAAAGCAGGTCGCCCACCTCGGCGGTCCCGCCGCGCTCGGTCACCACCGTCACCGACAGATCGCCTCCCGCGATTCGGCTGGCGATTGCGCCCGCGGCCTTCACCGGCTCGGTCACGCGCAGGTTGAGGCGCCGCCAGAAGAGAAACAGCAGGGCGAGCGTCGCCCCGAACAGCACGAGGGTCCACAGGACGATGCTCGAGGCCGTGCTGCGGGCGGCGGCGTACGCTACCGCCACCGGCTCACGAAACACGACCCACCACTTGCCGTTGTTCGTCGGTACCGTTACCACGAGCTCGTCGCCGGTGGCACCACGGACCACGGCCGTCGCGGGCCGGGCCTGGCGCGGAACCGCCGCCGCGTCCGCCAGCGGGTGCAGCAGACCGGCCTTGTCCGGCGCCACGATCAGGTCGCCAGCCGAGTCCACCACCTGGAGCTGGGCGGCGCCGGCCAGCTCCGATGCCCCCAGGAGCTGCGACAGCCGGTCCAGCGCGAAGACCGCCTTGAGCACGCCCACCGGGCGCCCGACGCGCGGTGCGCGAATCGCGATGTCGTATTCGAGGGCGACGACCGCGGCCGACGAGTCGTAGTGCGGTGGACCGTCGTAGGCGCCGTCGGCCATCGCCCGCTGCCACCACGCCTCGTCCGACTGCACGAAGTCGGACGTGCGGTCCGACGCAAGCACGTTGTACCCGTGGCTGTCGGTGAAAAACAGCTCGGCGAAGTCGGAGCGCTGGGTGTACTCCCGCAGGTAGGCGGCGAGGTCGGCGTCGCCACCCAACTCCCGTCGCTGATTGAACATCCGCTCGAGGGTGGGAATGTCGAGCTGCGGCAGGCGTTGCCGCGCCGCCTGCTGGGACCCGTCCAGCGCTGCCCGCACCACCGCGGGCGAGCGCGCGAGCGCCTCGGCTTCCTGGTGGCGCTCGCGGAGGTACAGGTCGACGAGGGACGCCACGTGCGCCGCGACGTCCTGGCCGCGCTCGTTCGCCTGTCGCTCCACCACGCGGGTGGCGCTGTTGGTCGAGAGCAGGGCGAACGCCGTCACCAAGGCGAGCGCCACGAGTGCTCCCGTACGCAGGAAGCTCTGGCGGAACCGCTGCGGCTGGCTGGACATGTGGAGGGTCGGGAGCGAAGCTACGCAGGGTTACCCGGCGAGGCAAGCCTGTTTAATTTCATATACTTATGACCCAGGTGCCGAACTACGATCCGGCGGCCGTCGAGGCCAAGTGGCAAGAGCGGTGGGCGCGCGAGCACGGCAACGAGCCCGACGTCGACCGGCCCGATCGACCGTTCTACAACCTCATGATGTTCCCTTACCCGTCGGCCGAAGGGCTGCACGTGGGCAACATGTTCGCGTTCACCGGCGCCGACATCTACGGCCGATTCAAGCGGCTCAGCGGGCACGACGTGTTCGAGCCGATCGGTTTCGACGCGTTCGGCATCCATTCGGAAAACTACGCGCTGTCGGTCGGCACGCATCCGGGCAAGCTCATCCCCCAGAATATCGAGACGTTCCGTCGGCAGCTGCGGCGGTTCGGCGGGATGTTCGACTGGCGGCACGAGCTCTCGACGACCGATCCGCGCTACTACAAGTGGACGCAATGGATTTTCTTGCAGCTCTTCAAGGCGGGGCTCGCGTTCCGCAAGAAGGCGGCCGTCAACTGGTGCCCCAAGGACATGAGCGTCGTGGCCAACGAGCAGGTGATCAACGGCTATTGCGAGCGCCATCCCGACACGAAGGTCGAGCTGCGGTACCTGGAGCAGTGGTTCTTCGCGATCAGCAAATACGCCGAGCGGCTGCTCAAGAACCTCGACTGGCTCGATTGGTCGGACTCGACCCGCGCCCTGCAGCGAAACTGGATCGGCCGTAGCGAGGGGGCGGAGCTCGTGTTCGAGACACCGGCGGGCCTGAAGATCACGGTCTTTACCACGCGTCCCGATACGGTCTTCGGCGCCACATACATGGTGCTCGCTCCAGAGCACGCGCTCGTGGACCCGCTCACCGCGGAAGAGCAGCGTCGCGCGGTGAGCGCGTACCGTCGCGAGGCGCAACGCATGGACGTCGTCTCGCGGCGGGTGGCGGGCGAAAAGTCGAAGACCGGGGTCTTTCTCGGCTCGTATGCCCGCAATCCCGCGACGGGTGAAGCGATCCCGATCTGGATCGCGGATTACGTCCTGATGGAATACGGCACCGGGGCCATCATGGCGGTGCCGGCACATGACAAACGGGACTTCGAGTTTGCCACCCAGTTCGGCCTCCCGATCCGCGAGGTCGTGCGCACCGGCGAGCCGCTGCCGAGCGTTTCCGAAGACGGCGCACTGGTCAACTCGGGTCCGTTCGACGGCATGCCGAGCCGCGAGGCAGGACCGCGGATCGTCGCGTCACTCAAGGCCAAGGGCCTCGCCACGCCACAGGTGCAATACCGGCTACACGACTGGTGCATCTCGCGCCAGCGTTTTTGGGGCCCGCCGATCCCGATCATCCACTGCGACCACTGTGGGCCGGTGGGCGTCCCGGAAAAGGACTTGCCGGTCGAGCTTCCGTTCATCGAAGACTTCCGCCCCGATGCGAGCGGCGTGTCGCCGCTTGCGCGGCACAAGGAGTGGTACTTCGTGAAGTGCCCGCGGTGCGGGGAACAGGGGCGGCGCGAGACCGACGTCTCGGACACGTTCCTCGACTCGGCGTGGTATTACCTGCGTTATCCCTCCACTGAGTTCGACGACCGGCCGTGGGACCCGACGCGCACCAAAACGTGGCTTCCGGTGACGAGCTACATCGGCGG
>Ga0066704_10000530_pt1 | contig 14110 bp, 9 predicted proteins | sample GraSoiAngelo_153_FD_66458 | JGI IMG/M metagenome (GOLD analysis project Ga0066704, IMG submission 66458) | Grasslands soil microbial communities from the Angelo Coastal Reserve, California, USA - 14_1009_12_40cm | ecosystem: Environmental > Terrestrial > Soil > Grasslands | place: USA... | reverse complement strand
TCGGCGCCGGCCCGACCCGTTCGTCCGCCCAGCGGCCGGTACGAGTTCCTGGACGTCCTCGGCGAGGGCGCCATGGGCATCGTCTACCGCGCCCGCGACCTCGAGCTGCATCGCATCGTCGCCGTGAAGACGATTTCGCCCGACGCGATCCACGGGGCGGACGCCACGGCCGTGATCCGCCGCCTCTATCAGGAGGCGACGGCGGCGGCGCGACTGACACATCCGGGCATCGTCACGATCTACGACGTCAACGCCGCGACGGGCGTGCCGTACGTGGTGATGGAGTACGTCAAGGGCCGGACGCTGGCCGACCTGCTCGTGGCCGGCCCGCTGCCGCCCGACAAGGCCGCCCACGTCGTCGTCCAGGTCTGCCACGCGCTCCAGTACGCCCACGGCCATGGCGTCGTTCACCGCGACGTCAAGAGCAGCAACATCATGGTCGACGATGCGTGGCACGTGAAGCTGACGGACTTCGGGGTCGCCCGGGTGATCGACAATCAGTCGGCCCAGACCGGCGTGATGGTGGGCACCCCGGCCTACATGTCCCCCGAACAGGCCCGCGGCGCCGAGGTCGACGCTCGGAGCGATCTGTTCTCGCTCGGCGTCGTCCTCTACGAAGCGCTGGTCGGCGAGCGCCCCTTCCCCGGCGACAGCGTGGCCACGGTGCTGGACGAAGTGCTCCGTCTCGAGCCGCTGCCCGCCCGGGAGCGCAACGTGGCCGTGTCGCCGGCGCTCGACGCGGTCGTGAGACGCGCGATGTGCAAGGAGCCGCGCGACCGCTACCCTGACGCCGCCGCATTCGCCGACGCGCTCACGCACGCGCTGGCCGTCGACCACCGGCGGGTGGCCGTGGCCGCGCTGCGGCGCGGCATGCGGACGGCGCGCCGGCACGGCACCGCGCTCCTATTCGGTGGTTTCGGCGTCGCGGCGCTGGCGGTCGCCGCCTTCGTCGTGCTGATCGGAGAAGACTCGGCGCACGGCTTGGCCACCGCGGTGTCCCGTGACGTGGCGGCGGCCGCCGTCGCAGCGAGCCACGACCGGGCGACCAGCCCGACGGGCCCAGGCGCGAGCGCCGCCGCCGCGAATCCCTCCGCCGTCGGCGTCCAGGCCGATGGGCCAGCGCCGGATCCGGCCGGCCAGGGTCGGCCACTCGCGGTGCCCCCCGCAGTCAGGGCTGGTTGCCTGAGCGTCAACGCCGTGCCCTTCGCCACCGTCCACGTGGACGGCCGGCAGGTCGGCGACACGCCTCGCGCGTGCCTGCGCATCGGCCGGGGACGACACCGCCTCCATTTCGAGTCGCTGAACGAGCGCAGCCCCGAGCACGTCATCGTCGTCGACGAGAAGCACACCAGCGACAACCCGCTCCGGGTCAGCTATGACTTCCGGACGCATCAGTTCCTTGCGCGATAGTCGCCGCCGCCCCTGGGCGCTGGCGCTGCTCGTGGTGTGCCTGCCGCTGTTCGCGGCGTGCGCCTCCATCCACGAGGGCGTCGCCCGGACGTGGTGGACGCAGGTCGTCCGCCCGGTCAAGTATCGCGTCGGCGGTGTCGACCCCGAGATCCGCGCGAACCTGAGCCACGGCCAGCAGGACGTCGAGGCGATGAACTACCGCGACGCGCTGGTGGCGCTCAATCGCGCCGTGTGGGACGTCGAGCTGATCCAGGGCCGGAGCCTCCGGCTCGCCGAGCTGGCCGAGGTCCACGAGGAGCTGGGGTACGCCTATGCCGGCCTCGGCAAGGCGGACGTCGCCCAGGAGCACCGGCGAATGGTCGTCGCGCTGACCGACGCCAGCACGCGTGACCCGGCGCCCGAGCCGTCGCTCACGCTCGCGCGAGCGAAGGACGCCTATGCGGCCGCCCGGTTTCGCGAGGCCCTCAACGTGCTGCGGGCGGCCCTCGTCGACCTCGAGGATGTGAGCGACCGCGAGACGCGCGTCCATCAGCTCGCGGAGGCGAGGTGCTATCTGGCCTTCACGTACTTCGCCGGCGAGGACCGCGAACGCGTCGGCGACGAGCTGCGGCGTCTGGCCGCCCTGGACGGCACCCTGTCGACGTGCACACCGGAGGCGCCGCCCGGCGTGCGAGCGCTGATGGCCGATGTCCTGGGGACGCGGCCCTGAGCCTCCCGAGCGGGATCACGCCGGTACCGGCGCGGATCCTCCGTCTCCTCCGTCGCGTGCTCCGGTCGGGTCGGCGGCTGCCCGACCGCCTCTCGCGGGCCGTCCGGACCGCGCCGGCTCTGACCCTCAAGGCGGTGGCCGCCAGCCACGTCGGCAAGGTCCGCCGGCACAACGAGGATTATTTCCTCATCGTCGACGTGACGGGCACCGGCGGCCGCGTCCGACCGGCCGGGCTGGAGCATCGCATCCCGGCCACCGGCGCCCTGCTCGTCGTCGCCGACGGCATGGGCGGCGCGCAAGCGGGCGAGGTGGCCAGCGCGATGGCGGCGAACACCATCTACGCCCATGTGGCCGAGTCGTGGCGCGACGGCGGCCGGCCGACGCCCGGGCATCTGCGCCAGTGTCTGCTGGAGGCGATGGAGATCGCCAACCGCGAGATTCATGCCTACGCCAGTCGATCGGCGGGCCTGAACGGCATGGGGACCACCGCCACCGCGGCCGCGCTGCTCGGCGACCAGATCCACATCGGCCACGTCGGCGACAGTCGCGGCTATGTCGTTCGCGGCGGCTGCGCGCAGCGCATCACCCGCGACCACTCGCTGGTTCAACACCTCCTCGACATCGGCGAGCTGACGCCCGAGGCGGCCGCCGTCAGCCCGCACCGCAACGTCCTCCTTCGAGCCCTCGGTCCACGACCGCAGATCACCGTCGATCTCTCCGAGCACTGCGTGCGAAGCGGGGACGCGCTGGTCCTGTGCTCCGACGGCTTGTGGTCGTGCGTGGCCGAGGGCGAGCTGGCGCACATCGTGACGGCCGAGACCGACGTCGCCGCGGCGTGCGAGCGCCTGGTCGCGCTCGCCAACGAGCGCGGCGGCCCCGACAACATCACCGTCCTCGTCGCTCGCTTCGAGCGCGCCCGTCGCGACGCGAGGATCGTGCCCGAGGCCGAGGCCGCCGCCATCACCGTCGGCTAGCGCCAGGAGATCCCTTTCGCCTGAAGCTGAAGTAACGCCCGCGCGCCAGCGTCTCGCCGAGGCTTCAGGTATACTCCCGCGCCAAGAGGGCGCGCGCGTGGCACTCAGGATCGGCGTCGACATCGGCGGGACGTTCACGGATCTCGTGGCGCTCGATGAGGCCACCGGGGCCGTCGTCAACGCCAAGGCCCTCAGCACACCGTCGGAGCTGCTCGATGGCGTCCTCCGCTGCGCCGAGCAGGCCGCCGTCGACCTCGCGGACTGTCGGCTGATGATCCACGGCACGACGATCGGCATCAACGCGCTGCTCGAGGGCAAGGGCGCCCGCACCGGCGTGGTCACCACCGAGGGCTTTCGCGACGTCCTCGAGATCGGGCGCGGGAACTTCCTGCGCATGTACGACGTGCTCTACCGGCGTCCGGCACCGCTGGTGGAGCGGGGACGATGCCTGGAGGTGCCCGAGCGGCTGAGCGCGCGCGGCGAGGTGCTGGTGCCGCTCGACGAGGCGGCGGTCCGCCGGGCCGCGCGCCGCCTGGCCGCCGACGGCGTCCGATCGGTGGCGGTCATCTTCCTGTTCTCCTACCGGGATCCGCGTCACGAGCAGCGCGCTGCCGAGATCCTCGCCGAGGAGCTGCCGGGCGTCGCGCTCTCCGTCTCGCACCGTTTGACCCAGGAATGGCGCGAGTACGAGCGCACGACCACCACCGTCGTCAACGCGTACGTCCTGCCGATCGTCGACGGTTACCTGAGCACGTTCGAGCAGCGGCTGGCGGCTCGCGGCTTTCGCGGCCAGCTCCTGATCACCCAGTCCAACGGCGGCGCGTGCTCGGTCGGGACCGCCCGGGTGAAGCCGGTGCACACGATCGAATCGGGGCCGGCCGCCGGCGCGATCGGCTGCGCGAGCCTCGCGCGCAGCCTCGGGCTCGAGCGGCTCATCTCCTTCGACATGGGCGGCACCACCGCCAAGTGCGCCATCATCGAACGCGGCATGGTGACGACCACCGACGAGTATCAGGTGGACGGCCGGCCGCTGCGGATCCCGGTGATCGACATCCGCGAGGTCAGCGCCGGCGGTGGCACCATCGCCTGGATCGACGCCGGCGGTGCGCTGGCCCTCGGTCCACGGAGCGCCGGGGCCGCGCCGGGCCCGGTCTGCTACGGGCTGGGGGGCGCCGAGCCGACGGTCACCGACGCCAACGTCGTGCTCGGCCGCATCGACCCCGCGCGATTCCTGGGCGGGACGATGCCGCTCGACGCCGGCGCGGCGGCCCGCGCGGTCGACGAGGCGCTCGCGGGACCGCTCGGGCTGTCGCGTGATGCCGCCGCGGCCGGCGTCGTCCGGCTGGCGGACGTCACGATGGCGCTGGCCGTCCGCAGCATCACGACGGCGCGGGGGCTCGATCCGCGCGACTACGCGCTCGTCGCCTACGGCGGCGGCGGGCCGCTGCACGCCGCGGCGATCGCGCGCGAGCTCGGCGTCCCGCGGGTGGTCGTCCCCCCCTCGCCGTCCACGTTCTCGGCGTGGGGCATGCTGGCCACCGACCTGCGGCACGATCTCGTCCGCACGGTGCTTGAACCGCTCGAGCGCACGGACGCGGCGTGGGCAGCGGCGCGCTACGGTGAGATGCAGCGCGAGATCGCCGCCATCCTGCCCGGCCAGGATGCGCCGGTCCTGCATCGCGCGGTCGACCTGCGCTACCTGGGCCAGGAGCACACGGTGACGGTGCCGGTGACGGAGCTCGGCGACTGGCCCGGCCTGCGGCGCGAGTTCGACCACGCCCACGAGCGCGCCTACGGCTACGCCGCGCCGGACGTCGACGTACAGCTCCTGAACCTCCGCCTCACGCTGATCCGGCCGCTCGCGCCGCCGCGGCTGCCGGCGCTCGACCGGCGCCGGGCGGGCGCGGCGGCCTTCGAGACACGAAAGATCCATTCGATGGCCGCCGGCGATGCCCTCGAATACCGCGTCTATCAGCGCGCGAGGCTGTCTCCCGGCGACGAGGTCACCGGTCCGGCCGCCATCGAGGAGTCAGGCACCACGACGATCATCGACACCGGCGACACCCTTTCGGTCGAAGACCACGGCTGCCTGATCATCAACCTGCAACCCTCCGAGGCGATGGGGGGTGTCGGGGGGAGCGAGCATTGCTCCCCCTGACCATAGGTGTCCCCCTGACTCCCATGAATCCGATCACCATCCAGGTCGTGCGGGCGGCGCTCAACGCGGCCGCCGACCGCATGCGCCTGACGATGATCAAGACGGCCTACAACCACATCATCAGCGAGAGCCTCGACTTCGGCTGCGCGATCTTCGACCCCGACGTGCAGATGATCGCTCAGGGCGTCGGCCTGCCGGTCTTCCAGGGCCACCTCGGATTTCCGATCGAGGCGACGATTCGAGATCGGGGGATCGACGCCTTCCGCGAGGGCGACATCTTCATCCACAACGATCCCTACGCCGGCAACGGCAACCACCTGAACGACGTGGCCATGACGGCGCCGGTGTTCTGGGCGGATCGACTCACCGGCTTCGTGTCGGTCAAGGCGCACTGGAGCGACGTCGGCGGCCCGGTGCCGAGCAGCATGCAGGTGGGCTCGCGGGAGTTCCGGCAGGAGGGCCTGCGCTTCCAGTCCGTGCGGCTCTTCAGCCGGGGCGAGCTGAACGAGGAGGTGATGCGTGTCATCCGTGGCAACATCCGCACCGAGAGCGGCACCCTCAAGGACATCCAGGCGATGATCGCGGTATGCCGGGCCGGCGAGGCGTCGTTCCACGAGATCCTCGCGCGCTACGGGCGCGACACCGTGCTCGCCGCCACCCGCACGTACATGGAGCAGTCCGAGCGTCGGACGCGGGCGGCGCTGGCGGCGATCCCGGCCGGCACCTATCGCGCGGTCGGCCACTTCGACAACGACGGCATCACGCTGGACCGGCCCGTGCGCGTCGAGCTGGCGATCACGGTGGGCGACGGCGGCATGACCGTCGACTTCACCGGCTCCGACGCCCAGGTCGCGGGGCCGTTCAACTGTGGTGACGCGATCACCATCAGCGCGTGCCGGCTCCTCATCAAGTGCCTCACCACGCCGCTCGACGCCGTCGACGAGGGCTGCTTCCGCCCGCTGCGGGTCATCGTGCCGCCGCGCTCGGTGCTGGCCGCCGAGGAGCCGGCGCCGACGGCGCGCTACTACGTGCCGATCAACCTGCTCATCGAGCTGGGCCTTCGCGCGCTCGCGCCGGCGCTGCCCGACCGCGTTCCCGCCGGGGCCTACGGCGACCAGATGCCGACGATCGCCTTCGGCACCTCGCCGGAGACGGGACGCCTCTTCATCCAGGGCGATCTCAACGCCGGCGGAACCGGCGGGCGGCCCGCCTACGACGGCGAGTCGGCGCTGATCATCTTCGCGGGCTCGACGGCGCGGAACAACCCCGTGGAGGTCGTGGAGTCGCGCGTGCCCACCATGCGCATCCGGCGCTACGGCCTGCGCGCCGACTCGGGCGGCGCCGGGAAATATCGCGGCGGCCTCGGGATCGAGCGGGTCTACGAATTCCTGGCGCCGGCGTTCATCACGTTCAGCCTGGAGCGGAAGGCCACGCCGCCGTGGGGCCTGCACGGCGGGCGCGAGGGCGCGGTGAACGACGTCGAGATCACCTCGCCCGACGGCTCGGTGCGCCACGTGCGCAAGGCGACCCAGCACCCGATCGGCGCCGGCGAGATCGTGCGCATCATGAGCGGTGGTGGCGGCGGCTGGGGCCCGCCGGCGGAGCGCGAGCCGGCGGCCGTCCGACGTGACGTCGCCGAAGGGTACGTCTCGGCCGACGCCGCCCGACGCGATTACGGCGACGGCGCCGCGGGGACCTGACGTGGCCGTCCGCGCGATCCGCTGCGGCACGCTCTTCGACGGCACCGGCGCCCCGCCGGTCCGCGACGCCGTCGTCGTCGTCGACGAGGGCCGCATCGCCGCGGTCGGGCGCGCCGGCGGGATCGCCGTTCCGCCGGCGGCCGAGGCGCTCGACCTCGGGAATCGCTTCGTGATGCCGGGCCTGATCGACTGTCACACCCACGCCTCCATCGTCCCCGGGCTCGGCGATCAGCTTGGCCAGCTCTGCCGCGGACCGGCGCCCCAGGCGCTGGCCGCCACCAGGAACCTCCGCAAGGATCTGGCGGCCGGGACGACGACGATGCGCATCATGGGCGAGGAGCACTTCGTCGACGTGGACGTGCGGGACGCCATCGAGGCGGGGACGATCGTCGGTCCGCGCCTGCTCGTCGCCGGCCGCGGCCTGGCCGCCAACAACGGCCACGGGCGCGCGCTCACCAGCTACGACGGAGTCGACGACGTCCGCCGGGGCGCCCGCGAAAATCTGCGGAAGGGCGCCGACCACGTCAAGATCTTCGTCACCGGCGGCGTCAGCTCGCCCGGCACCACGCCGACGTCCAGCGCCTACACGCGCGAGGAGATCCGCGCCGCCGTCGAGGAGGCCGAGCGCGTCGGAACGTACGCCGCCGCGCACGCGCACGGCGGGCCCGGGCTGCGCCTGGCCGTGCAGGAGGGCGTGCGTACCATCGAGCACGGCGCGCTCGCCAGCGACGAGGACATCGCGCTGATGATCGAGCGCGGCGTCTGGCTGATCTGCACGTTCTCGATCTTCATGCATCCGACCGGGATCGAGCAGGGCGACGGCCAGCGGGCGGCCATCATGGACAAGGTCCGCTGGGCGCGCCGGGTCGTCAGCGAGAACTTCCCGCGGCACCTCGCCTCCGGCGTCCGCTTCGCCTGCGGGACCGACAGCATGCACGGCCTCATGCCGTTCGAGCTGCAGACGCTCGTCCGGCTCGGCGTGTCGCCGCACGACGCGCTGCTGGCCGGCACGCGCTGGGGCGCGGAGGCGTGCCGCATCGACGGCGAGGTGGGAACGCTCGAGCCCGGCAAGCGCGCCGACCTCGTCGCGGTGGACGGCGACCCGCTGAAGGACATCGCGGCGCTGGAGCGCGCCAGCCTCGTCATGCGGGACGGCGTGATCTACGAGGGAGTCCACTCCAAGGAGCCGCGATGAGCGACCGGGACCACGCCGCGGACGGCAGCGCTCCGACGATCGAGGTCGGTCCTCCCCTGACCCGCCGCGCCTGGCTCACGCGCAGCGCGGCCCTGGCGGCCGGCGCCGGGCTGGGCGCGCTCGCCGAGCGGGGCCCGCGCGTGGCGCTGGCGCAGGGCCCGCCGAAGCGCGGCGGCATCCTCCGCGTCGCCACCGTCGACAAGCCCGTGAACATGGACCCCGGCTACGCGCAGCTCTACTCGTCGCTGCAGATCTACCAGAACGTCTACAACAAGCTGGCCTACGTCGACGAGGCCGGCCAGTTCATCCCCGGCCTCGCGAAGTCGTGGAAGCAGGAGACCGACAAGACGTGGCTCTTCGATCTGGTGGACAACGCCGTCTTCCACAACGGCGAGCCGCTGACGAGCCAGGACGTCGTGTTCACGTTCACGCGGCTGCTCGACGCGAAGAACAAGCTGCCGATGCGCATCTTCTTCTCGCCGGTCGAGGGCGTGGAGGCCGTGGGCCAGTACCAGGTGCGCTTTCATCTCGCCCGGCCGTTCGGCCCGCTGCTCGCGATGCTGACGCAGGCCACCGAGATCGTGAACGAGAAGGCGCTCAAGGAGAAGGACCCCAAGCTCTTCCCGATCGGCACCGGACCCTATCGCTTCGTCGAGTGGGTGAAGGACGATCACGTCACCCTGGAGCGCTGGGACAAGTACTTCCGGCCGGGGCGGCCCTACCTGGATCGGATCCTCTTCCACGCGCCCGCCGACGACACGGTGCGGCTCACCGGGCTGCAGACGGGCCGGTTCAACTGGATCCAGACGGTGCCGCCGCAGCGCATCCCCGAGCTGGAGCGCAGCCGCGACCTCAAGGCGTCGCCGGGCCGGCCGTACCTGCCGTTCTTTCTCATGCTCAACGCGAGCAAGCCGCCCTTCAACGACCGGCGCCTGCGCCAGGCGATCGCCTGGGCCATCGACCGCGCGGAGATCGTCAAGCTCGTCTACTTCGGCAGCCACGTCCCCACCGCGGAGCCGACGCCGGAGCCGAGCCCGTGGGCCACCGGCGTGAACGCGCACAAGGGCGGCCCCGACCTCGCGCGCGCCCGGCAGCTGCTCGCCGACGCGGGCAGCGCCGGCGGGCTGACCGTCACCTACCTCGTCAAGTCGCAGGTGCCGGTGCTGGTCAAGACCGGCGAGATCCTCCGCGAGCAGCTCAAGAAGGTGGGCATCACGCTCGACGTGCAGCCGCTGGAGTCGGGGCAGTACTTCGAGGCGCTGGTCGGCAAGAAGTTCGACATCGCCGCCGCCTGGTGGAGCGTCACGGTCGACCCCGACATGTTCTATTCACCGCTCCAGCACTCGACCTCACCGTGGAACTTCTCGGGCCTGAAGTCCGAGGAGGCCGACAAGCGCATCGACGCGTTCCGCTTCACGACGAACGCGGCCGCTCGCAAGAAGATGTACCCGGACCTGGTGCGCTGGTTCCAGGAGGAAGGCTCGCTCATCGTCTTCAGCAACGAGATCCAGCGCTACTGGATGAAGCCGAACGTCTACGGCTCGGGGCCGCTGTCGTCGCTCGAGCTGCGCTTCGAGGATAGCTGGATCGGCTGACCGCGGTCGATGTCATCGCCCTGGATCTTCGCGGCACGCCGGCTCGTTCTCGCCGTTCCGCTGCTGCTCGGCATGAGCATCCTCGTGTTCGGGCTCATGCGGCTGGTCCCGGGGGACCCGGCGGTGGTCGTCCTCGGCTACAAGGCCACGCCGGAGGGCGTCCGCGCGCTCCGGGAGGCGTTCCATCTCGACGAGCCGGTGCCGCAGCAGTACCTGCGCTGGCTCGCCGGCGTCCTCCGCGGCGACTTCGGGCTCGACTTCCGGCAGAACGAGCCGATCGGCCGGATGATCCTCGAACGCCTCCCGGTCACGCTCGAGCTGACGCTGCTGGCGACGCTGTGCACGGCGCTGATCGGCATCCCGCTCGGCCTGGTCGGCGGCGCCCGCCGCCACGGCTTCGCCGACCGCGCCACGCTGGCGATCGGTCTGGTCGGCGTCTCCATTCCGGACTTCTGGCTCGGCATCATGCTGATGCTCGGCCTTTCGCTCGGCGCCGGCCTCCTGCCCTCGGGCGGCTTCGTCCCGCTCGGCGAGGCTCCGCTCGACAACCTCCGGCACCTGGTGCTGCCCGCGCTCACGCTCGCGCTCAGCCGGGCGGCCGTGCTGGGACGGCTCAGCCGCGCCGCCGTCCTCGACGTCGTGCAGCGCGGCTTCGTGCAGTTCGCCCGCGCCAAGGGCCTCGCCGAGCGCGACATCCTCTTCCGCCACGTGCTGCCCAACGCGGCGATTCCGATCGTCACGGTGCTGGGCCTCCAGATCGGCTACATGCTGGGCGGCGCCATCGTCGTGGAGATGATCTTCACGCTGCCGGGCGTGGGCCGCCTGACGCTCGACGCCGTGCTCGAGCGCAACTATCCCGTCGTGCAGAGCACGGTGCTGGTGATCGGGGCGATGTTCATGCTGGTCAACCTGGCCACCGACATCCTCTACGGCCTGATCGATCCCCGGGTGCGCCGGCGGTGAGACGCCGCCGGCTGCCGCTCGCCGGTCTGGGGATCGTCGTGACGCTCGCGGTCCTCACCGTGCTGGCGCCGCTCCTGCCGCTCGGCAGTCCAACGGACATCGCGAAGGATCTGGCCCTGCGCGGCCCGACCGTGGCCGAGCCCTTCGGCATGGACGACCTCGGGCGCAGCATCCTCAGCCGCGTCGTCTACGCCTATCGCATCTCGCTCGGCGTGGCCGTGACGTCGGCCGTGCTGGCGGTCCTGATCGGCGTGCCCCTCGGGCTCGTGGCGGGCTACTGCGAGGGGCTGGCCGACCAGCTCATCATGCGGCCGCTGGACGTGCTGATGGCTTTCCCGGCCGTGCTCCTGGCCATCGCGCTCATGAGCGTCTTCGGCACCGGCGCCGTGCTGCTGTCGGTCGCCCTGGCGATCGTCTACACGCCCGTCATGGCGCGCGTGGCGCGGGCGGCGGTGCTCGCGACCAAGGTCGAGGTGTACGTCGACGGCGCCCGCGCGCTCGGCGCCACCATGCCTCGCCTCGTGCTGAACCACATCGCCCCCAACGCGGCGACGCCGATGCTGGTCCAGACCTCGGTGCTGATGGCGATCGGTATCCTGATCGAGGCCGCGCTCTCGTTCCTCGGAGTCGGGGTGCGTCCGCCGACGCCGTCGCTCGGCCTGATGCTCGCCGACGGCCGGGGCTTCATGCTCCAGGCCCCGTGGATGGTCGTCTTCCCCGGCCTCGCCGTCATGCTCGCGGTGCTCGGCTTCAACATGCTCGCCGACGGCCTGCGCGACTGGCTCGACCCCCAGGCCCCGGCGGGGCGGTGAGGATCAGGCCTTGCGAGGAACGGCGGAAGGACGGGACGGACGGGCGGTTGCGAAGAACGCGTTCGCGACCGGAACGCGGATCCAGCCCATGGTCTGCACGGCCCACTGGCTCAGCGCAGAGCGCCGGTCGCCTCGCCGACGCTCGGTCGGTGGGGTCCGAGGGTCTTGCCGCCGGTCGACCCGGCGGCGGTCGAAGATCACTCTCACGTCTTCATCACCACTGAAGGCCCGCGCGAGCGACTCGTAGCGGTCTGATCGCTCGCGTGACACGACGAACAAGACCCGGATGTCTCGCCGCGTGACCTCGCGCGTGGGTGTCGCGTCAGCCGGCCGGGGAAGACTCATGTCGTCCTCAAGGATAGATGGTGAAACTCCGCCCCGTGCAGTCTTTTGGAGCCACCACATCCGGGGGTCACGCCAAGGGAGCCTACCGTGCCTCGCGCGTCCATGCGCGCGCCTACTTCACCCGCTCGTATTCCGTCTTCCCGGTCTCGTAGCTGGGGCCTTCGGGAATGACCGTGAGGTACGTCTTGCCGTGCTCCTCGGAGACCGTCGCGGCGCCTTCGCTGCGCGACGACCGGTAGCGCAGCTTGCCGCCCTGGAGATAGTATTTGCCGACCGTCAGCGATCCGGTCTGCGACGACGCTTCGTAGCTGCCGTCCTCTCGGATGACCATCGTCACCCGGGACTCGGTCGTTCCCACGGTCGCCCAGCCCTGCCAGGTCCCGGCGATCTCCTTGAGATCGACGATCTGCTTTTCGCCGGTGAGCGCGGCGGCCGCCGACACCACGAGTGCCGCCGCGAGGAGCAGGACGACGTTCGCTCTCATCATGGCCGATCTCCTCATACGCGGCGGAGCTTCAGGTTGAAGTTCCGGAGCTCCACCTGCTCACTCGGGTATGGCTTCCAGTCGACGTAGCGCTGGAGCCCGTACGATTGTATCGGCTGGATGACCGGGATCCAGGGAAGATGCTCGAGAAAGATGCGCGTCATCTCACGGTAGGCCTGATCGAGGAACTTCTCGTCCACACTGAATCGGGCAGTCGCCCCCAGATCGTCGAATCGGGGATCTCGCCAGTAGTCCATGGCCGCGCCAGGCGCGAGGAGACGCCACATCATTCCGTCGGGATCACTGAGCGTCGATGCGGGGTCGGACCACCACGTGCCCTTGAAGCTCTTTTGCCGCGACTTCTGCGCCCGCACCGACATCTCGATCATCTCGACTTTGCCGTTGATGCCGACGTCCCGCCACATGGACACGATGGCCTCGGACATCGCCTTCGCGTTGGCGATGTGGCCGTCGACGGCTTCGACGACGACTTCGTCGCCTTTGTATCCGACCTCCTTGAGCCGCTGCCGGGCGAGGCTGGGATCGTATCGCAGGGGCGGCCGAGTATCGTCGTAATGACTATCGCCCTTCGCGATCGGACCGTTCGGAACGATCCCCCGTCCGTGCCAGAGCTCTTTGACGATGGCGTCGCGGTCGATCGCGAGGGACAGCGCCTGCTTCATCAACGGATTGTCGAGCGGCGTCCGCTTGGAGTTGACGCCCAGGACGACCAACCCCGCGAACAAGACGTCCTCGACCTTCGTGCTGGGATGCCTGGCCACCTCGTCCGCGTGGTCGGGAGGAAGATAGAAGATGATGTCGACCTCGCCCTTGAGGAGCGCGGCGATGCGCGCCGCCGTCTCGGGAATCGGTCGAAAGACGACCCGGTCGACGTTCGGCTTCCCGCCCCAATAGTCCCCGGACGCCTGAAGGACGAGCCGGTCGTCCTTCACCCACGATACGAACCTCAAGGGTCCACTGCCGATCGGCCTGGCGTTGAACTGCTCGGGGCCGACCGCCGCATAGTACTTCCTGGGGATGATCTGGCCTCCGTAGAACGCAAGGCGCGCGGGAAGCAGGGGGTCCGGCTGCTTGGTGTAGACGTTGACGACGAGGGGATCGGGAGTCTCGATCCGATCCACGGTCGTGAAGATGGTCCGGACCATCGAGAGCTTGAAGTCGGGATCGTACGTCCGCTCGATGCTGAACTTGACGTCGGCCGACGTGAGCGGGTCGCCATTGTGGAACGTGACACCCCGGCGCAGCTTGAACTGCCACAGGGTCGGATTCACAAGCTTCCACTCGGTAGCGAGCGATGGATGCAGCTTGCCGTCGTGGTGTCGGCTCACGAGGTGATCGAAGAGATTGAAGGTGACGGTGACGTTGGTGGTGGTCGTGGCCAGGTGCGGGTCGAGGTGCGTGATGTCGCCGCCCTGGGAGACGATCAGCTCCGTCTTCCCGGTGGCCTGCGCCGCCGCCGCCCGCGGGAGCAAGGCCTCGGCGACGAGGCCGCCTCCGATCAGACCGGCCGCCCGCGAGAGCAACGTCCGCCGCGTGACGTCCATGCTCGCCACGGTTCCGCCTCTCAACCCACCTGCCCCGTGTGCGCGAGGGCACCGATGAGATTCAGGATGAGTCGGACCGCGAGGCGGCTCGTCAGGTTGTGGACATCCAGGGAGGGCAGGACCTCCACGAAGTCGAGGCCGACGACCTTCCCTCTCGCCGCGACGGCGCGGAACAAGTTGGTCGCTTCGTAATATGTCAC
>Ga0066704_10000523_pt1 | contig 14159 bp, 10 predicted proteins | sample GraSoiAngelo_153_FD_66458 | JGI IMG/M metagenome (GOLD analysis project Ga0066704, IMG submission 66458) | Grasslands soil microbial communities from the Angelo Coastal Reserve, California, USA - 14_1009_12_40cm | ecosystem: Environmental > Terrestrial > Soil > Grasslands | place: USA... | reverse complement strand
TCCATCGCGTTAACCAGCCTCGTCGTGGTGATGTCGGCAAAGCCGATGCCGATGGCGTTGCCATGTGTTTCCGGCGTGAGGTCGCGCACGAAAATACGCCGGATCATCGGGCTGGCCTGGTTGTCGGGGCCGAGCGAACTCGAATAACCGTGCACCCAGCGCCCGGTTACGTTCGGGTCCATGCCCGCGCCACTGATGTTCTTGCCGATGCGGTCCACGATGAGCAGATCAATGTCGTGGAACGGCAGTCGCGGCATCAAGCGCCGCGCTTCCTCCAACAACTCCTTCTCGCGCTCTGCAATCTCGTCGCGTTGCAACACGGCAATTCTGCTCGTGTTGTGAAACTGGTTTTCGACAACCGCCACGCCGCAAAGAATCGGCGCGGCGCGCAGCACGACACGGGCAAGTGAACGGAGCGTGGGTTCGTAGCCGAGTCGGGTCGCCGCCGCGTGGCAGGCCGCCGCGCCGGCGCGTTTGCCGAGGCCGATCACGCTCATCTTCACGACACCGCTGCCGAGCGTGCCTTGAAAATCCGTGTGCGGCTTCACGCGATTGACCAGGACGATGCCGTCTGACCGGAGCGCCTCGACGCTGCAAAAGACGTCCACGCCGTCCGCGCTCGCGCCGATGCGCTCGACGTCCATCGAAGCGCGGATCGGCACACTCATGCTGTGTTCGGTGATGCCATAGCTTTCGAGGACGCCGAGTTGGCCTTCGGGCGTCGCGCCGCCGTGACTGCCCATCGCCGGAAGGATGAACGGCTTCACGCCGGCAGCTCTGAGCACGTCCAGCACCGCTGAGACAATGCTCTTAATGTTGTGGATGCCGCGACTGCCGACGGCGACGGCGATTTGCGCGCCGGGTTTCAATCGCGACAAAACATTTTGCGTTGTGAATTCGCTCCGGACGACGGCGGGGATATCGAGCTGCCGCGACGGCGGAAATTTCTGTCGCACAACGAACATGCGCGGGAAAGGAATGGAGGCGTTCATTTCAACATCCGTTCGAGTTCATCCTGAACAGGGGAGTTGGCCCTGCGCGCTTTTGCGTTCTGGTAGCAGGGACAGGCCGGACGCCTGTCCTGCTGTTGATCGGCGATGGCTTCACAATAGTGCAAGCAATGACATCCTCGCAAAATCTCCCTCTATCATCGCGGTTTTGTCCGCGAAAGCAAATGATCCGCGAGGCCGGCTCTACTTGGGAGCTTGCCTTTTTCAAAAGTTCTGACTTATTGCCAGCATGACACGGCGACTGATTCTGGCGTCCGCCATCGCTGTCCTCCTCTTCGGCTGTGGAAAGCGCCCGGAGACTTCAGCGTCGGCGCCGGCTTCCGGCGCGCACGCAGGCCAATCGGACGCCGCTGCTTCCGCGGCAGCACAACCGGGCGCGGCTGACGGCTCGGAGAAAGCGGCTCCGGACCCGACGCCCACAGCGCTCGCGCGTTCCGACTTGTCCGGGGCAGAACTGTCTGCGGCGCTGGTCGAACTGACCCAGGCGCTGCGCAAATACAGCTTCGAACACCGCCGCCTGCCAAAGACGTTCAGCGAAGTGATCGCGGCAGGATACGTGAAGAACATGCCTCCAGCGCCGCCGGGCAAGAAGTTTGAAATCGACCCAAAAACGGTTCAAGTCGTCCTGGTAAAGTAATAACGGAGAGCGACCCACAACATGAGCACGAATCCTCAGCTCTTTGGTCGATCATCTTTTCAACGGGCATTCACCTTGATTGAACTGCTGGTTGTCATAGCGATCATTGCCATTCTCGCGGCGCTATTGCTTCCCGCGCTGGGCAGCGCCAAAGCCAGGGCCCAGAGACTGAAATGCGTGTCCCAGATGAAACAGTTGGGGCTGGGCTTCGACCTTTTCCTCCTGGACCACAACGACCAGTATCCGCCTACTGCCTTTAGAACCGGCGATTACCAGTATCAGCTGTCGTGGGACGATTATATTCACCGCAACATCGGCGGCACGGATTCCGATGCGGATTTGTTGGTGGGCGCTTCGGGTGCGATTGCAGGTCCCACGGTTGTTCCCAAAATCTTGAAATGTCCCGCTGATAATATTGAAGTTACGATCATCTGGGCAAAGTTCGCCCAGCGCAGAACCTATGCCATGAACGGCAGCGACATCGCAGGCCCGAACAACCTCCCGGCGTTCCCGACGCACGGCGTCGGAGTCTATATCCAGAATAATAACGGCTCCCTGCCACCCTGGGATCCGCCCGGTTACAGAAGCAGCATCGTGAAGGACCCTACCGGGACTCTCCTGCTGGTGGAACAACCCGAGGGCGGAAATATTGCCGGAAACGACTGGCCATCCTTTTGCATGGGTCCCACCGGGCCTTCTTCCGGAGACCAGACGCCTTACCAGATTGTGAGAGGTGGAAAACGCGCGTGGGGAGCGGTCGCTTACGGTCTTCACGGCAAACGATTCAATTATCTCTTTCACGATGGCCACATCGAAACGCTGAGAATCGAGCAAACTGTCGGCCGCGGAACGACAAACGCTCCACGAGGGATGTGGACGGTGACCGTGGGCGATTGAGGGGAAAAGTCAGGGCGCGGCCGGAACGCGTTGACACGCGTTGTGGGTTTGAAAGCTGCGCGGCTGGGGAGGGGTGAGGACACCACTGCTTCCCGGTGCGATTTTCCTACTATCAAACAGAGACAGGCGAGACGCCTGTCCTACTTTTTGATCAGCCTGAGCGCGATGTCTTCGCGATACGGCGGCGAACTCAGGACGATCGGGCCTTTTTTACTCTTCACGGTTTCGCGTTTGTCAACCTGGCCGGTCAGCGGATTGACCCATTCGGCGCGATAAGACCCCCGCGGCAATTCCAGCGAAACCACAGCCTCGCGCGGTGTGGGGTCCCCGGCGCCAGACGCAAGGTAAACCGCATAGGCCTTCCCGGGTTCCGCCAGCACGCGCGAGGCCACGCCCGCGAAGGCTTTGTTGGTCACCGCCGACGCCAACGGCTGCATTTTTACGAAATCGAAGCTGTGGATGAAGTCGCGTAGAACTTTCATCTGCTTGCGAAACGCGGCATTGCCGCCGCCCGGCTGTTTTGCCGGGTAAACAAACGTGCCGTCTTCATGACCGGCGGTGAACGAGTAATCGAGGTGGTTGAACAGTCCGCCGCCGGCGAGAATAAAACTCCAGGCCTCGATACGATACGGCAGGTCGTTCGTGCCGCGAAAACCGGTCTCGTTGTCGCCGACGACTCTGTTCAAGCCATAATTCATCGCGACCGTGTCGGGCGGCGACGCGTAGTGAAAATTGAAAATCGAAACCGACGGATGAGGATTTTCGACCTGCGCCTTCTGATTGGCGATATTTTGGGAAATCAGATGGTAGCCGACGGCCTGGGGAGACGGGCCAAGGTTTTTCTCCGTGTCCACGATGATGCCGGCGATGTGATGCTGCCATGCCAGGGTCACCCCGCCGAAGTAAGGCTCATTACAGATTTCGTAGTAAACGTTGTCGAAACTGTTCAGCTCGGTGACGATTTTTCGCACCAACGCCTCCTGCGCCGCCAGCAGACCGCCGTTCTGGTCGAGGGTATAAACGTTCGTGCGCGCCAGAGCGCCGAGGCCGTTGACGTTGTTGATCGCGTTTTGCGGACTGAGCCGCCACTGCGACTCGTCATACATCGGGCAGAACAAATTCATTTCGACCACAATGCCGCGCCGGTTCGCCTGGGTGACGAAATCCTTAACCCGTTTGAAATACGCCTCGTCCCATTTCGTGAGATCGAATTTGTTTCCGCCATTCGCGTAACCGGGCGTATCGCTGCGCGCCCACGGACAGATGAAGCGATGGGGCGCGGGCGCCAGCGTGTTGCCGGCGATGTTGAACGCGCCGGGCGGTTCGACATACGCGCCGGAAAACGTGCGCGTGAGGTTCAGCCCGTCCTGCGCCAGAGTGTCGAGATACTTCACGTAATCGAAATCGAGATTCAGCACCGCGCCGTAATGTTCGCCGGAACCAATCAACACCGTCGGCCGGCCGCGAAACAGGAAGTAGTGCGGGTTTTGCGGGTGCAGCGCGATGGGCGCGGACCGCTCGGCCAAAGCCGGCGGGGAAGCGATCACGACCGACAAAATCGGGAACAGTCCGAAAAGTACCCGGGTGGAAAGAGTGCTCACGCGTCCACGATTAACACGGCCCGATCGGTTTGTAAACGCCGCCCGTTTCATTCGCTCCCCGCACATGACGATTCGCGCGGGTCAATAATTTCCCTGGGTTGTCCGGAGCAGAGAGAGGCTGTCCGCAGAACAGCTCCGGTTCTGCCAATGCTCCGGACTGGATCGGCGAAGTGAACGGTCCGCCGCTGGTATTCCCGCAAAAGACGGTGGACGTGCTGGCCGCCGGAAAGACACTCACGGTGTTCAACAAAAAGAACGCCAAACTCTGGGAAGTCAGGTTGACCTTTCCGGTCTCGGAGAAAGTTGTCTCCAGTTATTCCTCCGATGAAACGCTCGCTCCCTGCCTCGAAGACAGCGGCACTCTGTTCTTTTTTGATAAAGGAATGTTGACGGCGTTCGACCTGCGCTCCGGTGAGGCGCGCTGGCGCGTCCCGAGTGTCGGCATCTCGCACGTGGCGCGGGACGGTCAAGGCCCGTTGTATGTCGCGACGACGTCGGCCAGTCCGGATTCGATTCAGTACTCGCAACAGATAAAGCTGGGTGAAAAGGATTATCCGGCCGTTTTGCGCATTGACCCGCGCTCGGGCAAGGTGCTCTGGAGGGCCGAACGCATCGGCGACCAGTGTTTCGCTTCCGGAAAATTCGTTTACGCCACCCGCGTACAAACTTCCGGATTGGACATGATGAAGGCCGCCATGAATGGCGGCGATGTCCCGGTGCACTTCCGCCTGCACCGCGTGAAACCGGGCAATGGCGCCGTGTTGTGGGAGTATTACCAGCCCAGGGCGCCGCGGCGCGTGGACGTTGAGAAGAACCGAATTCTCCTGCAGTTCGCCGACGAGGTGCAGGTCGTCACTTTTCTGGCGCTGTAATTGGCGCGGCTCAATCACCCAATCCCAGGTACTCCAGCAAATCCGCCAGGTCCTGCGGCGTGAGGCCGACCTCCAGGCCTTCCGGCATCAGCGACTGGCCGGACGGTTGCAGGCGGGCGATTTGCGAGCGCAGCACCGCCGTCTCCGTACCGTTGGGGCGCCGTAATGTGACGCCCGAGGGCGCTTCGCTCGCAATCAAACCGGAAAAACTTTCGCCGGACTTTGTCTCCAGCGTGTAGTTCAAATATCTCGGCGCCACCTCGCGGTTCGGATCGAGGATGTTGACCAGCAAAATCTCCTTGCCCGAGGTTTTGACCGTCATCAGGTCCGGGCCGACTGCGTATCCCTGGCCGCCGATGCGGTGGCAAGTCGCGCAACGTTCCAGGTAAATCCTTTTGCCGTTGGCCGCCTTGCCGCGCAATTGCAGCGCCGGCAAAAAAGCCTTCACCACCTCATCGCGTTTGACGGTCGGCGGAGGGCCGAAAAGTTGAACCGCCTGTTCGCGAATCTTGTGCTCGCGGTGTGCGCGCAGCAATTGCACCTGCTGCGCCGTGAAATCCGATGGCGTCACGGTCCGCTCCTCCACGGCCTGGAACAAAGCCGCAATCCGCTCCGGGCGCGACAATAACACGGCCGTGACTTCGTTGCGAACGCGCTCCGTGAGTTGCGCCCAATGCTGGAGCAACAGTTCGCCGACCCGGGCGCCCCTGGACTTCGCGAGCGCCGCGACCGCCGCCAGTTGCAGCGGCTCGGACTGCCCGGAGCCGAGCAATGACGACAAAGTCTCGCTCGCGCCGGGGAAGTCCGACAGGGCGAGCAGTTGGACGGCCTGGAGACGCGTTTGCCCGGAAGCGCCGGCATCACCTGCGATCTCTTTGGCTCGAACAAAAATCGGTCTCAGTTGCCCGTCGGCGTCCATGCGGGCCAATGAAGTTCCGGCATTTTGCAAACCCTCACCCAAAGCGCGCGTCAGGACGAAGGCGATGGTGGAGCCGGCATTTTTCCCCAGATAATTCAACACCTCTTTCACTTCGCCCGGATCATTCTTCACTCCGATGACCTTGACCAGTTGTCCCATGAATTCCTGGCCGGCGGCTGAGGCACAAAAGTGAATGTCGGCAATCGACAGCTCGAACACTTTGCCGGCGGCGGTGTCGATCGAGTTCAGGACGGCGGTTCGCATCCAGCCGTCGGCAGCGTCGCGGCGGATGAGTTGTGCCAGCGTTTTGACTTTCTCCGGATCACTCGTTTCACCCAGCGTGAAGGCGAGTTGGTAGCGGACCTGAATGTCCGGGTCGGCGGCCATCCGCAGAAGTTTCTTCCCGAGCGCCGCAGGGAACATCGCTTTCGGGCGGGTTGATTTCGCCTCCTTTTCATGGAATGCTCGCAGGGAATGTTCCGCTAAACGCACGGACTGCTCGCGAACCGACGCATCCCGATCCTCCAGCGCCTGCAAAAGATGCGTTTGTGTTAACGCCGCCAATCCGGCGAGCGCATACAGCGCGTGCATCCGCGCCAGTGGCGATCCGGAATTGTTCAACAACTTTTCCAGCAGCCGCACGGCCGATTTGTCCTGCCTTTCATAGAGCAATCGCGCGGCGGTGTCGCGCTGCCAGCCGTTTGGATTTTCCAGCAACGCGACCAGTTCCTTCGTCGTGGCGGTGCCGAGATGGGGCGGCGTCGGCTGTTGGAAACCCTCCGGCACGATGCGATAAATACGGCCGCGGTCGTTGCCGCTGTTCAAATCCAGAAATTTCTTCAGCGACTCCGGCAGCGACCACGGATGTTCGATGGTTTCCCGATACATATCGGCGATGTAGAGCGCGCCGTCGGGCGCATTGGCCATTTGCACCGGGCGAAACCAGTTGTCACGGCTCGCGAGAAACTCCGTTTTCTGTTCATCGGCCGGCCGGCGCGCAATCAATCCGACGCCGTCGGGAAAAAGTTTTTTGCGGTGGATCAGGTTGCTGCCGCAGTCGGCCACGAAAGCGTTCCCGCGAAAATCTTCCGGAAACGCGTCGCCACGGTAAATCGTGATACCGGTTGCGCCGGTAAAATAGCCGGAGGGCCGGCCGCCGCCTTCGATGGGGCCGGGAAAGAGGCCCGTCACGCGCCAGCGCGTGCGAATGACACGCCACGGTTCATCCGGGCTGATGCGATAAACCTCCGCCGCCGGGCCGTCGGCGGCAATATCCAGCGCGGCCGGCGGCATGGTGAAGAACGGATTGCGACCGGCGTAACGGTCCTCATACATCACTTCCCGAATGTGAGCGCTATTGCTGCAAACGAACTTGCGTCCGTGGTCGTCGAAGTTCAGCCCGTATTGGCCGCCGTCGCTCTCCAGGCGCACCGTCAACGTGCGCGGGTTGAAGGAAAAATCATGCCCGCGCAGGTCCATTGAATTCTCAGTTCGGAGTTCGGAGTGCGGGGTTACGCCGGCCCGCGTCTGCCACACGCGCGTGAATTCGCTCTCCACGAGAAGGACTTTGCCGCCGTTGCCGCCGCTCGCGGCATGGATACGATTGTCGGGGCCCCACGTGAAGCTGTTGAACAACGCCTGCACGTTCAGCTTGTTCACATCGTAGGGCGCGTAATCGCTGCCAAAACCGCTGAAGACCACTTCGCGCACGTCCGCTACGCCGTCGCCATTTGTGTCCTTGCAATAAAGGATGTCCGGCGTCGCGCCGACGAAAATGCCGCCGCGCCAGCAAATCACCGCTGTCGGCCAGGGCAGATTGTCCACATAAACCGTGCTTTTGTCGAAACGGCCGTCGCCGTCGGTGTCTTCGAGCATCCGCACGCGTCCGAGATGCGGCGTTTCGTTGCGCCGCTCCGGGTAATCGCGCATCTCCACGACGAACAACCGCCCGTTTTCATCGAACGCCATCGCGACCGGATCGACCACCAGCGGCTCGGCGGCGACCAGTTCGAGCCGAAAACCTTTTTTGATTTGGAACGTGGACACCGCCTGGTCCGGCTCCGTTGGCGGAACGCGCGGAAGATCTTTGCCGGAAACCTCCGGCTCGGCGGCGGAAACGCGAAGCGCAACTGAAAGATAGAAAGCGTATAGAAGAATCGATTCGCTGCGAGGCTTCATCCGTGCCATGGTGGACTAGAGCCGGCGATTCACGGAAGCAATAAAAATTCGTGGAACACCTGCGTCTGGTGATCGCCCGCGCGGGCGCCGACGTGTGCAGGTTCCGGTTTTTCCCGCGAAAAAATTGAGCTTCCTCACGCCGTCTCCTGCCGATTGCCCGCCGAAGGAGCCGCATTTTGCTGTTTGAAACATTGACGAAATGACGGCAGACTTTTGCCGTCAAACCACGCCAACTATGCCCGGCCATCGTCCATGGACGTTGTCGAGACGCCGATTCATCGGCGTTTCGGCCGCGGCGCTGGTTGCGCCGCGCGTGGCGGCGGCCGATGCCAGCGCCGCCCCGGCCGAGCCAATCATCGACATTCATCAGCACACGCATTATCACGGCCGGACGGACGAGCAGTTGATCGCGCATCAAAGGACGATGGGCGTCGCGCTCACGGTCCTGCTGCCCGCGGGTTCACCGGTGAACCGGTCTTCGACGCACGAGGGCAAGTCGAACGGTCTGGAGGCTGAGTGCTACGGCAACGAATCAGTCGTAGCCCTCGCGAAAGCGCATCCGAAGGAATTTCTTTTCTTCACCAACGAAGTGCCGGACCTGCCCGAGGCGCGGACGGAGATGGAAAAATACTTGAGGCTTGGCGCTCGAGGCATCGGCGAGCAGAAGTTCGGCGTGGACTGCGATTCGGTTTACCTCGAGCGCGTCGCGGAACTCGCGCAGGACAATGGCGTGCCCGTGTTGCTGCACTTTCAACACGAGATGTATAACCTCCACCTCGAACGGTTTCACAAAATCCTGGAAAGGTTCCCCCAGGTAAATTTCATCGGCCACGCGCAGACCTGGTGGGCCAACGTGGACAGGAACCACGCCGATCAAACCGTGCTCTATCCGAAGGGCAGGATCACATCCGGCGGCATCACCGACCGATTGCTGAGCGATTACCCGAATATGTTTGGCGATTGCTCGGCCGGCTCCGGCCTGAACGCGCTGACTCGCGACGCGGATTTCACGCCCGGCTTTCTCGAACGGCACCGGAACAAACTCGTATTCGGCAGCGATTGCGAAGACGCGATGGGTTCCGGAGAGAAATGCCAGGGCGCGCAGATCATCGCCGCGATCCGGCGGTTTGCACCAGACAAAGCCATCGAAAGAAAAATTCTCTGCGAAAATGCGAAGAAATTGCTGAAGTGGTAAAGCCGTGCGCTTCGCCTCGGAACGTCATTCAGGCCGGCCGTTCAAATCCATACTGCCGCTCCACGTTGCCGATGCGAATCTGGTATTGCCGATACCAGGCCTTCTTTCCCTTCGCCTGCGCCACGAGGTGTTCCTCGTTTCGTTTCCAGTGCTTGATGGCGTCCACACTCGACCAATACGAAACCGTGATGCCGACGTCGGCGGATGGTTTACCTGTGAAACCACGTCAACTTTTCGGCCTTTCGCCGGACCGTTGGAGCGGGATGCGCACGTCCACGCGAGTCCCCCTTCCTTGACGACTGATGATGTTCACTTCGCCCTCGAGCATCGTCGCCCGCTCCCGCATGCCGAGTAGTCCCAGCGACTGTGTGCCCGAAAGCTCGCGCCCGGCCATGCCGCGCCCGTTGTCCTGCACTTCGAGGATCACTTCGTCGCCTTCCTGCCTCAGGTAAACGTTCACTTCGGTAGCCTCGGCGTGGCGGACGATGTTGGTCAAAGTCTCCTGAAAAATGCGGAACATTGCCGTCGCTCGATCCGAGTCCAGGTCCAGATGCGCGAGACTGGAAGAGAAGCGGCAGCCGATCCCGGTCCGTCTTTCAAACTCCTGGGCTTGCCACTCCACCGCCGCCTCCAACCCGAGGTCATCGAGCACCGGCGGGCGCAGGTCCGTGGCGATCTTGCGGACCGTGCCGATGATGGCATCCACCACCGCGGGCAGTTCCTTCAGCTTCTCCCGGTATTGCCGGAGTTCTTCGGTGCTGCTGAGTTCGGAATCTCTTTTATCGAGCCAGGCGATGTCCAGTTTCAACCCGGTCAGGGCCTGGCCCAGTTCATCGTGCACTTCGCGGGCGATGCGCGTCCGCTCCTCCTCCCGCACCGACTGCAGGTGGGCGGCCAGCACACGCAACTGTTCGCGCGAATCGCGCAACTGTTTTTCGGCTTTCTTGCGCTCGGTGATGTCCCGCAGGAACCCGGTGAACATCGGCGGACCGTCGAGATTGACTCGGGTGACGGTCAATTCGACGGGAAATTCCCTGCCGTCGGCGCGCATGGCCGTCAGTTCGATCCGTTTGCCGAGCATGGCGCCGTCGCCGGTGGCCAGATAACGTTCCAGGCCGCGGCGGTGTTTGTCGCGCAACGCAAGCGGAATAATCAGTCCGGCCAGTTCCTTGCCCAGCACGTCGTTACGCCGGCGACCGAACGTCTTCTCGGCGGCCGGGTTGAATTCCGTGATGCACCCTTGCCCGTCCATGGTGATGACGGCATCGAGCGCTGAGTTCAGAATCGCTCCCTTGCGCGCCTCGCTTTCCCGCAGCAACCGCTCGGTTTCCCGGCGCGCGCTGACGTCCTCCAGACTCCCCTCCCAGTAAATCACCTCGTCGCGGTCATCGCGGCTGACGCGCGCATTGACGGCCACCCAGATCATTTTCCCATCGCGCCGGCGCAGCCGCACCTCGAAATGTTCCGCGACATCCGCCTCCCTCAACACCGTGAGCAGCGCACGACGCTCCAGGGCATCGGCAAAAAAACTCAACGCTTTCGCAGCCAACAAACTGTCCCGATCCGAATAACCCAGCATCTCCAGCAAGCCCGGATTTGCGTCCGCGATTTTCCCATCGCGGGCGATTCGGAAAAGCCCGACGGGAACACGATGAAACAGACTCTGATAACGTCGCTCCGCCTCGCGCAGAGCCCGGCGCTGCCCGGCCCGTTCCAGCGCCATGCGCGCCGCCCCTGGCAACCGGGCGTAGTGTTTGGGAGATTTGATGACGTAATCGTCCAGCCCGGCCTTCATCGCCCGCACGGCGACTTCCTCGTTGCCGGTGCCGGTGAACATGACGATCGGACATTCCGGCCAGCGCGCTTTAACGGCCATGAAAACCGCCAGACCATCGCTCCACCCCAACTGGTAGTCCGTCACCACCAGGGCTCGCGGAGCGGAATCCAGTTCCTGCGCGAACTGGCTCCCGTCAATCACATGATGAAACCGGCAATCGCCAAACTCCCGACTCAACTCGCGCGCGACCAAAGCGCGATCATCCTCATTATCGTCCACTAACAGGACGTCTAAGACTTCGTTCATAACGATTCGTTCCGTGCTCTTATTATAGTCCAACCTGGTTCGGTTTGTCCCACAGATCGGGATTTTTTTTGGCGGTGGCCTGAAGTTGGATCAGCAGACCGGGGTCAGCCTCCTTCCCCAGGCGCGGAGAAGCGCGCCAGTGCTTCGCAGTTTGCCGAATCTGCCGCCAGGCATTTGTCCACCGCGCGGACGATGTCGATGACGGTCCCAAACTGCGGCGGCTTGGTGATGAAGTAATCTGCCCCCTCAGCGTAGCCTTTGGCAATATCTTCGGCAATAAGCGAGCCTGTGTACAATGCGACTGGAACTGCGCGCGTGGCGCAGTTGCAACGAATCCAACTCAGCACCTGAAATCCGTCCATTGCAGGCATTTTCAAATCGAGCAGGATCAGGTCCGGCAGCGGATGCTCGGCGCGATCGGCAAACTCGCCCTCGCCGCTCAAATAGCGAATCGCCTCGACTCCGCTTTCCACGGTCTGCAACCCGAACGAGACCCGCGCCCTGCGACAAGCTCTCTGGACCAGCAGCCGGTCATCGGCACTATCGTCCACATAAAGCAACGTTTTCATTGTTGTGGGCCGGCTTTTATGCCGACCTCACGCCGCCCGCAGTTCCAACCGGGAGCAACTGCCTTTTCCGAGGGTGGACTCGAACCTCACCGCGCCGTGCATGCGTTCGGCCGCTTTCCTGGCAATGGCCAGCCCGCTTGCGGGCCACACCACCGGGGTTTTCCCCTGGGCCACAGTAGCAATACTGCCCAGCAGCGCCAGCGCGAGATACAGTCCTGAGAGCCCGACCTCTTGGGCGAGCCACTTCCACGAGAACTTGTAGGAGAGTGCCGACTTCATTCCGATCCCTCTAAGACCTCTACTCTCTGACGTTCTGGTTCGCGGACGGCATCAATCGAAATCATCCGATCGCCCCAAAAAAAACATAATTCCTGCCGAAAACGGCGGCGATCAATCACTGAGTGAAGTATATCAATTAGGAATCCAACCTGACCATCCGTCCAGTAGTAGTATCCCCCCCTTTTCCTTCCACGCTTTGTAGGAATATCGTCACGTCTCAATGTGATGTGGCTCTTAGCCTCGAGGAACACTCTGCCGCACGCTTACCTTGGGTTTGTAGGAGCAGGACCGTCTTTCAAGTCGAGCGATGGCAGTGGCAGTTGCCGTTATTTCAGACTTGCGTCCATCGAACTGTAAGCGCCCTGACGCATCTCCGGCGGAAACAGATGTTCGCAGTCCGGATGTTCAACGCGCAAATTCTGCGGCGCGCCGTAGAGTTCGTAAATCGGCGACGCTGCCTTCACAACCGCATCCACGCTGCGCCATTTGAAATTGGTGTCGCCGATCGGCGCATTGATAAAGACGCGGCGTGGCGCGAGCGCACCGATCAACTCGTGGAAATCGAAAGGAATGTCGTTCAATCGACCGGCAAACTGCGCGAGCTTCGGCATATAGCGCGTTTGGCACCAGCCGCGTTCCGGTTTCCAGACTGCGGGGTCGTCTCCATAGTAGTCCATGAACGAGTCGAAGCCGCAACTGGAGACAATCACTTTGATGCGTGGATCAAATACGGCGGTGAAAATGGCGCTGTGTCCGCCCAGCGAATGGCCAATCGCGCCGAACTTCCCGCGCGTAACGAAAGGCAGCGATTCGAGCAGATCGAGTCCGCGGATGTTGTCCCAAACGGCCTTCATCGTGCCGCTCTGGTAGCCGAGCGTCTTGAGGTCCGGTTGATAATTGGCGAGCAGGGGATAGGCCGGCGCGAGGCACACGTAACCGCGTTTCACGAGCTCGACGCCATACTGGTCGTTCGAACTGTTGCCGAGACCGACCACGACTTTCTGTCCGAGCGAATGCGTCTGGTGCAAACAGAGGATGCCGACCGCTTGGGTTTTTCCGGACCAGGCAGGTTTCGGGACCAGCAGATACGCCGGCACACGTGAGCCCGGTTCGGCGGCGTAGTTGAGAAAGCGGCGCACGTAATCGCCGCAGTCCACTTCCTCTTCGACCTTCACCGCGAGCGGGCACCGCTTCTCCTTCCCCGGCAGCGGACCCATAATTTGCTGCGCGCCGCGCAGGATTTCGGCGCGGCGTTGTTGCCAGTCCCGAATGGATTTGACGGGGAGTAGGTGGCCCTGCGCGTTCCGGTAAACCAGCAGATTCGTTCGAGTCGGCCGCGGTGAGGCATCCGATGCATCGGACTGGCCACGCGCGGCGGAAGGCGCCCCCGAAAGAATTGACAGCGCACGCAGCGTGGTGAAGCAGCGGCTTCTGTATATGGGTTGAAGCATGGGGCGGATTCAGGAAAGCCGGAAAAGAACGGCGAGTTTCACAAGTCCCGACTGAGTTGCCCTGGCGCCGGTCTGGCCAAGGATTCGGTCGGGACAAATCCCGAAGGAGGACAGAGACCATAATTCGCGAATCCGACCTGCGAACGCGGAGTCCCTGCGTTTCCTGGACATTCGGGTTTCGTCATGATCGGAGCTCGGCAATCCGGATGTTGCGGAATTTCACCACGGATTTTGCGTCGTGATTTTGCAGGCCGATGTAGCCTTTGGTCAGACGGTCTGTCGCGTAATCAATCGTCTGCTCGCCGTTCCAGGTGATCTGGATGCGGCGGCCGCGGGTGACGATACGAACGTGGTTCCACTCGCCGGCGGGTTTCGACATATTTTTCGCCGCGGCGATGACATCATAGAGCGAACCGGACGATCCCTTGGTTGGCGGCCGCCCGTAATCGGCCAGAATCTGCATCTCAT
>Ga0066704_10000516_pt1 | contig 14203 bp, 13 predicted proteins | sample GraSoiAngelo_153_FD_66458 | JGI IMG/M metagenome (GOLD analysis project Ga0066704, IMG submission 66458) | Grasslands soil microbial communities from the Angelo Coastal Reserve, California, USA - 14_1009_12_40cm | ecosystem: Environmental > Terrestrial > Soil > Grasslands | place: USA... | reverse complement strand
CGGAATTCGCTCGATCGAAAATACCTGGCCTGCCAGATGCGATAAGAGCGCAGTCTGATAGCCGGATCCAGTTCCAATCTCGAGCACTTTCTCATTCCCTTTTAGCTTGAGCAGCTCCAGATACCGCGCGTGAATGGAAGGCTGAGAGATCGTTTGGCCATTTCCGATCGGGAGCGCTGAGTCCTCGTAAGCGCGGTGCCGCACCCCAGTAGGAACGAAGAGGTGTCGAGGCACTTCGTCTATCGCATGAAGGACAGCAAGATCCTTGATGCCTTGCTCGTGCAGTAGCTCCACGAGCCGCCGGCGAGGACCCCGATACTCGGGGTCTAGGGGTGCTGCCACCATCGCTCCGCCGAAGCAAGCATTGCGTGATGCGTTAGATCGAGGTGCAGTGGAGTTACGGATATGTACCCCTCTTGTATCGCACGAAAGTCTGACGTCTCTTCTCCCGACCAGGCGATCGATCCGCCTCCAATCCAATAGATCTGACGCCCCCACGGGTCCTGCATTGGCTTGAGCGAATCCGAATACACCCTTCTGCCGAGTCGGGTCAACCGAACACCCATGATGTCATCACCACGCAGCGGGGGCAGGTTGATGTTGAGCAGGGTGTGCTCAGGAAACGACGGCAGGGATAAGACGTGCCGAATAAGATCGCGCAACGGGGCGATCTGATCGCGAAGCATACTGACATCGGCGCGCAGGTCACCGCCGGCGAACGAGATCGCCAGCGACGGAATGCCGAGCGACAGGCCCTCCATGGCCGCCGCGACTGTACCTGAATAAAGCACGTCCTCGCCCATGTTCTGCCCGTGATTGATTCCACTCAGGACAAAATCGGGTCGCTCGGGCATCAATGCTTCAACGGCGAGCATCACGCAATCGGTTGGAGTTCCATCTACCTGGTAGCGGCGCTCGCCGCGCTCGATCGGGCGGATTGGATGGTGAAGCGTTAGCGAATGACTGGTCGCACTTTGCTCCCGATCTGGCGCGACGACGGTGATCTCCCCCAGTGGTTCGGCTGCTTCAATCAAGCACGCGAGGCCCTGGGCAAGGATGCCGTCGTCGTTGGTGCAAAGCAGTCTCAACGCTTGAAGATCCCCGCGCGATGTCGCCACAAAACCTTGATCACCAGCCAGGCGTCGCGAAACTCCCTGAAATAGCTGGGCGATCCGTAGATGGTGGAGATTGGAACGTTGACGGTCGTGAAGCCTGCGCGCGCCGCGCGGATGATGAAATCCGTTTCGAATTCGTAGCGGTCACCCACCGCATGAATTTTCCGCAGGACTTCAGCCTTGATCGCGCGGTAGCCCGATTGGCTGTCGCGCACTTTGCCGCCCGAGACGGCACGCGTCGCCGCCGACGAGATCATGTTAGCTATACGTCGATGTTTGGGTACCGCCTTGCCAGAGAGATCGCGGGTCCCAATGACGATATCTGCTCGGTCCAGCGCGCCGACTATTGCCGGGGCAAATGCCGGATCGTGCTGACCGTCCGAGTCGATGGTGAGAACCGCCGCCGCGCCTTTCTTGAGCGCCTCCTCGAATCCGGCGCGAAGTGCGGCGCCCTTCCCCCGATTCTGTTCGAATTCGATGGTTTCGTCGGCTACAGTCTTCAACAGCTGGCCCGATCCATCCGTCGACCCATCATCGACGCCGATTATGGTCGCATTGGGAAGAGTGCGCCGAACTCCCTTCACCACGTTCGCGAGCGTAGGCTCGGCGTTGTACGCGGGTACGATGACGACGAGTGGCTCGATCAACTTTCGCTTCCTCTTTCTTTCTCTTCGACCTGGCCATCCAGTATCGCCAGGATGGATCGCAGATCGCTCTCCATCGACTCGACCGCTTGCGAATCCAGTGCCGCGCGCGCCACTGTCCGCAGCTCACCGCTCTTTCGATAGTCGTCGATCTTTTGCCGGGCGCCGTCGATAGTGTACTTCTCGGTGTAGAGAAGCTGCTTGACGAGCATGATCAGCTCGATCTCCCGTCTCTGGTAGACGCGATTTCCCGATCGGTTCTTTGCCGGGTGGAGAAACTTGAATTGGCTCTCCCAGTAGCGCAGCACGTGGGGCTTCAGGTCTGTCAGCGTGCAGACGTCACCAATTGAAAAGAACTCCTGCACCGGTTCTTTTGCTTTCATCAGTCTACCTCCGCTCGGAGCTCTCTCGACATGAGCGCGCCGATGGCGCTGCGTGCCGACTGGCCCTCGAACAGGACACGGTTCACTGCGTCGACGATTGGCATCTCCACTCCTTCGCGCACGGCCAGCTCGCGGGCGCTCTGCGCCGCGAACACGCCTTCAGCGACTGTTTCTCTATCACGTAACACCTCGTCAAGCGTTCTTCCCTTCCCGACCTCCACACCGACGCCCCGGTTGCGACTGAGCGATCCGGTGCAGGTGAGCACCAGGTCCCCAAGTCCGGCGAGTCCTGCGAAGGTGCTTTCCTCCGCTCCCAGCGCGACGCCAAGCCGCGTCATCTCGGCCAGTCCTCGCGTGATCAAGGCCGCTCGGGCGTTGAAGCCGAGCCCCAGTCCTTCGGCGATTCCGGTCGCCACGGCCATGACGTTCTTGAGCGCGCCGCCGAGCTCAACACCGATGACATCGGTGTGAGTGTAGGTGCGGAAGTACGGTGAGCTCAGCGCGCGCTGTGCGATAGCCGCGGCGTCGTCCTTATGCGATGCGACCACAACCGCCGTTGGCTGGCAGGCGACGACTTCTACCGCGAAGCTTGGTCCCGATAGCGCAATCACTGTCGCGCCGTGCACTTCCTGCTCGACGATTTCTGTCATCAGGCTGAGCGTGCCTTTCTCGATACCTTTCGTCGCCACCACGAGCGGCGCGGAAGCTGGCAATGCGGGGGCAATCCCTTTCACGATCGACCGCAAAACGTGCGAGGGCGTCGCGAACAACACCAGATCCGCACCGTTCGTCGTCGCCCCTACGTCTCCGAGCGCCCGAATCGATTCCGTCAGGGGATGCCCGCGCAGGAATCTGACGTTCTCGTGACTGCCGTTAATGGAATCGACAACGTCGGGCTCGTACGCCCAGAGTCGGACTTCGTGTTTGTTGCGGGCCAGCAGGTCTGCCAGCGCCGTGCCCCAGGCTCCCGCCCCCACGACCGCGCAACGCATTAGGACGCGGTTTCCTTTTTTACGAAGCGATGCTCTTCACCGCGCCGCAGACGTCCAATGTTCGCGCGATGCGTCCAGAATACGAACGCTGCGATGATGACGCTGGCGATGAAGACGGGTGATCGCGGATCGCGGTACCGGGCAAGAATCGCAATCGGAAGAACCGTAGCACCAACTAGCGACGCCAGACTGACGTACCGACTGAGCGAGAATACAAGTATCCAGGCCGTCATTGAAACCAGCATCGGAACGGGTGCGAGCGCCAGGAATACGCCGCTCGCAGTTGCAACCCCCTTCCCGCCACCCTTGCCGAGCAGAAAAATCGGCTTCACGTGTCCGAGGATGGCGGCCGCACCGTAAACGAGTGCCCACACTCCTGGCTGCAGCGTCTCGGTGTAGATAGGCAGGAGAAACACCGGCAGAAAGCCCTTCAACACATCGGCAAGAAATACCACACCGCCGATCCTCGGGCCGAGAACTCTTACGACGTTGGTCGCTCCCAGATTACCGGAGCCGTGCTGACGGAGATCGACGCCGCGCAACTTGCCGGCGATGTACGCCGACGGAATCGAGCCGGCCAGATACGCGATGATAACGCCGTAAATCGGCGCCATCTACGCCGTCTTGCGCCGCATGATGATGCGGAGAGGATTGCCGCGAAAACCCCACGCTTCGCGGAAGCCGTTGTGCAGGTACCGCACGTAGTGCTCCTGAACGAGGTCAGGATTGTTGCCGAACACGGCGATGACCGGCGGCGCTGTCTCCACCTGGGTCGCATAATTCAACTTGACCTCGCGTCCGGCGGCCTGCGGCGGCTGTCGCCTGCCCACGATCTCTCCGAGGGTCGTGTTCACTTGCGATGTGCTGATCCGCTTGTGCCGCTCGGCGTCGACCTCGAGGATCAATTCGAGAATCCTCGTCACCCGCTGTCCGCTGAGCGCTGACGTGAAGACAAACGGCACGAACTTGAGAAACGGCGCCTTCTCCTGCGCTTCCTTCTCGAACTTCGCGGCGGTGTTGTTGTCCTTCTCCTTGAGGTCCCACTTGTTGACGACGACGATCAACCCGCGGCCGTGCTCCCACGCCAGTGCGGCGATCTTGAGATCCTGATTGTGGAGACCCTCCGCGGCATCGAGGACGAGAATACAGATATCCGAGCGCTCGATCGCGCGTCGAGTGCGAAGTGAAGAATAGAATTCGATTCCCTCCGCCACCTTCGATTGTCGGCGCAGACCAGCGGTGTCGACGAAGATTATTTCTCGCCCGTGAAATGTCATCGGCGTGTCGATTGCATCGCGCGTCGTCCCGGCGGTATCCGCGACGACCAGCCTCTCCTCGCCAAGGAGCCGGTTGATCAGCGACGATTTGCCGACGTTCGGGCGGCCGACGACTGCTACGCGCAGCGCGTTTGGAACTTCCTCGGCGATCTTCGGAATTCGCTCCACCAGGACGTCGAGCATGTCGCCCGAGTTCTTTCCGTTGAGAGCAGAGACCGGAATGGGATCACCGGCGCCCAGTTCATAGAACTCGAAAAAGTCGGTCGAGCTGGGGTCATCGACTTTGTTGGCAACGAGCACCCAGGGCTTCCTTGCCTCGCGCAGGATCTCGACCACCCGGGTGTCACTCGGATGCAACCCCGCCTTGGCATCGACGATCAGCATCAGCAGATCGGATTCGTCAATGGCCTGAAGAACCTGACGCTTGATTTCGAGGTCCATCGGTATACGCGGATCATCGGTCAGGCCGCCGGTGTCAACCAGCCAGAACTGTCTGCCGTTCCATTCCGCTCTGGCAAAGTGTCGGTCGCGGGTCGTGCCGGCTTCTTCGCTGACGATGGCGTTGTTCTCGCCTACAATGCGGTTGAACAGCGCCGACTTGCCAACGTTGGGGCGACCGATGAGCGCGATGACCGGGAGGTTCACGCCGCCACTCCGACTTCCTCTGACGCCAGGACATCGATGAAATCGTAGGATGGGAAGATCGGCATCGGCAGCGACTCGCGCACGGCGGCGAGCGTGAAATCATCGAGAAAGACGCTATCCTCGTTGATCGTCTCCGCCGGAATCAGCGCGATATCGAGATCGTGTCGGTCACCCAGCGCCGAGAGGATGTCCCGACCGACTAGCAGTCCGGCGGTAGTGATCGTCGGACCGAACAAAGAATTCTCGGCGACAATGAGCTCAAAGCATGCGCCGCTCACCTCCGAGAGTTTGTCGAGCAACGGCCGCATCAGGGGCGCCATCGCTGATCCCGTGACTACGCCGATGCGCTGCCCATCGCGCCGCGTGACGCGCTCCAATCCCGCCGCCACCCGCTTTCGCAGCGCGGTCACCGAGCCGACACCGTTTTCGATTTGCGCAAACTCGCCGTAGTGCTCCTCGCCAGGCAGCTCGCGCTCCGCGAGCATGTACAGCTCGTCGGATCCGAAGACCCACGTCTCGCCCCGTTCCCGCCTCCCGCGCTCGCCCTGCCGCTCGACTTGTTGAAGGATCGAACGCGCCGTCTCCCGGTCCATCTTCTTCCCGCTGTAGAGATGCGAGAACTGGGTGAGGCCAACGGGCACCACCGCCGCGGAGAGAACGGCGTCGCCCATATTCCAGAGATCGGTCAGCGATTCCTCGAGCACTTCCCCGTCATTCAATCCCGGAACGACCACCATCTGACAGTGGAACTGGATCCCGCCGGCCGCGAGGCGTGAGAGCTGAGCTTTGATATCGGGAACGCGCTGGTTATTGAGCAGAACCTTTCGCGCCTCGTGATTCGTCGCGTGGACCGAGACGTAGAGCGGTGACAGCCGGTACTCGAGGATTCGCTCGATGTCACGCTCCTTCACATTGGAGAGCGTAGCGAAATTCCCGTAGGCGAATGAAAGTCGGTAGTCGTCATCGCGGATGTAGAGCGGCTTGCGCAGCCCCGCAGGCAGGCCTTCGATGAAGCAGAATTCGCAGCGGTTGGCGCACCGTCGCACTGTCGGCGGCTCCAGTGAGATGCCGAGCGGCTCACCATCGAGTCGCTCAAGCTCGAAGATGATATCCTCGCCATCGGGCTGACGCGCCTCGATGATCAGCTCTTCGTCGGCGGTGAGAAATTCCCAGTCGAGGAAGTCGGCAAGCGGCCGCCCGTTGACCGTCAGCAGCTCGGTTCCTGGTACGATTCCGAGCTCGTCGGCGATGCTTTTCTCTTCAATTCGGGAGACCTTGACCATAGCTCAAGTAATTTAGAGCTACAGAGAGCGAAATCAAGGAATTGCTAAATGTTAGCTCGCTTTATCTCGCTGCAGTTTACGGGTCAAATCGGAGACGTTGCCGCAAGTGATTGGAGTAGCTTCCGCGCTCGCTCCACGTTGAAGCCGGGCAGCCTGGCAATCGCTTCTTCGCCGGCCTCGCGAACCCCTTGCACGCTGCCGAACTCCTTGAGCAGCTGGCGCCGTTTGACGGGTCCGATTCCAGGCACCTTGAGCAGCTCCGACGTGACAGTTCGCATCGAGCGCCGCTTCCGGTTGTAGGTCACGGCGAAGCGATGAGCCTCGTCGCGCGCCTGCTGCAGCAGGCGAAGGCCGGGAGACCGCCGCGAGAGCCTGAGCGGCTCTTCCCGACCCCAGATGAAGACTTCCTCGTCGCGCTTGGCGAGGCTGATTAGCGGCCGGTCAGCGAGCGAAAGCTCACCAAGCGCTGCGTGCGCGGCGGAGAGTTGACCCTTGCCGCCGTCAATGACGATTAAGTCGGGCAGTGGCCTCTGATCGTTGAGACGGCGCTCGAAGTAGCGCCGCACCACTTCCTGCATCGACGCGAAATCGTCGGATCCTTCGACGGTTTTCACCCTGAACTTCCGGTACTCGCTTCGCTTCGGTCGTCCGTTCTCGAACCAGACGCACGATCCTACGGTGTCTGTTCCTTGCGTCGTCGAGATATCGAAGCAGACCAGCGATCGCGGCAGCCGCTGGAGTCCAAGCTCTCGTCCCAGCTCGTAAACCGGGTCGCCAGCTCTTTCCTCCGCCTCCATCGACGACAGCTTCAACTCCTCGAGCAGATGACGCGCGTTCTGCTCGGCAAGCGCGATCAGATCGCGGCGCGGCCCGCGCTGCGGAATCTGGATCTTGCTGTCCGGGAGCGCCTGCTCGATGAGCTCGCGATCGGGAAAATCGAAGGGAAGCAGCACCTGTCGGGCTTTTTCCTGCATGCCGACGTAGCTGCCGGCGAGAAACATCGTCATTACATCCGTGTCTTCCTCGCCATCAATGTTGGTGAGGAAACGCTGCTCACGCGAAAGAAGCTTTCCGCTCCGTATTCTCAGTACAGTGACGCAAGCGTCGTCGCCGTCGCGAGCGTAACCGATAACATCGCGGTCACCACCTTCCACCTCTAGTACGACGGTCGGCTCTTCCATCGTCTCGAGGTGGTGAAGTACGTCGCGTAGCTCAGCTGCCCGCTCGAAATCGAGCTGCTCTGAGGCGAGCTCCATTCTCTCCTGAACGCGCCGGACGACTTCGTCTGGGCGGCCCGAGAGGAATAGCACCACCTCGTCGATCATTGCCCGGTAGTCGTGTTGTGACTGAGCGAGGATGCACGGAGCCTTGCACCGCTTGATGTAGTAGTCGAGACACGGCCGCTCCGGCATTTGCGCCGGCATGTCGTAGTTGCAGCTGCGTACCGTGAAGATGTTTTTCACCACGTTGAGCGCGCGTCTCATCGCGCCCACATCGGTATAGGGACCGAAGTAACTGGCGCCGTCGTCCTCCACGCGTCGCGTTACGAATATTCTCGGAAACGGCTCCTGAACCGTGACTTTGATGTAGGGATACGACTTGTCATCGCGCAGCGCGATGTTGAAGCGCGGATGGTATTCCTTGATGAGATTTGCTTCGAGTATCAGCGCGTGAGCTTCGCTCGGCACCACGATGGTTTCGAGATCGCCGATGAGACCGACCAGATGTCGTGTCTTCACGCTATCGAGCTGATCGTTGGCGAAGTAGCTACGCACGCGAGAGCGCAGTCTCTTCGCCTTTCCTACATAAAGGGTAGTCCCGTCCCTTCCCTTCCACAGATAGACGCCGGGTCCTTCGGGAAGGTGCGGTAGTTTCGCAGCAACTGCAGTTGGAACAGGCAACATGTGTAATTATACCACACGCGAAAAGGCCGGTTCATGGCTCGCGACCCAGCCTGAGCAGCCGCCTGCCGCGATCAATGAGGCTCGTCGCTTCGTGGATCCTGAAAGCGGCAGTTATCGCCAGGTAGGTCAACCCGTAAATCATCAGCAACGCGAGCGCGGCGAGCTTGGAGCGCACCACGTCGTCGTGGGCCGAGAAGACGGGATTGCCGCGATCCATCGCCAGCTTGTAGATCCATGGAATCACTGCGCCCGTGATCGCCGCCAGCCATAGGCGCGTCATGCGGGCTGGGATCAACCGCGTGCGCCCGATCCGCCTGTCGAGCTCCCGCCGCAGTAGATAGAACTCGACCCAACCAGCGAGGCCAGCCGAGGCGGTAAGACCAGCCGCGCCGAGCTTGCGGTCGAGCCCGAGCAATCCCGGCAACACCAGGGCGAAGAGATATCCGAGCACAGTCGTCAGCACCACACGCACCACAGCAAAGCGCAGCGGCGTTCTCGTATCGCGCATCGCGTAAAACGTCGAGGAGTACAGCCGACCCATCGTTGAGGCGAGCAGTCCGACGCACGAACCGATAAGAATCTGCCAGACCCAGATCGTGTTGCCGCGCTGGAATCGTCCGCTCTCGAAAAGAAGGTGAACGATGAGATCGCCGAGCGCGAAGAGCGCGACCACGCTCGGCACGATGAAGTAGGCGATGCGATCGAGTCCGTCGGTCAGTCGGCTGCGCAGATAAGCACCGATCTCGGCAGTGGTGCCCGTCGCGCGCGACATCGTCGGCAGCTCCGCTGCGGATATCGCCATCCCGAACAGGCTGATCGGAAGAACGTAGATCGTCTGGGCGTAGGTGAAGGAGGAGACAGCGCCGTTCCCCAGGTAGCTCGCCAGCCAGGCGTCGACGTATGCGCTCAGCTGAACGACTCCACGACCGACGAACGCCGGGACAAAATTCCGAAAGACGTTGCGCACGCTTTCGGCCGCAGCCGTCAGTCTCGGGCGTACTCCGTGTGCCAGCGACAACACCTGCGGGAGCTGCACGCCAAACTGCAATGCGCTGCCGACGACCGATCCGTACGCCAGATAGATCGCCAGCTGCACTTCATTGCGGCCCCGGTGGAAGAACACCAGCGTCAGGATCATCGCCAGATTCCACAACACGGGAGCCGTGTACGACATGAAGAAGCGGCGATGGCTGTTCAGAATTCCCAGGCACCATGCGGAAAACACCAGCAGTCCGGCGCCGGGGAAAAGAATTCTGGTGAGAGAGACGGTGAGCTCGCGCTTCTCTCCCGTAAAACCGTTGGCGATGATGGCGACGAGCCATGGTGCCGTCAGTACCCCGAGTAGAACAATTATCGAGGCGACGAGGGCCAACATGCCGGCGACCGCGCCCGCCAGGCGCGTTGCCTCCTTCTCGTCACCACGTCCGAGTAGTCCCGCGTATTCAGGAATGAACGAGGCCGAGAGCACGCCTTCGCCGAACAGATTCTGCAGCAGGTTCGGGATCCGGAAAGCGGCATTGAACGCATCGGCGGCGAGACCAGCGCCCAGGTAGCGGGCCATCATCGTCTGGCGGATCAGACCGGCCAGCCGGCTCAAAAGAATTCCCGACCCTACCAGGAACGCCGCGCCTCTCGACCGATCGAACGGCTTGCCCGTCGCGCGCGGTGTTGTGCGGCGCTCAATGGGCGGCGCGGCTTCCGTTACCTCGTCGGTCTCAGGCGGAAGAAATTTGTCGAGCGAGCGTTGTTCTTCTGCGAGATCCTCGCTCTCTGTCACGACCGGCCCCGCATTGAAACGGCTTCCTGTCGCGCCTCGGCGACGGGACTCGCCCCGACAAGCCTCATCGCGTGTCGCGACGCTTCTTCGAGCATCTCGTCGCGCAGAGCGGGCCCGTAGCGCGCGAGCAGCGGCACGAAGTTGAGGGCCCGCTCCTGGTGCTTGCCGAAAGGATACAGAGAGCCGCGCGCCGTGCCGATCTCGGTCATGATGTCGGCGTGTTTCTTTTTCGCCCCGGCAATCAGCCGCCGCTCGAACCGATCGAGTCTGCGCGTCAGATTGGCCCGCAGTCCTCCGGTTACCGCCGCACCGATTCCAGCCTGCGCTTCGTCGACAGCGCTGGAGAGAGCATCAAGACGCTCATCGAGCACGCTGCGGGTTACGTCGAGCTCTTCGAGGATCGCTTTCGGCACTCGCGCGCGCGCCATTCGGGTCTCGACCTCGTGTGGATCGCGCAAATCCTCGGGCAGGAGGTAAAGCTTCTCCAGAATTTTGTCGACGTGTGGCTCGATGATCATGCACGACCACCGTGGAACGATGCCCGGTCGGGCTACACCCAGTGCGTCGGCAATCGGCGTAACCTGCGCGAAGTAAGCGATCTCAGCGGGTCCGCCGATATACGTGGCGGTCGGCAAAATCGCGCGCTCGACGACGGGCCGCAGCAGGACGTTCGGCCCCATGTCGTCGGTAACGCTCTGCTTGGCTGCGGCCTTGATCGGGACGCGCTTGCGACCACCCGAGGCCGAGCTGAAAACCAGGGACAACCCGGCGACGTCCTGCACTTGTGTCGCCATGCCCGCCTGTTCGATCTCCCGGTTGCGTTCGGAGATGCGTGTCGCAATCTCGGCGGCCTTGGTCAGCGCGTCGGCGAGCAATGGACGGGCAGCCGCACGGGTCGCGGGATGAGACGCATCGATGACGGCAATTCCGAGCGGCTCAAACAGACCCCGCAAGAACGCAACGTACGCGGATCCAACAGTGTGCTGCGGCGTGTAGAACTGCTCCAACAGCTCGAGCGGTGTAGTATCGATCGTTGAACCTGCTGCCCGCGTTAGCGCTTCGAGCTGCGCCGCGATGTCTCCCAGCGGCATCGACGCCATCGTGCGGCCGAGTGGCTCGAGGTGGTCCATGCGAAGCAATTGCGCGCCGCCAACGGTTCCGACGACGGTGCTGCTCGCCTCCTTGAAATCGGTGTCGTCGGTCGCCGCCCAGAAAACTGGCGCGACCGGAATGCCGGTGCTTCGCTGGAGCGCGTCCGCCAGCGCCAACACGCTCAGCGCTTTCGATAGCGTGTAAACCGGCCCACCGAACAGTCCCGGCTGCTGACCAGTTGTGACGACGACTCCCCGGCCGCCACCGGAGGCGTCCAGCCGTTCCTTCGCTCTTCCTGTCGCATCAAAAGCCGACGAAAGCTTGGCCAGCCAGTCATCATTGGCATCGGATCGAACCGTGTCCAGCCGCTCGCGCCACGACTCAGAGCCCTTTGGGATCTTCTCGTACCAGCTCTCTGGCGCGCTACCCGAAATCACCGCGGCGGCGAGCGGGTTACCCGTCAGCGGCTGGGTTATGACCCGTGGATTCACTCGCGGCTCGCGAAGAGGATGGTTCGCGGCGAATCCTCCGACCAGTCTCCACCGCTGTAATCACCAAACAGCTTCGCAATCCTGAACCCGGTCGCGATCAGCATGCGCTGCAAGTCCCGCGGCGAAAGAAGGCGTACCCGCTCGATGTACTCCTTGCCGCTCTCACGAAGCCGGATCGTCTTTTCGACGAAACGATCGTCGGGACTGATCGCTCGTCGTTGCTCGATGGTGATGCCGTTTTCGACTCGCTCGTCGTAGGCTACCAGATCGCGACGCACCTGGCTGGCGTTCAAGAAGTCGATGACCAGCGTTCCACCGTGTTTCATCGCCGCGCCAACGCAAGCGAGAACGCGGATGTGCTCGCTGTCGTCGCCAAAATAGCCGAAGCTGGTAAAGAGATTTACGACCAGATCGAAGCTCGACTCGGCAAACGGCAGCTCCCGCATATCGGCTCGCACGTACGGTGCATCAGAGGATTCCTTTCTGGCGATCTTGAGCAGCGACATCGAGAGATCGAGTCCCACTGTCCACCAACGCTCTCGCAGCACTCTCGTGTGACGCCCCGCGCCACAGGCGAGATCGAGCACGGTGTCGATGCGTCGGCCGGCGAGGTTCGTCGCAATCAGCTCGACGGCGCGCTCCGCTTCCATCTCGTCGCGATGCTGATAGATGTGGAGGTAGTCTTCACCAAACCACTCCTCGAACCAGTCGGCCTCCTGCGAGCCGGCGGTCATCAGGATGGGATCACCGGTGAGGACGCTCATTTGTGGTAGGGCTCTCCGCGCACGATGGTGCCGGCCCGGTAGATCTGTTCGACCAACACGAGCCTGGCTATCTCGTGCGGCAGCGTCCACGGAGCTAGCGAGAGCTTCATCGTCGACTTGGATGCGACGTTGGCGCCGAGTCCGAACGCACCACCAATGACAAATGCCAGATCGCGATCGTCGTCACGTGCTTGGCGGAGAAACTCGGCGAACTCCGCCGAGCTCAGAGATTTGCCGCCACTTTCACAGGCGACGGTCTGCGCGCGCTCAGGGATTTTCTCCGCCAGCCGCGCGCCCTCGCGCTCCTTCACTCGATCGAGCGAGATTCCCGTCGCTTTTTCTTCGCGCACTTCACGCACGTCGAGCGGCCAGTACCGCGCCGCTCGTGTCTCGTAGTCCCGGATCGCTTCGCCCAGCGCCGGATGCCGCGCTTTGCCTACGACGGCGACGACAAGCCGCATCTACGCGTAAATGCCGCGGAGTTTGTGGACGCTGGCGACCCTGTCGATCGAAAGCATGTACGACGCGGTACGCATGTTCACGCGCCGCTCACGCGAAAGGTTCAGCACGTCATGGAAGCTTCGGCGCATGATCGTCTCCAGGCGCTCGTTGACGAGATCTTCCGGCCAGAAATAGCCGCCGCGATCCTGAACCCATTCGAAGTAGGAAACAGTGACACCGCCGGCGTTGGCGAGAATGTCCGGAATAACAAAGACTCCGTTCTCGTCGAGAATGGAGTCTGCGGCCGCCGTCGTTGGTCCGTTGGCGCCCTCGCAGATGATGCGCGCCTTGATGTCGCCGGCGTTGCGTGTCGTGATGACGTTTTCCAGCGCTGCGGGCAAAAACACGTCGACATCGAGGGTCAGCAAATCGGAGCCCGAGACGACCTCGGCCTTGGTGTAGCCATCGAGCGACCGGTTTTTCTTCACATGTGCGATAGCATCGTCAATGTCGATGCCGTTGGCGTTGTACAGCGATACTGAGCGATCCCCGATTGCCACGATCTTGCAGCCCTCGCGCGCCAGCAGCTGCGCGGAAACGGAACCGACGTTACCAAATCCCTGGATCGAGACGGTCGTTCCCTTCACCGGCATGCCGAGGTGTCGGAGCGCTTCCTTCGTTACGATCATGCAGCCGCGACCAGTCGCTTCGCGACGGCCAAGAGAGCCGCCCAGCTCGATGGGCTTGCCGGTAACGACCGCCGTCGTCGTGTGGCCGACGTGCATCGAGTAGGTGTCCATCACCCACGCCATCACCCGCTCGTTGGTATTCACATCGGGAGCTGGCACGTCCGAATCTGGACCGAGCATGTTGATGATCCCCGACGTGTAACGGCGCGTGAGCTTTTCCAGCTCGGCCGCGCTCATCGAGAGGGGGTCGCATCTGACTCCGCCCTTGGCCCCACCGAAGGGAATGTTCACCACCGCGCATTTCCACGTCATCCACGCAGCGAGGGCTTTTACTTCTTCGAGCGTCACCTGCATGTCGAAGCGGATTCCGCCCTTCGCCGGACCACGCGACGTGTTGTAGAGCACTCGGTAGCCCTCGAACACTTCGATCTGTCCGTTGTCCATCATCACCGGTATCGAAACGATTACCTGCTTCTCCGCCTGCCGCAGCACCTTGTACAATCCTGGCTCCAGATCGAGCAGCTCGGCGGCCTTGTCGAACCGAGACATCATCGCCTCGAACGGGTTCTCCTCGTCAAGAAAGCGATCCTTGTCTGGTCGGACGAGCTTGTTGGCAGGTATTCGATAGTCGGTAGCCATGAGTCGCGTATCGGTCTTTTCGGGTCTGGTTTACGGAGTGGACGAAAGCAGATCCTCAATCAAGCGG
>Ga0066704_10000511_pt1 | contig 14243 bp, 13 predicted proteins | sample GraSoiAngelo_153_FD_66458 | JGI IMG/M metagenome (GOLD analysis project Ga0066704, IMG submission 66458) | Grasslands soil microbial communities from the Angelo Coastal Reserve, California, USA - 14_1009_12_40cm | ecosystem: Environmental > Terrestrial > Soil > Grasslands | place: USA... | reverse complement strand
CGCCTGCCCCACTCCTGACTTCTGCTCAGCCTAGTCTTGCGCGCCATGGACCGGCGCGCAGGGGCTCCCGTCGAGGTCCGCGATTTCTCCCATCGCCGAACGAAAGGCTCCCATGACGACACTCGATCGCCGCAACTTTCTGCGCCTGGCCGGCGCCGGCGCGCTCGCCGCTGCGCTGCCGAACAGTATCCGCCGCGCGCTGGCCATTCCCGCGCACAACGCGACGGGCACGATCAACGATGTCGAACATATCGTGATCCTGATGCAGGAAAATCGTTCGTTCGATCACTACTTCGGTGCGCTGCGCGGCGTGCGCGGCTTTTCAGATCCCCGCGCGGTACTTCAGCGCGACGGGGCACCGATCTGGCGGCAGCGCGTCGCGCAGGGCAGTGGCAACTATGTGCTGCCGTTCCGTCCGACCGCAAATGATCTGGGCATGCAGTTCCTCGAGGATCTGCCGCACGATTGGAATTCCTCGCACGCCGCGTGCAATCTTGGCGCGAACGATCAGTGGGTGCCGGCCAAGGGCGCAACCACGATGGCCTATCTCACGCGCGAGGACGTGCCGTTCCACTACGCGCTCGCCGATGCGTTTACGATCTGCGATGCCTATCACTGCTCGCTGCTCGGTCCGACCGATCCGAATCGTTACTACATGTGGACCGGTTATGTCGGCAACGACGGTGCCGGCGGCGGGCCCGTGATCGACAACGCCGAAGCGGGCTACGGCTGGTCGACGTATCCGGAGCGGCTGCAACGCGCCGGCGTCGGCTGGAAGGTGTATCAGGATATCGGCGACGGTCTCGATGCGGGCGGCTACTGGGGTTGGACCGGCGATGCCTACATCGGCAACTACGGCGACAATTCACTTTTATACTTTCATCAATACCAGAATGCGCAACCCGGCAATGCACTGTACGAGGGTGCACGCCGCGGCACGAATATCAAAACGGGCGGCGGTTTGTTCGATCAGTTTGCCGCCGATGTCGCGAACGGTACGCTGCCACAGGTCTCGTGGATCGTTGCGCCCGAAGCCTATACCGAGCATCCGAACTGGCCGGCGAATTACGGCGCGTGGTATGTCGCGCAGATTCTCGATGCGCTGACGGCAAATCCGGACGTGTGGAGCAAGACGGTGCTCCTGCTCACCTTCGACGAAAACGATGGTTTCTTCGATCACGTGCCGCCGCCGTTCGCCCCGCCCTCGCCTGCGCAAGGCGCGTCGACCGTCGCGACGACGCATGAATACTTCGCCGGCAATGCAGCCTATCGCGCGGGCCCCTACGGCCTCGGCGCACGCGTGCCGATGCTGGTGATCTCGCCATGGAGCCGCGGCGGGTACGTCAACTCGCAGCTGTTCGATCACACCTCGATCATCCGCTTTATCGAGCAGCGTTTTGCTGCGACGAACCCCGACCTGATCGAAGCGAATATCTCGCCGTGGCGGCGCGCGGTCTGCGGCGATCTGACCAGCGCATTCGACTTCGCGCATCCGAACGCGGCGTGGCCGCATCTGCCCGCAACGGATGCATTCGCACCGCGCGATGCGCAGCGCCATCCGGACTACCAGCCGCAACCGCCGCACACGCCGCAGATGCCGCGGCAGGAAGGCGGCGTGCGCCCCGCGCGCGCGCTACCGTATGCGCTCGAGGCGAGCGCGCTGATCGATGCGTTCGGCAATCTCTCGCTGCAGTTCGATAACAGCGGCGCGGCTGCTGCGGTGTTTCACCTGCGCGCGCGCGATCGCGCAGACGGCCCGTGGATGTACACGGTCGAGGCGGGCAAATCGCTGGGCGCGACGTTCATGCTCGCAGCGACCCAGGGCGCATACGATTTCGCGGTGCACGGACCGAACGGGTTCTATCGTCGGTTCGTCGGACACGCGCGCGGTGCGGGTCTGGGTGTGCCCGATCCCGATGCGCGTATCGCCGTCGACGCCGCAAACAATCTCGTCACGCTGCGCCTGAACAACCCGAGCAACGCACCGATCAAGTTGCGTGTCGTCGATGTCTACGGCGGTTCTGACACGGCGTACACGCTCGCGCCTGCGCAATCGATCGCGCGGCATTTTGATCTCGGCGCAAGTTTCAACTGGTACGACTTGAGCGTGAGTGATGACAGCGGCAACGGATTCCGCCGTCACTTCGCCGGGCACGTCGAGAACGGCAAAGACGGCGTGAGCGACCCGCTGATCGGCGCCGCGATTGGCTGAATTCATTGCTGCATCGCGGCAACGCGGCCAAAAAAAAATGCTGCACGCTTTAGGAAAACTGCACGCCGTATTAGCGCTTTCGTAACGGCCGCTGTGATGCCATACGTGGCAACCAAGAATACGAATTTAGTGGTGCCTCATGCAGAACCAACACATTGCAATCGCAGCGGACTGGAGTCAGACCCTGCGCAATATCAGCGCGGGTTTGTGCGGCGACTTGAGCGCGCAGGAAATCGATACGTTGCGCGATCAGCTCACCGCGCTCGCATGGAGCGAAGGTTGTCCACGCGCAGACTCATTCTTCGCGCATACGCAGACGCCGCACTATCGGCGCCAGCTGATCGCGGCGGCCCCCGACGGCGGCTACACCATGCTGCTGATCGCCTGGCCGCCCGGCTATGTCACGCCGCTGCACGATCACGCGGGACTGTGGGGCATCGAACTGGTGCTGGACGGCGCGCTGCAGGTCGACGAGTTCTACACCGACGGCGATCCGACCGAGCCTGCATTGCAGCCGCAACGCTCGCTGCTGCTCGGCTGTGGCGATGCCGCGGTGTTCACCGATCCGGCCTATGTGCATCGCTGCCGCAATCTGTCCGCGACGCAGGCGGCGCTGTCACTGCACGTGTACGGCGGCGTGTTGCACGAGTATCAATCGTTCACCGAGGTCAGCGACAACCTGTATCGCCTGTCGCAGCAGCAGGCGGTGCTCGATAGCGTATCGATCTAAAGCTTCCCCTCTCCTCCGACAAACTTAGCTCGGGGGAGAGGGTCGGGTGAGGGGCGCTCCTGATCGACCGCCTACGGTAGTGAAAAAGTGATCGGCACCAGCGCCCACGCTGCGTACGCGACGCCAGCGCGCGTGCCCGGCTGAAAACTCCAATGTCGCACCGCGTCGCGTGCGGCATTGTCGAGTTCACGTGAGCCACTCGACTTGCTTATGTCGATCTGCTGCACGAGACCATCGACGCCGACGAGCACATGCAATACCACCGTGCCCTGCTCACGGCGCTGCAACGCGGTACGCGGATACGCAATCGCAGTGCGTTTGCCGTAAGCGAGCGAGCGCGGCGGCGTATCCGCAACGCCGTCGCCCGGCACGGCATTCGACGGCGCTGCGAGCGCGGCCTCCGCTGGCGGCGCGATCGTATTCGCCGGCGCAGTGGGCACGAACTCCGGCTTGGTAATCGTGATGGTCGGCACCGGCGGCGCGGCGGCGATCTTGCGTTTGACCGGTGGCGTCGGCGGCGCCGGCTCCACAATCGGCTCGGGCTGCGCGGTCGGCTTCAACGTAACGATGATCGGATCATTGTCGATCGCGTGACGCAGCTCCATCGCTACCGGCGGTATCAACAACGCGAGCGCAAGCGCGACATGAAACGTAAGACTGCCGGAGTAGGCCGATACGCGCGGCCAGTTCAATTCAGGAACGCGAAACTGCCAGCTAGAATGCAATGCAGACGTAGTCATGATGCACACCCCTCGTGAGGTCAAGATTCCGGCGCGAGCGCCGGGGCCGTCGATCACGAGAATTACGCTAACATAAAATGTTATGAGATAACATAACATTTTATTCTGATGGCATGACTTCTCCGATAAATGGCGGACTAAAGGTTGGTTCGCCGTGTACTTTGTAACGAAAGCAGGCCAAGCGTCGCCGCCAGTACCATATAGGCCGCGGTGAATTGCCACACGAGGCTGCGCGCGGCGGCATCGAGCGTCCACGGCAGGTAGATGCTGCCATTGGGATCGACAGAGTGAATGATGCCGAACAGTGTCAGCACGCCACCGAGCACAACGATCATCATTGCGCGGCGCGGCCGGTGGTCGATCAGCGCGGCGACGAAGCTTGCCCAGACCATCGAGGTGATGATGAAGCCATTGCCGAGGATGACAATCACGGCAAGTTCGGGCAGGCCGTGATCGGCGTTCGCATATGCTTGCGCAAAATTCGCCGGCGGCACGATCGCCGGGTCGCCGAGCTTGATCGCAAGCATGCGCGCCACCGCCGGGAAAAACGCCATCACGACAGCGGCGAAATATTTCTGCGGCGTCGCCTCGAACGCCTGCATCGTGATGTGGATCGCGATGAAGATCAGGATCGGCGCGAGCACGGCGAGCGGGATCAGCTCGACCAGATTCGATAGATAGCCGAACACCCCGCCGAGGCCGAGAAACACGCCGGTGAGAAAAGTATACCCGGTGCGTCCGCCCATCGCGCGATACGCGGGCTGGCCGATGTACGGCGTGGTCTGCGCAACGCCGCCGCAGACGCCGGCAATGAGCGTCGCGAGTGCCTCGGTGAGCAGAATATCGCGCACGTTGTAGTCGTCGCCCGCGGCGCGCGCGCTCTCGGTCACATTGATGCCGCCGACGACCATGAGCAGGCCGAACGGCAGGATCAGCGCGAGATAGGGCAGCGTGTACTTCATGCCGTCGACAAAGCCGAGATTCGGCCACGGCAGATTGAAGCGCCACTGCGGCGCGCCCGGCGCCTGGAAGCCCGGACCAAGCAAATCGAGCGGCCCGAGCAAGTAGTACAGTGCGACGCCGACGAGAATCGAGAACAGCACGCCGGGCATACCGAACGGCAGGCGCGCATGCGCGACGAGCGCGTACAGCACGATGCCGAAGCAAGCGAGCCCGACGATCGGCACGCGCAGGATATCGACGAGCGGGAAAAATCCCATCAGTACCAGCGCGATGCCGGCGATCGATCCCAGCAGACCCGCGCGCGGTACATGGCGCAATACTGCATTGCCGAAAAACGACAGGATCGTCTTGAGCACGCCCATCACGACCATCGCGGCCATGCCGAGCTGCCAGGTGGCATTCGCCGCGGCGGCCTCGTCCATGCCCTGCTGCTTGAACGTGACGAAGGCGGGGCCGAGCACGAGCAGGGCGAGGCCGATCGTGGTCGGCGCGTCGATGCCGAGCGGCATCGCGCACGCGTCCGCGCGACCCGAGCGCAGCGCCATGCGTGTGTAGACAAGATTGCCGACGAGTGCACCGAAGGCCGTGCCCGGAAACATCTTGCCGAAGATCACGTCGGGCGGGAAATGAAAGATGCCGATCAGCGCGCCGGCGAGAAACGCGAGCACCGAGAGGTTGTCGACGACAAGGCCGATAAAGCCGTTGATGTCGCCGGCGGTGATGCTCAGCCGCGCTGTCCTCGTCGTCATCAGAACGCCACCTCGGCCGGTTGGGTTACGCGCAGTACCGACTCGTCGCCGGAGAGTTTTTTCCACGCCGCGCGGATCGCCTCGATGTCGGCGCGATGTTGGGCGGTGTCGCGATAGATCAGCATTACTTCCTTCGAGCGCTCGTGTTGGATCTCGCTGCGGCCGCTGGCACGCCATTGACCATGGACGTCGTAGATGGTGAGTCCATCGGGAAAGCGCGGCGTGATTTCACGGTCGAGGAATTCGCGCCAGCGCTGTTGGTGTGCGGCGGCGCTGACGTCGTCGAGCGGGCCGATACCGAAGTAGAGCTCGGTGCGCAGCCAATGCTCCGTCTCCACGCGCTGCTCGGCGCCGCGCGCCGGGCGCAGTGCCGGTGTGGGCGCAGCACAGGACGCAAGCAGGCAGATCACCGCGCTAGCGGCGAATAGTTTCCTCATCAGCAAGGTGCAACGCGAAGGATCCCGCGCCTAGTATTGGCGGGTTCGCGGTGCCGATGCAACGCGCAGATCAGCTCAGCACGTCGGGCCGCTTGGCCCCGGCAAAGCGCTTGGCCCAGTAGGTCGAGTCGAGACTGTCGACACGCACGCGCTTGCCTGGACGCGGCGAATGGATGAAGTGGCCGTCGTCGAGATAGATGCCGACGTGGCTGATGCGCTTGCCCTCGTGGAAGAACACGAGGTCGCCGGTCTGCATCTGGTTGCGCGCGACGTACTTGCCGTCGTGAAACTGGCCGGGCGCGTCGTAGGGCAGCATCAGGCCGAAGGTCTGACGAAACACGTAGTGCACGAAACCCGAGCAGTCGAAGCCGGTCGCAGGCTCGTGGCCGCCGCGTACATAACGGATATCGCGCAATTTGAGTGCCAGATCGGCGAGACGCTTGCGCGGAGCCTTGAACAGCACCAGATCGGAGATTGCCTGGTCGGTCTTGTCGGCAGGGGCAGCCTGATCCGAAAGCTGGGACGCGGGCGCTGCTGCGGCTTGCAGCGCGACCGGAGCGCTCGTTGCAGTTTGCGCGAATTCCACCGGTTTGAAGTTTTCCGACGCGGCGCGAGGCGTCATCGTGATCAGCGATTGCGCAAATAGCGGAAACGAGGCCATCCCGGCATAAAGCACTGTCGCCAGAGCGACGTATCGTTTCAGCGTCATGCAGCAACCCCTTCGAATTCTTGGTTTCGGGACAACGAGGGGGCGACGCTACCAAACGAATCGTTGGATTTTGGTTAATCCTTTGTTCAGTTCCGCAGAAACTGTGATGTGCATCACCGTGTTTTGCACGGAAAATCTCAGACGCGATAGTAATCGCGATACCAATCAATGAATTTTGCAATGCCCGCTTCGATCGACGTTGATGGCGAATAATCGATTGCGCGCGTCAGCTCCTCGACATCGGCGTAGGTGTCGGGCACATCGCCCGGCTGCAGCGGCAACAGGATTTTCTCGGCCTTGCGCCCGATACACTGCTCAAAAATTTCGATGTAACGCGCCAGCTCGACCGGCACATGATTGCCGATGTTGTAAACGCGGTACGGGGCCGACGAGGAACCCGGCGTTGGCGCCATGGCATCGAACGAGGGATCACCCACGGGTACATGATCGAGTGTGCGCAGCACGCCCTCGACGACATCGTCGATGTAGGTGAAGTCGCGCGAATGGCGGCCGTGATTGAATACCTCGATCGGCTCGCCGGCGAAGATCTTGCGCGCAAACAGCATCGGCGACATGTCCGGCCGGCCCCATGGCCCGTACACGGTGAAGAAGCGCAGCCCGGTCGTCGGCAGGCCGTACAGATGGCTGTAGGTGTGCGCCATCAACTCGTTGGCCTTCTTCGTCGCGGCGTACAGACTGACCGGATGATCGACCGCATCACGCACCGAGAACGGCAGCTTGCGATTGGCGCCGTAGACCGAACTCGACGAGGCGTAGACCAGATGCTCAATAGCGCCGTGACGGCAAGCTGCTAGAATATTGATAAACCCGACAAGGTTACTGTCGACGTAAGCGCGCGGATTCTCGCGCGAATAGCGCACGCCGGCCTGTGCGGCGAGGTTGACGACGCGCTGCGGTTTGAAGTCGGCGAACACGCGATCGACTGCATCGCGATCTTGCAGGCCGCCCTTGACGAAACGGAAGTTCGCATGCGGTGTCAGCAGCGCCAGGCGCGCCTCCTTGAGGCGTACGTCGTAATAGTCGTTGATATTGTCGAAGCCGCACACCTCATCACCGCGCGCGACCAGGCGTTTGCTCAGGGCCGCGCCGATAAAGCCGGCTGCGCCGGTGACCAGGACTCGCATCGGAACCTCGTTATTCACAACCGCCCATCGGTGGCATCTTTGGGCAACACCTGCTGCACGTCGAACAGCACGCCGCCGGGCTTGCACAGCGCGCGCGCCCCCGCGGCGCCAAGCGCGATGAATTCGTCGTGCGCGACCGCAAGGATCACCGCATCGTATTGCACGCCTGTTGCGATTTCGGTGCGCACCTCCAGACCGTACTCGTGCCGCGCCGCGGCCGGATCGACGCGCGGATCGACGACATCGACGCTAGCCTCGTGATCGTGCAGCACGCCGACCAGATCGACCACGCGCGTGTTGCGCAGGTCCGAACAATTCGCCTTGAACGCGAGGCCGAGCACGAGCACCTTGGCATCGGCCGCCAGCACGCGACGCCGCGCAAGCATGCGAATCACGCGCTGCGCGACATGCGCGCCCATACCGTCGTTGATGCGTCGCCCGGCGAGGATCACATAGGGGTAATAGCCGACCTGCTGCGCCTTGTGCGTCAGATAATACGGATCGACACCGATGCAATGACCGCCGACGAGGCCGGGTTTGAACGGCAGGAAGTTCCACTTCGTTCCGGAGGCGGTGAGCACGTCGCCCGTATCGAGACCGAGACGCTGACAGATCAGCGCGACTTCGTTCACGAGCGCGATATTGAGATCGCGCTGCGTGTTTTCGATCACCTTGGCCATCTCGGCTACGCGGATGCTCGGCGCCCGATGCGTCCCCGCCGCGACGATCGTGCGATACAGCGCATCGACGAAATCCGCCGCCTCCGGCGTCGAACCCGAAGTAACCTTGATCGTATTCTCGAGGCGATGCTCGCGATCGCCCGGATTGATGCGTTCGGGGCTGTAGCCGGTATAAAAATCCACATTGTGCGTGAGCCCCGACACCGACTCGATCAGCGGCACGCAGATTTCCTCGGTCGCGCCGGGAAACACGGTGGACTCGAAAATTGCGATGCCGCCGCGGCGGATCTTCGCTCCGATGCTGCGACTCGCCGCCTCGAGCGGGCTCAGGTCAGGGCGCTTGAACCCATCGATCGGCGTTGGCACGGTGACGATAAAAACATCGCAACCGGCAAGATCGTCCGCATTCGCGCTGTAGCGCAATTGATTCGCTGCGCGGATTTCCGCGTCGCTGGATTCGCCGCTGTGATCGTGCGCGGCGATGAGCCCGGCGATGCGCCTGGCATCTATATCGAAACCGAGCGTCGCGCGCTGACGCCCGAACGCGAGCGCGAGCGGTAGCCCGACGTAACCAAGGCCCAGCACGGCGACACGGGCGGTGGCAAGCTCCGGCAACGCAGCATTCGGCATGATGTCTTCCCCTGGATCACGAGGCGCGTAGTGTAGCAAGGCGCATGCTCGCGCCGAGTAGAATAGGCGTTTGCCATTGCTGCTCTGAAGGTCACCCATGCGTATCTGCGTTTACGCCGCTTCCAGCGCGCACTGCGACCGCGCATATATCGACGCTGCGCACGAGCTCGGACGCACGCTCGCGCGCGAAAACTGCACCATCGTCTACGGCGGCGGCGCGATCGGGCTCATGGGCGCGCTCGCCGACGGTGCGCTCGCCGAAGGCGGCGAAGTCGTCGGCATCATTCCGCGCTTCATGACCGAGGTCGAGTGGCAGCACCCGCGCGTGATCAATCTGGACGTGGTCGAGGACATGCGCGAGCGCAAACATCGCCTGCTCACTGGATCAGACGCCGTGATCGCCCTGCCCGGCGGCTGCGGCACGCTCGAGGAACTGTTCGAGGCGATCACGCTCAAGCGCCTCGGGCTGTATTTCAATCCGATCGTGCTGCTCAATGTTCTGGATTTCTACGCGCCACTGCAGGCGTTCATGCAGCAGGTCATCGCGCAGCGTTTTATGAATCGCGAGCATGCCGAGATGTGGTCTCTCGTCGATCGCGTCGAAGATGCGCTGCCGAGGATTCGTGCAACCCCGCGCTGGCGCGAAGATGCGCGCGCGATGGCGGCAGTACGCACCTGAGGTGCGCCGCCGCAATCAGTCGAAGCTGTTTGCCGGGCCGTCTGCGCCGACACTGCCGGCGCCTTCCGCGTCGTCGAGAAATCCATGCGGCGCGGCATCGTCGGCGGATGAGTCGCGGGCCGGCGTGCGCTCGCTGCGCTCGGCCTGTTTCTGCCAGCGCGTCTTGATCGGATTGGCCGCCTCGGCCGATTCGGCTGCAAGCAGCAGCGCGGTCTTGCGTTCGTCGGGCAGATCGGCCCAGTGGCAATCGGCAAGTGCGCCTTCCAGCGCATAGAGCAGATTCAAGCTCGGCTTGAAGCCCGCGCGCTTGACCTTCATGAAGGCCTCGACCGCACCGAGCCGCGCGAGATCGTCCTGCGTGCGCACGCCGACCTGACGCAGCCATGCGGCAGACTTTGGCCCGACGTTTCTGATTTTAATTGCAGTCGTCATTACATCGGTGCCTCATCAGGACCCGCGCAGCGAGTCTAAGTACATTTTTACCAATTGTTCCATCCCCGCGCGATCCTCGTCATCGAAGCGCGCGAGCATCGGGCTGTCGACATCGAACACGCCAAGGAGGTTCCCGTCCGCGATCAGCGGCACGACGATTTCCGAGCGCGAGGCCGCATCGCAGGCGATATGCCCGGGAAACGCATGCACGTCGCGCACGACTTGTGTCTTGCGCGTCGAAGCAGCCGCGCCGCACACGCCCTGATCGAGCGCGATGCGTACGCACGCAGGCTTGCCCTGAAACGGGCCGACGACGAGTTCGCTGCCATCGTAGAAATAGAATCCGGCCCAGTTGAGATCGGGCAGCGCGCCGTAGATCAGCGCGGAAAAATTTGCGGCATTGGCGATGCGGTCGTGCTCGCCATGCAGCAGGCCACGCGCCTGTTCGAAGAGCTCGGCGTACTGCTCCGCCTTGTCGGCGGCGCGAAGCGGTGCAGCGGTGAACATCTTCGCTCCTGTGGTTCCAGAGCGACATTCTAGCCCCTTGCCGCGTTCTTTGCCGGCGCAACGGGCTTTGCGTATGATCCGGCGCTTCCGCGTCGGGTTCGATCGATCATGCCCCCAGTGTCGCGTGTTTCTGATGTGTTACGCCCGCGGCGGCGTCATCTGACGCGCCTCGAAAGGCTTCTTCGACGCGGCATTCGCTTTTACGCTCACGCGCGCAACGCAGCTGTGGACGATCTGGATCGCCGGCATGAGCTACGCCGCATCGAGCCTCGTCGCCATTCTGCTGAACAAGTATCCCAAGCAGCGCATCGACGCGCTGCCTACGACTTGAAATGAGCCGCAGCGTCTACATCACCGGCACCGATACCGGCGTTGGCAAGACGCTGGTCGCAGCGAGTCTGATAGCTGCGCTCAATGCGCGCGGCACGCGCAGCGTCGGTATGAAACCAGTCGCGAGCGGATGCAGCGCGAGTGCATCGGGGCTGCGCAATGCCGACGCCGAATTGCTGCTCGCGCACAGCGCGCGGCGCGCGGATGACAGCGCGATCGACTACGCGCAGATCAACCCCTACGCTTTCGCCGACCCGATCGCGCCGCATATCGCCGCGCGCGACACGGGCATCCACATCGCACTCGATGCCATTGCAACGGCATATGCCACGCTGGCCACCGACACGCCGTGCGTCGTGGTCGAAGGCGTCGGCGGCTGGATGGCGCCACTCGGCGCAAAGCTGATGCAGGCCGATCTGGTGCGCGCACTGCGCTTGCCCGTGATACTCGTGGTCGGATTGCGCTTGGGCTGCATCAATCATGCGCTGCTGACGGCGCGAGCGATCCGCGACGATCGCTGCGAACTCCTAGGCTGGATCGCCAGCACCCTCGATCCGGCAATGCTGCGCATGGATGACAATCTCGCCACGCTGCGCGCGCGCCTGGATGCACCGTACCTGGGTGCGCTGCCATTCGCGCATGCACGCGACCCAGCACAGTTCGCCGCATTTCTCGACGCGGCTTGTGCGTGTCTCGCCGGTGCGCCGTAATGCGCGGTTTTTGCGGTGCCGTCTGCGTTCCGTCACCGTGCGAACCGGCGTAGACTTCGGCTTCTACGGACAATCACGGAGGCGGCAATGCCCGCGAGCAGACAGAGCTTCTTCTTCTCGATTGCGGACCTTGCTTCCGCGCGCGGCAAAATCGATTCGCTTTCGTTCAACGGCAGCAGCGCAGACCGTTTCGCGGTGCAATTGCAGGCCGCGTTGCGCGAGCCGACCCTGTGGCTGCGCTGGAAAGCGATGCAGCCCGACCCCGATGCGGTCGATCCGATGCTCGGCGCGAGCGATGCGCAGGCGATCGTCGCAGCGCAGCAATCCGATCTGCATTGCGACGCACAGGTAACGACCGTGCTGCCCCATGCCGTGCTCAAGCATCGCCTGGGCCTTTTGATCGGCTCGCACTGGACACTGCGCGACGTACACACCGCATAGGTGTTTATACACGTCCGAATCTTGAACTAATGGCACATGCCCGCGTGCCTGCAGGCGGCTAGCTTGCGCTATCAGTCTGGCGCCAACGCGACGCGCGGACGTGTACACTTTTTCGTTCTCGCAACCCGCTGGGATTTTCCTTCATGCTACGCACTCGCCCGTTATTCCTCGCCATGAGCATCGCACTCGCCGCCTGCGCGCAAGCGCCACACAAACCGGAAGGCACCAAGACCGCCGCCGCCGCACCGGTCGTCGTCAACCCGTTCTTCAGCGCCAGCACGCTGCAGTATCAGGCGCCGCCGTTCGACAAGATCCACGACGCCGATTACGCGCCAGCGTTCGAGGAAGGCATGAAGCAGCAGCTCGCCGAAGTCGAGAAGATCGCCAATAGTGCCGAGGCGCCGACGTTCGACAATACGATCGTCGCGACGGAGAAGACCGGCGCGCTGCTCACGCGCGTGTCCAAAGTGTTCTTCGCGATTGCACAGGCCAACACCAACGACGCGCTACAGAAGATCCAGTCGGACGTCGCGCCGAAGCTCGCCGCGCATCAGGATGCGATTTATCTCAATCCCAAGCTGTACGCGCGCGTGAAGGCGCTGTACGAGAAGCGCGACACACTCGGCCTGGACGCCGAGTCGAAATATCTGGTCGAACGCTACCATCGCGCCTTCGTGCGCGCGGGCGCGGAGCTGTCGGCGGCCGATCAGACGAAGTTGCGCGAGTTGAACAAGGAAGATTCCACGCTTTCCACCGATTTCCAGCAGAAGCTGCTCGCCGCAACCAAGGCCGGCGGCCTCGTGATCGACAACAAGGACGATCTCGCGGGCTTCACCGTCGCCGATCTCGCCGCAGCAGCGGAGGCCGCCAAGGGTCGCAAGCTTGAGGGCAAGTGGGTCGTGGCGTTGCAGAACACGACGCAGCAACCCGCGCAGGTATCGCTCAAGAACCGTGCGACGCGCGAAAAACTGTTCCACGCTTCGACCGAGCGCGCTGCGCACGGCGACGCCAACGACACGCGCGCAACGATCCAGCGCCAGGCCGAACTGCGCGCGCAGAAGGCCAAGTTGCTCGGCTTCCCGACCTGGGCCGCATACAGCCTCGACGACCAGATGGCGAAGAAGCCCGAGAACGCGATCAAGCTGATGACCGACATGGTCCCCGCCGTGATCGCCAAGGCCAAGGGCGAGGCCGCGAGCATGCAGAAGCTCGCGAACAAGGATCACGTCAAACTCGCGCCGTGGGATTGGCAGTACTACTCCGAGCAGGTGAAGAAAGCCGACTACGCGCTCGACGATGCCGAGATCAAACAGTACTTCCTGCTCGACCGCGTGCTGCAGGACGGCGTGTTCTTCGCCGCGAACAAACTCTACGGCATCACCTTTAAGGAACGGCATGACCTGCCGGTGTATCAGCCCGACGTGCGCGTGTTCGAAGTGTTCGACAAGGATGGCAGCTCGTTCGCGCTGTTCTATTTCGATTATTTCAAACGCGACAACAAGGCCGGTGGCGCATGGATGGATACCTTCGTCGACCAGTCGGGTCTGCTCGGCGCCAAGCCGGTCGCGTTCAATGTGTGCAATTTCACCAAGCCCGCGCCGGGCCAGCCCGCGCTGATCAGCCACGACGACGTGATCGCGATGTTCCACGAGTTCGGCCACGGCCTGCACGGCATCTTCTCGAACGTGAAGTATCCGTATATGGCAGGCACCAACACGCCGCGCGACTTTGTCGAGTTCCCGTCGCAGTTCAACGAGCACTGGGCGGATGAGCCCACGGTGTTCGCGAACTATGCCAAGCACTACCAGACCGGCGCGCCGATGCCGGCCACACTCGTCGCCAAGATCAAAAAGGCCGGCACCTACGGCGAAGGCTTCGCGACCGATGAATATATCGCCGCGGCGCTGCTCGACCAGGCCTGGCACACGTTGCCGGCCGATGCGCCGAAGCAGGACGTCGACAAGTTCGAAGCTGCCGCGCTGAAGAAGTACAAGGTCGACTACGCGCTGGTGCCGCCGCGCTACCGCACCAACTATTTCGCGCATATCTGGGGCGGCGGCTATTCCGCCGGCTACTACGCTTATCTGTGGACCGCGGTGTTGCGTGACGATGCGTTCTACTGGTTCAAGGAACACGGCGGCATGACGCG
>Ga0066704_10000510_pt1 | contig 14244 bp, 15 predicted proteins | sample GraSoiAngelo_153_FD_66458 | JGI IMG/M metagenome (GOLD analysis project Ga0066704, IMG submission 66458) | Grasslands soil microbial communities from the Angelo Coastal Reserve, California, USA - 14_1009_12_40cm | ecosystem: Environmental > Terrestrial > Soil > Grasslands | place: USA... | reverse complement strand
ATCATTGTGCGAGCGGCTGAAGATCGCCGCCGTGGAAAGGCAGGGGCAGCGAGTGACGATGCGCTTCCACCCGGAAACCCCCTTGGAGCCATCGCGGCTGGTGGCGCTCATCCGCTCGCGCACGGGGATCCGGCTCGATCCGAGCGGCGTGCTCTGGCTGGAACTCCAACGCGGGGAGCCCGTACTTCCGGCGCTGAGAAACGTATTGCTCGGACTTCAAGGGCAAGGCTAAACTTTCCGTGAGGGGATCCATGAACAGACTTGCGGTTTTGCTGCTCTTTGCGGCAGCGGGGGCTGCGGCGCAAGAGCAGGGTAAAGTTGTTGAAGAGATTGTGGCGCGCGTGAACAACGAGATCATCACGCGTTCGGAATACGAGCGCGCCCGCGCGTCCGCCGCGGAAGACGCGCAACAGGAGTGCCGCGGTTGCGGCCAGGAACAGCTCAACACCTTCATTGCGGAGAAGCAGAAAAACGTACTGCGCGACCTGATCGATCAGTCTCTGCTGGTGCAGCGCGCCAAGGACATGGGAGTCAGCGTCGAACCGGAAGTGATCAAGCAGCTTGACCAAATCCGCATCCAGAACAACCTCTCGAGCATGGAGGACCTCGAAAAGGCCGTGTCGGGGCAAGGGTTGAACTGGGAAGACTTCAAGAATAATATCCGCAACGGCCTGCTCACGCGCCGCGTCATCGGCAACGAAGTGGGATCGCACCTTAGCATCGGCAAGGAGGAAATAGCGAAGTATTACCAGGAACATCAGAAGGAATTCGTGCGGCGCGAGCAGGTAGCTTTGCGCGAGATCCTGGTGGGCACGGTGGGGAAGAACGATGCCGAAATCCCGGAACTCCAAAAGAAGGCGGAGAACCTCCTGAATCGCGTGCGCAACGGGGAGGATTTTGGCGAGCTGGCGAAGCGCTTCTCCGACGACAAAGAAACAGCCAAGCAAAACGGCTTCCTGGGAGAATATCAGCGGGGTGCGCTGGCGAAGGAATTGGAAGAAGCTGTCTTCAAACTGAAAAAGAACCAGACGACGGACGTTATCCAGACCAAGCAGGGGTTTCTGATTTTGCAGGTGCTCGAGCATTACGACGAAGGTGAGCAACCGCTGGCGAAGGTTGAGCCGGAAATCATGGACAAGCTCTATGGCGAGCGGATGGAGCCGGCGCTTCGCAATTACCTGAAGACGCTTCGGGAGCAGAGCTACGTCGTGGTGAAGCCTGGCTATGTGGACACCGCGGGCGTGCCCAACTCGCAGATCGAAGAGGTCAGCGCTACCCCGGAGCAGGACAAGAAGAAGCTGGGGCACAAGAAGTTCTTGCTGTTCGGCAAGCGCAAGGAAAAAACATAGGGTCCATGAAAAGCCACTTCGTTTCCGACCTCAACGCGGACCAGACGATCACTTCGCTTTTCCTCGTCTATGCGAAAGAGATTCGCAGCACGCGCGAAGGAAAACCCTACCTGCGCATGGAACTCGGCGACCGGACCGGCACGATTGAAGCCCGCATGTGGGACAGGTTCGAGCCGGCCGCGGGCCAGATCAACCGGGACGATTTCGTGCAGGTTCGGGCGCGCGTCGAAATGTACCGCAACAAGCCGCAGCTTTCGCTCGAGGCGCTGCGGCGCGCCGCTCCGGAGGAAGTGGACCTGGCCGATTATCTGCCGCACACCAAGGCAGACGTCGAAAAGCTTTACGCCGAGCTGCAGCAAACTGCGGAATCGCTGAAAAATCCGTGGCTGCGGAAGCTCACGTCGAAGATTCTGTCTGAGCCGGCGGTTGCAAAGCGCTACAAGCGCGCGCCGGCGGCGAAAGTGATGCACCACGCCTATCTCGGCGGGCTGCTAGAGCACGTGGCCAGTCTCTGCGGATTGTGCAAAGCTGCCGCCGCGCACTATCCGGAGCTGGACCTGGATCCTTTGCTTGCTGCGGCGATTCTGCATGACGTGGGAAAACTGGATGAACTCTGTTATGAGCGAGCGATCGGGTACACGACGGAAGGACAGCTGCTCGGCCATATCGTGATGGAGCTCGACACCGTGAACCGCGCGATGGATGCCATTGAAGGTTTCCCGGACGCATGGAGGACCGTGGTGCGGCATCTCCTTATCAGCCATCATGGACAGTACGAATTCGGCTCACCGAAGCTGCCGATGATCCGCGAGGCGCTGGTTTTTCATTATCTGGATGATCTCGACTCGAAGCTGGCCGCCGTGCGCGCGGCGCTGGCGAGCGGCTCGGGTGATCCGGAGTGGACAGAGTGGAGCGCCGCGCTCGAGCGGCGCTTCCTGCGACTGGATGAATTCCTGAAGGCCCGTATTGGCAAAGAAGCGGACAGGCCAAGCGAGGCAAGCGCTGCGAAGGCTGGGCCCGGGCAATCCAAGTAATCGAGTGCGAAGGAAGCGCGCGAGAGCATCTATGATTCCGCCGGAACTTCACATCCGCGAGCTGATCATCCAGCCAGCCACCGTCCTGGCGCCGATGGCCGGCGTAACAGACACCGTCTTTCGCCGCGTGATACGGGGCCTGGGCGGCTGCGGGCTGATCATGACGGAATTCACCAGTTCCGAGGGGATTACTCGGAGCGCGGCGAAAACTCTCCGCTATCTTTACTTTCAGGAGGACGAACACCCAATTACCGCGCAGCTTTTTGGCGCGGACGCACAGGTCATGGCGAAAGCGGCGGCCCTGGTCGAGGAACTTGGGTTTGACGCGGTGGACATCAATCTCGGCTGCCCGGCAAAAAAAGTGGTGAAGTGCGGCGGCTCGGGGTTACTACGCGATTTGAAATTGCTCGAGGAGATTCTGCGCGCGGTACGCGTGGCCGTGCGGATTCCGTTGACGATCAAGATCCGCGCCGGCTGGGATGAAAAGAACATTGTGGCTGTGGAAGTGGCGAAGATGGCCGAAGCCGTGGGCGTGGAAGCCATTGCCGTGCATCCTCGGACCCGCGTGCAGGGGTTAAGCGGAGAGGCGGATTGGAGCCTGATCGCCGCAGTAAAGGGCGCAGTGACATTCCCTGTCATCGGAAACGGGGACATCAACCGGCCCGAAGATGCCGAGCGAATGGCGCAGGAAACGGGCTGCGACGCGGTGATGATCGGCCGCGCGGCCGCGACAAATCCGTGGATCTTTTCCCAGATGGAGCAGTACCGCGCGACAGGGGGGTACGACGAGCCCAGCGAAACCGACCGCCACCGTTTACTTTCCGGATACTACCGGCAATTGATTGCTGCCGAGTTGCCCGACGCCATAGGCAAAATGAAGCAGTTTGCCTGCTGGTTCACGTTTGGGGTCAGGAACGGCGGCGAACTGAGACAGAAAGTGCACGCGGCGCGAACGACCAGCGAAGTTCTCGAGAGCGTGGAGGGTTTCTTTGGGGATCGCGGCACCGCGCGTGTTGAGGAGGATCTTACCCATGCCCCCGATCGCATCCGAGGTTTCCCGGCAGCGAGCGGAGCGTAGGATTGCCGTGCATCTTCCCATGAAGGTGCGCGGGCGCGACCGCCGTGGCCATTTCTTTGAAGAAGATACATCCAGCGAGAATCTTTGCCGAAGCGGCGCCGCATTTCTGATGCGCATCGAGGTCGATCCCGGCGCGGATCTCGAAATCACGATCCCGCATTCGCAGCTTCCGAGCAGGCGCGTAGAGTCCGACTTCGCTACTCATGGACGCATCGTGCACATCGGAGAGCAGCGCGACGATGGTGGGCGGCTGATTGGCGTGCAGTTCATCGGCCCGCGCTTCCAGAGGGTGTTCTGGTCCGAAGGTGCGGCCTAAGGGTTGCGCTCCTGTTCGCGCGCCTTCAACATTTCCTGGTACGCGGCGCGGCGGGTTAAGCCGCGCTCTCGAGCCACCAGCTTCAGCGCGTCTTTCCGGTCCAATTTTGCCTGGCGGATCAGCTCATCCACGCGCTGGGCGAGGCTCACGGTCGCCTCGCGCAGTGTACCTGCCGCGTGGTTTTCAGGTGGGCCCAGCACCAAGGTGATTTCTCCGCGGGGTGGATTCTCGCGGGCCAGTTCAAGCAGTTGCGAGAGCCGCCCATGCTGAAACTCCTCATGAAGTTTGGTGATCTCCCGAGCCAGGCAGCCCGGACGGTCCCCGAGGATTTCCAAAGCGTCGGCTAGGCAGTCCTCAAGACGGTGAGGAGCTTCATAAAGAATAGTGGTTCGATCTTCGAGGCGGAGCCGATCGAGCGCACGGCGGCGTTCCCCCTGCCGGCTGGGCAGAAAGCCCACGAAAACGAATTCATCTGAGGCAATGCCGCTGGCAGAGAGAGCTCCGAGAAGCGCCGAGGGCCCCGGCACAGGCACTACCCGGATTTGATGCCTTCGGCAGAGAGAGACAAGTTGGAAGCCCGGGTCGGAGACCACAGGCATGCCCGCATCGGTGACCAAAGCGATTTTCGCGCCCTGCTCGAGCGAGATGAGCAACTCCGCGGCGCGCGTCATCTCGTTGTGCTCGTGATAGCTGACGAGCGGCTTGTGGATGTCGTAATGCTCGAGGAGTTTGCGGGTGTGGCGAGTGTCCTCGCAGGCGATTTGATCCGCCTCGCGCAAAATGCGCAATGCCCGGAGCGTGATGTCCTCGAGATTGCCGATGGGCGTGGCCACCAGGTAAAGGCAGCCGCGGGCAGGAGAGTTGACGTTTGCGCGGGAAGTGGATTCGCGAGGCATACACCAAAAACCGGCGTGGATGAGTCTATCATGCGGCAGAAGGAAGTGTGGCCGCGTGTTATACTTTCATATTTGCTGACCGCCAGGAGGATTTTCCGTGCCGCTGTACGAATATGAGTGCGTGAAGTGTGGCCGTCACACGGAGCGCATCGAGAAAGTCTCGGGTCCGTACCTGAAGAGTTGCCCGCACTGCGGAGGGAAGGTCGAGCGTGTGCAGGCTGCTCCCGCGATCCAGTTCAAGGGATCGGGCTGGTACGTGACCGACTATGCGCAAAAGCCCAGCGGAGCGGCCGGACCCGAATCCGCCAAAGAAGCGTCGAGCGACGGGGCAGCCGCAGGCGGCGACACGAAAACGAAAGAGCCTGCGGCAAAAGAGAAACAAGTCAAGAAAAGGAAATGACGACGTTCAACGGCCGTGCTCACACATTTGGCGTTTCGACTATAAGTCCAACGATTTAAGATACTTGCGGAACTCCGCGCCGAGTTCCGGATTTTGCAATGCAATCTCTACTGTCGCCTTTAAGAAGCCGAGCTTGTCTCCCGCGTCGTAGGAAATCCCTTCATAAATGAGGGCCCACAAGCCGCGTTCCTTCGCGAGGATGCGCAACGCGTCCGTGAGCTGGATTTCGTTCCCCGAGCCCGGTTTTGTGCGCGCGAGGCAGTCAAAAATATCGGGCGGAAGGACGTATCGCCCGGTGATGGCAAGATTCGATGGTGCTTTGCCTGGCTTGGGCTTTTCGACGAGGTCGCGAATGCGGAGCAGCCGCTGGCCCCACGGCGCCTGGGGTTTCGGCTCACCGTCCACGACACCGTAGAGGTGCGTCTTCTCGCGAGGAACTTGTTCCACGGCAATGGCACCGATCCCGGTCGCTTCATAGACCTCAACGAGTTGCTTCGTCGCGGGCCGGTTGCCGGGGATGATGACGTCGCCGAGGAGCACGGCAAAAGGCTCGTCGCCAACCAGGTCGCGCGCGACCAGTACGGCGTGGCCCAGGCCAAGCGGCTCCTTTTGCCGCGTATAGCTGACGCGCACCATGTTGCTGATCCGGCGGACCATTTCCGCCTGATCTTTCTTGCCCTTTTCCTCGAGAAAGCGTTCGAGCGACGGCGCCAGATCGAAATGATCTTCGATGGCGTTCTTGCCCTTGCCGGTCACAATGATGATGTGCTCGATGCCCGACGCCACGCACTCCTCGGCCACGTATTGGATGAGTGGCTTGTCCACGACGGGCAGCATTTCTTTGGGCTGTGCCTTGGTCGCCGGCAGAAAGCGTGTGCCTAGGCCCGCGGCGGGGAGAACGGCCTTGCGAACCCGTCGTGCGGAGGAGGGGGATTGTGCTTTGACGTTGCTCATGATTGGGCGTGTATCTCTTTGCGTTGAAATTCCAGCCAAGCGAAAGTAAAGGCATTGAGCAAGCTTTGTCAATCAAGCAGCACGTGCGCAATCAGCGGAAGACTTGGTAAGACAATTGCCGAGATCGGGTGGCGCGTTTGATTCCGGCCTCTGAGAGCCAGTGCACTCCCTCTTGCCAGGAAGTCCAAGCGAGGTAAGGGTTTTCAATGTGCACGCGCAGCGGCGCGCCGGACCACACTTCGGAGATAGGACCTGCTTGGTTCCGAACCTTCAAAAGGCGGCGAGCGGCAGTGGAAGGCAGAAACTTTGTAGAATCGGCGAGCACGTAGACGGGTATCCGGAGCCTCCGAGCGCTGCAAACTGCGGCCGAGGTCCCAACCTTGTTGAGGAAGGCCGATTCCGTGACGGCGTCCGCGCCAACGACGACCATGGCGGCCTTCCCGAGTGAGTCGAGCCAGGCTGGGTCTGTGAGGAGAGTCACTCGCAGGCCCGCAAGGGAGAGCTCACGAGCGGCGCGGCGGCCTTCGAAGTTCGGTCGGCCTTCGGCGCAGAAAACCCCTCTGATTCTTCTTCTGGCACGCACTACCGCACCGATTGCCGTACCGCTGTAGGAGAACATCGCCACGCGGATATTCCCGTGCCCTGAGAGCAGGCTTTCAAAATGTGCGGCGATGGCGGTGGGAGCAGTCGTTAGTCGCGCCTCAAACGCGGCGACCACTTCCGGAAAACGGCCAAACGCTGCTGCCGAGTTCGCGGCGCGGCGGCATTCGATTGCCAAACGAGCGACGGGGGCCATTTCGGGCTGCGCGGAGAGAAGTAAACGCGCGGCGGTCCGGAGTTCGGCGGTCCTGGGACTGGGGGAATTGGCAAGACGCTGCCGAAGTGCCGCACAAACTATACGAGCGAGCTGCGATGCTCCGGAGGTTTTGTCGCGAGCAATTCTCTCGAGCGCGCGCCGAAGCTTTTCATCCACGTGCGTATGCTAGCATAGGAGTTGGAGCGGCTCTGGAGCTGCTCGCACCACCCAATGACCACGCGGATCCTCGGGATTGAATCTTCCTGCGATGAGACGGCCGCCGCCGTTGTCACGGATGGGCGCGAGATTCTATCCAACGTCGTGGCTTCGCAGGTGGACCTTCACTGCAAATATGGTGGTGTCGTGCCGGAACTGGCTTCGCGTGAGCATTTGCGCATGATTGTGCCCGTGGTGCGTGAGGCGCTGGCGCAAGCGGATATGCAACTCGCGCAAGTGGACGCCATCGCCGTAACGCAGGGGCCGGGGCTGGTTGGGTCATTGCTTGTGGGCATCACTTATGGGAAGACGCTCGCGACGGCGTTGGAAAAGCCGCTTGTAGCGGTGAATCACCTGGAGGGCCACGTTCACGCGGTCTTCCTGGAAGCGCATCGCGTGGGCCGCAAGCCGGAGCTTCCAGCCGTCTGCTTGATCGTGTCAGGCGGGCACACCGTTCTTTACCTCGTGCAGGCGGACAAAAAGGCGGCCGTTGACGCGCCACCAGTTCTTCAATATCGCAGGCTCGGCCAGACGCGCGATGATGCAGCCGGCGAAGCTTACGACAAGGTGGCGAAGCTTCTGGGCCTGGGTTATCCCGGCGGGCCGATTCTGGACTGCTTGGCGGCTGCGGCAGCGGGAATCAGCGCGCCGGTGAAATTCGGCCGGACGAAGACGCGAGGCAATCCTCTCGATTTCAGCTTCAGCGGTTTGAAAACCGCAGTGCTGTATTTCGTGCGCGAACACGCGGAGTTTGCGCCGGAGATCCGCGCGCGCGAGGAAGCGCTCGAGCGCGGCGAGCGCAAATCTGACCAGTTACTGCCGCTGTGCAGCCGCGCCACGCTCGGTCTGGTGAAAGCGTTTCAGGATGCTGTGGTGCGCGACCTGGTCGAGCGCGCGTTTGCTGCGGCAGAAGAGCAGAACGCTACGAGCATCCTGGTGTCAGGAGGCGTCGCCGCCAACAGCCAACTGCGCGCGGAATTCGAGCAGCGAGCGCAAGCAGCCGCCATCGACGTCTTTTTTCCGAGCCGCGCACTTTCCACCGACAACGCAGCGATGATCGCCGCGGCCGCCTATCCGCGCCTGCGGTCCGGCATAGTGGCTGACGTGCGCTTGAACGCTGACCCGAGCCTCGCCCTTGCCTGACGCGAATCATGCCGAATGCGTCGGGCCGAACTGACTCGCGCTCTGACTGACATCCCCTCTCGCGCTTACGATACAATCCCGGCTCCATGCGAATCGCAGTCGATACGGGCGGAACGTTTACCGATTGTATTTTTGTTCGCGGCGGCCGCCTGGAAATTCTAAAGGTTCTCTCGCAACCCAAGAATCCCGCTGCGGCCATCGCCGGGGCCGTGGGAAAGTGTCTGTCAACTGTGGGAATTGCGAGAACAGAGCCGCTGGACCTGGTCTGCGGGACGACCGTGGGCACCAATGCGCTGCTCGAGAGGCGCGGCGGACGGGTCACACTCGTCACCACGGAGGGCTTCGAGGATGTCCTCGAGATTGGGCGGCAGGCACGGCCAAAGTTGTATGACTTCTTTGTCGAAAAGCCTCAGCCGCTTGTGCCGCCCGAGCGCAGGCTGGGTGCAAGGGAACGTCTGGCCGCAGATGGCTCCGTAGTCACCGCGCTGGCGAAGGCCGAGGTGCGAAGAATCGCGCGACTCGTCCGGAAAACCGGTGCGGATACGGTAGCAGTGTGCTTCCTCTTTTCGTTTCGCGATCCGGAGCATGAATGGCGGGTCGCGGCGGCGCTGCGGCGAGCGGGGTATCTGGTTTCGGTCTCGCATGAAATCTTGCCCGAGTTCCGCGAATTCGAGCGGACCTCCACGACCGTGATTAACGCTTATTTGGCGCCGGTGATGAGCGGCTACCTCGGGGAAACGCAGCGGTGGGCGCAGGAAATGCCGCACGCCACTGGTCGGCGAACGGCCACAGAGATTCGCGTGCGCGTGATGCAATCGAATGGCGGGATCATTTCCGCCAAAGCCGCTTCGCGCGAACCCGTGCGGACGATTCTCTCCGGCCCTGCTGGCGGGGTGATCGGCGCGCAGTATGCGGCTCGGCTCTCCGGGTTCGAGAATGTCATCACGTTTGATATGGGCGGCACGTCCACGGATGTGGCCCTCGCGGGTGGAGGATTGGGCACGACGAATGAATCCACCGTAGCCGGGCTTCCCGTGGCGGTGCCCATGCTGGAAATTCATACCGTGGGCGCGGGCGGAGGCTCGATTGCCCGCTTCGATCGCGGCGGGGCGTTGCGCGTGGGACCTGAGAGCGCCGGCGCCGATCCCGGGCCGATCTGTTACGGGCGCGGCGAAAAGCCGACCGTCACGGACGCGCATGCGGTGCTCGGCCACTTCGGGGATCGGGGGCTACTTGGCGGAGAATTTCCGTTGGATATCCAGCGAGCGCGCCGGCTGATGGAAAAGCAGCGCGGCGCGTTTCGCTCGATCGAAGAGTTTGCCAGCGGAATCTTGGAAGTCGCGAACGCAGTGATGGAGAAAGCGATTCGCGTCATCTCCATCGAGCGAGGCCACGACCCTCGCGATTACGTTTTGGTGGCGTTTGGCGGCGCCGGCGGTCTCCACGCGTGCGACCTGGCGTCATCGCTCGAAATGCGCGGCGTTCTCCTGCCGCGTTTTCCGGGCGCACTCTCGGCATTGGGGATTCTGCGCGCCGACGTGGTCAAGGACGTGTCGCGGACGGTTCTTTTGCGCGTGGAATCGGCGCGCGATTCGCGCGACAGATTACGCCGGCTCTTTCGGCCGCTCGAGCAAGAAGGGATCCGGTCACTCCACAAGGAAGGGTTCCGGGACTCCGAGATCGGCATGGAGCGCTGGCTGGATCTGCGCTACGTCGGGCAGGCTTACGAACTGAGCGTCGCTGCTGCCGGCGACTTCGTGGCAGCGTTTCACGCAACGCACGAGCGCCGATACGGTTACGCCGATCGAGCCCGCGCGGTCGAGATGGTCAACGTGCGCTGTCGCGTGACGGGGCGGACCGAGAAGCCGGCGCTGCCAAGGGTCGCGCGTGCGGCGCAGCCGGAGCGGCCAACCGGGCGCGGTGAGATTCGATGCTTGTTTGCGGGGCGTGCGCGGGGGCAAAATGGATCGAGCGCGATGGGCTGCACGCGGGACACCGGTTTGCGGGCCCCGCGGTGATCACTGAATACAGCGCCACGACGCTTGTGCCGCCCGGATGGACTGCGCGCGTCGATGCCTACGGCCAGATTTTCTTGTCCCCAGCCGCTAGGAGGCGAACCGGTGCGCGTTGACCCGACCCGCCTGGAGATTTTCAAGAATCTCTTCCATTCCGCGGCAGAGGAAATGGGCGCAACGCTGCGGCGCTCGGCCTTTTCGCCCAACATCAAGGAGCGGCGCGACTATTCGTGCGCGGTCTACGAAGCAGACGGCGAAGTGTTGGCGATGGGTGATCACATGCCGGTACATCTTGGCTCGATGCCTGCGTCAGTGGCGGCGGCGCGCCGGGCGTTCGCCCTGGCTCCAGGGGATATGGTGGTACTCAACGATCCCTTTTCCGGCGGGACTCATCTGCCGGATCTCACTATGGTGATGCCGGTGTATTTGCCGGGGCGCAGACGGCCGACGTTCTACGCAGCGAACCGGGCGCACCACGCCGATATTGGCGGGGCGCTGGCGGGCTCGATGGGGCCCGCGCGAGAGATTTATCAGGAGGGGTTGCGGATTCCACCAGTCAAGATTTTCGAGGACGGAAGGCTCAAGCGGGACGTGATGGCGTTGCTGCTGGCTAACGTGCGCACTCCCGCCGAACGAGAAGGCGACTTGTCCGCGCAGATCGCGGCTTGCCGGACCGGCGAGCGGCGGCTGCGAGCGATTGAGCGGAAATATGGGGAAGCGGAGGTGCTCCGTTACGCCCGGCATTTGCTGGACTATTCGGCGGCTATGATGCGGTCGGCGCTCGTAGCGCTTCCCCGAGGTACGTTCGCCGCGGAGGATTTCTTGGATGACGACGGCGTAAGCGATCACCCGCTGCGGATTGCCGTGCGGATCCGCCTGGATAAGAACAAAGCAGAAGTGGATTTCTCCGGATCCTCCCCCCAGTGCAAAGGAAACGTGAACGCGGTCGAAGCCATCGCCGTTTCGGCGGTTTACTACGTATTTCGATGCCTGCTGGCAGAAGAAGTCCCCGCCACATCAGGCCTGCTGCGCCCGATCCGGGTGATTGCTCCTCCCGGGACCATCGTGAACGCGCGGCCGCCGGCGGCTGTGGCCGGGGGGAACGTAGAAACCTCACAGCGCATCGTGGACACGCTTTTGCGCGCCTTGGCAAAGGCGATTCCAGCTCGGATCCCCGCTGCCAGCCAGGGAACGATGAACAATTTTACGCTTGGCGGGCTCGATCCTCGGAACGCCAATGCGCCCTTCGCCTATTACGAGACGACAGCAGGGGGAATGGGCGCCAGGCCCGGCCTTGAGGGCGCTTCGGCAATCCACACCCATATGACCAATTCATGGAACACGCCCGTCGAAGTACTCGAGCAGGTCTATCCCGTTCGCTTGCACGCGTATCGCGTCCGTCGGGGATCCGGCGGAAGGGGCCAATACCGCGGTGGCGATGGCATCATTCGTGAGATGGAGCTACTCACCGACGCGGACGTGGGACTTCTGTGCGACCGCCGCAGGCGGGCGCCGTATGGATTGAGCGGCGGCGAGGCGGGGAAGCCGGGGAAGAACAAACTCCTCCGGAAGGGGAAAGTGACCGTTCTGCCGGGCAAGTGTTCTTTTCACGCCGTGGCGGGCAGCGTTCTGCGGATAGAAACGCCCGGCGGAGGCGGGTGGGGAAGATCAAAAAAGAAAACCGGCGCATAAGCAGAGTGACTTATGCGCCGGAACAGAATTTCTACCGGGCTATTCGAACCTTTCCTGCATGATGGGGAACTGCAACTTTGCTTTGGCGAGGGACTTCACGACAAGCGATTCGGCTGACTCTGAGGTTGTGTTCCGCGAGGTGGCCATTTCGCTCACGAGCAGATACTTCGCCCTCTCGAGCATTTTCTTTTCACGGAAAGAGAGGGGCTTGGTGCGGCTGAGAGATACAAGACTCTTGAGCACGACAGCGACTTCAAGAAGTGAACCCGTGCGCATGCGCTCGGAGTTTTCCTTGAAGCGGTGCTTCCAGTCGTGGTGTGAATTGAGCTTTCCCTTTTCGAGAAAGCCCAGCACTTTGGTTGTGTCCACAGAGCGGATCACGGGCCGGAGGCCGACGGCCTCTGCGTTCGATTGCGGCACCATGACGCGCAAACCGCTCGATACGATGCGGATCATGAAGTAGCGTTCCGTCCTGCCGTTCAGCAATCCATAACTGATTTGTTCTACAACACCAACGCCATGATTCGGGTAAACAACTCTCTCGCTTATCTTATAGTCCATTGTGCGGATGCCCCCCTGGATGCAGGAACAGGATAGGGCATTGGTATGGGCGCGTCAAGATATTTGGTCTGGAATCAAAGAGTTAGGGAAAAAGGAGTGTCGCTTTGGCAGTCCAATTGCTCCCAAGCGGGCGCAATTCGGATTGCCCCGCCTGGGATGAGATAACTTTCAGGGTGCAGGACCGATCCGGCTAGGGTGATGTCTATGAGGAGTTTGGGCCCGGCTGCATAGGTCGGAAACGTAGTATAGAATCTGCATGTGATTCTCTTGAGTGTGGATACATGTGATGCCCGGGGAAGTGTGGCTGTCCTCTGCGATGGGATCGAGTCGGCTGTGGCTGTGCATGATAGCTCAGAAGACTACTCTTCCTGGCTGATTCCCGCTGCAGAGTCCGTGCTGAATAAAGCTGGGCTCCGGTTCAAGGATGTGGATGTCTATGCGGTTGCGACCGGGCCGGGCTCGTTCACTGGTCTTCGAGTCGGACTCACGACAATTAAAGGACTTGCGGAGGTTTATGGGCGGAGGATTGCTCCCGTTCCCCGCCTCGAGGCGTTGGCGTTGGTGGCGATTGAGCAATCAGAATGGGTGGCCTCGTTCTATGATGCGCAGAGAGGTCAGGTTTTTGGAGCACTTTTCCGAAGAGAGGGAGACCTTTTGCACCAACAGAGTGCGTCATGCGTGGCCCGGATGGAGGATTTTATCGGAGCTGTGGGGTGCCTGGCACCGGCGGGAAACGTGGTGTGGGTCTCGCCTGACTTGGAACTGATCGAGGATCAATCCGCGTGGCAAGAGCGGTCAAAGAAGGGCGACCTGGCGCATAAAGCGAGCAAAGTGCTGGCGGGTTTTGTCGGTCGGATGGGATACCGCTGGGCTAGGGAAGGCCGGCTCGTGGAAGCAGTCGAACTGGAAGCGAATTATGTCCGCCGCTCGGATGCAGAAATCTTCTGGAAAGGAACTGGCAAACGGGCCAGCCATAGTGTCTGACGCTGGAGTCGGCTGGGAAGCGCCGGGGCGAATTCGCCCCGCCAATCCTGCCGATGGGCCGGCGATGGCAAAGGTCGCGGCCGCATCGCCTGGGGCGCCGAGTTGGCCGAAGGAAGCCTACAAGCAGTTCAAGCAAAGCGGCTATCAGGGTTGGGTCGTCGAGCACGCGGGTGTTATCGCCGGCTTCCTGGTTGTGCGAATCACTGCGGATGAAGCAGAGATCCTGAATTTGGCGGTCCTGCCGGAGCACCGTCGCCGGCGCTGCGCCACAATCCTTGTTCACACCGCGCTGAGGGAGCTTCACGCGAAGGCCGTGCGCCAAGTCTTCCTGGAAGTTCGAGAGGCGAATTCCGGGGCGATCCGTTTCTACGAAAGTTGTGGTTTTCGTCTCGTCCGCGTCCGGCCGGATTATTACCGCGAACCGCAGGAGGCGGCCGTTTGCATGGGGTTGAAATTCACAGGTGCCGCCAAGGCATAACCAACGACCTATTGGTACCGCCAGGCGACTTGTGTTAACTTCCGTCCATGATGTGAGCCCATTCATAACCTGAGGAGGAGGGACGCATGCCCATTCCCGCGCGCAGTCCCCGGGACGTTCTCCTGGATGCGGAGTATCAGCAGCTGGCCCAGCAGCATTCCCTGTATGAAGCAGAACTCGAACGATTAGCCAAAGCGACCTACCTCAGTTCCGAAGACCTCCTCGAAGAAGTCAAGCTCAAAAAAATGAAACTCCTCGTGAAAGATCAAATGGAGCAAATTCTTACGCGACACCGGCGCGCCCAGAACGGCCATTAAGCCGGAACTCGAGCC
>Ga0066704_10000508_pt1 | contig 14256 bp, 12 predicted proteins | sample GraSoiAngelo_153_FD_66458 | JGI IMG/M metagenome (GOLD analysis project Ga0066704, IMG submission 66458) | Grasslands soil microbial communities from the Angelo Coastal Reserve, California, USA - 14_1009_12_40cm | ecosystem: Environmental > Terrestrial > Soil > Grasslands | place: USA... | reverse complement strand
AGGGAGTCGGCAAGGTGTGGCAGATCACCGCGTGTTACGCGGCGAGTTCGTACGGGGTGGCGCGCATCCTGCCGGCGCTCTCGCCTCAGGCCACCGCCGCCTTTCTGCGCCACGTCCTGGTGCCTGCGGTCCAGCGTGCCGGTTGGCCGCTGGCGCGGGTGCTGACGGACCGCGGCAATGAGTTCAAGGCCGACTTCGCCGCCACCTGTGCGGCGCTGGGCATCCGCCAGACGCGCATCAAGACGCGCCATGCCTGGACCAACGGCTTCGTCGAGCGGCTGCAGCAAACGATTCTCACCGAGCACTGGCGCGTGGTCTTCCGGCGCCACTACTTCACCAGCCGTAGCTCGCTGGCTCGCAGCCTCCACGGCTTCATACAGTTCTATAATTTTGTCGCCCGCACCACGGCCATCGCGTCCGCGGCCGCACGCCAGCCACAATCTTCCACGGCGCCGTGGCGGCGGCGCAGTAATCACATGCTGCACTCTGGGATGGCGCAAGTGTTAACACCAACCCGATCCTGGACAGACTAGTATCTGTCCCAAAAGCGCGGCGCTCCATCTGGTTCCACCTATTCCGCAGATGGTCGGTCGTGGACGAGGTCTTGAAGGTCGGCGCAGAGGGTTATTCAATCACGCTCAGATGCGGTCATTCTAGGAACCCGTCATTATTCGGGCGGTGTGTCTACTGAATCTCTCCCTCTCTCATTCTGACGCTTGGCTAGGTGTTAAGGCTGATAGGTACATAGCCCGGGTTTTTGACAGGCTCCCTCCCGGCACACAACCCCCTGGCCGTGACAGGTTCTCTAGGGGCAGAGTCACCGTGGCTGCGGTGGCGCGGCGGCTTCAGTGGCGTTGGGCATGTGGGCTCGGGCGTGGGTGGCGTTGACGCTCAGTGACCTCGATCCACCGGGATCGTGAACGTGAACGTCGAGCCCTCGCCCACCTGGCTCTTGACCCATATTCGTCCGTCATGGAGCTCGATGAACTTCCGGCAGAGGGTCAGCCCAAGGCCAGTTCCCTCAGCCTTCTTCTCCGCCGTCCCCACATGGCGGAACTCCTCGAACACCGCCTCCTGATCCTCCAACGAAATGCCGACCCCCGTGTCGCCCACTGATACCTCCACGGACCCGTCCTTGGCACGGCCACGACTTCGATCCCCTCGGGTGTGAACTTGATCGCGTTCGACAGCAAATTCAGCACGACCTGCCGGACCTTCCATCCGCCCGCATCTGACCCGGTCGCTCATCGACGCTCAGGTGCAGCGGCAATGCTCCGGCAGCCGGCAGAGCGGAGAGATCACTTGCTACGAACACCCGACACATCCTGTGCTCCCTACAGCGTACGCGGCCGGCACTTGACGGACTCCGCCGGGGGAGCGATCCTGCGCGCGGCAGGAGGCGAGGGGGTAACGTTGGCAGGCGCGAAAGAGCCTTTGGACGCATGCTCGAACGCCGACGCTGACTATGACCTTGTCATCCAAGGGGGCCGCGTTCTGGACCCCGCCCAAGGGATCGATGCGGTGCTCGACGTAGGAGTTCGCGGTGGTTGTGTCGCTGCTCTCGAGCCTCGGATCGACGCACGGCTGGGAGTCCGCACCATCAACGCACGGGGAAGACTCGTCAGTCCTGGTCTCATCGATCACCATGTTCACTGTTTCGAGCACTTCACGGACTTCGGCGTCGACCCGGACGCGGTCGGCAAGCGGATGGGCGTCGTGGCAGTGGTTGAACAAGGAACCGTAGGTGCGGCAACGTTTCCGGGTTTCAAGAACTTCGTCGTGAACCGCGCCGAGACCGATGTCTTCTGCTATCTCTCGGCACACGTGGCGGGTGACCCGAAGGGCGGCCACTGGGAATTTCATGGGCCCAGCAGCGCTGATGTACGGCGAACGGTCAAGACGTGTTTGGAGAACCGTGACATCATTCGAGGGATCAAATCTCATGCGGAGCTCGGTCTCTACTCCCGATGGGGGAATAAGCCGCTCGCGCTTGCCAAGGCCGCGGCAACGGACGCCGGGTTGCCGCTCGCGGCACACATCGGTCACCTCTTCACGTCGCCCAAGGCCAGTAGTGATTCTCCAGACGAAGCCCTGAGAGATCTTCTGCAGCTACTCGACGAGGGGGACATTCTCGTCCATCCGTTCACCAATAATCCCGGCGGCATCCTCGATTTGAACGGAAGAGTGAAACCCGAGGTTCGTGAAGCCTACGATCGCGGCGTGCTCTTCGACGTAGCACATGGCGTGCATTTCGACGTCGACATCGCGCGGCGAGCCCTGGACGAGGGTTTCAAGCCTCATATCATCAGTAGTGACATCCACCACGAGGTGCATGGCGAGGTCTCCATCCGCTGGGGCGAGCGACACCTGGCCTACACCCTCTGGGGAGTGATCGCGAAAATGATGGCCCTCGGGCTGACCGTCACAGAGGTGGTCACGATGACCACAGTCACGCCCTCGACCGTGCTCGGGCAGCAGGATCGGTTCGGGAGTCTGGCCCTCGGGATGCCCGCCCACGTCGCCGTTCTCGAACTTCAGAGCGGTGAGTGGTCGTTCAGGGGTTGGCGTGGCGATCGTGTTCGGGCGACGCGCCGCCTGCTACCGCGCCTGGTCGTCAAAGGAGCGCGTGTCCACGAATGCGAAGAGGACACCGCTTTCGATATGGTCGATGCGAGAGCCTTGACAACCTCCCGGCTACGGCATTAGTGTTCGCGCGCACCGCCTGGCGCATTCGGCCAGTCCAAGGCAGCGTCTAACCTGGCCGAGAGTGACCGGCAATGGGAGGATATGGAAAGACGATTGCTCGTTATGGGCGCCGGCACCGGCGCGAGCAACAATCTGATCCGCAGCCTGAAGACAGGCGACGCGTCCCTCCTTCTCGTCGGCTGCCACCATGATCCGTTCTTCCTGAAGAAGTCGGCCGCTGAGCGAAACTACCTGATCTCGCGCAGCGACCAGACCGAGTTTACCAACAGCCTGCAGAGAGCCGTTGCCGCTGAGCACATCGATCTCATCATCCCAAATAGCGATACGGAAGTGAGGACGGTCGGGGCCGTACGGGACCACATCGGATGCCGGACCTTCCTTCCGTCGCCGGCGGCGATCGAGCTGTGCCAAGACAAGTACATGCTGAGCGTGTTTCTGTGCGCCCGCGGCATTCCAACGCCCAGCACGTATCCCGTGACGAGTCTCGATACGATCGACGACGTATTTCGGCGATTGGCGCCACGGTCGCGGCTATGGTGTCGAATCCGAACCGGCGCGGGTTCGATGGGTGCAATCCCCGTCACCAATCCTGGTCAGGCGCGCAGCTGGATTAGTTACTGGGAGGAGGTTCGCTCCGTTCCGGTCGTCGCCTTCACCCTCTCAGAATATCTTCCCGGCCGGGACTTCGCCTGCCAGAGCCTGTGGAAGAATGGAAAGCTGGTCTTGATCAAGACCACAGAGCGCGTGTCCTATTTCGGGACGAGTAATGCGCCGAGCGGAACCTCCTCGGTCGGATCGATCCACAAGACCGTCTATGAGCCTCGCGTCGTCGACGTGAGTACCGCGGCGGTGAGTGCGCTGGGCCGCGACATTACAGGCGCGTTCAGCGTCGACCTCAAGGAGCGATCAGATGGGACGCCCTGTGTGACGGAGATCAACGTTGGCCGATTTCTCTCTGGGACGACGATCTTCGATGTCACCGGAAAGCACAACATGGCGGTGGCTTATGTCCGTCTCGCCCTTGGCGAGCCGGTGGATATCGTCGACCCCTATGATGTCGCCGAAGGCTACTACATGGTGAGGGATCTTGACACTCTCCCTGACGTCATCTTTGCGGAGGAGCTGTTCGACGGGATCAGAGACGTGCGGGAAGGCTCGCTGACAAGCGGAGGTTGAGGGATGGATGGAGGGGAAGGACAATGACGAGGCCAGTGGAGCGTGACGAGATCCAGAGGGCGACTATTGAGGTCATCGGTCCGGTGGACCCGGAGAAATGGCAAGCGTACAAGAACGAGCTCGGCGCGCTGCTCGACAAGTATCGCAAGCAAGGCGTCAATCTGCGGGTCAGGCGTCTCCTGTACATGAAAAAGGCTGATTCGCCCGAAGCCGAATTCCGCTGAGTCCTAACGTGGAGCACCAGGCGAAGGACGAGGCGGGCGACATGGGACACTGCATCGAAATGACCGGCGACCTGGATCGCCAGACCGCCGAGGTGATTCATCTCGAGATTCGCCGCCTGGCCAAGCGTTACGGCTTGACCGTCAAGGGACTGCTCGTCCACCGAGGCAAGGACGAGTCGTCTTAGACGAGAAGCTTTCGCTCGGCCTCGGCCCGCTCTAACCAGAACGGCATCGCCATGTCGCTGAACAGGGCGATCGCGTCGGCGACGTGCTCGGTCGCGGCCGACGCGTTCGCGGCCTGACGATAGAGGTTGGCGAGGCCGAGATGGCATTGGGCCACAAGCGGCCTCATGCTTAGATCCTGAGCCATCGCCAGAGCTTCCCCGTAGTGGCGCTCGGCCTCTTTCCTGTCTCGGGGACCGCGCGCGCCCGCGACCTCGGCGAGGAGCCGGAGGGCATAGGCTAGGTGCCCTCTTTCGTGGTGCCGGCGCGCGAGCGCGAGAGCCTCCCCGGCCAAGCGATCGGCATCCTCGATCCGATCGGCGAGTAGATACGCCTCCCCAAGCGCGGCTTGCCGGACCGACTGCCCTGCGGTTCCTCTCATCGAGGCCCACTGCTCGATAGACTGTTGAAGAAGCGCAACCCCTTCATCCACGCGTCCCGTCAGCGCGTATGCGTATCCCACTTCGCCTGCGAAGTGGGCCCACCACAAGCGCAAGTTGAACTCGTCGCTGATGGCCCGTCCGCGCTCGAGCAAGGGAATGGCGGCGCCCAGCTCTCCCTTACGCAAGAGAACGCGGCCCAAGCCGGAACAGGCTGAGGCGTACGTCGCTGTCCCAGGGGGCGTTCCCAGAGTCTCCGCGATCAGGAGCCCCTCCTCTGCCCTCGTGCGGGCCTCCGCGAACTCTCCGAGCTCGACCAGGCACCAGGCCAACCACGTCCGGGAGTGCACCGAAGCCACATAGGGTAAGCCGAAGCGCTGGCCCACGAGGTCACCCACCAGCCGCTCGAGGTTGCTCCGTAGAAGTTCGCTTCCACGCTGATAGTCGCCGAGGTTGTGATGGACATGGCCAAGGAAGATGGTGGTCGCCACCTGGACCGCCGCGTCGCCCTGCGCAGCTGCGATGGCCGACCCGCGTACGCCGTACTCGATCGCGCGGTCATAGTCTCCGACCTGGCGCAGGTAGTCGGTAAGGTACGCGCAGACCCGCGCCAAGCGCCTTTGGTCGTCGAGAACATGCGCCCAATTCTCGGCCTCACGGAGGCAGCTGAGAATGCGGTCGAACTCTCCCAGTGGAAACAACACCGCCCGGAGTTCGAGACGGAGATCGATGGCCTGCGCGAGCCGCTCGCGATCCTCCGGGAGGTGATCGAGGGCGAGAAGCGCTTGCTCGAACCACGCGACAGCCGCGCGGTGAGCCGAGCGCGCGAACGCCTTAGCGCCGGCCTGGCGAAGGAAATCGACGGCTTTCGCCCACGCCTCCGCACGAAAGGCGTGGTCGGCGAGACGCTCGATGTGCTCGCTCAACCGGTCGGCGTAGAGCTGCTCGATCGCCTCCACGATTTCTGCGTGGAGCCGCCGGCGCTCGGCCACGAGAAGGCTGCCGTAAGCGACTTCATAGGTCACCGCGTGCTTGAAGGTGTACTCGAGGTCGGGGACGAGCGGGGCCTCGTAGAGGAACTCGCCCGCCTGGAGGTGGGTCAAACCCGTGCGCAGCGCCTCATCGCTGACGCCTGCGATCGCCTGGAGCAGGACGAAGGGCACATCACCACCGATGACGGCGGCCGCCTGGAGCAAGTGCTTCTGGTCGGCCGGGAGACGGTCGATTCGCGCCGCCAGGATGGCCTGGACGCTGGCCGGAACCTGAATATTCCGAATAGGCTGAGCGACGCGGTAACGGCCGGGCTCCCCGGTGAGCGCCCTCGTCTCGATGAGCGTACGCACACTCTCCTCGAGAAAGAGCGGGTTACCGTCCGTGCGCTCGATCAACATCTGCTTGAGCGGCGCGAGCGAATGGTCGTCGCCCAGCAGCGCACGAATGAGCTCTTCGGCGCGTTCGGGCGGGAGAGGGTTGACGTGAAGCTGAGTGTAGTAGCTCTTGGTGCCCCAAGCGTGATGGTACTCGGGGCGGTAGTTGACGAGGAGCAGGATCCGGGCGGTCGGAAGGCTCTCGACGAGCCTGTCGAGGATGGCCTCGGTTTCCGAATCGATCCAGTGGAGGTCTTCGAAAACTAGGAGAAGCGGCTGGACTAGGCTTTCGCGGAGCAGAAGGTGCTTGACCGCGTCGAGGGTGCGTCGGCGTCGCTGGCGAGGATGCAGAGCCCGCCACTGCGAGTCGTCAACCGGAAGGTCGAGCAGTGCGAGGAAGACTGGCAGCATGGATTCGAAGGCACGATCGAGGGCAAGCAGCTTGTTGGTGATCTTTGCGCGAATGTCGTGGTGGTCGTCGCGGTCCTGGATGTTGAAGTATGCCTTGAGGAGGTCGATGACCGGGAGGTAGGCCGTGGCCTTGCCATAGGAGACCGAGCCGCTTTCGAGGATGAGCCAGCCGGCCACCGACTCGGAATGGGTGAATTCCCAGAAGAGACGGGACTTGCCCACTCCAGGCTCGCCGACGGGGGCGACGATTTGGCCGTGGCCGACGCGAGCCCGCTCCAGCGCCCGGCGAAGGACGTCAAGCTCGGATTCGCGTCCCACGAAGCTAGTGAGGCCGCGAGCAGCAGCGGCTTCGAACCGGCGGTGCAGAGGACCGACCCCGAGGAGTTCGAAAATCTTCACCGGGTCCGCGAGTCCCCGTACCGGCACCGAGCCGAGCGAGTTGACCTGAACAAAGCCCTCGACCAGCCGGGAGGTGTTGGCTGTGAGCAGGATGGTGCCGGGGGTGGCCAGCTGTTCCATCCGCGCCGCGAGGTGCGTGGTCTGGCCGACAGCCGTGTAGTCCATGTGCAGATCGCTGCCGATGGCCCGCACGACAACCTCGCCGGAGTTGAGCCCCACTCTGATCTGAAGATTGACACCGTGAGTGCGACGCGCCTCGTCCACGTATCGCTTGATCGACTCCTGCATGCGGAGAGCCGCATAGCAGGCCCGAACAGCGTGCTCCTCATGGGCGAGCGGCGCGCCGAAGAGCGCCATGATCCCATCGCCCATCACCTGGTTGACCGTTCCTTCGTAACGGTGCACGGCCTCCATCATCCGCTCCAGCACGGGATCGAGCAGCTTGCGGGCGTCTTCGGGGTCGCGGTCAGCCAGCAGCTCCATGGAGGCCTTCAGGTCAGCGAAGAGGACGGTGACCTGCTTTCGCTCGCCCTCGAGGACGGCCTTGGACGTGAGGATCCTCTCGGCGAGGTGCTTGGGGATATACGTCTGGGGAGAGCTGAACCGCGGCTCAACGGGGCTGGCTGTTGCCGTCAGCGACCTGCCACAGCCCCCGCAGAACTTCTCGCCGCCCTCGTTCAGGAAGCCACACGAGGGGCAAGTGGAAGCGAAGGACAACCCGCACTCACCACAGAAGCGGCGTCCCTCACGGTTCTCTGCGTGGCAGCGCGGACAGACTATCAACGCAGCTCGCCAATTTCCGTCTCGGCCTGCTTCAGCCAGAACCGCATGTCCATCTCGCGGTACATCGTGGCCGCCGTGGTGAGGTGCTCCTGCGCCTGTTCGCGCTTGCCCGTGCGCCGGTAGAGCTTGCCGAGGCCGAGGTGGCAGTGGGCGACGAGGGGGCGCATGCGGCGCGGCTCGGCGAGATCCAGCGCTTTGCGGTAGTTCGCCTCGGCGGACTCGACGTCGAAGCGGTCCTGATGCGTCGCGATGTCGGCGAGCAGGTGGAGCGCGTGAGCCGCCTGTCCAGGATGACACCGAGACGATTCGATCGCTCGGTGACCGAGTCTCAAAGATTCCTCAAGCCGGTTGAGTAGGAAAGAGGCGCGGCCTATCGAGTAGTAACCCCAGCCAGCGTGGCCGAGGAAGCCCCGCGCTGCTTGAAGTTCGGCCAACCGCTCAACTTCCCGGACCCGAGTCAACGCCTCGCTAGAATCGCCCCCCATAGCGGCGAGTACCCAGGCTGAGCAGGCGACCGCGTTGGGCAGCTGAACGAATACGTTCGCCGAACGTAACACCGCGACGGAGTGCTCGATCAGCGCGTGCGCTTTCGCCCAGTCTCCTTTGAGCGTGTAGACCACGGCTGCGCTGTTATAGGCGGCACCGATGGTGAACGCATGCCGCGTCGGCTCAGCGAGCAGGACGGCCTCGGCTTGGCGCTCCTGTGCATCTGCGAATCTTCCGAGTAGGGCCAGGCTCAACGCCAGAACACCTCGATCGTAGACCGCTGCTGGTGCAGCGCTTCCGAGATGCTCGTAGCCCCGGTTGGCCGGCAAGGCCGCAATGTTCTCGGTGGCCAACTCGATCACTTGTTCGTATTCGCCGCGAAGGTAATGGGCTTGCTCGAGATAGGTTGTGGTGAGGATGCGGATCTCGAGGTCTCCCCGTGACCGCGCTATCGCCAGCGCACGGTTGCCAGACGCAATCGCTTCGTCCAGTTGACCTATTTGCACCCGGATGTTGGTTGCGAACGCGTAGGCGCGCCCGCGCCTCTGCTCATCGTTCAGGCTCTCGGCGATGCTCTCGGCCTCGCGCAGGTTCTCCAACCCCCGACTGACCTCGCTGAGCTGCGTCAGGATCGATCGCATCTCGAGACGGATGTCGAAGCTCTGTTCCAACATGGAACGGCTTTCTGGCAGCGCCTTGAGCACTGTCAGCGCCTGCTCGAACCAGTCCAACGCGTCCGTCAGCGCCGAGCGCGAGGCCGCCTTGAGTCCGGCCTCCCGGAGATAACGCACGGCCTTCTCGTGTAACTCGCCACGTGCGGCGTGATGTGCGAGTCGCTCGGTATGCTCGACGAGTCGATCCGGGTAGAGCCTTTCGATCGCACTTACGAGTCGCTCGTGAAGCTGCCGGCGGCGGTCCCGTAACAAACTGAGGTATGTCACTTCATGGGTCAGAGCATGCTTGAATCTGTATTCAAGCTCGGGGAAGAGGCGCGCCTCGTAAAGGAACTCGGCGGCTTGAAGCCGAGCGAGCCCTGCTCGGAGTTGCTCCCCGGGCTCCTCAGCGATGGCCTCGAGCAGGGCCATGGCGACGTCCTTGCCGACAACCGCGGCCGCCTGGAGCAGGCGCTTGTCGTCCGGCACTAGCCGATCAATGCGGGCGGCGAGGATCGCTTGCGCCGTCGGGGGAAGTACGAGACTACGGACAGGGCTCGTCAGCCGGTACGCTCCGCGCTTGCCGACCAGCGTCTTGGTCTCCGTGAGAGCCCGCACAGCCTCTTCGAGAAAGAAGGGGTTTCCGTCTGTTCGCTCGATCAGGAGCGGCTTGAGAGCACTGAGCGCGGGGTCCTGACCGACCAGCTCGTCGAGCAGCTCGTCGGCCCTGGTGTCGGGCAATACGTCGAGCCGAAGCTGCTGGTAGTAGCTCTTGCTTCCCCAAGCGTGCGTGTATTCGGGACGGTAGCTGACAAGCAGGAGCATCCGTGACGTCGGCACGCCTTCGATCAAGGTATCTAGCAGTGCCCGCGTTTCGGAGTCGATCCAGTGAAGGTCCTCGACAACCAGTAGGAGAGGCTGAACCTGACTTTCACGAAGCAGAAGCCTTTTGAGGGCGTCGAGTGTCTGCCGTCGGCGCTGCGGGGGATCGAGTCTCGACCACTCGGGATCGTCGACCGGAACATCGAGCAGGGACAGAAGGATGGGCGTAGTGGGCTCCAGCGTCCGATCCAGGGAGAGGAGCTTGCCAGTGAGCTTCTCACGAATCTTCCGCGCGTTGTCGCGAGGCTCGATCTGAAAGTAGCTCTTCAAAAGCTCGATCACGGGATAGTAGGTTATTGCCTTGCCGTACGACACCGAGGCCGCTTCCAGCACGAAGCAGTCGCGTGTCCGATGGGAGTGGGTGAACTCCCAAACGAGTCGTGATTTACCCACTCCGGGCTCCCCGACCACCGCAACCACTTGGCCGCGCCCTCCCCCCGCGCGCTCGAGAGCCTGGCTAAGGAGTCCGATCTCCGTATCGCGGCCGACGAAGCGCGTGAGTCCTCGAGCTGCGGCGGCCTGCAGGCGAGAGCGGATGGAGCTCGCACTGATAAGTTCGAAGACCTCAATCGGACTTGGCAGGCCCTTCACGCCGATCGGGCCGAGGGACGCCACCTGCACGAAGCCTTCGGCGAGGACGAGCGTTTCGTGGGTCAGCAGGATGGTGCCCGGACTCGCCATCTGCTCCATTCGGGCGGCCAGGTGCGTGGTTTGCCCCACGGCCGTGTAGTCCATGCGAAGGTCCGAGCCGATGGAGCGTACGACGACCTCGCCCGAGTTCAGGCCAACCCGGACCTGGATGGGGATACCCTCAGCTCGCCGCACCTCTTCGGCGTACAGCCTGACCGTCTCCTGCAGCCGGAGCGCTGCGTAGCAGGCGCGGATGGCGTGATCTTCCTGAGCGAGCGGCGCGCCAAAGAGCGCCATGATCCCGTCGCCCATCACCTGATTGACGGTGCCCTCGTAGCGGTGAACCGCCTCCATCATTCGCTCGAGGACCGGATCAAGAATCTTGCGCGCCTCCTCAGGATCGCGGTCGGCGAGTAGCTCCATCGAGCCCTTCAGGTCGGCGAAGAGGACGGTCACCTGTTTGCGCTCGCCCTCTAAAGCCGTCTTGGAGGTAAGGATCTTCTCGGCGAGGTGCTTGGGGGTATACGACTCGGGGTTGGCGAAGCGGCCCGCTGGCTCGGTGGTGAGCGCCGCTCCGCAGGACCGGCAGAACTTCTTGCCCGGCGTGACAGGGGTGCCACAGCTCGGGCAGGCTGCCTCAAGCCGAGCGCCACAGTCCTCGCAGAAGCGCGCGCCGGCGTCGTTTTCAGCCTGGCACCGGGGACAGGTCATGCCGGAGCCTCCAAGCAACCCTGCCGGTGAAGGTCTGAACGGTGGGCCGAGAGTAACGGTGGGGCGCCTAGTGGTCAAGAATACTTGACCGGCCCTGGACCCGCTGATGGCCTATCAGTTTGCTCTTCAAACCTACCGGTGTGACGCGCACTTCGGCCCCGTGGTGCCGTCCTGGTGCCACGGATGCCTGCCCCACGCCGCAGTTCCGGCACTGGCCGACCGGCTCCGGCGTGCTTCCGAAAGCGCACGTGCGGATTCTGGAACATCGTTTGTTGCTTCCGACCTGCCCGGGCACGGGTGAGGCCGGTTCCGCGACCGCCACCGGACGACGAGAGACCGCTCGAGCACCTTCCTCGGATTTCCCGTGGCGGCTCGAGGGGTGCTGCCAGCGGAAGGTAGTAACGCCGTCACCGATTGAAGTGTAGTCCGAGCGCGTATCGTCTCCCCGAGAATGTGCCCCCGGGGACAGCCGACGAATAACGGGCCTTCGCCTCGATCAGCGCGACCGAGCGCGGCGTGATCAACGCGCCCTCCGAGCGTTTGCCCTTTTTCGGCTCGTCACGTCGGACTCTTGGTCTTCATCGCTTGCTCTCCTCGGCGGTCGTCCGCTTCACGCTGAGTCTCATGACACGTCTCATGACGGATCTCGCCTCATCCTCATGGTTGCACCAACGAGGATCGCCGAACCAGGTCGCGACCCGCTGGTTCCGTGAGCTTAGAGAGTTCCGCGCGCCCAGCCGCGAATCCCGTCCGAGAGATCACACGAACGAAGACCAACCGCCCCGGCTCCGTCGTCACAGTGAGACGGTCCTGATTCTCTGGCCCTGTCGCCGTGATCGTGTGGGTTCCCGGCGGCACCTCCAGAGCCAGGTACGTCCACGGCGCCAGGACACCAACCTCACGTCCCGCCACGACAATCCGAAAAATGTCCTTGAACCCTGAACCGAGCATCCACTCCGGAATAGTTGCTCCCTCTCGGACCACGTACACGATAGCGGTGGACGAGGGGACGACGAACTGTTTGGCCTGCGCATCGGCAGTGCTGTCGGCGAGCGGCACGCTCGCACATCCCAGGAGCAATGTGCCGAGTCCAAGACTCAGGAGGCCGGCCGTCATCGTGGAACTCGTCAACCATCTTATCGTTCCCGTCATCGCGGGCCTCCCGGACAGTCCAGTATTTCGGCTAGCCACTCTCTTTGGCCTTCTTCAACGCCTCCCACGCCGCCCGCTGCGTCGCGCGCCACGGCGTCCGCTCCCCACTACGGACCGATCACGCTAGCGGCCAGACTGTTGTCCGCGTTCTTCTTCAAGCGGATGCGAACTGACTTATTCGCGTAGCGTGGCGAGATCGTCAGCACCGCCGTGTCGTCAGCGGCAAGCGGAAGCAGGATGGGGAGCCGTTGAATCTCCCCGCCGCCGGTGCCGGGGCGCTCGATCGCGTACAGATGAATCGTGCGGCCCTCGATTCCCGCGAAGTAATAGCTGATCGCCTGCGATATGCCGAGCCCTTCGCCTATCTTCCTAAACTCGGACCCGAGAGCATGTCCTGGAGGAGTGACGTCGGCCAGCGTCACTTCCCACACGGTGGGATGGTCGCCAGCTTTTCCGGTTCCCTTTTCGATGACCCTGAAGGAGCGCTCTTGACTCCATACCGGCGAGGCCAGAACAAGACAAGCCAGAACTAACGGCCAACGCATATGGCGGTTGATCCGCAGCCAGGGACGCCAGAGCCGGGCGTCGGTGTCGTTCACTTCCCCTTCGGCCCGCGCGGGTCCACGGTGTCGGGGAGACATCGAAACGTGACGATAACCGTCCGCCCTTCGGGCTGGCCCTCCGCCTGCGCGGAGATGGACATCGGTCCAGTGGCGACGATGCGCTCGCGGTTCGCCTCGAACAGCCGCGCGAGCTTCTCCTGCGCCGCTTCACGACACGCCTGCGCCGTTTCGGCTCCTGTCTCGATGCTCCACCGAACATGATTTTTGACCCAGGTCGTTCGACCTTCGGACCACAGCACCCACGCGCACTCGGCGTGGGCCGTCGCAGCTGAGATGAGCAGGCAGAACGCGACGAGCAGCGTGGCCTTTCGTGCGAGTCGCATCATCGCCTTGTCCTCCTCGGCGGTCGTCGCTAAAAGGTTCAGTCCTCGCTTAACGATGGAGGGTGCCGACGAGGATCTGCCGCATCGGCGGCGGTTCGATCTTCTGGCTCCGCCGTCTCGTCTCTGATGAGCACAGATTGGATAACCTTGCCGTCGGGACCATAGATCGCTACGTACTTGGGACGCTTGTTAGGTTTGCGCGCGAACCGCGTACGCGCCCACTCGATAGCCACGTCAACGATCTTCTTGGCGATTGCCGGACCTACGACCCCACCAGCGGCAATCGCGGCCCATGGAAGCCAGATGTGGACAACCTCCCACCATGTGACGGAATACCCACGCTGCTCGCGCGGGGCCGCGAACCGCACTGCAAATCCGGGCGCGACGCCTCGTATAGATTGGGCCAGTTCATCAAGCTGATCTCGTCGCCAGGCTCCTGGTTCGAGAATGACCTCGTCTGGTTGCTCGGTCGTCATCGGTCGCTTCTGTCGTCCAGCTGAGCCTTCCTCAGCGCCTCCCACGCCGCCCACTGCGTCGCGTGCCGACCGTACGGTATCGCATACGCTTGACGACCACCAGACTCGCCGTCTAGCGTCGGCATGGACCCACACGAACGCGCCGTCAGCGTCTGGTATCGCGTCGCCGGCCTGGCCAGCCGGGAGCAGAGAGACCTGGCCGTCGAGATCATCGAAGCGGAGATCCGGTCCGGGCAGTACGAGGTGCTACTGGAGGCGGCCAAGCTGGTCCTGAGTGGCGAGCCAATAGAGATCGCTCGACAACTGCGCGATCGAGCCGAACGGGCGATACGGCCGCCCCGCCGTTAGATCGTAGTACGGCACCCGGCCTCGAAGGTCCGGCCGCACATAAAACGTGACCAAAAACGTGACCGGAGAACTCCTGAGAGCAACTATTCCGCAACTCACACGAGCCAACGCAGGCTCGCGCAAACGTGCGTAGTGTCGAAAAAGGTGTAGCGGAAGTAGGCGGGGGCTCGTGAGCTTGGTTGCCTTGACAGTCCAGTGTGCTAACCAGGCTGCACCACGAGCCCGCATCCGAAATCAACGACTTAGACCCCGCGAGTTTACCACGATCGCCTCTTTGTGCCCCGAATTGTGCCCCTGCCCGGCC
>Ga0066704_10000506_pt1 | contig 14259 bp, 14 predicted proteins | sample GraSoiAngelo_153_FD_66458 | JGI IMG/M metagenome (GOLD analysis project Ga0066704, IMG submission 66458) | Grasslands soil microbial communities from the Angelo Coastal Reserve, California, USA - 14_1009_12_40cm | ecosystem: Environmental > Terrestrial > Soil > Grasslands | place: USA... | reverse complement strand
TACGCGCGCGTGCGCTGCACATGCCCCTGCCACAGACCGCGCATCGCTGCGTGAAGTTTTGGCGCTGTCGCGGCAGCGGCCGCCGCAGCGGTGGGGCGCGGCGTGTCTGCACGCGCCGGCGCAATCGCCGTGGCGGCGAAGGCGAGCACGATGGCACAAGCTATGGTCGTTTGTTTCATGAGGATGCTCCTGTAAGCCGTCCACAGCGACGGCCAGACCATCCTGCCAAACCCAGGCACATAATCAAGTCAGATATGTGTAAAGCTACCTCACATTACTTTTCATGAACGCCGCACGCGCCGCGTCGAGCGTCGCGGCGATATCCTCGTCGCTATGCGCGTTCGACATGAAGCCCGCCTCGAACGCACTCGGCGCGAGATAGACGCCGCGTTCGAGCATCGCATGGAAGAAGCGGTTGAAGGCCGCGACGTCGCAGGCGACCGCCTGCGTATACGTTTCCACTTTTTCGGCAGTGAAGAATAGGCCGAACATGCCGCAGACGCGATTGACGCTGAACGGCACGCCGGCGTCGCGCGCGACCGCGAGGAGGCCGTCGGTGAGCAGATTCGTCTTGCGCTCAAGCTCGGCGTAGAAGCCCGGCGCCTGGATCACTTCAAGCATCGCCAGGCCCGCTGCCATCGCGATCGGATTGCCCGACAGCGTGCCGGCCTGGTACACCGGACCTGACGGCGCGATTTTTTCCATGATGCTGCGCTTGCCGCCGTAAGCGCCCACCGGCATGCCGCCGCCGATGATCTTGCCGAACGTGGTCAGATCCGGTGTGATGCCATAGCGTGCCTGCGCGCCGCCGAGCGCGACGCGGAAGCCGGTCATGACCTCGTCGAAAATCAACAGCGCACCGTACTGCGTGCACAGCTCACGCAGGCCCTGCAGATAACCGTCGCGTGGCAGGATGCAATTCATGTTGCCGGCGACGGGTTCGATGATCAGGCCGGCGATTTGGTCGCCGACCTGCGCGAACATCTGCTTCGCTGCATCAAGATCGTTGTAGGGCAAGGTCAATGTCAGGTCGGCGAGCGCCTTGGGCACGCCGGGCGAAGTCGGCACACCGAAGGTCAGCGCGCCCGAGCCTGCCTTGACCAGAAAGGCATCGCCGTGGCCGTGGTAACAGCCTTCGAACTTGACGATCTTGTCGCGCCCGGTCGCACCGCGCGCAAGGCGGATCGCCGCCATCGTCGCCTCGGTGCCGGAGTTGACCATGCGCAGCATTTCGACCGAGGGGATCAGTCGCGTGATTTCCTCGGCCATGCGCACTTCGGCCGGACACGGCGTGCCGAACGACAAGCCTGCGCGCGCAGCTTCGGTGACCGCGCTGCGTACGTTCGGGTGATTGTGGCCCGCGACCATCGGCCCCCACGAGCCGACGTAGTCGATGTAGCGCTTGCCTTCGACATCCCACAGATAAGGGCCGTCGGCGTGATCGGTGTAGAACGGCTCACCGCCGACCGACTTGAACGCGCGTACCGGCGAATTGACGCCACCCGGCATCAGAGCCTGACCGCGCCGGAACCATTCGTGATTGCTGATCATGCGAAATCCACTTTGTCACTTTGTAAACAATGCTGCATAACGGCGCACCGCAGCTTCGGGGTCGGCCGTGCCGAACACGCCTGAAACGACGGCGAGGAAATCCGCGCCCGCCTCGAGCAGGGGCCGCGCATTATCGGGCGTAATGCCGCCGATGGCGACCAGCGGTAGGCCGAGTGGCTTCGCGGCGCGCAGCAAGTCCGGCGCCGCATGCCGCGCATTGGGCTTGGTTGCGCTCGGGAAAAATGCGCCAAACGCGAGGTAATCGGCGCCCGCCGCAACAGCCTCGCGCGCACGCGCAAGCGCGTCGTAGCAAGATACGCCGACAATCGCACCCGCACCGAGGCGCGCGCGCGCGGATACGAGATCGCCATCGTGTTCGCCCAGATGCACGCCCGCTGCGCCGATCGCGTACGCGAGTTCGACATCGTCGTTGACGATCAGCGGCACGTGGTGCTGCGCGCACAAATCCTGCAGCGCGAGCGCTTCTTCGCGCCGTCGCGCCGTGTCGGCTGTCTTGTCGCGGTACTGCAGGATCGCAGCGCCTCCCCGCAGCGCAGCGGCAGCAGCCGCCAGCAGGTCCGGGCGCGGTCCGTCGGTGATGGCGTAAACGCCGCGCCGTGGGAATCTGGGGTGCATAGCGCGAAGTGTAACGGTAGAATGCGCGGTTGTTTTTGCAATCATCTCAGATTGCCGGAACCAGATTGTCACGATCGCGACCATCCTTGGCCGCACTTCTCAACCAGAGCTAACAACCCGATTAAATGAGCGCAATGCCCCAAGCCGGCGACACGCCGTTCCGCAAATTCATGTGCGTCGTGTGCGGCTTCATCTACGACGAGGCCGAAGGCTGGCCGGCGGACGGCATCGAGCCCGGCACTCGCTGGGAAGACGTGCCCGAAACCTGGACCTGCCCCGACTGCGGCGTGACCAAGTCGGATTTCGAGATGATACAGATCGCCTGAACGATCAGTTGAGTCGCGGCAACGCAGAGCCCAGTTCGGCCAGTTGCAACCCGATCGCCTCGGCATCTTCGGCCTGCGGCACGAACGCAAGATAACGGCGCAGATCCTCGGACGCGCCGCGCGCATAACCGAGCTTGAGGTAGAGCTGGCCGCGATCGCGGTATTCGGTCGGCTGATGCGAGTCGATCATGAGCAGGCGATCGCAGCAGCGCAGCGCCTTGTCCCACTGCTCGCGCTCGGCGTAGACGCCCTTCAAATTGCGCAACATGCGCGTGAGGATTGCGCGATGACTCGCCGGTTCGAGCATGCGCGCCAGACGTGCATCGTCGATGTCGTGCGTATCCAGATGCGTACGTGCGCGGCGGCGCAGTTCGGCGGCGTCGAGCGAGCGGCCTTTCTGAAACGGGTCGAGCACGACGATACCCTCGTCGAGTCCGAGGCGCACAAGGAAGTGTCCGGGAAAGGACACGCCTTGCAGCGGCACGTCAAGCCGATGTGCGAGCTCGATCTGCACGACCGCAAGCGAAATCGGATTGCCGAGACGCCGATCGAGTACCTCATTGAGGTAGCTGTTGCGCGGATCGTAGTAGTCCTGCTCGTCGCCCGAGAAGCCCAGGTCATCGAACAGGAAGCGATTGAGGCAGCGCAGCTGCGCGGCGGGTGTTTCGGTCGGATCGAGCACGTTGCGCAAGCGCTTGCTGAAGTCCTGCAACTGCGATTCGTAGTCTGCCGCGGCAAGCGCGGGATATTCGTCTTTGGCAATCAAAAGCGCCGAGGAAAACAGCGCGATATCTTCATCCTTGGCGCCGCGTAGCTGCAGCCAGGGGTTTTCCTTTTGCATTATATGCTCCGGGGCAGGAGTTGGTCGGATATTACGCGAAAAATTCTGCCTTGATGTTAATTGAAAAGTGCGGCCACGGATGGCCGCTCTGGCCTCGCCATCATGGACGATGGCGGAAATAACCGTCAGAAAAATGCCTCGTTCGCGTCACGCGGCGCGCACAAGCGCGTGCTCTCATTGCAGTCGAACATGGGGGCATTGCGAGAAGTTTACAATGCAGCAATTTGTACCACTGACCGACGAGCTGCTTTACGCCACGAGCGGTCTGCCCGGGCGTCTCGTACCATATCGCGTGGGCATGGCATGCGGACAAGTTACGCCCGCGCGCGAGGTGTCGGCCGCGGCCGCTTGCTCGAAGATTTCTCAGTGCGAGACCGTGAGTTTATCGCCTGTTTTCGCGCCGAGCTTCTCCGCCACGCCGGCATTGAGCTCGAGCACATACTGCGCTGGGCCGCTCGAGGGATAAACCGGACAATCATCGCCCGCGCTGCGGCACGGCGGTGTGCGCAGCGACGCGCTCACCAGCTTGTAGTCGCGATCGAAGAACAGGATATCGAGCGGGATATGCGTGTTCTTCATCCAGAATGCGCGCGGCGCCATCTCGCCGAACACGAACAGCATGCCATGATCGGCCGCCATCTCGTCGCGGAACATCAGCCCGCGCTGTTGGCTGGCCGGATCGGTGGCGAGTTCCACATCGAAGCGATGACCTTTGAGTTCGACTGTCGGTCCAGCGGCCTGCGTCGCGCAGGCGCTGAGCGCGAGGGCGGCGGCGATGATTGCTACAGATTTTTTCATTGAACCTATCTCAAAATCGTGGCGCGCGAAGAGCCGATCCCATCCAAGGTCGGGCGCGACGCCGGAGCGCAGGAACCGGAGTGTACAGTCGAGTACATGAGGATGACGCGCCGCATCTGCGGCTCGCCCTTCGGGCCATTCGCTTCGCGCATGTTCGCTCCGGCATCCTGTCTCCACAGTCCGAGCACCGCCGGCGCGCCCGATTCTAGATAAGATCGGATCGAGCGTAGTAGATTTGGAGATAGGTTCATGGCATCAATTCCGAGCCGATAAGAACCACATCCGCCTTGCGCCGCGCAAACAGGCCGACGCAGACGACACCGGTGATCTGATTGAGCTGCGCTTCGAGCGCGGGCGGATCGACAATGGCGAGATTGTGCACATCGAGTATCACGTTGCCATTGTCGGTGACGACGCCATCACGCCACACCGGCTGACCGCCGAATTTGACCAGTTCGCGCGCCACGTAGCTGCGCGCCATCGGGATCACTTCGACCGGCAGCGGAAACTTGCCGAGCACATCGACGCGCTTGCTCGCATCGATCATGCAGACGAACCGCTTGGATGCCGCGGCGACGATTTTCTCGCGCGTCAGCGCCGCGCCACCGCCCTTGATCAGGTTCTTCGCGCCGTCGCATTCGTCGGCGCCGTCGACATAGAGCGGCAGCTCACCTGCGCTGTTGAGGTCGAGTACGTCGATGCCGAGCTGCTTCAACAACGCGGTGCTGCGCTCCGAACTCGACACTGCGGCCTTGATCCGATCGCGGATCTTGCCAAGCTCGTCGATGAAATGCGCCACGGTCGAACCCGTACCGACACCGACCACGCTGTCGTCTTCGACGAACTTGATCGCCTGCTGCGCGGCGAGGCGTTTCTGCTGCTCTTGTGGATTCATTAAGAAAGAAGCTCCGTTTAGCCACGGATTACACGGATAAACACGGATTTGAACATAATCTTCGCGCTCTTCGCTCCAGCTGTGCCGATCCGCGTAAATCGGTGGCAAAATGCTCTTGCGCTATTCCAGCGACAGGATGAATTCCCACTGCGCTGGCGTGACCGGCAGCACTGACAGGCGATTGCCCGGACGCGTAAGTGCGAAGTCCGCGAGCTCGCGCCGATCCTTAAGCTCGGTCAGGCTGATCACGCGCTTGAGCTTGCGCTTGAACTTCACATCGGCCAGCGACCAGCGCGGCGCGGCGCGCGTCGACTTTGCGTCGAAGTAATCGCTCTTCGGATCGAATTGGGTCGGATCGGGGTACGCTGCGGCGACGACGCTCGCGATGCCGACCACGCCCGGTTCGGCGCAACTCGAATGATAGAAAAACACCAGATCGCCCGCGTGCATTTCGCGCAAGTAGTTGCGCGCCTGATAGTTGCGCACACCGCTCCATGGCTCGGTCTTGCGCGTCTTCAGATCGTCGATCGAAAACTCGTCCGGTTCGGATTTCATCAACCAGTGATTCATTGTGTGCATCAAGCGTTGGTGGAAGGAGCGGTGCAGTCGATCAACTCTTTTTCAGTGACGATGTAGTCGAGCGGGACGTCGTGCGCCTGTGCCGGCAGCGCGTCGACTTCCTGAAAACTGTAGCCGATTCCGATCAGGAGCGGGGGCAGTGGGCGCGTGCGCGCCTGTAGGAAAGCAAAGCTGTGATCGTAGTAACCTGCGCCCATGCCGAGACGGTGACCGGCGCGATCAAACGCGACGAGTGGCAGCAGCACCAGTTCAATCTGTTGCGGCGTGAGGATCGCCGCAGCCTCGCACTCGGGTTCAGGAATACCATAGCGATTCGGACGCAGCGCTGAATTGGCGTACAACGGCGCGAAGCGCAAGCTGCGCGCTGCATCGACACCAGCATCCACCACTACGGGCAAATAATATTGCTGGCCACGCGCGCGCAGGCGCGCGACGGCCGCATGCAGCGGCAATTCGCCGCCGACAGCCCAGTAACCCGCGACGCGCTGGTCGACTTGAAATTCCGGCAGCAGCTCCAGGCTCGCGACCACGCCGTTCGCCGCAGCCACGCGCTCGCTTGCGCCCAGGCGCGTGCGTTGCGCACGCATCCGCGTGCGCAAGGCCGTGCGGGCGCTGACATCGTCGAGGGAAATAATTTTGCTCATCGCGACGCGATGATAGCAAGGCTACGCGGCCCGCTCTCTATCGAGCGAGAGGGTGTGTTGCTCTTGTCGAATAGTGCGGCCGAGGTTGGCCGCTCGTGATCTACGCGTTCTGGGACGAACGCAAAAATAAAGTACGTCCTCCGCGATGCCGGTGCGCATCGAACGACCTTGATCCCTAGGATCAGGTGGGAAGGCTCGCGGATCGTCAGGCTTTCCGCTCACGGCGGACATGCACACGGATCTTGGCACTGCCATCCCGGGGTCGTATGTAGGAGCAAGGCAATATGTTGAATGCGCTGTCGCACATCGCAGGGGACGCAGCGCTATTTTAGCGGTGTAGCGAGCGCACCATCAAGCTTTGCGCGCAACGCCTGCACTTGCTGTGCCAGCGCAGCGCCATCGACATCGCCGCGCGCGCGCGCTTGCATCAACTCGTGCGCGATGTTAAGTCCGGCCATCACCGCGATGCGATCGACGCCCTGCGTACGCGTATTGCCACGTACTTCGCGCATCTTGCCGTCGAGATAGGCTGCCGCTGCGATCAAGCCCGGGCGTTCCTCCGGCGTGCAGGCGACGAGAAATTCGCGATCGAGAATACTGACTGCGACCGGTGCGGCGTCGCTCATGCGTTGTTCTCCAGCGAGCGCAGGCGCACGATCATCGCTTCGACGCGCGAACGCGCCTGTTCGTTTTTGGCGACGAGATTGGCACGCTCGGAATTGAGTTGCTCCTGGCTCGCGCGCAGGCTGCGATTTTCCTCAATGAGGCGCTGCACGAGTTCGATCAGGCGATCGACGCGGCTCGAAATTTCCGCCAGATCGCTGAGCACAGGGGTTTGGTCGGACATGACCGCACTATATGCGCGCCACCGAACACGGTCAACGCGCCGCAGCTCACGGGTTGGCGGCGTGCACCAGCTTGAGCGCCGGACGGTTGCTATTGTCGCGCAGCAACGCGGTGCAGGGTTCCGCCGACAGCGGTACGGATAGCCAGTTGCCCTGCACTTCGTCGCAGCCCTGGTCGCGCAGGTATTCGAATTGCTCGACCGTTTCGACGCCTTCGGCGACCACGGTCTTCTGCAGCGAATGCGCCATATGGATGATCGTCGCAGTGATCGCCTTGTCGTCCGGATCGGTTGAGATATCGCGCACGAAGCTGCGGTCGATCTTGAGCGTGTCGATAGGCAGACGCTTCAGATAACTCAGCGAGGAATAACCCGTGCCGAAGTCGTCTATCGCGAGACTGACGCCAAGCCCTTTCAGCTCGGCCAGCGTATTCAGGGCCTGCTCGGCGCGCGCCATCAGCATGCTTTCGGTGAGCTCCAACTGCACCAGGCCCGGCTCGATCGCATGCTCGGTCAGAATGCGGCGCAAGCGCGCGGCCAGTTCGCCACGCAGCAGCTGCAGCACCGAGATGTTTACCGCCATGCTGATGCCGGTGAGCCCTAGATCGCGCCAGGCTTTGAGTTGCGCGCAAGCAGTGCGCAAGACGTAGTCGCCGATCTCGACGATCAGCCCGATCTGCTCGGCCAGCGGAATGAATTGCGCGGGCGAAATCTCGCCGAACTCGCGGCTGTGCCAGCGCAGCAGCGCCTCGACGCCGCCGATGCGCTGCTTGTGCAGCGACAATTTCGGCTGGTACACGACTTCGAGCTCGCCGCTGTCGATCGCACGGCGCAACGCGGCGGCCATGTCGGCCCAACGCCGCGCGTTGACGTCCATCGCCTGCGTGTACACCGCGTAGGTGTTGCGACCCTGCTCCTTGGCCTGATACATCGCGGTGTCGGCAAACTTGAGCAGATTCATCGGCCCGCGTGCGTGGTCCGGGAACAGGCTGATGCCGATCGACGGCGTCACCACGAGTTCGCGCGCACCTTCGACGTCGAGCGGCGTGGCCAGTGCGTCAATGACTTTCTGTGCGAGGCGCTCGGCTTCGGTCTGCGTGCGCAGGCCTTCAACCAGGATCGTGAATTCATCGCCGCCGAGGCGCGCAACCGTGTCGTTCTCGCGCAGCGCCGCGCGCAGGCGCTCGCCAACCACGCGCAGCAGCAGATCGCCGCAACTGTGGCCCATCGAATCGTTGACGTGCTTGAAATGGTCGAGATCGAGAAACAGCACCGCGACGCGCGTTTCCTCATGCGTCGCGCGGTCGATCGCGGCGACCAGGCGTTCGATGAACAGGCTGCGGTTGGGCAGGCCGGTAAGCGGATCGTAGTTGGCCAGATAGCGCAGGTCCTGCTCGGCGCGCTTGCGCTCGGTGATGTCCGTCATCACGCTCACGTAGTGCGTGCGCCGCCCCGCGGCATCATGCACGGCGCTGACCTCGAGCCAGCACAGCACATCCTCGCCGCTCTTGCGCCGGATCCACACCTCCCCGTGCCAATGCCCATGCGCGATGTAGTCGTCGCGCATGTGCCGATACGAATCGGTGGCCTGGCGGGGACTGTGCAGCAATTGGATCGAACGCGCCGCGACTTCGACTTCGCTGTATCCGGAGATACGCTCGAACGCCTGATTGACCGAAGTGAAATTGAACTCGAGATCGGTCACGCCGACCGCCTCGTTCATGCTGTTGAGCACCTCCGCCGCAATGCGCTGCTGACGTTCGGCCAGGCGCGTCTGCGTCACGTTGCGCGCGGTGCCGCATACGCGCAGCGGCTTGCCGTCGGCATCGCGTTCGACGATCTGCCCGCGCGACAGGCGCCAGACCCATTCGCCGTTGCTATCGCGGACGCGATGCTCGGACTCGATCACATCGGCATGCCCCTCGATATGCGCGCGGCGCCGATCGAGCAGCGAGGAGACGTCGTCCGGGTGCACGCGCTCGGTGAGCCAGACCTCGTCGGAAATCGTCTCTTCGAAGCGCCCGCCGAAACTGCGGTCGACACCCATGCGGTGCAGCGTGCCGGTACGCACGTCGAGGTCCCAGAATTCGTCACGCGAACCCCATAGCGACATGCGAAAGCGCTCGTCGCGCGCCTGCAGTTCGTCCCGATGGCGCAGCTCCGCATCGTGGCGCCGTTGGTACGAACGCCAGGTTACGAACAAGATGCCCGTCAGCAATACCGCGTACAGCATGCGCATCGGCGTCGAATCCCACCACGGCGGCGTGATGTTCACCGCGAGCGTTGCGCGTTGCTCATTCCAGATGCCGTCGCGATTGCTCGACCGCACACGGAAGGTGTAATTGCCCACCGGCAGATTGGTGTAGGTTGCATCCGGTCGCGTGCCGGCCTCGACCCAGGCCTTGTCGAAACCGATCAGCTGATAGGCGAAACGATTGCGCTCCGGTTCGGCATAGTCGAGCGCGGCAAACTCAAAGCGCAACACGCGCCGCGTCTGCGGCACATCGACCACCTCGGCCTGGCGCGACAGCGTCGCCGGCGCTTCGTCGCCCACGCGCATGCTGGTGATCACGATCGGCGGCACGAAATCAGTAAAGCGGATCGACCCAGGGCGGAATACATTGACGCCATTGGTGCCGGCAAATGCGAGATCGCCGTTGCGCAGTCGCAGCGCCGCATCGGTGTTGTATTCCATGCCCTGCAGGCCATCGTGCAGAGTGAACGCGTGAAACAGATTGTGCTCGCGGTCGAACCACTGGATGCCGCGGTTGGTACCAAGCCAAAGATTGCCGCGATCGTCGTCGAGGATCGAATAGATCGTCGCGTTGGCGAGGCCATCGCGGGTGAGATAGCGCTTGAAATGGATCGCACCGTCCGGATCGGCCTCGACGCGATTCAGGCCGTTGTGCGTGCCGACCCAGATCACGCCGTCCGCGCCCTCGCGCACGCTGTGTACGATGTCATCGGACAGCGAAGTAGGATCGCTCACGCTGTGACGATAGCTGTGCAGGGTATGCGTACGCGGATCGTATATGGACAGGCCCGCGATCGTGCCGATCCACACGCGGCGGCTGCGATCCTCATACAAGCTCACGACGAAGTCGTCGACCAGGCTCTCGCCATCGCCATCGTGGTGGCGCAGAAATTCCCAGTCTTCGCCGCCGGGCCGGCCATGCGCGAGTCCCGAGGTCGATGAGCCAAGCCACAACGTGCCGTCGCGTGCCGGCAGCAGCACGCGCGCGCTATTGATCCAGTCAGGCTGTCCCGCAGGTGCTGGGATCGTAAAACGGCTCGCCGTGCGCGCAGCCGGATCGAGCACCGCGACGCCACGCCCGGTCGTAACCCACAAACGGCCGTCGTCGGTGCCGGCAATCGACGTAAGGCGCAGATCGGCAGCAGTCGTTCCCGCACCAAACGCGCCGACCAGCGCTTCGGTGAACACATCGAACGCCTGATGCACCGGATCGTAGCGCTTGAGTTCCGCCCCTTCGACCGCGAGCCACAGGCGCCCGAGCGCGTCCTCATGCAGCGCGCGCACGTAGTTGCTGGTGCTCGACAGCGGCTTGTTCGGGTCGGAGTCGACCACCAGGCGGAACTTCACGCCAAGCGGGTCCGTCGTCGCAAAACCGCGATTCATGCCGCCAACCCACAGCAGGCCCGAACGATCGAGGAACAGGTGGCGCTCGAATTTCTCTGGCAGCGAGCCCGGCACATTGCGATCTTCGCGCAACCATTCGCTGCGCGCGGAGATGCGATCGAACACGACGAGGCCTTCGCCGGGTACAGCGATCCACAACTTGCCTTGCGGGTCTTCGATCACGTCGAAAGCGTTGCGGCTCGACGCGCTGCCGCTCGCATTGTCCCCCGGCCATACGGGGTCGGCGCGATTTTTTCCGGCGTCCACATGAAACAAGCCATTCGCCGTGCTGACATAGATCTCGCCGTCGCGCGTCGCGACGACGCCACGCGCCGCGCCGATCGTTTCGGCGGCGATGCGCTGCCCGCTGTTGGCGTGCGGGGCAACGCGCCACAGGCCCTGATCCGTAGCCGCCCATAGGCCGCCTTCCGCATCGAGGATCAAGGTCGCCGCATCGCCGCCTGCACGCGGCGGCGCATCGAACGAGATGACATCACGGCGTTGCGCGCTGGCCGGATCGACCAGTTCGATGCCGGCTTCGGTCACTACCCACATCCCGCGCGCGGGATCGAATTTCAGTGCGCGTATCGCATTGCGCCACGGCGCATTTGGCGCAGCCGCGGGCAGAGCGAACGCCTGCGCCTTGCCGCTGGCCGGATCGAGCTTGGCAATGCCCGCGGTACGCGTGCCGACCCACAGCGCATCGCTCGCGTCCTGCGCGATCGCCGTGATGAAGCCGCTCGGCAGGCTATCGGGATCGTCGGCAGCATGCTCGTACACGCGGATGCGATAGCCGTCGTATTTGTGCAGACCGCCCTGCGTCGCGATCCAGATGAAGCCGGTGCGATCCTGAAAGAAGCCATTGACTGTGTGCTGCACCAGGCCGGTATTGCTGTCGGCGGTATTGTCGAAGTAATAACGGCGCTCGGCCGCCGTCGCGGCGCAGGCCGCGCCGAACATGAGTCCAACCAGGATGGTTCGCACCAATCCCACTCTACCTCCCCTGGAGGGGGCTACTTCGCGCTTGGTCGAGCCTACTCCGTCGCCCGGTGCAACGCGACCCCCTTAGCCGACGAGTGTAGATAAAGGCCCGCCGGACCGTCACTGCTAATCCTGACAGGTCGCGCCGATCGACTGCAGCGCCGACTGTTACAATGCGATTTTCTGCGCGCGACGTGCCGCCAAGTGAGCGATCCGATCAGCTATGCCGAACTCGGCGCCGTGCTCGCCAGGACGCAATTCGGCGTGAGCGCGAGTGACCTGCACGGCTCTCTCGCCGGGTTCCTTTGCGGTGGCGGACACAGCGACGCACGCCGCTGGCTCGCGGCGCTGGAGCTCGATCCCGACGACAGCGTCACTGCGGCGTTTCCGCCCCACATGCTTGAGCAGCTGTATACCGACTGCGCGGCGTGGCTGGCCGATCCGGGGCTGCAGTTCGAACCCTTGCTGCCGCCGACAAGCGCGCCGCTCGGCGCGCGCGCCGATGCCCTGGTCGAGTGGTGCCGCGGCTTTCTCGGCGGCATCGGCCTCGCCGGCGCCGGTGCCGCGGGCACCCTGTCAGCGGTGGCAAAGGAAATCCTGTCCGATTTCGATACGATCGCCGGGACGCGTTTCGAGTACGCCGACAGCGAGGAAGACGAAAACGCGCTGGCCGAGGTGATCGAATTCATCCGCGTCGGCGCATTGCTGCTACATACCGAACTGTCCGGCACGTCGCCGCTGCCGGGAACTACGCTGCATTGAGAAAGGGCCTGCTAACGCTATCGGGATACCACGCCGCCTTGAGAGCGCGCGGGGCAAGGAAGAGAGGGGATTTATGTCGATAAATGACCGAGTGATGACGCAGCAGCGCGCGTTCTCAAGCGCGGCCCTTCGGATTGCCGTGTCCGGCCGCCATGCGGCCGCGCGCGGCTTGAACAGGCGGCCGGCGTGTCGCTGCGCCACGCACGACCACCTGCCAGCCCGACGCGGCAACGTGACCTGTCCCGATAGCGTTAGCAGGCCCTAGATGATCGATCGCAAGGAATACGCCCGTCGCCGCAAACAGCTGATGCGCATCATCGGCGACGACGCGATCTGCATCGTACCCGCCGCGCCCGAACGCCTGCGCAATAACGACAGCCATTATCCGTACCGGCAGGACAGCGATTTCCAGTATCTGACCGGTTTCCCTGAACCCGAAGCCGTGCTCGCGCTGATCCCCGGACGCGAACATGGCGAGGTGATTCTTTTCTGCCGCGAGCGCGATCGCGAACGCGAAGCCTGGGATGGCGCGCGCGCGGGCGCCGAGGGCGCGGTCAACGATTACGGCATGGACGACGCGTTTCCGATCAGCGACATCGACGACATCCTGCCCGGCATGATCGAAGGCCGCTCGCGCGTGTACTACCACTTCGGCCGCGATGCCGAGTTCGACGTGAAGCTGATCGCCTGGGTCAATCGCGTGCGCGCGCAGGTACGCACCGGCGCGCGAGCGCCGCACGAGTTCGTCGCGCTCGGCCACATCCTGCATGACCTGCGTCTGTACAAGACGCGCACTGAGCTGCGCGTGATGAAGAAGGCCGCGAAGATCGCCGTCGAAGCGCACCTGCGCGCGATGCGCACGACGCGGCCCGGCATGAACGAACACGAGATCGAGGCCGAACTGCTGCATACGTTCCGCAAAGCGGGCGCGGTGCCGAGCTACGAGCCGATCGTCGGCGGCGGTGCCAACGCCTGCGTGCTGCACTATCGCGCGAACAACACGGTCTTGCGTGCTGGGGACTTGCTGCTGATCGACGCCGGCGCCGAGTTCGACTGCTATGCCTCGGACATCACGCGCACGTTTCCGGTCAACGGCAAATTCACGCCCGCGCAGCGCGCTTTGTACGACATCGTGCTCGCCGCGCAAGCCGCCGCGATCGCGGAGATTCGCGCAGGCCGACCATTTATCGCCTATCACGATGCCGCCGTACGCGCGATTACCGCGGGCCTGGTCAAGCTCGGCCTGCTCAAGGGCAATGTCGAAAAGAATGTCGCCGACGGCGCATACAAGCGCTTCTACATGCACAAGACCGGACACTGGCTCGGCCTGGACGTGCACGATGTCGGCGATTACCGCGTCGACGGCGAATACCGCGAACTCGAACCCGGCATGGTCGTCACGGTCGAGCCGGGTCTCTACATCGCGCCGGATGCCAAGGGCGTAGCGGAGAAGTGGCGCGGCATCGGTATCCGCATCGAAGACGACATCGTCGTCACGCGCGGCGAACCCGAGGTCATCACGTCGGCCGTGCCGCGCGACGCGGACGAAATCGAAGCCTTGATGGCGGTCGCGCAAAAATGACGATCCGCGGGGAAAGCAAAGCCCTCTCCCCCGACGCTTCTGGTAAGGGGAGAGGGTTGGGTGAGGCGGCGCTTTGCGCTCTCGTGCGTCGTCTGGGGTCAAGATCAAGAGCCCCTCTCACCCCAACCCTCTCCCCCGATAATGGATCCGTCGGAGGAGAGGGAGTGCTGCGACGATTTTTTT
>Ga0066704_10000502_pt1 | contig 14295 bp, 13 predicted proteins | sample GraSoiAngelo_153_FD_66458 | JGI IMG/M metagenome (GOLD analysis project Ga0066704, IMG submission 66458) | Grasslands soil microbial communities from the Angelo Coastal Reserve, California, USA - 14_1009_12_40cm | ecosystem: Environmental > Terrestrial > Soil > Grasslands | place: USA... | reverse complement strand
GGCGGCGGCTTCGGCATCAAGGGCCACGTGTATCCCGAGGACGTGCTCGTGCCGGCGATCGCGCGACGGCTCGGGCGCCCCGTGAAGTGGGTCGAGACACGCCGGGAGCATTTCTTGACCGCGTCCGGAGACCGCGACCAGCAACACCGAGCGCGGCTCGGGCTCGATCACGATGGAACGATCGTCGCGCTCGAGACCGTCTTCACGCGCGACCACGGCGCCTATCCGACGCTCGGCGCCGCCATGACGGCGAACACGATCAATCACCTGGTCGGTCCCTATCGGGTGCCGAACTACCACGCGCGCGGCGACAACCTGCTCACCACCAAGACGTTTGCCGGCGCCTATCGCGGCGCCGGGCGTCCCGAGGCGGCGCTGGTCCTCGACCGGCTGCTCGATCGCGCGGCGCGACGGCTCGGCCTGGACGCGGCCGAGCTGCGACGACGCAACCTGATCCGTCGCGACGAGATGCCGTTCGCGACCGGCCTCACCTATCGCGACGGAGTCGCGATCACCTACGACCCCGCCGATTATGTCGGCGCCTTCGATGCGCTGATCGAGCGAATCGACTGGACGGGCTGGCGCAAGGAGCAAGCGGCGCGACGTGGCACCCCGCGGCCGATCGGCCTCGGCATCTCGGCCTACGTCGAGGGCACCGGCCTCGGGCCCTTCGAGGGCGCGGAGGTCAGCGTGGATCCGAGCGGCGTCGTGCTCGTCGACATCGGCGTCGGCGCCCAGGGCCAGGCGCACGAGACGACGCTGGCCCAGATCGCCGCGGCCGAGCTCGACGTCCCGCTCGAGCGCATCAGCGTCCGCGGCGGTGACACCGATCGCGTCGGCTTCGGCCTGGGCACGATCGCCAGCCGCGTGGCCGCGGTCGCCGGGCCGGCCGTGGCCCGCTCCTCCCGCGAGGTCGCCCGCAAGGCGCGGCTGGTCGCCGCCGAGCTGTTCGAGTGCGCCCCGCAGGACGTCGTGCTCGCGGGCGGCGCGGTGCACGTGGCCGGCGCGCCCGATCGCCGGCTGCCGCTGGGGCGCGTCGCCCGCGCCGCCGTGCGCAGCCGCGCCCTGGTCGAGAGCGGCCGGCCCGGGCTCGGCGCCTGCGTGTTCTTCTATCCCGGCACCGTGACGTGGGCGTTCGGCGCCCAGGCCGCGGTCGTCGAGGTGGACCTCGAGACGTGCTCGCTGGCGGTGCTCCGGCACGTCGTCGTGCACGACGCCGGGCGCGCGATCAACCCGATGGTCGTCGACGGCCAGGTGCAGGGCGGCACCGCCCAGGGCCTCGGGAGCGCGCTGCTGGAGGAGATCGTCCACGACGCCGAGGGCCAGCTCCTGACCGGCTCGCTGATGGACTACGCGCTGCCGCGCGCCGCCGACTTCCCGGCGCCCGAGATCGTCCACGTCGCGTTCCCGTCCGCCGTCAACGAGCTCGGTGTGAAGGGCGTCGGCGAGAGCGGCGTCATCGCGCCCGGCGCGATGATCGCCGGCGCCGTCGAGGACGCGCTGGCCGACCACGGCGCCCGCATCGACCGCCTGCCCGTCACCCCGGCGCACGTCTTCGAGGCGCTGCGCGCCGCCCGGAGGACTCCCGATGCTTCGCGATCATCCGACCGGTAACTACCGCTTCCTGCCCGGCATCAGCGCGTTCTCGTCCGGCGTCATCGCCATGCCGGGCCACGAGATCGTGCACGCCACGCTGGGCGCGCCGCTGCCCTGGCGCGACGGCTTTGCGCTCGTCGAGCGCCACCTGCGCGCGCAGGGGCGGACGCGGACCGCCCTGTGCGGCGTCGAGCTGCGCAGTCCGGCGCCGTTCACGTTCGACGGCTTCGCGAAGTTCAACGAGGGGTACCGCGCGCTCCTGGGCGAGTGGGACATCCTCGTCGGCGACGACAATCCCATCCCCCGCACGAACGTGGCGCCGGTCATCGCCGCGCCCGGCGAGCCGTCGCTCTACGCCTTCGCGTACACGATCGGCGGAACGACGCCGGCGCCGACGTTCGTCGTCGCCGGCGCCGGCGAGATGCGCGACCGCGCGCAGGGCGCCGACGGCATCGTGCGTCGCGGCGACACCTCGCCGGACGGCATGCGGGAGAAGGCGCGCTTCGTCATGAACGTCATGCAGGAGCGCATGCGCGCGCTCGGCGCCGACTGGCGTCGCGCGACGGCCATCGACGTCTACACCGCCCAGCCGATTCACGACTATCTCGACGACATCCTGCGCCCGGCCGGCCCGGCGGCGATTCACGGCGTTCGCTGGTTCCCGAGCCGGCCGCCGATCCAGGGCCTGGAGTTCGAGGTCGACCTCCGCGGCGTCGCGCGCGAGCTCGTGCTGTAGCCTCAGGCGCGAGCGGCGGCCGGACGCGCTCGCCGGCGCGCCACGACGCAGGCGAGCGCAAGGACGGCGGCGGGCAGCCAGATCATCAGCAGCTCGGCCTGAAACACCCGCCAGCCGCGCGCGGAAAAGAATCGAAGCGCGAACGGGGCCACCGGGATCGGTCGCCACGGCAGGAAATAGCGCCGAGCGTCGAAGGGCGCGAAGAACGCGACGCCGAGAGCGGCGTCGTTCATCGCGTCGAGCAGGCCGTGGGACGCGGTCGCGACGAACAGGTACGCCCACAGCCGGTCGCGCCGGCCGTCCCAGCCACGGTCGCGAGAGAGCGCCCACGCCACGAGCGCGGCCAGCGCGGCGGCGAAGGCGAGCGAGTGCGTGATGCCGCGATGGCCGAGCACGTGGCCCCACGGCACCCCGAGCCACAACCCGACGATGTCGAGGTCGGGCACCATCGCGCACGCCGCGCCGGCGACCCAGAAGCGCGCCGGGGGGCCGGGCCGTCGGAAGGAGGTGCCAAGCGCGAGCGCGGCCACAGCGTGCGAAAAGACAGACGGCACCGCCAGTTACGGGCGAACGATGAGATAAAGGTCGAGCAGGTTGGTGTTGGTCGGTCCGGTGACGATCCGATCGCCCGTCGCGCCCAGGAACGGATAGGCGTCGTTGTCATCGAGCGCGCGCCGCGCCTCGAGGCCCCGCGCGCGGCCGCGGCCCGCCGTGCCGGCGTCGACGAGCCCGCCGGCGGCGTCGGTCGGTCCGTCGGTGCCGTCGGTCCCCGCCGCCAGGACGACGAGATCGTCGGCCGGGCCGAGCTCGAGCGCCGCGGCCAGCGCGACCTCCTGGCACCGGCCCCCGCGGCCCGTGCCCTTCACCGTCACCGTCGTCTCGCCGCCGGCGATCATGCAGACCGGTCCCGGCAGGATCCGCGCGCGCTCGACGAGGTCACGCGCGACGTCGCGAGCTTCGCCCTGCAGCGCGCGCGTGAGGACGTACGGGCGATAGCCGCGCCGCTCGGCCTCGGCCGCGGCGGCCTGGACGACGAGCGCGTTGTTGCCGATCACGAGGTTGCACACGCGCGTGAAGAGCCGGTCGCCGGGCTTGGGCGTCTCCTCGATGGCGCCCCGCGCCCCGGCGCGCAGGCGCTCGACGACGGCGGGCGACACGCGGTCGAGGATGCCGCGGGCCGCCAGCACCTCCAGCGCGTCGGCGAACGTCGACGAGTCGGGCGCCGTCGGGCCGGAGGCGATCACGTCCAGCGGATCGCCGACGACGTCGGAGAGCGCCAGCGTCACCACCGTCGCCGGCTGGGCCGCCCGCGCGAGGAGGCCGCCCTTGAAGCGCGAGAGGTGCTTGCGCACGGCGTTCAGCTCGCCGATCGTCGCGCCCGCCTCGAGCAGCAGTCGCGTCACCGCCTGCTTGTCCCCGAGGCTGATCGGCGACGCCGGCGCCGGCGTGAGGGCCGACCCGCCGCCGGACACGAGGACCAGCACGAGGTCGCGCTCGGTGGCCGACGAGGCCAGCGCCAGCAGCCGCCCGGCCGCCTCCTCGCCGCGCGCGTCGGGCACGGGATGGCCGGCCTCGGCGATCTCGATGCGCGAGGTGGGCACACGGTAGCCGTCCTTCACCACCACGAAGCCCTCGCTCACCCGCTCGCCGAGGACGGCCTCCACCGCCCGCGCCATCGACGCGCCGGCCTTGCCGACGCCAAGCACGAGGATCCGCCCGGCGCGCTCGAGGTCGATCGTGACGCCGCCGGCCGTGAGCATCGAGCCGGCCAGCCGCAGGTGCCGCTGCACCAGCGGCGCGACGTCGCCGGCGGCCAGCGCCACGCGCCAGACGGCCGCTGCCGTCTCCCGCGCGCCTGTCGAGGCCGCCTTCGGCGGGCTATCGGGCAATCGAGCGGAGCTTCTGCAGGCGCTCCCCGGCTTCCGTCAGCATGTCGTCTGTCTTCGGGAAGCAGAAGCGGATCTTCGTCCGCCCCAGCTCGGGGTGCGCATAGAACGACGAGCCGGGCACGGTGGCGACACCGACTTCCTTGATGAGCCACATGGCGAAGGCCGTGTCGTCCTCGAGGCCGAGCGCCTTGATGAAGTGGGCGGCGTCGGTGAGGATGTAGTAGGCGCCGCGCGGCTTCCAGGCGACGAAGCCTGCCCGCTCGACGTAGCCGAAGAGCAGGTCTCGGCGGGCCTGGTAGGCCCGGCGCAGCTCCACGTAGTAGGCGTCGGGCAGCGCGAGCGCGGTGACGGCCGCCTCCTGCAGCGGGTGGGGAGCGCCGACGGTGATGAAGTCGTGGGCGCGGCGAATGCCGACGCTGATGTCCGGCGGCGCGATCGACCAGCCGATCCGCCAGCCGGTGACCGAGTACGACTTCGAGATGCCGGAGATCGTGATCGTGCGCTCGGCCATGCCGGGCAGCGTGGCGATCGGCGTGTGGCCGAGCCCGTCGTAGACGATGTGCTCGTAGATCTCGTCGGTGATCGCCAGCAGGTCGTGGCGGCGGCAGAGGTCGGCGATCGCGTCGAGATCGGCGCGCGAGAACACCTTGCCCGAGGGATTGTTGGGGCTGTTGAAGATGATCGCCTTCGTGCGCGGCGTCACCGCCCGCGCCAGTCGCTCGGGGTCGAACGAGAAGTCCGGCGGCTCGAGCGGCACCCAGATCGGGACGGCGCCCGAGATGATGCAGCCGGGACCATAATTTTCGTAGAACGGCTCGAAGACGATGACCTCGTCCCCGGGATTCAGCACCGCCAGCAGCGTGGCCAGCATCGTCTCCGTCGAGCCGCAGCAGACGGTGACGTGCTGCTCGGGATCGATCGCCAGGCCGTAGAACCTGAAATACTTGTCGGCGATGGCGCGCCGCAGGCCCGGCGTGCCCCACGTGATGGCGTACTGGTGGAAGTCGCCCTCGAGCGCGCGGTGCGCGGCGTCGATGACCGCCCGCGGCGGCGGAAAGTTCGGCATCCCCTGGGCGAGGTTGACGCCGCCGTGCTGGGCGACGACGCGCGTCATCTCGCGGATGACCGACTCCGTGAACCCCTGGACGCGCCGCGAGATCGGCATGCGGCTCGCCGGCTACCCTCCCGCGATGGCGGGCACGATCGCGACCTCGTCGCCGTCCTTCAGCTTGGTCGCCTTGTTGTCGAGGAAGCGGATGTCTTCCTGGTTCACGTAGATGTTGATGAACCGCCGCAGCTCGCCCGCGTCGTCGACCAGGCGCTCGCGCAGCCCCGGGAACTGCCGCTCGAGGTCGCCGATCACGTCCTCGACCGTGTCGCCCTTGGCCTGCACGTCGGCGTTGCCCTTGGCGACGGCCCGGAGCGGCGTCGGAATGCGTACGGTCACCGGCATGAGCGCTCTCTCCTGTAGAACATCTGGGATTTCCATCACTTAACACTCCGGACCGCGGCAAGTCAATGCAGTATCATCGCGACTCGTGGCGCGCGCTCCCCTGCTGATCCTCGTCGGCTACGGTGCCGCGTTCGCCGCGGCCGCCCTCGGCGTCTCGACTCCCGCGTTCGACGACCATCCGGGTCAGCTCTATCGGCTCTGGCACGTGGTCACGCTGGGGCCGGCGCCGTGGGCGTGGAACTTCGGGTGGTGGACGGGCTACCCGGAGCTCCAGTTCTATCCGCCTGCGTTCGCCTACGCGGGCGCGGCGCTGCACCGCCTCTCGCTCGGCGCGATCTCGGTGCCCGCCGCCTACCTGGCGCTGCTGTGGCTGAGCTATCTCGCGCCCGGCCTCACGGTCTTCGTCGCGCTGGCGCGCCTGCTCGGCAACGCGTGGCTCGCGCTGCCCGGCGCGTTCGTCGCGCTGACCCTGTCGCTCTGGCCGGGGCTGGCCAGCGGCGTCGAGGGCGGCGTTCACGTCGGCATGGCGCCGGCGCGGCTGGGCTGGGCGCTGCTGCCGCTGGTCGTGACGGCGCTGGGCGGCTGGAGCGAGGGCGCCCGGTCGTTTCCCGCGCGGACGGTCGTGCCGCTGGCAGCGGCGGTCGTGCTCGTCCATCCCGCGCACCTGCCCGGCACCGTGGTCCTCGTGCTGCTCGCCGCTGTCGCCGTCGCGCCACGCCGGCGGAGGGTTGTGACGGTGCTGGCGTGGCTCGGCGTCGCCGCGCTCCTCACCGCGTTCTGGGCGCTGCCGCTGCTGGCGCGCGCCGGCGAGACCCGGGCGCTGGCGTGGGGCTCGCTCACGATCCAGCCGGCCCACCTGCCGCTCGTGCTCGCGCTCGCCGCGGCGGCGGTCTTCGCGCTGGGGGCCGTGCGCTCGCCTGCCGAGGGCGTCGTCGCGCGTCTGCCGTGGGCCGTCGGGCTCGTCGTCGCGCTCGACGCCCTCGTGCTGGAGCCGGTCGGCCTGCGCTGGCTTCCCGCCGACCGCGTCCTCGACGTCGGCTGGCTCGCGCTGGTGCTGGCGGGCGGGCTCGGCCTCGGCCGCGCGATCGAGCGGCTGGCCGAGCGCCGCCCGGTGCCGAGCGCCGTCGCGGCGCTCGCCGCCGTCGGCCTCGCGATCGTCCTTTCGGTGATGAGCGACAGGACGCTGGCGCGGGCCGGCGTCGAGACGCTGACGCTGTGGCCACGGGCCGGCGCCTGGCCCTCGCTGGCGGCGACCGAGCGCGGCCTGCGCGTGCCGGCGCTGTGGGACGCGCTGCGCGCCGCATCCCCCGGCCGCGTGCTGTTCGTCCGATCGTCGGTTCCCCTCGTGTACGGCACGGAGTGGTGGCGGCCGCACACTCACGTCACTGCGCTCACGCCCATCGCCGGGGCGCGGCCGATCGTCAACGGCACGTTCACGCATCCCTCGGCGGTGGCGGCGCTGGTCTATCGCGGCTCGGCGGGGCGCGGCGCGATCACCACCCTGGTCGAGCGCCTCGACGGCGAGTCGCTGTTCGGCCGGCGCCTCGACGCCCTCGACGCCGCCACGCTGAACGACCACGCGCGCAGACTGGGTATCAGCGTCGTAGTGGCGCTCGAGGACGATCTGCCGCGCCTGGGCGCGCTGGCCGACAACCCGCTCTTTCCCGCGCGTCGCGTCGAGCCGCCGTTCGTGATGTGGCTGGGGCCCGCGGCGCCGCTGCCCGCGCCGAGCGGGCCCGGGCGCTGGCGCGTCACGCTGCCGCCGTCCCTCGGCGAGTGGAGCTCGGCCGGCGTCGCCTACTACCCGCTCTGGCGCGCGGCGGCGAACGGACGCCCCGTCGCGACCCGCGACGGCGCCGACGGCCAGCTCGAGGTGCGGGCGCCGGGCGGCGCCATCGAGCTGACTTACGGTCCCGGCCCGCCGGAGCTGGCCGGCCTCGCGCTCAGCGTCGTCGGAATCCTCGTGTGGCTCGTCTACCCCTTGATGGCCGCCGCGCCGGCGTCGGCGCAGTCCTGATCCTGCTCGCCGGTGCCACCGCCGCAGCCGATGCCACCGACGACGCGGCCGCCGCGGACCAGCGGCGCGCCGCCCGGCGTCGGCAGCGCCTGGCCCTCGAGAATCACCGGCACCGTCCGCCAGAACGCCGAGCCCTTGTTGGCGAGCTCGCCCAGCTCGGTCGTCGACTTCCTGAACGCAGCGGCCGCTACCGCCTTCGCGCGCGAGGTTTCCGGCGTGAAGAAGCCGGTGCCGTCACCGCGCGCGCTCAGCACCAGGCGGCCAGCCTCGTCCACCACCGTGATCGTCATCGGCGAGCCGAGCGCCCGCGCCTTGGCCTGGGCCGCGCGCACCGCCTGCTCCGCCAGCTCCAGCGTCAGCTCGATCATGAGCCCTCTCCTCCTGCCGTGTCCGTGGTGAGATGCCGCGTCATTCCGGCCCGATGGTGTGCGTGAACATCACGCTGCCCTGCTCGTCGATCAAGCGCACCGCGAGCTGGGCCAGTTCGATCGTGACCTCGCCGAAGTTGTAGACGCCGCCCTGGGCGAAGAGCGTCCGCGAGCCCAGCCGCATGTCGAGCGGTCGAGGCCGCCCCAGGGTGGCGGACAGCGGGCCCGCGATGAACTCGTGGAAGGACCAGTCGCTGGTCGGGTGGTGGCGGATGAGCTCGGCGTGGTGGACGTCGGCGGCGAGGAAGACCAGGTTCTTGACGCCGCGCGTGCGGAACGCCTTCAAGATCGCGTCGCGCTCGGTCACGAAGCCGGTGCCGCTCTCGGCCGGCATGCCGAACACGTTGGCGTCGGTCCACGAGTCGCGCCGCGCGGGGCGTCCGGTCGGCACGGCCAGCGGCACGCTGGTGACGACGACCTTCCACAGCGCCGTCGACGCGGTCACGCCGTCCACCAGCCAGCGGCGCTGCGCCGCGCCCAGCATCGTCTTGCCGGGTCCGTCGAGCTCGGCGTCGTCGCTCCGGTACTGGCGCGTGTCGAGGATGAAGATCTCGAGCAGCCGGCCCCACCGCACGCTGCGATAGAGACGCGTGGGATCGTCGCTGGCCGTCGCCACCGGCCAGTAGTCGAGAAACGCCTGGCGTCCCACCGGCATCAGCGGATCGGTCGAGCCGGCGAAGTCGTTGCGCACCTCGTGATCGTCCCAGATCGCGTAGACCGGCGTGCGGCGCAGGAACTCCTGCACCGCCGGATCCTCGCGGTTGTAGCGGTGCCGGGCGCGGAGCTGGGCCGGGGTCGTCGCCACGAAGTCGGCGCCCGGCACCACGCCGGGACGATTGCACGGCACGTCGGCGTAGATCGTGTCGCCGACGAAGAGGAAGAAGTCCACCGGCCGCCGCGCCATCGCGCGGAAGATCCGATAGCCACCGTCGAGCAGCCGGCAGAAGCCGCCGCCGCCGAGGTCGCCGCTCCAGAGAAACGACAGGCGGGCCGCCGTGCCGGGGGGCGGCGCCGTGACGAACTCGCCGTCCACCCGCTCGCTGTCCTGACCGATCGTGTATCGGTGGCGGGTCGCCGGCGCGAGGCCGTCCAGCGGCATGCGCACGACGAGGTCGTCGGCGGCGGTGGCCTCACGGGTGAGCCGGCGCGGCGCCGCACCGGCAGCCACGACCTCCACGGTCACCTCGCCAGCGCGCGCCGCGCGCATCCACAGGATGGCGGCATCGGGCCGGACCTCGGTGACGGTGACGAGCAGCGCCGGCGGCGCCGGACCGGCACCGGCCAGCAGGAGCAGCAGCGACAGCGCGAGCGCGAGACGGCAGCGGCTCAGCGAAGGACCCGTCCGAGGTGCGCCAGCATCTCCGCCTCGAACTCTTCCAGCGTCTGATCGAACGCCAGGCGGAAGCCCTCGCGCCGCCCGCGCCCGCCGGCGAAGCCACGGTAATACTCGAGGAGGCGCTCGAAGCCGTGACGGCGAATCAGATAATCGGTCATCAGGAACGCGAGCTGGTAGGTTGCCAGCGAGCCTTCGCGCTGATGGCGGACGGTGAAGCCGCGCGGCGTGCCCAGCGTGTCCAGGTCGAGGCGCGCGTCGCGCAGGGCCGCCTGCTCGCGCACGTGCTCGAGCGCGGCGGCTCGCCGCTCGCCGAGCGCGTCGAGCCCGAGACGCTCGAGCACGCTGAACGCCGCCCACTCCGCCATGCCCTCGGCCAGCCACTGCTCTGCCCGGCCCTCGCCCTGGGCCAGCTCGATCTGCGCCACGTGCGTCAGCTCGTGGGCGACCAGGCGTAGCCAGTCGCGTGTGGCCGGCCGGCCGCCGTCGTCCTGGAGCAGCAGCTGGCGCCGCTTGCCGACGCCGATCGCGAACTCGCTCAGCTCGGCCGCCCGCACCGCCGGCAGGCGCCCGTCGCTCACCAGCCCCTGCTCGAAGACCGCCCGCGACGAGTAGATGTAGACGGTGACGTGATCCGGCACCGGCAGCCCGAGCTGCCGCGAGAGGATGGCGGCGACTCCGCGCACGGTCGCCTCGTGGCTGACGAAGTCCTCCGGGTACCGCAACGTCGCCGCCGGCGCCGGGTCCTCGAAGGCGACCGGCAGGACGACGCGGCCGCCGCTGTGGCAGGCGCTCAGCAGGAGGGCGGCGGCGACGGCAAGGCCAGGCGCAGATCGGCGATTGCGGCGATCCATGCGGCAATGAACGCTCCCGGGATTCTACACGACCTCCCCCCGTTTCCCTCCGTTTCCGGCCCGACCATGTGAAGCAGTCGTGCACAGGGGCGCAGGGCACCTGCATGGCCATCGCCGCCGCTGCCGACAATCTCGCGGCCGCGCGCCCTTTTGGCCCTGGCGGCGTTGGCACGACTATCGCTTTCCGCAGGCGCACATTTATGGACCACGATTCGACATTGTTCTGCGCTTGCCCTGTGTCTCTCCGACGGCGTCCACCGGTCGTGCCGTTCGAACGCTGCGCATCGTCGACCATCTCGTCTTTCCAGGGAGCAGCCATGACGCCAGACCGTCAACACGCGCTTGATCTCATGACGCCGAGGCGATCCGCCTCGGGACCTCTCCAGGAGCGGCTCGACGGGGTGATTCACGAGCTGCTGGCCTCGTTCCCCAACCCCGCCCACCTCTCCGCCGCCGAGCGGCGTGGCATCATCGCGCGCTACACCGCGGTGCTCGAGGGCAACTTCATCTACTGGATGACCGCCGCCTATCTCGCGGTGGCCTCCGACGAAGCCCACGCCATCATCGAGGACAATCTCCGCGAGGAAGTTCGCGATAACCATCCGGGGATGCTGCGCAAGTTCGCCATGGCGGCCGACGCCATGCCGACGGACTCCGATGCGCTGGCCGTCCACCGCGACTTGCAGGGCGTCCGCCAGTTCGTCGCCCGGCTCTCGGGCGCGCGGCTGGTCGTGATGATGGCCTTCTTCGAAGGCTGGATCACGAAGTTCATGCCGTACCTCGCGGAGCTGGCGGCGCGGCAGGGCTCGACCGAGCAGGAATACACCGACGTGCACGGCGTCGTCGACGTCGTCCACACCCAGGGACTCTTCCGGGCCCTCGACGCGGAGCTCGCGCTCCTCCCCGAGCCGGCCCCGCCGATGGCACCGCTCCTCGAAGGCGCCGAGGCCCTGGGGACGCTGATCTCCACCATCGTGCACTTTCGCGCCGGGGGCACCGGCCGGACGACGCCGGAGGGGCGATAAATGTCCGTGAAGGTCGAGATCGTGACCCAGTTCGAGGAAGTCGCCAAGCAGCAGGAGAAGACCCTGGCCCCGCTGTCCGACGAGCTCGTGTTGCTGGACTCGGGCCTCGACTCCCTCTGCCTCGCCATCGTCGTGGCGCGCCTCGAGGACAAGCTGGGGATCGATCCGTTCACCGCCGACGACGCCGAGTTTCCCGTGACCCTGGGCGACTTCATCAGGGTCTACGAAGATGCCCGCCGCTGATGAAGGCGCGCTGTGGACCTCCCTGAGCGCCGCCGGGCGGCTGCCCGACCGCGCGCTGTGGGGTGCCGAGGCATCGGTCACGCTCGGCGATCTCGTTCACGGTTCGAGCCTCGCCGGTCGACTTGACGAGCTGCGCGGGCGTTCCGTCCTCATCGCCACCACCGACCAGCTGACGGCGGCGCTGGCCCTCATCGAGCTCGACGGCGTCGCCCGCCGGCTCGTGCTCTGTCCACCCGATCTGCCCGTCGACGACCTCCCGTTCGTCGTCGCCACGGCGGAGATCGACGCGCTCGTCTCGGATCGACCGGCGCCGGCCGCGCTGCCCGGGGTGCCGCTCGCCGTCCCCTGCCGTGCCAGCCTCGCGCCCGCGACGTGCGAGCGCACCGGACGACATCCCACGGAGTGGATTCTCCTGACCTCGGGCACGAGCGGTCGGCCGAAGATGGTCGTGCATCAGCTGGTCAGCCTGGCGGGAGCGATCCGGAGCGCCGGTCCTCTGTCCCGCGCCGGTGCGTGGAGCACGTTCTACGACATCCGTCGCTATGGTGGGCTCCAGATCTTCCTCCGCGCCCTCCTCGGCGGGGGATCGATGGTCCTCTCGAGCGCCCGGGAGTCGACGAGTGACTTCCTGACCCGGGCCGGCGCGCACGGCGTGACGCACATCTCCGGGACCCCTTCGCACTGGCGCCGGGCGCTCATGAGCCCGTCGGCCCGTCGGATCGCGCCACAGTACGTTCGCCTGTCCGGCGAGATCGCGGACCAGTCCATCCTCGACCATCTCCGCGCCTGCTATCCCGGGGCCGGCATCGCGCACGCATTCGCCTCGACCGAGGCCGGGGTGGCGTTCGACGTCGGCGATGGCCTGGCCGGCTTTCCGGCAAGCCTGATCGACCGGCGCGGTGGCGACGTCGAGATGAAGATCGAGGAGGGGTCGCTGCGCATCCGTTCGACGCGCACGGCGGCCCGCTACCTCGGCGATCACCAGCCGGCCCTCGCCGACCGCGACGGGTTCGTCGACACCGGCGACGTCGTCGAGCGGCGGGGCGACCGGTATCACTTCGTCGGCCGCCGGGGCGGCATCATCAACGTCGGCGGCCTCAAGGTCCACCCCGAAGAGGTCGAGGCGGTGATCAACGGCCATCCTCACGTGCGCATGTCGCGCGTGCGGACCCGCAAGAACCCGATCACCGGCGCCCTGGTGGTCGCCGACGTGGTGCTCAACGGCGGCGGCGAGCCGGCCGACGGACGGGTCGCCGAGATCGAGCGCGAAATTCTGCGGCGCTGTCGCGAGGCCCTGCCCCGGCACAAGGTGCCCACCGTCCTCAACGTCGTGTCCGTCCTGCCGATGGCCGAGTCCGGCAAGCTCGTGCGCCGCGATGCGTAACGTCGTCGTCACGGGTGGCAGCCGCGGCCTCGGCCTCGGCATCGTTCGCCGGCTGCTGGCGGCGGGCTATCGGACCATCGCCATCGCCCGCAAGGAGAGCAACCCGCTCAGCCTGGTGATGGAGGCGGCGAACCGCGAGCGCCCCGGATCCGCGCGCTTCGTGGCCTTCGACCTGGCCGAGATCGGCGAGATCGCCCGCCTGGTCAAGGCGCTGCGCCACGATGTCGGCGAGATCTACGGGCTCGTCAACAATGCGGCGGTCGGATTCGACGGCGTCCTGGCTCTCATGCCCACCTCGCAGATCGAGCAGCTCGTGCGGGTCAACACGCTGTCGCCGATCGTCCTCACCAAGTACGTGGTGCGCACGATGATGGCCGACGGGGGCGGGCGCATCGTCAACGTCGCCTCGATCATCGGCTTCACCGGCTACAGCGGCCTGTCCGTCTACGGCGCCACCAAGGCGTCGATGCTCGGCTTCACGCGGTCCCTGGCGCGCGAGGTCGGCCGCATGGGCGTGAACGTGAACGCGGTCGCCCCCGGCTTCGTCGACACCGAGATGACCCAGGGCCTCGCCGACGAGCAGCGACAGCAGATCGCGCGCCGCAGCGCGCTCCGCCGGCTCCCTGACGTCGAGGACGTGGCCAACGCCGTCGAGTTCCTGCTCGGCGACAACGCCCGCAGCATCACGGGCACGGTCTTGACGGTCGACGCCGGCAACACCGCATGACCACCACCGTCAGGGGGCCGGAGCGCGATCAGAGCGTCCAGCGCCGGGCCTGGCTGCGCGCCCTCGAGCTGACGGCGACGATCGCCAAGAATCCCGAGCGCGTCCTGCCGGCGGTGATCGACGAGCTCGCGGAGAAATCGGGTGACGCGCCGGCCCTGCTGGCGGACCGCGAGTCGCTGACCTTTCGCGCGCTCGCCGAGCGCTCGAACCGGTACGCGCGGTGGGCGCTCGACCACGCGCTCGGCAAGGGCGACGTGGTCTGTCTGCTGATGCCGAACCGGCCCGAGTACCTGGCCATCTGGCTCGGTCTCACGCGGGTCGGCGCCGTGGTGTCGCTGCTCAATACGAACCTGCCCGGCCCTGCGCTCGTCCACTGCATCGACATCGTCGCGCCCCGGCACGTGATCGTCGCGGCGGAGCTCCTGGAGCCGTTGACGGCGGCGCTCCCGAGTCTCGCCGCGGCGCCGACGATCTGGGTTCACGGCGGCGGGCGCCACGCGTTCCCGTGCATCGATCGCGCGGTCGAGCGTTACCCGGGCGCCCCCCTCGGCCCGAGCGAGCGGCGGCCGGTCACCATCGAGGATCGAGCCCTCCACATCTACACCTCCGG
>Ga0066704_10000501_pt1 | contig 14303 bp, 17 predicted proteins | sample GraSoiAngelo_153_FD_66458 | JGI IMG/M metagenome (GOLD analysis project Ga0066704, IMG submission 66458) | Grasslands soil microbial communities from the Angelo Coastal Reserve, California, USA - 14_1009_12_40cm | ecosystem: Environmental > Terrestrial > Soil > Grasslands | place: USA... | reverse complement strand
CGATCCCGGGCCGCAGCCGGTGGCGATCATCGATCCCCTGCTGTCGAGCATCTACAACTTCGTGACCGGTTCCAACGTCAAAGCACCGATCGGCTCGATCTTCGACTGGGCGAATCAATCGCTGCTCAAGCTCGAGGGGCGCGGCTCGGCCAATGACATCGTCCGCAGCCTCCTACAGGACTATCAGGCCAGGCAGGCTGCCGCCATGCGCGACCTTCCCTCCGGCCACGCCGAGACCGATGCCTTACTGGTCGCCAACGCGCAGCGCGAGACCGCGTTCCTTTTGAAGATCAAGGCCATCGCTACCGCCGCCGACGGCATCGCCGGCTTGCTCGACGCGGCCGACCAGTCGAGCCAGGGCAAAGACAAAGACAAAGGCAAGCCCAACAGCGGCAAGGGTCAGGGCGGAAACCCGAAGGGCGCAGCCCAGCCCGAAAAGAAGAAGTAGCGCCGCAGCGGCGGCTTAGACGTCCTCCTCGTCTTCGACCCCTTCCAGGGTCAACATCAGCCCATCCTGCAGGTCGTAGAGCGCGTCCATCGACTCCGCGATCGTGATGTCCTCGGGCGCCCGATTCCCCAGCGGATGTTCCATTTCGGCGGCGAGCCGCTGGACGCGAAGGGCGAGGTCGGCTGGTAGCTGCGTCTCCTCGGCGATGTTCAGCATCTCGAGCTCATCCAGCAGCTGGTCGATGTGACGAATTCGGTTCCGCCGGGCGTATCGAAGCTCGCGCTCCGCGTGCCAGCGTTCGCGAAGCGTCGAGATCTGGACCGAGGTCTCCTCGATCATGCGCCCGCTTCCGAGGATCCGAGCCATGCTTCCCGAAGGCTTACATTACTTTCAAAGATCGAATTGGTCAAGAACTCAAAATTGTCGAGTCCTCGCTGAGTTCGGTTAGATCCGGCTACCTCCTGGTCCTGCTTGGGGCGTTCCTCTTCGCCGCGGGCGGCAACGTGGTCAAGGCCCTGTTCAGGTTGGGCTACTCCCCGCTTGTGCTGGCGCAAATGCGGATCTGGTGGGCGTTTGCCGGCCTGTTCCTGTCACTCTTGTTAGTCCGGCCGGCCCTGTTGCGGGTCAGCCGCCGCGAACTCCCGGCGCTCGCCATCTTCGGCGGGGTCGGCCTGGCCGGAGTGCAACTCAGTTATTACCTGACGATCGCCCGCATCAACATCGCGCTCGCCCTGCTGGTGGAGTACCTCGGCCTGGTTGCCGTGACCGCCTTCGAGCGGTATCACCGCCATCAGGCCGTGGGGGCGCGAATCTGGGGCGCGCTTGCCCTGGTGCTGGTCGGCGCCTTCTTCGCCGTAGGTGCCTACCAGCCGTCGCTCCTTTCGGTCAACCTTCCCGGTGTCATGCTGGGACTGGTGTCGGCAGCGTTCTTTGCGTTCTACCTGCTTCGGGCGTCAACCCTCGCCCAGCGGCTCGACACCTGGACCATGCTCGTCTATGGCTTCGGTGCCGGCAGCCTGCTCTGGGCAGGCTTCGACATTGCGACCGGCACGGCGCCACCGGCCGACTGGCGGATCTGGGCCGTGATGGCGCTCCTCGGCCTCATCGGTACCCTGCTCCCCCATGGGCTCTTCGTCATGGCGCTTCGGACCATCCGCCCATCATCGGCGGGGATCGTCGCCACCGTCGAGCCTGTCTTTGCCGGCGTGATCGCGTACCTTGCCTTTGGCGACCGCCTGCAGCCACTCCAACTGATGGGCGCCGCCGTTATCATCGCGGGGATCATCACGGTCCAGACCGCCACTACTGAGCCGGTGATTGCGACGGCACCGCTTCAATGAGCCTCGACCTCGAGCGCATCCGCGTGTTGCTGGTCGAGGGCGAGGTCAGGTGGCGCTTGCACTATGAACCGAGCTGCTCGAGCACTCAGGATCTGGCCCGCAGCGCCGCGATCGGCGGCGCCGACCAGGGCTGGACGGTGATCACCGATCTTCAGCTCGAGGGTCGGGGCCGCCACGGTCGACCGTGGATCGCGCCCAGTGAGACCGCCCTCCTGTTCTCCACCATCCTGCTCCCACCGGTTGACGTCCTCCCCTTGCTCCCTCTGCTGGCCGCGCTCTCGGTCGCCGGCGGCATCGAGGTCGCGACCGGCGTCGTCGCTCACCTCAAGTGGCCGAACGACGTGCTCGTCAACGACCACAAGCTGGCCGGCATCCTCTTGGAGCATCCCGGCGGGGCGGCCGTCATCCTCGGCGTCGGCGTCAACGTAAACCAGCCGGCCGCCGACTTGCCTTCGGGCGCGACCTCACTGCTCGCCCTGACCGGCCGCTCGCTGGATCGCGAGCCGCTGCTGGCCGCCATCCTCAACGACCTGGCCAACGCCTACGACCGCGCTGACCGCGAAGGCGTCGGCTGGATTGTGCCCGGCTGGCGCAGCCGAAGCTCGATGCTGGGCAAGCCGGTCGCCTTCCAGCGAGACGGCGCCACCATCCGGGGCGTCGCGGAGGACCTGGGCGCGGATGGGGCGCTGCTGGTTCGTCTCGAGGACGGCAGGCGCGTCAGCGTCATCGCCGGCGAGGTCGAGCGACTCCGGCCGGACTAGTCGTAGGTGGTGCCGCCGTCCAGGATATAGCCCCCCTCGTGGGTGCCCTGCGGGTCGTGATGGGTGAAATGGATCAGCCCGCCCTGTGCATTCCAGACGTACTCACCGTGGATGATGACGTGGTCACCTTCTTGTACCGGCACCCGCTTGGCGATCGAGATGTTGTGTTCGACCTCGATCGTCAGATCGCCAGACGAGAGCTTGATGATGAACTGCTCATGCGTGCCAGTGCTGCTCGTGCGGTCGGCGAGCAACCGCACGACGGTGCCATCCGCGGTCACCTCGACGTTTGACTGGTGGTTGTGAAAGTCATCGACGATGGCCGTGTCATCCGGCTGCGCCGACGCACCGCACGCGGCCAGCCAAACCGCGCTAAGCAGAACCGCGAGTGCGCCGCGATCGGCTAGACGGCGCACCCGCGCGGTTCGTTCCTAACTAACCTTGACGGTTCCCAACATCTGGGCGTGCAGCGTGCAGTGGTACTTGACATCGCCCGCCTTGCTGAACGTGACGACGAACTTGCCTGAGGTTTGCGAGCACGAATCGAAACTGCCGTCGTCGGCCGTAACCGTGTGCGGCGTGCCGGAGCTGTCCGCGAAATCCCATTCGACGCTCTGGCCGGCGGCAACCGTGAGGGTCGTGGGATCAAACTTTCCCACCGTATCGGGATCGGAAACGATCTTGACCGTGCTTGCGCTGGAGCCGCTTGCGCTGCCACCCGTCGGGTTGCAGCTCGAGCCGCCGCCGCCGCCACCACTCGAGCTGCCGCAGGCGGCTAACACCAGCGCGCTCCCGGCAGCGACGATCCCCATTTTCCAAACGTTCACGCTAGCCTCCTTGAAAACCGAATTGCCCCGACCTGAGTTTACGGGCGGCGGTTGCGCAACGGCAACGCGTCAGCCGCCGCCGGCCGAGAATCAGGTGTCTACCCTAGTGGGGCAGCTCGGTGAACTCGCGCCGGGCGTCGCGGACCCAGAACGCGGTCGCGGCTACCGACAACACCGCCCCGATGATCACGACCACCAGGTTGATGATGAGGCCAGTAAGCAGCAGCGCGATACCAACCGCCAGCACCGGCGGCCAGATGCTGGGCGGCGGCAGGTGAAACGCCTCGTGCTGCTCGGCGTGCGCCTCGTGTTCCAGCTCAGCCATCAGACGAAGTTGTTGTAGATGAGGGCCCAGGCGAAGGCGAGCCCAAACATGATCAGCGCCGTGACAAAGAGGAGCACGCCTAGCCGAACGTTTTTGCGTGCCTCGTCTCTATCCATAGCCCACCGAACTATACCTTCCCGATCATGCGATCAGCCACCATCACGGCAAACAGTAATCCGAGGTAGGCGATCGAATAATCGAACAGGATTCGGGACCAGCGCTGGCGCCGGGCGAGTAGGTTCGCGACGGCGAGCGCGATGAAGGCGGCGCCGAGAAGCGCAGCCCCGACCAGGTAGACCGGACCGAGCACGCCGGTGAGGACGATGGCCAGGGTTACGGCGACCAAAACGAGCGTGTAGCCGACGATCTGGCGCCGCGCCGCCGCCTCGCCGCGCACCACCGGCAGCATCGGCACCTTCGCCCGCGCGTAGTCGCCGCGAAGCCGAAGCGCCAGTGCCCAGAAATGCGGGGGTGTCCAGAGAAAAATGATGGCGAACAGATAGACCGCCGTCAGGTCGACCCGATGGGTGACCGCAGCCCAGCCGACGACCGGCGGGATGGCGCCGGCCGCACCCCCGATCACGATGTTCTGCACCGTCGAGCGCTTGAGCCACAGGGTGTAGACGAAGACATAGAAGAGTAGCCCGCTGATCGCCAGCGTTGCCGCCAGCACGTTGACCCAGAACGCCAGCAGGACGAACGCCAGCAGCCCCAGGACGATGCCAAACAGCAGGGCATGCGCGGGTGCGATGCGCCCGTCTGGCAAGGGGCGGCGACGGGTGCGCAGCATCTCGCCGTCGATGTCACGATCGATCCAGCAATTGATGGCGCCGGCCCCGGCCGCCGCCAGTGCCCCGCCTAACAGGGTAAGGACGACCAGACCGGTGGAAGGCCAGCCGCGCTCGGCCATCATCATCCCGCCCAGGGCTGTGATCAGCAGCAGCGGAATGATGCGCGGTTTGGCCAGGCTGACGTAATCGAGCACGACGTCCCGAGCCGGGCGCCGCACGCTGTCCATTTCCCTCTGCCTCTGGGGGAGGGCAGGGTCGGGGCTGAGCCGCCCGACGATCACCGCAAGGATCACGGTCCCGGCCCAGACCGCGCTGGCGAGCGCCAGGTGAAGGCCGCGGAGTGCCGCCGGCAACCGCAAGGTGACGACCGCGGCGCCGACCACCACCTGGAAGGCGAGGGCCGCGAGGGTCAGGGCGACCGTCGCGCGCACCGCCGCATGCCGCCGGTGGCGGGCGAGCACCGATGCCAGGCTGAGGATGATCAATAACCCGATCACCCCAGCGATCACGCGATGCAGCAGCTGAATCGCGGGCAAACCGTCGAAGCTGAGGCTGAATCCGCCGCCGCACAGCGGCCAGGCGTTGCAGGCACCGCTGGCGCCGCTACCGACGACGAGCGAGCCACTGATGAGCAGCAGGTAGGTCCCGCTTGCTGCCAGTAACATCCGCCGCCTGGCGACGCGATCGATGGCGCCGGCGGGCGCCGGCGTCAGGGCGGCGACGGCCGTCACGCAGACCGCGCCCAGCAGCGCCATGGCGGTCGCGAGGTGCGCCAGCACAATCATGGGCGGCAGCTCGAGGCGGACCGTGATCGCGCCCAGGATGACCTGCACGATCAGCAGGCCCAGGGCAACCGTGGCCGGGATCACGAGGTCGCGGCGCTTGCGCCAGGCGAGCCAGGCGACTGCCGCGGTCAGGAGCACGAGGGCACTCGTTAGCGACGCGGTGGTGCGGTGCGAGTACTCGATGATCGCATGCAGGTTGAGCGGCGGCAGCAGGTGACCGTGACAGAGTGGCCAGTCTGGGCAGCCCAGCCCGGATCCCGAGACCCGCACCACGCCGCCCAGCACGACGAGCGCGTAGGTCACCACCGCGGTGGCGACACTTAACACGCGGAAGGCCTTCATGCCATCGCGACCGTTAGTGCTCGGCGGCGGCCGTGACACCGCGGCGCAGGTCGCGAAGCGGGCGGCCGCTGCGAACCGGAGGGACGTTGTCGAAGTTGTACGCCGGCGGCGGTGAGGTGGTGGCCCACTCCAGCGTGTTGCCTTCCCACGGATCCGCCGGCGCTCGCCGGCCTCCGCGGACGCTGATGGCGAAGTTGATGAGGAAGAGCAGGATCGCGGTCGCGATCATGAACGCCCCGACGGTTGCCATCAAGTTCCAGGGTGCCCAGTCCGTTCGGTTGGCGTTCCAGATGGCGATCCGGCGCGGCATCCCCTCGAGGCCGAGGAAGTGCATCGGCATGAATGTGATGTTGAAGCCGAGCAGCTGGATCCAGAATTGAATTTTGCCCAGGCGTTCGTTGAGATAGCGCCCCGTCATTTTCGGGAACCAGTAGAAGAAGGCAGCGAAGACGCCGAAGACGCTGCCCCCGAAGAGCACGTAGTGGATGTGCGACACGACCCAGTAGGTGGCATGGATCTGGTAGTCGACCGCCAGGGACGCCATGAACACGCCGTCAACCCCGCCCATCAAAAACATCAGGACGAACGCGACGGAAAAGAGCATCGCGGCCGTGTACTTGATCGATCCACCCCACAGGGTCGCGAGCCAATTGAGCACCTTCACCCCTGATGGCACCGCAATCAGGGCGGTGGTGCCCATGAAGAACTCCTGGAGCGGCAGCGGCAAGCCCGTGGTGAACATGTGGTGCGCGAACACCATGAAGCCGAGCACCCCGATGGCCGCCATCGAGAAGGCCATGGCACGGTAGCCGAAGATCGGTTTTCGGCTGAAGACCGGAATAACCTCGGAGACGATGCCGAAGGCGGGAACGATCATGATGTAAACCGCTGGGTGCGAGTAGAACCAGAAGATGAACTGGTAGAGGAGCGGGTCGGACCCGTGGGTGAAGAAGTGGGTGCCGAGCTGGCGGTCCATCAGCACCATCGCCAGCACCCCCGCCAGGAAGGGGCTGGCCAGCACGGTCAGGGCGGCCGTGATCTCGACCGACCAGACGAACAGCGGCAGCCGGAACCAGCTCATGCCGGGCGCGCGCATGTTCTGGATCGTGACCAGGAAGTTGATGCCGCCCATGATCGACGAGATGCCCAGGATGTGCAGGCCGAGGATCCACAGGTCCTGGCCGACGCCCACCGCATAGGCCTTTTCGGTGAGCGGTACGTAGCCGGTCCAGCCGGCGGCGGCGGCGCCGTACTTGGTGAGGAGCCCGCTGTACATCGTCAGGCCGCCGAGCGGGATCAGCCAGAAGGCGAAGGCGTTGATCCGCGGGAAGGCCATGTCACGGGCGCCGATCATCAGGGGCACGAAGTAGTTCCCGAAGCCTGAGAAAACGGGGATGATCCAGAGGAAGATCATGGTCGTCCCGTGCAGGGTCATGATCTCGTTGTAGGTCTGCGCCTGCAGGAAGTGGTTGTTCCCCACAGCCAGCTGGGTGCGCATCAGCAGCGCCAGCACGCCGCCGATCACGAAGAAGAAGAAGGTCGTGTAGAGATACATGATTCCGATCTTCTTGTGGTCGACTGTCGTCAGCCACGCGATGACACCGCTCCGCGTGCGGGCCTGACTGCGCGGCAGGGCGATGCTAGCCATGCGCTCTTGTCTCCATCCTTGACCTCATCCTCCTGTCACCGTGATCGTCCCCTGCATTCCCGCTGCGACGTGGAAGGTGCAGACGTAATGGTAGGTTCCGGCCTTTAGGAACTTGAGCTCATACTTCTCGCCACCGTTCTGCGTGTCCAGGCTGGGCACCTGCTGATTGTCGAAGGTCACGCTGTGGATGGAGGTGCCGTCGTTGGTCCACTGCACGACGTCGCCCACCTTCACTGTTGCGCTCGTCGGTACGAACTTCAGGTCGTCAGTTTCACCCACGTTCGTCGCCGGGGTCACGCCGTTGGCCTTCTCCGCCGGCGGTGGCCCGGCGCCAGGCGGGGGCGCGCCGCTGAGAAAGGCCTGGTAGTCCGCCTCCGATACCGCGTCCACTTCGAGGTACATGAACCAGTGGCCCAGCCCGCACAGTTCGTTGCATTGCCCGAAGTACTGACCCGGCTGGCTAGCCTCGATCCAGCCGCTGTTCGGGAAGCCGGGCTTCGCGTAGATCTGCCCGCCCAAGCGCGGAACCCAGAAGGAATGAAGGACATCTTTGCTGGTGACCTGCAACCGCACCACCTGTCCGACGGGGATCGTCAATTTGGTGGTACTGGTGCGGCCGTTGGGATATTTGAATTGCCAGGCCCATTGAATTCCGCTGACCTGGATGGTCTGTTGCGGCGGCGGCCCATTTCGCACGTAGTCAATGCGCAGCGCCGTGCGGATGAAGAGGAAGCCAACGATCACCACCGGGATCGCGGTCCAGACGATCTCCAGGCGTGGGTTGCCGTGCACCTGCGCCGGCTCCTTGTCGTCCCGCCGGCGGAAGCGTAGCGCCGCATACACGATGAGGCCGCCCACGACGACGAGCACCACCATCGCGATCCAGAAGATGCTCGTGTAGATGCCTACGATCTCGCAGGCGTTGGGCCCGGCGCAGTTGAGGGGGCTGACGTCGACCGCGGGCACGCCCACGAGTGTAGCGACCAGCGGCGTCATCACCGGTGGAACCACCACCAGCGCCCGCCGGGCTCGCGCTCGCCGTTGCGCTCCTGCGCGGTCCGGCGCGCATCGTGCATCGCGTCGTACCAAAAGGTGAGCGCCAGGAAGAAGACGCTCATGAAGAGGAGCAAGGAGAGGATTTCCACGAACAGTGAGAGGAGCACCATCGTGCTGCCGCGCGGCTTCCAGAAGGCGAGCAGCTCAGCGGTAGCGCCTGGGATGTTCAGCGTGATGAGGAAGAGGCCCACCACGCCGAGCAGGAAGATCGCGGCCTTCTTCGGTTGGCGGTTGTAGAGCTGACCAAGTCCGGGCACGGCCGACAGCCAGGTTGCCAACTGCACGCGAGTGTCTCGGCGCGCTCTCGGCTTCCCCTCCCTCTCTGGGGGAGGGTAGGGTGGCGGCTGCGTCAAGACCGAGACAGGTTGAGGTTCAACCATTGGCGCTGCTCCCGTTAACGCTGGAACATCCGGTAACAGTAGTAGGCGACGAGCAGCAGCGTGCCCAGGGCCCAGACCAGGACGAAGAAAAAGTCCCCGGCGCCCGGGTCGCGAGTGACATTGAGCAGCTCGACCAGCGCCGGCGACATCAGCCGCCCGCCTTGTGCGCCTTGGTGACGTCCAGCAGGTTCTCCCCGACGATCACCAGCGCGGTGAAGCCAAACAGGATGACGAAGGCGAGCACGGTGCCGATGATGTTCTTCAACTGCTGGCGTCTCATGGCAATGTCGCGTATTGCTCCCACATGCGAATCCAGTGGACCAGCAGGTTGACGTTGTCATTGATCGGCGCGGGGAGCAGCTTGTTGGCGCCCCAGGCCGGCATGATGGTGCCTTTGTGCTCCTCGCCGGTGTTGCCCAGGTAGATGCAGCGGTAGTAGTAGTCGTCGTTGAAGAAGCCGAGGCGGTTCTGGTCGTTGAGCGGCGGCCCCTTCCCGCCTTCACCCGTCACACCGTGGCACTGGGCACAGTTGTTCTCGTAGAGCTTCGGCGCCGTCGCGAACACCCCAAAGGGGTTCGCCACCAGGTTCTGATGGGCGCCGGCCTGGTCGGTCGCCTGCCGGTTGCCGTTATGGCAGATGATGCAGCCGCTCTCATCGATGCCCAGGCCCTTGTACGCGTTGGGGATGAACCCGGTCAGCTGCGCCACCACCGGCTTGTTCGTCGTCGGGTCGGTCACGATCTTGTTGTTGGCGTCGCGCACGTAATACGGCGTGGCCGCGGGATCCAGGCATCTGGCCGCAGTGGTAGCCGGGGGCGCGGCCGACGAGGACGGCGCGGCCGATGCCGACGGCTTTGCCGATGGGCTCGCCGAGGGACTCGCCGCCGCGGTGGCCGGCTGGCAGATCAGCGTGTCCTGACCGTACTTGGCAAACACCGTGTCGCTGATCATGGACGGATGGTTGGGGCCGAGCCGTTTGGCGGCTTCCTGCGGGCCGATCTTCTGGATGTCGGGCACGTGGCAGGTAATGCAGCGCTCGACCATGAACTGGCCGTTGACCTGGACCTTGGGAAACAGCTGCTGAACCTGGATCGGAAAGTCCTGACCGTACTGGGCCGCATACTTTTCCTGGATCGGGGCCCAGGGGCGGCTCAGGTCCTGGTAGAAGGCGTAGCCAAGCAGCACCAGAAAGGCGACGCTCACCACCAGGAAGGCGCGTCCTAGCACGGCTTGCCTCCGCAGGTCTGCGGGTTGCCGAGTACCCAGCCCCAGTCCCAGACGAACTCATGGCCGCGGAAGAAGGTACCGATGATCACCAGGGCGACCACGACGGTGGTGTAGAGGGCGAAGAGGATGATGGCGACCTTGCGCTCCGATGGCCGCCGGCTCGGATTGCGGTCGAGAAATGGGACCAGGATCATAAGCACGATGACGAAGGTCGGGAAGGCGACACCCGCCATCAGCGGTGGGAAGCGCGACAGCAGTTCCTGAAGGCCGAGGAAGTACCAGGGCGCCTTCGACGGGTTCGGGGTCATCCCCGGGTTGGCCTTGCCGAGCAGAGGCGCCTGCAACCAGATGGAAACGATGATCAGGAAGACCGTCATGGCGACGGTGGCGATGAACTCTTTGAAGACAAATTCCGGGAAGGAGACGATCATCTCGTCGTCGCTGTCGTCGCGCACCGTCGAGGGCGCCTCGACCTGGCGCCGGCGCGCCTCCACCCGTTCGCGGGCGGCGATCCGGTCGCGCGCTTCGGTGGCCATGCCTAACTAGAGCCCCCCGCTGAAACCATCTTTTCGAACCCGCCAGAAGTGGACCACCATCAGCAGGAACGCCGCCAGCGGCAGACCGACCACGTGTAAGACGTAGAAGCGGAGGAGCGCGTTGTCACCGACCACGCGCCCGCCGATCAGCAGGTAGCGGGTGTAGGGGCCGGCGATCGGTGCGTACTTCGCCATGTTGGTGCCCACCGTGACCGCCCAGATGGAGAGCTGGTCCCAGGGTAGGAGGTAGCCGGTGAAGCTGAGCAGCAGCGTGAGCAGCAGGAGCAGGGTGCCGACGCCCCAGTTGAACTCGCGCGGCTTCTTGTAGGCGCCCGTCAGGAAGACGCGCGCCATGTGCAGCCAGACCGTGATCACCATCGCGTGCGCCGCCCAGCGGTGCATGTTGCGGATCAGTCCGCCGAAGGTCACCACGAACTGGAGGTCCCGCATGTCCTGGTAGGCATGTTGGGTCGAGGGCACGTAATAGAACATCAGGTAGAGGCCGGTCACTGTCAGCACGATGAAGAGAAAGAAGGACAGGCCGCCGAGACAGAGGGTGTAGGACATCCGGATCCACGAGCGGCGCACCCGGACCGGGTGGATATGGAGGACGAAGTTCGTCAACGCCGTGCGGGCCGCGATCTTGTCGGTCAGCGGCAGCCCGTGACGGAAGACGGAACCGACCATCTGTCCGACGACGGAGAACATTTCGTCGATCGCGGCGCGAATGACGCTCATGAACCCTCCCGGTTAGCGGATTAGACCTTCAGCCGGAACGAGCGCTCGACGATGACCGAACGGTCGATCAAGAGTTTCCCATCCGGGGCCACTTCCAGGTGGACCCGGTCCATCGGCCGGGGCGCCGGCCCAAAGAAGTTGACGGCGTCACGAAAATAGCGGCTGCCATGGCAGGGACACTTGAAGCCCGGCAGGACGGGGTTCTCCTTGGTTGCCTGCTGACCGGTGTCTGGGTCTTTGGCGATCTGCGTTCCCGCCAGCACCAGGTCGCTGGTGGCATCCGGGAAATACCGAGGGGTGCACCCCAGATGGGTGCAGATCAGGCTGATCGCGTAGAAGCCGTTGGGATCGTGATTGATGACCACGCGCTTGTCGATGATCACCGTGGTCGACCCGACCGCATAGGCACTGGGCGGGTCGGCCTTGAAGGCGGGCGGGTCTTCATAAGTGGCGTTGGGGTACAGCCACTTGACGCTCTGATAGAGGGCGATCAGGCTGGCGACGCTGAAGCCGACCCAGCCGGCGATCGCGAGAAAGCTACGCCGCGTCATCTCGCGACTGTCTTCGATCAAACGTCGAAAGTCAGCAGCCATTACACGAAGGGGTTATGGGCTGGTGGCGTGAGGATGGTCGCGAAGATGACCGTCGACGCCATGATGATGATGAAGAGCGTGGCCACGAGCAGGCAACCGAAGTCTGCTTTGATCGCCGCGATTACGCCGCGCACGCAGTCGAGGATAACAAAGCCACGCGACGCGAAACATCGGGTCTCCGCCCTAGTCGAGGAGCGCTGGGTCAGGCGAGCCGTAAAGGCGCCGGGGTTCCGGTCGCGGTCAGGGCGGCGCGCTTGCGCACGTACTCGTGCACGAGGGACACCACGGTGGCGTGGCTCCAGGTCAGCGGCGAAACCGAAAGCTGCGCCTTGCTGTAAGGGTCGAGCTGCTCCGACAGCACGCCGCTGGCGAGCGCGGCGCCGGCCACCCAGTCCAGGATGTCTCGAGCGGGGGCCAGGTCATCCAGAGTGCGGGCCTGGCTGACCAGCCATTGCCCATACCACATGGTGCAGATGAACCATGGGTTGCCCGGAACATTAGCGATGTCCTGGCTCACCTGGTAGTACCAGTCGTTCTCATAGCGGGCGATGCCGCCGACCTCGGTCTTGCACCACAGACGGTCATGCACCCCTTTCATCGTGCTGACGATCTGCGGATCGTCGGCCGGGAACATGCCGAAATACCAGAGCCCGTAGACGCTGGAGTCGATGGTCAGGTCGCGCGCGGTGGTCCCGTCCGGCCGGACATAGATCCGGCGCAGGAAGCGGTTCGACTCCGCGTCGAACAGGAACCGCCGCGTGCCCTGCTTGATCCCGTCCGCCACCCCGCGGTAGCGAGCGGCCAGCGCCGTCTCGCCGTAGAGCGCGGCAAAGTTGGCGGCGGCCTGCAGTCCGGCCCAGACCGTGGCCACCGTGAAGCTCATCACCCCGCGACGCTCTTCCCATAGGTCGTAGCTGGGCTGTGGCAGGCCGGTTAGCGGGTCGATGTAGCTGGCGAGGAAGTCGCCCACCAGGATGATCAGCGGCCGGTAGTACGCCTTGAAGAATTCGAAGTCGCGATGGCGGTCGTAGTGCTGCCAGAGGGCAAAGAGGACCAGTCCGGTCTCGTCCTCCTGGATCGGGTACTGCGGCTTTCCGGTGGCATCGACCCAGGGGTGCCAGCTGCTCCCCGGATCGCCCGCCGGGGTGTACTTGTGGCGGAAGTAGCCCTCCTTGGTCACAATCTTCGCGCAGAGTTCGAAGAACCGCCGAGGAATATCGACGTAACCGGCCTGGTCCATGGCGTAAACGGCCAGCGCGGCGTCCCGGGGCCACATATAGCTATAGGTATCGCGGGCGAACTTGATGATGTCGGTGTCGTTGGCGGCGAGCACCGCGCCACCGCTGTCGATCTGGGTGCGCACCACCAGCAGACAGCGTCGGTAGAGGTCGGCGATCTGCGGGGAGAGATCGGCGAAGCCGCGCTCCTCCTTGTTGACCCAGGCGGTCCAGTAGGAACGCGTCCGCTCGAGAAAGGCTTCGGGTCCGCGCAAGGTGACGACGTCGGCGACCGTCTGCAGCTCAGCAAGATTGCGGGCGGCGATTAACCACTGATACGCCGTCCCCGCCTGCCCCTGCGGAATCCGACCCAGGTTGAGCGCCAGCGTCATGTCGACCGAGCCTTGCTCGATGGGATTGTTGCCGAGCTCGCCATCTTCGGCGTCGCGCCAGGTTCCCTGGGCGCCGCCGACATCCTTCTTGCCACAGGCATAACCGTCCAGTCCGATCCGATCGCCCACCTGGCCGCAGGCGGCAAAGCAACGCTGGCCTTTGTAGGCGACCAGACCCTTGACCGCCGGGTAGTACATGACGGTGTCGCCGACCTCGGTGCCGTAGATGTGCCAGTCGAAATGAAAGAAGAGTCGGACCTCTCGCTCCGGCCCCTCATTGAGGACTCGCACCCGCCGAAGCAACAGGTCGCGGCCCAGGTCGACGGCATCATTGAAGGTCAGGCTGACCAGGAGGTCAGGGTGTCGCAGGGTCACGTTGGTGACCAGCGTGTCCGCCATGTACACGAGGTTGCGGGACCACGCGGGGTCGTCCAGCCAGGTAAACCGTCCGTCCACCCAGATCCCGAAGCGGCACGGTTCGCCGCTGGTGTGGTTCTCCTGACCGACCCGCGGATAATAGATGTCGCGCAGCTGGTAATTGCGATCGAAAGTAACCAGCAGGGATCCGTTGCCGATCGGCAGGTCGCGAGACACGTCGGCCCATTATCGGGTGCCGGTCACCAACTTGGGCGATCGCGAGACCCGTTGTTACGATGTCATGCGTGCCGAGCGCGGCCAAAACCGACACCCTGACGATCCAAACGGGCAAGCGGGCAGATGCGATCGAGATCACCGAGCGCGTGCAACGCGTGGTCCGCGAGAGCGGGGTGGAAACCGGCCTCTGCCAGGTCTACGTGCCGCATACGACCGCGGGCGTCTTCATCAATGAGAACGCCGACCCCGACGCCCTCACCGACATCCTCGACACGCTCGAGGCGCTCGTGCCCTGGGAGAACG
>Ga0066704_10000500_pt1 | contig 14309 bp, 19 predicted proteins | sample GraSoiAngelo_153_FD_66458 | JGI IMG/M metagenome (GOLD analysis project Ga0066704, IMG submission 66458) | Grasslands soil microbial communities from the Angelo Coastal Reserve, California, USA - 14_1009_12_40cm | ecosystem: Environmental > Terrestrial > Soil > Grasslands | place: USA... | reverse complement strand
GCAGCCAGCCGTCGGTGCTCGGGGCGCTCGGGTCGAGCGGGGGCGCGACCGCTGTGCTCATGGTGTAACGCTAGCGGGGGAGCTCGCCCCTGCTGCCGAAGCTCCGTTACCGTTACGTCGCCATGCCTGCACGCGGCACGCATCCGAGCAGTAGCGACGGGTCGAGCGATGTGAGGTCATCCGCTTGCAGCACACGGCACAGTGTTTCGCGCGAACCCGAGCGCGCCCCTCTGATCGTTTCGCTTTCCAGCGGCAGGCGGGACAGTGTGTTCGATGCATCAACGTGTAGGTGATGGTGCCGTCGGTGTCGTTGTAGTGCACCCGCACGTCCACCAGCCGACGCGTGACATTCTTCCGGCCGCAGCCGCGACAGACGGCGCGTGCTCTCATTCAGTCACCGTCCGCGCTTTGAACGCTTCTTCGCGCAAATGTGAAAATTCGGAACGGGCACTCGTACCGCCAACCGAGATGGCGTCCGATCCCGCGCCCGCCGTGGTTTAGGCATTGACCGGCGTCCGCTCGACGGTTTTGACCGGTGTCCTCTCTGTTGTTTTGACCGGCGTTTTCTCCACCGTTTTGACCGGCGTCCTCTCTGCTTTGTGCCTCACCGTGATCTGCCGCCGGGCTGGGCCGAGTGCACGCTGATTGTCGAAGTCGATATAGGGACCGTGTTCGCGCAGCGCAGACATGAGACGCCGGAGTTCAGTGCCTAGGTGGTTGGCGGTTTTCGGCCAGGACTTGAGAAGCTTCACATTGTCACTGACGCGGTCATTCAAGCGTTCGAGGAGAAGGGACGCCGTCCCCTGCCAGGTGCCGTTCGTGGCAAACTTGACCATCTTGCGCAGCGGCTCGACGAGGGGCGAGTCCGCCAGGATCTCGGCATGTCCGGCGGATTGACCGCGCGCCGACGCCTCGAGGAAGCGCCGTTCGTTCCATCTGAGCGCCGGAGACGCCGCCGTGACCCAGATCGCCACGTCGGCCATTCTCGGCAAATTCGGGAGGCGCACTTCGTGTTTGCGTCGCAGAGCCACGCTGGCCGCATCGCACAGCGCACCAAGCAGCCGTGGACGAGCGGCCTCGAAGGTTGACCAGAATTCGGCTTCCGTACGGCGCTTGTCCGGGCTGATGGCCGGCAGTGTGACGGTCATGGTGCGCTGGAGGAGATCGCCCCGGGCCACGACCGACCCGATCCCGTTCAAGGCGAAGGGCCGTGCGAGGTCAATCAGTACCTCGTTCGTGTCGGAATACAGAGCGCGCGTCGAGAATCCACCGCCGGTCGCGATGCTGCAGAGCGCATCACTCAGCCATTGCGGGATGCTAGAGAGGTTGTTGAAGCCCAGGACCCAAGAATTTTTGCACGCAATCATCAGGTCTCGTTCGTCGCGTGGGACCCTGCGCAGCGAGGCTTTGCTCGGATCGAGCAGCATCTTGGTGACCAGTGTCGCCGTGGACTTCGCGCTGCCCGCTTCGCCGATGTATTCGATCGCGACAAATGGCCCCCGTGGCCGGAGCGCCTGGACAGGAAACGCGAGGACCAGTGTTTTGCTGTCTTCATCGTTGCCGGTATTGATGAATTCGAGCAGCCCATCGAGCGAGCCGCCGGGAACCGGCGGCGGGAGCGGCAGCATGCCAGGCGGACGCCGGAACCGGACCGGCGAATCGGCGACGATCTGCCAGCCCTCGGCGGTGATCTCGACCACTTGCCACGCGTCGTTGCCTAGATCGAGAAAGATTACTTCATCGTTGCCACCGACGCGGACATCGACAACGTGATGTTCACCGTGGTACTTCGCTCGGGCCTCGAGTTGCAGCACTGCCTCGTTGAGCTGGTCGGAATGCGCGGCCTTGTGATGGGCTTCGTAGTATCGATCTCGCAGCCAGGCCTTGAACCCACGGGACTCAAGCGCCCACGTCTCGTGATGCTCGGCGACCCGGACGCGCGCATAGGCCGCGTCGCCGCCTTCCTCAACGAAGAGCTCGAAGTCCTCGGTCAGCGCGAGTAACTGATCGCACTGCGTCTCATGGCGGCGTCCGCCTGTGCTGGCACCGCTGCGAGTCTCGTCCGCGCCGAGCCAGCCTTCCAACTGCCGCACGACCTTTTCACCATCGCCGCGGAGCACCTCGGCCAGCGTCGGACCGCCGGTCACTTGGTCATTGCGGCTCAAGGCCTCCGCCGTGGTCCGGACATCGGTGGCCCGCTCGTTCGCTTCCGGGTCACGGGCCGCACGAGCCGCGCCCACCACGATGCGGGTGACGGTGGGTTCATCGAGCCCGGCGCGGAGGAGCACGCCTGAGGACGCCAGGGCTGCCTGATGGCGTTGGCCGTGCGCCGGCCAATGCCGCCCGAGCAGCGACGCGATGGCGAGATGCCGCACCGCCGTACTGAGCGCGGCGACGTCCACCTGCGCGGGCGAGCCGTCGCTGGCCCACTCGATCCGCTCGCCGCTCGGATGCTGGCTGCCGGGACACACCGCCATGCCCTTTATGCGAAGCTCGACCAGCATGGCTTTCTCCCCGCCGGGCGTGTCTCGATCCTCGTAGGACTTGCCCTTTGGCGGCAGCGGCGTGAGGGAGTACGCCCAGTGCGTGTTTCGTCGACTCGTGCGACCCCAGCGGCAGCCCGTCTCAGGTAGAAACGTCGGCGCCAGCAGGACGGCCTCCGGAGCGTCGAGGTCAACGTCCACGAGACCGGACGACAGCTCGCCGAGCACTACACCGACGTCGACTGGCGTGCCGTTGTTGAAATGGCCGGCGATCTCGTCGTCGGTCAACCGGCGCTGGAATCCGCGAATCACGGGGCGGCGGGTGCTCGGGCGCAGCGCGACCGGAGCCCATCCGCGCGCGACGCAGGCTTGGGCCAATTGCAATGCGCTCGGCTCGGCCGCGACCGGCGTGCGCAGAACGCCGTTGGTCGGGGCCGGGGCGCGCGGATCATTCGAGACGGGCGTTCTAGGCACTGGCGCACCCTCCCGTTCGCGGGGCGACTCGTTCACGCGAACGCCGCCGGGCCTCGTTGGCGATCCCGTCGATCACCCACTTCGGTCCCGCGACGGTGATGTAGTCCACGTCGCGCTCCGTGACCGTCACCGCGTTCAATTCGGTCACGACGGCCTCGATGATCTTGGTATCGACGCCCCGAAACTTCCGGCGCCACCAGGTCAAGACGGTCGGGTGGAGCGACGACCCCCCTTTGACGTGGCGGATGCCGTCTGACGTGAGGTCGATCTGGACAACCGTGGACGCGACTGATACCTTGCTCAATGTCGGTGCTCTCCTTCTTCCCCCTCTTCGGCCTCGTCACGGGCCGGAGGTCCGTCTGCGGATCTTGGGTTATCGTCGGTCTCGCGAAATTTCGGTGCCACCAGGTCAGGCACGTCGGATGGGTGCTACGACCTACGACCCTCCAACGGCTCGACAACGCGCCGGATGCCAGTCGCGTCGAGGTGGACCTGCAACCCTTGTGATATCGCGGGCGCTGGTGATATTCTTTTCATCGTCGTCGTCACCTTTTCTCTCCGCATCAACTCCGGCCGGTTCGTCCCCGGCCGGAGTCTACAGGTTGGTCCCGTGCTCCCGCCGCTCCCGCCGCTCCCGCCGCTCCTCAGCCACACGTTGGATTTCTTCGGTAGCGAACAACGCGATGCCCCTCCGTGTGCGCGCTGCCGGGCGCAGACGCCCGCTGGCGACGAGCACACGGATTGTCGAGCCCGATAGATCGAGCGCCTTGGCGACGTCGTTCGATTCGAGAAATTCCTGCATCGTGCCCTCCGTCACGTTTGATCGTTTCACGCGAAGCGTATCGCGCATGCAGTAGACCGCGAGCGAGGGCAGAAAGTCGATTCCCGAAGCCAGATTCCGGCCCCCACAAATCGGGAAAATTTCTGGGGGCCGACTGGTGTTTTAAGAGAACGGGCGTCAGTGACGGCGGAACGAGCGTAGTGCTGCGCCGACCTGCTGCGAGGTCTCGTAGTCTTCGACGATCTGGAGTTTCATCCGATCGAAATTGTCATCTCTGTTCACGCGGGCGATGGCTTCCTTGACGAAGCGTTTCGAGGCACTATTGTTCGGTCGGCCCAAGTCGCGGATGATCTGCCCGGCCGTCATTCCGAGGCTCTTGGCCCGCCATACGAAGAGCAACAGGCGATCTGTCTTCGATAGGAGCCGAAACGAACCCCTCGGCCTACCAGGTCCACGGAACGGTTCAAGGCCGAGATCGCTGAGGACCTGCGGGTAGTCACGGAAGAACGAACGGACTTCTTTGGGTTCGCGCTTCGCGAGCTCACGGAGCGCGTCGTACGCGCGGAGAGCGCTTTCGATTAGGTAGTCCTTCGCGCTCGGCACACCGGGCCACTGCCGACGGTCCGTGAAGTCCGGCGCGTGAGAGGGCTTCGTTGACCTCGACGCCTGTCGGCGTTGACGACGGGCTCGCTTGGCCGCTTTCGGAGATCGAGCGCGCTTTCTGTTACCGGGTCCAGTACGACGGCGATCGTGGTTCGATAACCGGCTCACGACCGAAGTCGACCAACCTCTCGGCGTCTGCTTAACGAAGGTCCGAAAGTCGTCGGCATGGGTCGCCCTTAGGGTACTTGCGGACCCACAACTCGTCGGGGATACGGCCCTTCATGCCCGGTCGCCGGGCTGAATCTTGCTTGACGAACAGGGGCACGCCTACCGCCCGGCACTGTTCGACCGTGTCGGCGAGCCATGACAGGTCCATCAGAGTGAACTCCGGCCCGCTCTCGCCGCCCACGATCAGCCAGTTGAGCCCCTGCTCGAACCAGGGTCGCCAGTCCACGGCGGCTAGCATCGGCTCGTACGAGACCCACCGGACGGTCGCCCGCGTCCGCATGAGGTGGCGAAGCCGCTGATCCTGCGGGCTCGTGATGCTCGTGCCCGCCCACACGTTACTCGGCAACTCGTGACGGAGGGAGAACGCCCGTTGCCGATCGGGGCGCTTCGTCAGGAACAGCCAGAGATGCGGGCTCGCGGCCATCACTGGCAACTCCGGCGCGAGCCAGTCGTCGGGCAGGGTCGCGGTGAACGTATCGCCCATGTCGTTGAGAAAAATCACGCGGGGCATCCCGTCGAGCCACGGCTTGTCCGGCCGTTTCGTCCCCGTGAGATCGCGCCAGCGCGCCGCCTTGGCGATCCGGCCGGCAAAGATCGTCGGCTGATCGAAGGCGGGGGGCCAGCCCTTGAGTGGTCCCTTCGACAGCATTCGCTGCGTCTGCTGCCCTGCGTAGCAGATGCGGACGCCGTTCTTGGGGTCCCACAACTCGCAGCCGTCGCACCCCATCTCCGCGTTGACGGTGTCGTCGGCCCATTCGATCTTGGTGCCCTTCGCCATGACGATCGCCTCCTGGCAAATAAAGAAACCCGTACCCACTCTTCCCCCGCAACGGGGTACCACACCTTGATTGAGTAGGTTTCCGGGCTTCGCGAGCGTCGGCCCGATGCTTCAGGCCGCCTCGCGACGGGGGACATTAGCTCTTCGTCGCACCGAGTTTTTCTAGACTCGCTTTCCGCACGAGGACGCGCTTGCCAACGCGCACGGTCTGAAGCTCGCCCGAGCGGATCAGCCGGTCGACGGTCGGCAGCGACAGGTTGAGCGCGATGCGCGTCTGAGCGCGCGACAAGAAGACGTGACCCGGATCGATTCTGGTCGCCATCACCGTTTTCCTTTCTCCTGCGTTGGTTCCCGTTCGTGCCCTTTAATGATCTGATACGCACGCTCGCGAAAAAGTGGTCACAGTTGTTTGGGCACGATCCGTGCACAAGGGAAGGAAGCGGAAGAGCCCGGCTGACGTGTTGGCGGCATCAGATCTCCTAGTCGTTGGGCACCGTGAGGTCAAAGCGGTGCTGACAGTGTCCGCAGATGATCGGGAACGTCGTCTCCCGCCCTCTGGCGAGCATCGAGAGTGCCGAGCGCGAGATCGCCGGCCGTTCGCATTTCGGGCAATACATGTGGTCACTGACCGGCAAGGTCTCCAGGACGTCGGGCGCAGTGATCAGGTTGTAAAAGATTTCGGGGACGATCACCTTAAACCAGTGCCGTGCGACGCTGGCGTCTCTGAGGTTGGGCTTTCGGTTCCACTCGATGCGAGCAAAATTCAGGGTGATCGAACCACCGGGCTTGAGCTTCTCTTTGAGCTTCTCCAGGTCATAGAACACGTCGCAGGATTCTCCGGTGGGCAAGGTCCATGTGCCAAGGTGGGACGTCATGCCGGACTTGTTGACTAAGTGGTCGTCGCTGTGCGAGTCTGTCATCAGCCAATCGCTCTCCTGTTCGGTTGTGCCGACCCGGTTCAAAGGGATGCGGGTAGCTCTCTCTGGCCGGGTCTCGCTGTTTTCTAGTTGTTGATGGCCTTGCCGAGTTTCTTCGTCGTTTCTGCAAGTCGTTCGAGCGACTCACGCTTCACGAGTACGCGCCTGCCGACACGCGCCGACTCGATCCGGCCATCACGGATCAGCCGGTCCAGCGTCGGCAAACTCACGCCCAGCGCGAGCGCAGCGACCGGTCGGGCCACGAAGATGCGCGCCGTGTCGATGATGACCATCTGCATGCGGCCGTCCTTTCTTCTGAGTCGTTGAGGTTCGTCCATAGTCATTACTTGATGTCAGTATCATCGACCTTGCGCACGTCAGACGAGTGCGCGGGAATGACACACCGATTCGGACGTCGAATTTCGGCTTAGTGAGGAGGGCGCGATGGCGAGGGCGCGGCGGCGAGTAATGAACCAAGACCAGGTGACCGACGATGAAACGCGCTATCTGAGCGTCGTGTCGGGGGAAGCGATACGCAGACTCGTCGGGTCGCGCGATGTGACCGATACGCTTTCATCGCTATTGCATCTTGGATACGAGTCACACGCGGCTCCGCCGTGGCTCAAGTTGCTCCAAGCGCTGCTGCTCCCTCACGATCCGCGTGTGGACAGGCGGGTTCGCGCTCGCGTGAAAGCGCGGCTTCGGTCCGCGCTGCCAAAGTGCTTCCTATGGCCTCGGCATGCGCCGGGCCGACGGCCCCGTGGCCGACCGCTAGGGCGCGCCGCGCAGAACCACGAGCAGATTCGGCGTGTGTATCCGGAGCTAGTCGCGCTCTATGAAAAGGGGCCGACGCTGAGGGACGTGGCGCGGTTTCTAACGACCAAGGGCATCGCGATCGGTCAGGGGCGACTCGGTGACATTGAGGACATCATCGAGGCGCGTGAGATGGCGTCGTTCGCCAGGGCACGCGAAACTCTGGCGCTGGCGCTCGACGCAGGGCGCGGAACCATTGACAAGGTTGTCGTCAGACGAAGGTGGACCAACGTAAGCGAGGCGGCGATGCGGCGGACGCTGGAGCGGCTACCGTTGCCTCTCACACGGGAGTGAAGCCTCAATGCCCAGCGCGGCGGGCTGGGGGAGCCGTCTTGCGAAGGCTAGAGGCCCTCGCTATCCTCGAAGAGCGAACCACGTTCGGGGAAAAGGAGTGGACATTCAACGGTACGCGCCCCTCTACCCGATCTAGCCTCGAAGATAACGACTGGACGGTCGGGGAGGATCGGCTGACGGGGCGTTGCGTCGACCAGGAGAGCTGAGGCTACCCGCTGAGGCGAAATACCAGCCGTTCGTCGCGCTCGCCCTGATCACATTGCCTGTGTCGGCCGCGCTATTGACCGATGTCGATGGTTTGATCCGCGCTTGCCAGACGAGTCTGCGGTGCCTCAGTCGACAATACGGGGTTTCAGATGTTTCGGCTCCGGAGGGAGGTAGCGGCAGAAGGCGTCAGTGAAGTCTGACCGCAGGTATCCCTTTCGCATGTCGAGCCCCTGCCGAATCCGACGCGCCTTGATCTGAAAAGCGGCGAGCAGCTTGGCCAGCTGGCGCGGGGTGATGGGGTGTCCCTGGGCGAAGTCGGCCCAGGGCTGATCCTGCAGCAAGGTCAGGTGGCGAATGATGGTGGTCGTCGCCAGCTTGTCGGCAGTGGTGCCGGCGAAGAGATCGCGCAAATCGGTGAGCAGCTGAACGGGAGCCGCATGGTCCGCTTCGACGACGATCCCCGAGAGCGTACGGGCGGCGCCACGCGCGAGATCAGCCCACGCGCCGCCGGTTTCGTCCGCGATGGCGAGGAGGGGCCGCCAGTTATCGGCTTGGCGATCATTGAGCTCCTCGGGGACAGCCGGGTCGGCTGCTCGCAACGCACCGAGGTGGTCTGTGACCCAGCGGACGGCGCGGCGGCGGAGCGGGTCGAGGCGACGAAGAAGTCCCTCGCGCCGGATGCGCTCCACCGTTTCGCCGGGCGTGCGACGGCGCATGGGCAGGACGATGGCGCGGTCTTCCAGCGTCGCCGGCAGGCGACCAATCAGCGCGATCATGCGAGCGCCCCAGGTGGAGAAGAGCCTCGGCTCGTGGCCGACGGTGCGAATGACGAAGGCGGTCGCGCGGGTGTGGCCGGAGTTGATGACGCCTCGCAGCGCCAGATTGTTCAGCAGGAACGTGTCCGCCTCATCCACGATGAGGGTGGGGGAGAACTGCTCGACGGTCCTGTAGAGGGCGGCCGCCGTGATGTTGGCGGCGGCGAGCGGTCGCTTGGCCAACGCGGCCGTCAGGTCTTCAGCGGTCGTCTTGCCGCACCGCTTGAGGGGTGAGCAGAGCGCGAGAATTGGAGCGACGGCGAACGCCTCGAGGGCATAGGTGAACACGATCCAGAGGGCAAGGGCCTCGGGCCCGCCACCCGGAAGGCTAACGAAACGGCGGTAGGTGCACGCGAGTTCGTCAAGCAAGGCGGCGCCGTCGACCGCCTCTGGCCAGGGCTCCGGGTCGGCGAAGAGCAGGCAGCGCCCGGATACCGCCCCGCCTGAATTGCCGGATTGTGCGGTCAAGGCCGCGTCAACGAGCCGCGCAGGGGTCCGCACTCCGAGCCTGTTTAGTCGCGCGATGGCTTCGGCGCGCACCAGCTCGCGGACCAGGGGATCCGCGCCGACGAGCCCGCCAGCAAGAGTACGCAGGCGCTCGTGTAGGACCTCGGCCGGCGGGCGCGCCCCTAAGCCCTCGAGCCCGGCCAAGAGGGTGTCGAGCGAAGACGTCGAGGAGGACCCCGAGCGGATGAGCGCGACGAGCGCAGCGTGGTGCTCGACAAGGGCCGCGCGGAGAGCTGGGGTGAGGACGTCCGGCGGCTCAATCGTGATCGTGTCGCCTTGGAGTGCGATCTTGACGCCGAAGCATTTGAGCGTCTCGAGGAGTTCGCGGAGGGTCATGGGATCATCTGTCGCGCCCTGACGGCCGCGGCGGCGCGATGCCGTCCAGTTCCGACGCGCGGACGGGCCGCGTCATCCTCAGCTGGCGGGCCTGTTTAGGGACTGGGGTCGTTAAATCGCCCTCTTCAGTGCCAACCCGCTCAGACACTTTGGCCGGAGATTCAGCCCATGGCTCAGCGTTTCGCTTGTAAGGGATGGCGCGCCCTCGGCTCGCAGCTCGTCCTTGAGCGCCTGGACAACTCGCTCGATCTCCTCGCCCCCGGGCGCCAGTCAGACCATGCCTTCACAAGTTGCGGGAGCGGCCAGAACAAGTCCTGCCGTCCCTCCATGGCGAGCCCCTCCTGGAACATTATACGAGAAAGCGATATCTCGTATATATGAATTTTAAAGGCTCAACGCTTCGCTTGCTAGAATCGCGCGCGATGGCGCGGCGCAAGAATCCTCACGCGGTTGCCTTGGGACGGAAGGGCGGCAAAAAAGGCGGTCCCAAGGGCGGTCCGAAAGGCGGCAAGGCCCGGTGGGAAGGCGTGCCGCCCGAAGAGCGGAGTGAGATCGCTCGCCGGGCGGTGATGGCGCGGTGGCGGAAACGCAAGAAGGGATAGTCGTGCGCTCCTCACCGTAGCGATCGGCTCAAATCACATGCCGGTGCGTTGGGTTCTACGATGAGGTCGAGCGCCGCACGGATCGCGGCGCGCGGCGTTGCACCGTCGTGCCCTAGCAACGGCGCCGCAGCGACGGGGTTGCTCATCTGATCGAGCGGTTTCGGGTGGTGGCGAAACGCACGGTTACGGTTGATGAGTTCCCCTTGAGGCATGGCGTACTCGAAGGCGTGCGCGTCGCGTGGGGAACCGGTTCTCTCCTCGGCAAACCGGCAATGGTCGTCGCGACTCGTACATCGGCAGAGGAGGCAAGAATCTCGCTGCGGTTCCTTCCGGACACCGCAGAGCCGCGCGGAGAAGATGGTGGCAGCTGACCTCCTCGCCCGCCTGCTCCTCGTTACGTTCAGACTGACGACAGTCTGCTAGACTCCCCGCCAGCACCCTCCACCGAGGTGCCCATGCGGCGGATCGGGCTCGCGCTTATTCTCATTATCAGCCTGCTTCCCGCTCGGTGCCGAGGGTCAACAGGCAGGGAAGCTCATACGTCTCGGCCGGCTTTCCCTCGCCGAGCTCGACGCACAACCTGGCCGTGCATCCACCGATGCGATCCTCGACGGACTACGCGAGCTCGGTTATGCCGAGGGTCGAGATTTTCTGCTCGTACGGCGCGATGCTGGCGGCAAACCCCGACCGCCTACACGAGTTGGTGATGGAACTCGTGCGCCTGCCGGTCGACGTGCTGCTGGTGACGGGCGTTACGGCGACGGCGGCCGCCCACCGAGCAACGAAGGCCATCCCCATCGTGTGCATGATGGGGGACCCTGTAGGCCAAGGGTTTGTTAAGAACTTGGCGCATCCAGGAGGGAACATCACGGGCGTGACGCTCACGTCTGGCGGATCGGATATCGGTGGGAAATTCTCGAGTTGCTGCGCGAGGTCGTGCCCAGCGTCTCGCATATCGGGTTTCTCCGGTCTGCGAATAACCCGGCGACGCGGCCGACCGTGTTCTTCCCGGCCGCCGGCCTGTCGGGAATCCGACTCGTGACTGTAGAGATTCGTGATCCTCATGGTCTCGACGCGGCGTTGGACGCCCTAGTTCGTGCAAAGGTACAGGCCCTTGTCAGCGGTGGCGATCCGCTGACTGACGCGCAATTCGGTCGAGTCGCGGAGTTCGCCATGAAGCGGCGTCTGCCGGGGATGTTCCCCAGGAGGCAATTCGTGGACGCCGGCGGGCTCATGAGCTACGGGCCGAACCTCTATGACACCTGGAAGCGTGCGGCTTTTCACGTCGACAAGATCCTCAAAGGCGTTAAACCCGCCGACCTCCCGTTGGAGCAACCCACCAAGTTCGATCTCGTGATCAATATGAAGACCGCCAACGCATTGGGGCTGACGATTCCGCGTTCCATCCTTGTCCGAGCCGACGAGATCATCCGGTGATGGACCGACGAGCGTTCATCACCGTGGCGGGTGGGAGCATCCTGGCTGGGCCGCTCGCCGCCGGGGCGCAGCCGGCGGGCAAGACGTGGCGGATCGGATGGCTTGGTGATGGCAATCGCGCTGCGAGAGAGGCCAACACGCTGACACCGCTGCGCGAGGGGCTGAGCGAACTCGGTTACGTCGAAGGTCAGAATATCCTCATTGATGCCCGCTGGTCGGACGGCGATGCCGAGCGACTCGTGCGGGACGCAGCGGATTTCGTCCGAGTGAAGGTAGACGTGATCGTCACGCACGGGTCGGTGGGCGCCAACGCGGCAATGAAAGCCACGACGACGCTCCCCATCGTGGTCGCAACCGCGTCCGACTTCCTCGCGGCCGGCCTCGTGAAAAGTCTCGCGCGTCCTGGTGGCAACCTGACCGGTACGAACGATCAGGCCGCGGAAACTCTCCTGAAGCAGCTCGACTTCCTGGCAGAACTCGTGCCGAGGATGCAGCGCGTGGCAGTGTTGTGGTACGGCGCTAATCGCGTCACGTCGAGGCTCGCAGAAAACGTGCGCACCGTGGCTCAGCATCGCAACCTCGCCTTCACGCCGATCCGGGTAAGCCGACCCGATGAGCTCGAAAGAGTGATCGAGACCGCGGCTCGAGAGCGGCCACAGGCCGTAATCGTGACCCAAGACTCGTGGACGCTCAGCAATCGCGACCGCATCGTCCATGCCGTGCGAGCAAAGGGCGTTCCCGTCGTCGCGGCGTCGCGACTGTTTGCCGATTCCGGCGCGCTCGTGAGCTATGGACCGGACCTCGTCGCCGTCTACAAGCGCGCCGCGGTTTTCGTCGACAAGATCCTGAAGGGAACGAATCCCGGCGACATTCCCGTCGAGCAACCCACGAAGTTCGAGATGGTGATCAACCTCAAGACCGCGAGGGCCCTCGGCCTGACGATCCCGCAAACGTTGCGGCTGCGGGCCGATCAGGTGATCGAATAGCAACTGCGAGCCCTGCGCCCGGGCAGCCCCGGCCGTGGCGCTGGTGCGCGTCGGGACGTTCGGCTAGACTCCCGCCAGCCATCCCAACCGAGGTGCCCATGCGGCAGATCGGGCTCGCGGTCATCACTCTCAGCCTGATTTTGGCGCCGCTCGCCGCCGAGGCGCAGTTGGCGGGGAAAGTGCCGCGTGTTGGCATTCTGGCCGGAGGCTCGGCGGCTGAAGCGCCGAATACCTCGTTCTTTGACAGGATGCGCGAACTCGGCTACATCGAAGGCCGGACCGTCGCCTACGAACGCCGCTTTGCTGATGGGCGGATCGACGATCTCCCGACCCTCGCCGCCCAACTCATGACGACCAAACCTGACGTTATCTTCGCTCCCGTCACTCCCGCCGCGCTCGCGGCTCGTCAGGCAACGCAGACCATCCCCATCGTGTTTGCCGTCTCCGCCGATCCTGTCGGCGCGGGACTCGTGACGTCATTGCGACAGCCAGGCGGCAACGTCACAGGACTCTCGAGCATGAACACCGAGCTCGTGGCAAAGCGGATGCAATTGTTGAAGGATGCGGCACCGCGGATCTCCCGGGTAGCCCTCTTCTGGAATCCCGACAATGTACCCGACCGGCAACAGCTGAATGCGCTCAGCGAAGTAGCCCCCAAGCTCGGACTCGCGGTCATCCCGATCGTTGTGCGCACGGCGGACGACTACGAGCTTGGCTTCGCGGATGCTCGAGCAAAGAACGCCGATGCCGTCATGATCATTCCTAGTCCGCTGACCATCCAGTCCCGTCGCAAGATCCTCGATTTCGCGGTGCGCGGCCGTCTGCCGACAATCGATGCTGAGGACCGCGGGGCGCGCATCGGTGCCTTGATGTCCTACGGGCCCAGCTGGGGGGCGAGCTTCCGTCAAGCAGCGGAGCTCGTGGACCGGATTCTGAAGGGGGCCCGGCCTCGCGATCTCCCGGTGGAACAGCCCACCAAGTTCGAGCTGGTGATCAATCTGAAGACGGCGAAGGCGTTGGGGCTGACGATTCCCCAATCGCTCCTGCTGCGGGCCGACGAAATCATTCAATGATGAGCCGGCGCACGTTCCTCTGCATGCTGGCGCTTGGAATACTCAGCGTGCCGCCCGCGGGCCAGGGGCAGCCCGCGGGGAAGGTGCCGCGGATCGGGTGGTTAGCCACCTCGGCGCCCGGGTCGTTCGACGAGGCCTTCCGGCAGGGCCTACGGGAGCGCGGTTACATCGAAGGTCAAAACACTGCTATCGAATGGCGATCGGTCAAAGGAGACTTCGCCCGCCTGCCTACGGCTGCCGCCGAACTGCTGGGTCTCAACGTCGACATCGTCGTTGCCAGCGGAACGCCTGCCGCGCTGGCCCTGCAGAAGCTGACGACGGCAACCCCTATCGTCATGGTCGCGGGAATCGATCCAGTTCAGGCGCGCCTTGTCGCAAGTCTAGCGCACGGTCCGAGGACTACCCGCTCAGGCGCTCCCATCCGGCGGCGCGCTCCGGCAGTCGACAATCCGCAAGAGATGACTCGCCAAGAGGATCAGTTCGACTGCTTCGATCGGATCGGCTATCGGAGCATGCCGGTGACTCCTCGGATTCTTGAACAGGCCAATCGCACCCGCGAACAAGTGAGCTGTTGCTTCTCGCTCTGCCTCGGGGACTCTGGCATCCGTTAGGGAACCATGTCTCTTGTCAAAAGCCCTTCGCATCAACCACACGCCAACGTCCTCGGCGGCCAGATTGGACGCTTGACGAACAGCAAACTCAACCTCGCGAAATGCCTCGAAGACGGCTGTGTCGTAAGCACCACTTATCAGAAGGTCATAAACCCGACCAGCAAGCGATTGATGAAGGATCTCAGGCTGTAAAAACGCGATGTTGCTCTGATCACCGCGATCCCGAATCCGAACTGGTATTGCGGTGAAGAGCGAGGATTCGACCGACGACTTCTGGAAGATATATGCATCGCGTTTGTTCGCTTCGAAGGGCAGGTGCGCGTCATATTGCTCAAGCGCCTTCGCAGCAATGTATGCGGCGGGA
>Ga0066704_10000498_pt1 | contig 14321 bp, 9 predicted proteins | sample GraSoiAngelo_153_FD_66458 | JGI IMG/M metagenome (GOLD analysis project Ga0066704, IMG submission 66458) | Grasslands soil microbial communities from the Angelo Coastal Reserve, California, USA - 14_1009_12_40cm | ecosystem: Environmental > Terrestrial > Soil > Grasslands | place: USA... | reverse complement strand
TCGCCAGGGCGGCGGCAATTCCCAGTGCGAGGCCGAGCAGCGTCAAACGGGTTCCGTGACGCAGGACGAGGCGGAGGACATCGCGGCGCTGCGCGCCGAGGGCGATGCGGATGCCGAGTTCCTGGGTGCGCTGCGTGACGCTGTAGGCGATCAGGCCGTAGATGCCCACGGCGGCAAGCAGCAGAGCGACGGCGGCAAAAATTCCCAGAAGCAGCATGGTAAAGCGCGCACGGGAAAGCGAATCGGCGAGAAGCTGGTCCATGGTGGCGATGGAGGCCATGGGCTGTTCGCGGTCCAATTGCTGAAGCTCGTTGTGGATAGCGGAAACCACGGACAAAGGATCGCTGGAAGTGCGCACCAGAATCGTCATTCCCGAATAGACGAGCTCGGGCATGGGCCAGTAAACGGTGGGCTCCGCGGCGACGTCGAGCCCCATCTGGCGAACATCGCCGACCACGCCGATGATTTCCGACGGCTGATTGCCGGACTCCGCCAGGCTCTTCATATAGATGACGGCTTTCTGGCCGAGGGGATTGACGCCGTTCAAATATTTGTCCGCGAAAGCCTGGTTGATGAGGGCGACATGCTTTTCCTCCGCCATTTCCTGTTCACTGAAAAGACGGCCGACACGCAAAGGGATGCTCATCGTGGAGAAATATTCAGGGCCGACGACGCGGACGTTCGCCACGGGAAGATCCATCAGCGCTACCTGCGGCTGGTTGAGAAGGTGGACGCCGGTGGCGGCACCCAAACCGGTCAGTGGCGGATAGTTTTCCATGGTGACGGAGCGGACTCCGGGAACGGCGCCGATGCGTGCAAGCAACTGCTGGAAAAATGCCATGCACAATTTGTCCGTGGCGTACTTGGACTGCGGAAGGGAGACCTTGAAGGTCAAGAGGTGAGCGGTATCAAAGCCCGGATGGACGCCGACGAGGCGCACAAAGCTGCGAATCAGCAAACCGGAGCCGGCGAGAAGGACGAGCGCGAGGCTCAATTGCGCGACGACGAAGGCGCTCCTTGCGAAGCGGCGGCGTTCGCCGGTGGACGAACCGCGGCCACCTTCTCTTAGCGTTTGGGAGATCTGCGAATGCGCGGATACATAGGAGGGAAGAAAGCCGAAGAGCAAGCCCGCCAACAAGGTGGCGGCAGCGGCAAACGTCAAGAGTCGCAGATCGATCGAGACGGACGGGAGGTCGAGAAGATTATGCGGGCTCGCGGCGAGGAGTGCATTCGTGCCAAGCACGGTGAGCGCGACGCCGATTCCTCCGCCGATCACGGCGAGCAGTAAACTTTCCATTAGGAGTTGACGCGCGATGCGCCAGCGGCTTGCGCCGATGGCCGTTCGAATGGCCATCTCACGTTCGCGGCTGGCCGCGCGGGCGAGAAGCAGGCTGGAAACATTCGCGCAGGCGATCAGGAGGACGAAAGCTACGGCGCCGAACAAGATCAGCAGAACAGGACGGAGTTCGCCGGAAATCTGCTGGCGCAGCGGCACGACGTTGACTCCCCAATGCCCGTCAAAATCGGGATACTCGTGTTCGAGCTGGGCGGCGATGGCGGTCATTTCGGCCTGCGCCTGCGCATGGGTGACGCCGGGCTTTAAGCGCGCAGCCACGGTCAGGAAGCGGCCGATTTGTTTGTGATCGTGAAACGACTGCTTAAACACGAAGGGCGACCACAGGCGAGGCTTTGCGCCGGTGAGCGAGCCGTCCTTGATGAACCAATTGAAATTTTGGGGCGCGACGCCGACGACGGCCCGGGGTTTTCCATTGAGAAGAATGGATTTGCCAACAATGGCGGAATCGCCGGCGAAGCGATCCTTCCAAAGGCCGTAACTTAGAATGACGACGTTGTCGTGACCGGCTTGGCCATTTTCCGGGGTGAACCCGGTGCCGAGGAGTGGATTGACTCCGAGCACGGAAAAGAAATTGGCGGAGACGGCCTGGACGACGACCTCCTCGGGGTCGCCATTTCCGGTGAGATTGTTGCGCACGTCGGCGATGTAAGCCATGTCTGAGAAAGCTGTGTTGCGGGTTTGCCAATCGAGGAAATTCGGCGGAGAGACGGTGTTGTGGGGCTTGGGGTGCTGCGAATTGGTTTCCCAGACCATCACCAGGCTGCCCGGATCGTGATACGGAAGCGGGCGAAGAAGAACGGAGTTGATGGCGGAGAAAATCGCGGTGTTCGCGCCGATGCCGAGGGCGAGAGTGAGAACGGCGACGGCGGTGAAGCCGGGGCTGCGCTGCAGCATGCGCAGCGCGTAACGAAAATCGCGAGCGGCCACGTCCACCCAGCCGACGATGTCGGTGTTGCGAGTGTCTTCCTTGAGGAGCGCGGTGTTGCCGAAGCGCTTTTGCGCTTCGTAGCGCGCCGCTTCAGGGGACATGCCGGCGGCGAGGTTATCGGCGGCGCGCATCTCGATGTGCGAACGCAGCTCTTCGTCGAGGTCGTGATCCAAGCGTTCCCTTCGTAACATACCTCGCAGGCGAGTGATCCAGGACACGGTGCACCTTCCTTTCGTGCCGCTCAAGCGAACTTGAGAACGTGGGCGACGGCTTGCGTGAGGCGTTGCCAGTCGAGTTCTTCCGCGGCGAGCTGCTTACGGCCCGCGGCAGTGAGGCGATAGTAGCGAGCGCGGCGATTGTTTTCCGACATGCCCCACTCGGCGCTGACCCAGCCGTCCTGTTCCATGCGGTGGAGGGCGGGGTAGAGGGAACCTTCTTCGACGCGGAGGATGTCTTCGGAAACCTGCTGGATGTGAAGAGTGATGCCGTAGCCGTGCATGGGCCCGCGAGCGAGGGTCTTGAGGACCAGGAGGGCGAGGGTGCCCTGGAGAAGGTCGTTTTTGGGCTTGAGCATAGAGCTCCTATAGATAGCTATAGGTAGAGACGCGGCGTGAGCGAAAATGTTTCCAAAGAAATGGAAATAGGAGTGGCACCGTGAACCGAAAAATGGCTGGGCGCAGGTGACGCTTGTTGGAGAGTTGTGGAGGGCGTATGCTTTTCGAGCGGATTTTGCCGGGAGGGAAAAATGAAAACACGCGTGAGTTTGCTGGTTGCGGTGATGGCGGTGTTTATGGCGGCGGGCAGTGCGTTTGCGCAGCAGGCGGCACCAGCGGCGAGTGCGCCGCCAGACCTGTCGCCGGTGTCGAATCCGGTGAGTGGGTTTGTGAAAGCGGGAGTGGGGCGATATGAGAAGAACATGGTGGCGGCAGCCGAAGCGATGCCGGCGGAGAAGTATGGCTTCAAGCCTTCGCCAGAGATGAATTCGTTCGGGCACCTGGTGATGCACATCGCGCAATCGAACAATGCGTTCTGTGCGAAGATTTCCGGGCAGACGGCGCCGGACGTGAAGATTGCGGAGACGGATGCGAAGGACAAGCTGGTGGCGGCGGTGAAGGACTCCTTTGCGTTTTGCACGGCGGCGCTGGCGAAGGTGGACGATTCGAAACTGGGGGAGCAATTCGTGTTGTTCGGCAACCGGCCGATTTCGCGGGGAGGGGCGCTGGTGGCGCTGGGTGGCAGTTGGACCGACCACTATGCGACGCAGGCGATTTATTTGCGGTTGAACGGGATTTTGCCGCCGACGGCGCAGCCCGCGAAATAGCAGCGAAAAAATACGACGAAGAGTTTGATCGAGCGCGCGAATCCTAGATTTCGCGCTGGGCAGCCGCTGCGCCTTCGAGCTGGCGAGCTTCGCGGCCGTGATGCAGAAGCAGGTGGACCAGGAACATTATGATGAGGACGCCGCCAAACGTGACAACGATGGTGGCGCCCGTGGGCAAGTCGATTTGGGCGGAGAGATAGACGCCGAGAGCGGAAACTAGCGTGCCCATGGTCCAGCCGATAGCCAGGCGCGCGCCGATGCGGTCCGCAAAGAGCATAGCGCCGACGCTGGGGACGATAAGATAGCAGAAAACCAGCAAGACGCCGGCGATGGCGACGGAAGACGTCACGACAAAACCAAACGAAGCGTAAAAGAGAAAATCCCAGAAGCGCACGTTGAGGCCGGCTTGCTCAGCTTTTGCGTGATTCATGGAGATGGCCAGGAATTTTTTGCGGAAGATATAGTGGAAGATGCCGACGGCACCATAGAGAATGGCGGTTTTTTTCACTTCGGCCCAGGAGACGGCGAGGATATTGCCGACGAGCATGTCTTTCAGGTGCTCGGTTTCGCCGGTCGCCTTGCTCATCAGAAGAATTGCGCCGGCGGAAGCAACAGCGTAAGCGATGCCGATAAAGGCTTCCTGGGGAATGTGGCCGCGGCGGCTGCGCGCGAGCGCGAAGATCGCGGCCCCGAGGAACGTAAACCCCAGGCTGATCCAGTAGGCGCCTCGGCCGTGGGGGTCCATGCCGGCAACGATGGCGACGGTGGCGCCGAGCGCGGCGATCTGCGCGAGCGCTAGGTCCACGAAGATGACGCCGCGTTCGACCACGTGAACGCCGAGATAGGCATGAATCCCTGTAAGAATAAGGCTCGCTACAAAAGCGGGCAGCAAGAATTCCAGCATCGCGATTTCATCTCCTTCGAACGAGCGTCAAACTGTTTTTTGCGCGTTCAGCGGAACGTTCGAATCAGTGAACGGTATCAAAGGCTTGCTTGAGCTTAGCAATGTCGTAATCAAACAGCTTGAAATAGTCGGTGATCTCTTTTTCGCCGCCTACCGAGGGCGTGAGAACGACGACCTGACCGCCGGTTTGCCGCGCGACACTGTTGGGCGTCTTGAGATCGAAGTAGGGCTCAACGATGATGAGTTTGACGCCATCGCGCTTCATCTGCGCGATCAATTCCACAGTGTGCTGGGGGCTCGGAGGAATGCCGGGCCGCGGCTCGACGTATCCAATGACATTCAAGCCGAAGTGTTCGGCAAAGTTCGGCCAGGAGCGGTGATAGGTGACGATTTTGCGGCCGGCGTAGGGCTTCATATCGGCCAGCCACCGTTGGTCGGCCTGCTTCAGGCGCTGTTCGAACGAATCGTAGCGCTGCGCGAAATAGGCAGAGTCAATGGGACGCATCTCGCTGAGCTTGTTCTGAATGCCCTTGGCGATGCGCAAACCGTTTTCCGGATCGAGCCAGTAATGCGGATTCCCAAGGGGGTGGACGTCGCCTTCGGCGCGAGTCACCTGGCCGGTGGGGATTTCGAGGATCTTGGCGAAGCGCGAGGCGTCAAGATAGCCGGGTGCGCCGACTTGGATTTTCGGATTAGTGGATTGCGTGATGAGCGGCGGGAGCCAGCCGATCTCGAGTTCGAGGCCGACGACGATGAGCAGATCGGCTCTGCGCAGCTTGAGCAGAAAACTAGGCTTGGCTTCCACGAAATGCGGGTCCTGATAGCCGCGGGCGATGGATTCGACATCCACTTTGTCGCCGCCGACTTCTTGGGCCAGGGAGGCGAGGTCCGTAGTGGCGGTCATAATTTGCAGTTTGCTTTCGGCGCGGCCCGCAGACGGAACGGCGAGTGCGAGGACGAGCAGGAAGGCGGCCGCAAGCGCGCTGACACGGTTGATACGAGTGTGAGTTGTTGTGCGTTGCATAGAGGGTCTCCAGAAAAATCTTTTAGAACGGATGCGCGCCATGCGCACCCATCACAAAGAGAAATTGAAACAAGAATTCGTTGGCGTTCGAATAATTGGTTGTGACCGGATCGGCGAGATGCCCGAAGCGGTACTGGCCGCGGATCTGGCTGAACTCGCTGGGCCAGTAGGTGAGGATAGCGGAAAAGCCGGTATCCGTCAGATTTGCGTTGGCGGCGTGACCGCTGCGGTCAAAGCGGCCGCCGATGGTCCAGCGGCGGTTGGCGCGGTATTCGGCGTCGGAATAGAGGCCGAAGGCATGCTCGGTCTGGAAAACAGTGGCGGGAGAAACCTGGTCGCGCGCGCTCCAGAAAAATTCATTGCGGAATAAGAAGGAGTGATAAATGGCGCGACGCAGGGGTTTCCAACGGAGTGTGGCGTCGACGCTGTAGAGATTGGTGAGAAATCTAGAAGGATCGAAAGTGGTGCCGACACCGGCATTGTTGTGGCCGCGAGCGTAGGAAACGCCGAGATCGAGATTGGTGGATTCGCTGAGATCGCGGTAAGCGCGGAGGTGGCCAACAACGCTGAGGTCCTGGCGGCGCCTAGCCTGGAACAGATCGTCGGAATCGCCGCGGAAAACCTGGGCCGTCCCTTGGAAAAACCAGTCTTTCGGCGCGGGCAAGAAACGCGACAGGGAGAAGCCGGCGTCATCGATACCGTCTTCGCCGCCGACAAGATTGTTGGTCACGAGCGGCCGATCGATAAATGACAGAGCGTGGTTGTGAATGGTGTTGACCTTGCCAAACTCCGCGCGCATTTTGCCGACTTTCAGAAGAAGCCCGGCGGGAAGAGAGGTGAAGGTCACATAGGCTTCTTCGACGTTTACGCCGGTTTCGCCAAAGGAAATGAAAGCGTCGGCGCGCGCGTAGGGATCGATGATGGCTTGCAGGCCGACTTCGGATTCGTGCAATTCGAGCGAGGGCGAGGGAGAAACGTTGTTGCGTCCCGCGGCGCCGATGAAGTCACCAATCAGGCTGATGTCCGGGTTGAGGAGTTTGGCGTTGGACGAGGCGCCTCCAAAAATCTGAGTCTGAGTGGCCTGCGGTGGGGCAGGCTCAGGCGAAGCTGGGACGGCGGCGGGCGCGGAGGGAGCCAAAATGCCCGGTGCGACGTGTGCAGCCGTAAGCAGAATGGGTTCTTCGGAGCGCGGTTCAACGGATCTCGCGTCGCGCATCGCTTTCAGCTCGCCTCGGAGCAAGGTTACTTGCGCGGCCAGCGTGCGCACCTGATCCTCGAGAGTCTTCATGCGCGTTTCTTCCGACGCTGCGACTGAAGATTGGGTGGCGGGCACGTCTTTCTTCGGCTCGGCCGGGGGAGCTTGCTGTGCCGAGGCAGCAGCAGAAAAGAAAATAACGGCGGACAGGACTGCGATTCTCTTCATGGCATTACTCCTCACTCATACAACCGATAGTCTGGACACCTAGGGATTGTTACCGGGGCACCGCGAGTAACTAGAGGGAGGGAGGCGCGCGCAGAGAGGCAGTGCGCGGAGCCGCCAGAAAGATTGTGCGGACCGAAGGCACAATCTCCAAGCGGTGGTTGACGTGCGCGATGGCAAGCTGCGGCACCGGCGCGGCTACCAAGGAATCCATGGTGGAACATGCCGAACAAATGTGAGAAGCGGACGGGTCAACCATGAGGTCAGTGCAATAGTGAAACTGCGCCGCCAGGAAGAAGGCGCCGACAAGAAAAATGAGAAAGCACGTTCCCCGGGCGTTGACTCGCATCTGGTTAGTAAGACGGAGCTTAGGGAAGAATGGTTGCGAGGTCAAGCTACCCGCCCTTCCCCCCAGGTACCTCAATAGCAACCAACTTGCCTGGCAGCCCGTCTAAGGTGCTAAGCTAAAGTGTCGCTTATGCACTGGGAGAATACGATTTTCAGACGATCGACGGCACAGCGCGCGCTGGCGATACTGGCTTGCGCCGCGCTGCTGTATTTCGCGGCAGGCGGCAGCTTCCTTCACCAGCACACGAAGGGTCCGGACCCAGCGTGTCATATTTGCCAGGCGTTGCACATGCCGACTCTGGCAGCGGCACCGCTGGATCTCGTCAGCACACCTGAGTTTGTTACCTGGTATTCCTCGCTCCCGCTGCACGCGGCCCCCAGCGATTCGTTTGCCCTGCATCGCGCCGGGCGCGCCCCTCCCTCCGCGTAACGCAATCTCCAATTCGATAGTTTCAATCCCTGTGCGATGACGCCTATCCAGGCTGTCGCGCAACCGCCACAGTTCCAGGCGGTTTCTATCCACGCTCATTATCGATAACCCTTGGGGGGATGGAGAAAAAATGTTGAAGCGATTGAGTACTTACGTGATTTTGGTTTTGGGCTTTTTTCTGTGCTTGGCGGCTGGGCCAACAAAGGCGCAAGTAGGGAATTCCGGCTCGATAGAAGGCGTAGTGAAAGATGCATCCGGCGGAGTGGTCGCCGGTGCGACGGTGGAAATTTCCTATCCCGTGAGCGGATATCACCGGGAAACCACCACGGGAAGCGATGGTGGCTATCGTTTCGCAAACGTGCCATTCAATCCTTATCACCTGGTAGTGACGGCGCCCGGGTTCGCCTCGTTTACGCAGGACGTGGATGTGCGCTCAACTGTTCCGACGACGGTGCCGATCATTTTGAAAATTGGAACCGCCGCGACGAGTATCACGGTGGAGGCCACGGGTTCGGATCTCCTTGAAAACGATTCTACCTTTCACACGGACGTGGATCGCGGGCTTTTTGAAAAGCTGCCGCTCGAGAGTCCATCCTCCTCGGTCAGTTCACTGGTGACGCTGGCATCACCGGGCGTTGTGGCCGATTCGAATGGTCTCTTTCACGGCCTGGGCGATCACGCGGAGAATTCGTTTTCCGTCGATGGACAACCGATCACGGATCAGCAAAGCAAGGTTTTCTCGAACCAGATTCCCGTGGATTCCATTCAATCGCTGGAAGTGATTTCGGGCGCGCCGCCGGCGGAATTCGGCGACAAGACCAGCCTGGTGATCAAAGTCACGACGCGCTCGGGCATGGGCCAGACGAAACCGGTTGGCAGCGTGCGGGCGTCGTACGGATCTTTTGGCACCACGACAGCGAGCTTCGACATGGCCTTCGGCGGACAGAAGTGGGGCAATTTCATCGCTGCAAACGGTCTGGAAACAAGCCGATTTCTCGATCCGCCGGAGTTTCAGGTGATGCACTCCAAGGGGAACCAGCAAAATCTGTTTGACCGTGTGGACTTTCAGTTGAGCCAAGCGGACAGCATCCATTTCAACGCGGGCTACACGCGTTCCTGGTTTCAAAGTCCCAATTCGTTTGACGCGCAACTTCATCTTTGCCCTGCCGGGCTTGGGTTTGATTGCGATGCCACGGACACGTTCCTGGTGAATCCCCTGACCGGCGCTCCCCTGGGTCCCAGCGATCAGCGATCGCAGATCAAGACTTTTAACTTGGCCCCCACTTGGACGCACCTGTTTGGCTCCACCACTCTCTTTACGTTTGGAGTCTTCGGGCGGCGAGATCACTACAACTATTACCCGAGCGGCAATCCATTTGACGATTTCACCCCGTTCCTGCAGAACGCGACCATCGCGCAAGATCGTACGCTAGGCAACCTGGGCGTTCGTTCCGATGTTTCGTACGTGAAAGGGAGACACAACATCAAGGCGGGGGTGACGTTGCAGCATACGTTCCTGACCGAGGACGAAAGGCTTGGGATCGTTGATCCGACTTTTCTGCCCTCGCTCGGATGCCCGAACGGCAATCCGGCACCCGATCCGTGCGCGGTTCTGCTGCCGTTCGACCTGACGCAGGGAGGCGGCCTATTCCGCTTTCATGGGCATACAGACATCAAGGAGGTGGCGCTGTATATTCAGGACACGATCACGGCAGGAAACTGGTCGTTCAACCTGGGCGTGCGCGGGGATATCTATCGCGGCCTCAGCCGCGACTGGCAAGCAGAGCCTCGATTGGGCGTCGCCTATAACATCAAGCCTTCGAATACCGTGCTGAGGATTTCCTACGCCCGGATTCTGGAAACTCCCTTCAACGAAAACCTGATCGTCGGAAGTCTCGGGGATGCGGCAGGTGTCTTCTCCAGCGTACTGGGAGCCCCAGGATCGATTCGCGGCGGACAGCGAAACGAGTTTCACGGCGGGTTCCAGCAGGCTTTCGGGCGACACGTGGTAGTCGACGCAGACTACTTGTGGAAGTACACCCACAATGCTTTTGACTTTGGCGTCATCTTCGGCACGCCTATTACGTTCCCTATCTCCTGGCACAATTCGAAGATCAGCGGGTTTTCGGTGCGCACAAGCGTGCCGAATTTTCATGGGTTGACAGCGTTCGTGGTGATGAGCGGCGTGAATTCGCGGTTCTTCAATCCGCAAGTGGGAGGGTTGGGCACGGATTTCACGACCGCCGGCGCGTTCCGCATCGATCACGACCAGAAGTTCCAACAAACCACGCACCTGCAATACCAGCCTAAGAAGGAGTGGCCGTGGATTGCCTTCAATTGGCGATATGACAACGGGCTGGTTGCGGGGGCAGTGCCGGTGGCGGACGCAGGGACTCCCGTGGACTTGACCGGCATCACCGCGGACCAGCAAATCCAGGCAGGCTTATTCTGCGGAAGTCAGGTTCCGACTTTGACGGCACCGCTCACCACCTGCGATCCCACACTATATGGTTCGACGCGCATCAGCCTTCCGGCTCCGGGAACGGCAAACGACGATCACAACCCGCCCCGCGTCGCGCCGAGGCACCTGTTTGATCTAAGCGTCGGCGACGACAACCTGCTCCGCGGCGATCGCTACAAGTGGAGCTTGCGCCTCACGGCCATCAACGTAACCAACAAGGTGGCGCTCTACAATTTTCTCTCCACGTTCAGCGGAACGCATTTTGTGACGCCGCGGACGTACACGGCCGAACTGGGCTTTCACTTCTAAGACAGTCCTGAACAAACTGGTGACCCGCGAGGATGGATTGGCGGTACCTCGCGGGGTTTTCTTATTGGTGCCCCGAACTGGGACAGGATGACCTGTGGCTGCATCTGATTTAAGGCTGGCCCTCGCTGGGGAGTTTCAAAAGGGGCAGCGAGCCTGTTCACTGGCTGGACAAGGGTGCCGCGGATATTCGTCGGTGTACTAGAACTAGTCGCGAGATAATTGGGAATTAGCCTTTGGGCTGATTGAACTATGAGCTTCCCTCGACCTGACAGTGGCAGAACCGTGCCTTCACCTCCCACGACTGCGCGGGCATGGCGCCTCGCCTGCGGTTGGTTTCTGGAGGCGGTGGCTGTTTTTATATTGCTGCTCGCGGCTGGTCCGGTGTTTGCGCAAGAAACCCACTCTCGCGGAGAGAATCCACGTTCAGGGTCCATTCACGGGACGGTGACCACGCTGCAGGAGAACACTTCGAGTGGCCTGGCAGGCGTTATTTTGAAGCTGACACCGGGGCCCGACGGCAGCCCGCTTACAGCGGGTACGGACGAGGCGGGGAGCTACGAATTCAAGGGCCTCAAGCCGGGGACGTACACGATTTCTATCAACCAGCCGGGATTTAAACCCTATACAAAGACGGTCACAGTGAATGCGGGACAGGCTACTGCTCTGGATATTCGCGCGGAGCTGGAGACCGTCACGGAAAAAGTGGAAGTCAGCGAAGATACGCAAGCCATCGCGACCGAGAGCGTGTCGACGCCGAGCGTGACCCTTACCCAGCGCCAACTGATTTCACTTCCGACGGCGCAAGAAAGGATCCGTGAAGTTCTGCCGGTTACTCCCGGGGTAGTGAAAACACAGGATGGAAAACTGAACTTCAAAGGCGCGGACGAGAATCAGAGCTTGTTGCTCGTGAATTCGGCGCGGACCACTGATCCGGTGACGGGAAGTTTCTCCGTGCCGGTGCCGACTGACGCCGTGCAGTCCTTCGCGGTGTACAAGACGCCGTATAACGCGGGCCTGGGAAGTTTTTCCGGGGGATTGACGGTGGTAGAAACCAAACCTCCCGACGACCGGTGGAACTACCGATTGAAAAGTTTCATTCCGTCCGTACTCGGCAAGAACGGGAGCATGATCGGACTGCAGGAGGCGACCCCGGGGCTGGACTTTGGCGTACCGTTGCTTGCCCACAAACTGCTATTTTCGGAAATTTTCCAGTACGACATGAAAAAGCGCACGGTGCGCGGCTTGCCCTGGCCCAATGACATCAGCAAGAAGCAAGGGTTCAGCTCGTTTTCGACCGTCGAGGCGATCCTCTCCAATACACACATCCTGATGCTCACGGTGAATGCGTTCCCGCTGCGGCAACAGCACGCGGATATCAATGCTCTCGTTCCCCAGCCGGCCTCGAACGACCTGAACCAAAAAGGCATAGCGGTTGGGCTGACGGATCGGTATCAGTTTGGCTCGGGTGCCATCTTCAGCACGATTGCGCAGTACACGCGGTTTGACAGCAATGCGCATGGCCAAGGCCCGGCGGACATGCTGGTTACGCCGGAAGGCTGGGGCGGGAATTTCTTCAATCAATGGTCGCGCAAGGGCAAGGAATTTCAACTGGTCTCCGCGTACCAATTCGCCGAGAAACACTGGCACGGCCGCCACGAAGTCCACGTGGGCGTAGATTTCGATCATCGGTCGTACGCAGGAATCAGCAGCTCGAATCCGGTGCAAGTCCTTCGTCAGGATGGGACGCTGGCGCAAGAGACAACTTTTCTGCCTGGGACAGCGCAGAACGCATCGGACACGGCCGTGGCGGAATTCCTCCAGGATCACTGGGTACTGAATTCCAATTGGGCCGTTGATCTGGGAGCACGATTGTCGAGCGAGACCAAGGGTTGGTCCGGCGCGGTGGCTCCGCGCGCCGGGGTGGCCTACTCTCCCGGCAAAGACGGCAAGACCGTCATTCGAACGGGCGTGGGCTTGTTCTATAGCTTGCTGCCGCTTCTGGCGGGAGACTTCGCAGCGAACCCAATTCGCGTGATCACGCCATTTGATACGGCGGGCCTGCCGAGCGGGCCCCCGGTTACCTACACGAACGCCTACGCCGGCAGGATGAACCCACTGACTGCGAGCGCATTGCCGAGCCAGCCGGGCACGACGCCACGCAACCTGACATGGAACATCGAAGTCGAACGCCAGTTGCGGAGAAATGTGTCTTTGCGCGTCGGTTATACCGATAGCCACACAACGCATCTGTTTACGGTGAATCCTTTCACGGCTGCGCCGGGTGCGCAATCCTATTTGGCTCTCACGGACACGGGCTCATCGCATTATCGCGAGCTGGAAAGCACCGTACATTTCACCTTTCATCGCAACGATGAGGTAAATGTCTCCTACATCTGGAGCCGTACGCGCGGGGATTTGAACAATCTTTCTGCCGTGCTCATTCCTTTCGCGCAGCCGGTGATTCGCCCGAATGTATACGGCATTCTGCCGTATGACGTGCCCAACCGCGTTGTGACCTGGGGAATTGTTTCCTTGCCGCGCGGCTTCAAGTTCAGCCCAATCGCGGATATACACACTGGCTATCCCTATTCCAACATCGATACGCTGCAAAACTATGTGGGGACGCCGAACGGGCAGCGCTTCAATTCGTTTTTCACGCTGGACGTGAAACTCTATCGCGAATTCCGCATTCCATTTCTTGGCTCAGAACACGGCAAAGGAAAGGCGCATCACGTCAGGCTGGGTGTGTACTCGCTGAACGTCACAAATCACGGCAATTTCAACGCCGTGTACAACAACGTGACCGCGCCAAACTTCGGCCAGTTCGCCGGATTCCAAGACCGGCGCGAAGGGGCGGTTATCGATTTTATAGACTGAGCCACCAGAAATTTTCCAAAAACCCTGCAAGGTTCTTCGACCCAACCGTTCTAATTTCAAGCGCAACTGTCCTCCAGATGGCGTTGCGCCATGGAGGTTCTATGTCTTCCCAGTCCAGTTGGGCGCTATCTCTCGGGGCAAGTTTGAGCTTGCTCCTGGGTGTCACAGCCCTGTTCCCGCCGGACTCCCGTCAAGAGGTCAAGACCATAACGGCAGCTGCGAGCAAGGCTGCCGAAGGTCCGGCCAAGCAGGCCGTGAAGCGGATTGATTTGAGCACCGGAGTGAACGTGAATCTTCCGAGGCCGAAGCGCGACCTGGAAGCTGCCTCGTTTGGCACGTCCGACGGAAGGAGCGGGTGGGTGCTGCGGCTCCCGGGCGGACGGCCGATCGCCACCCCTGCTTATGCGGACGGGATGCTTTTTGTGGGCGGTGGCTATGGCTCGCACGATTTTTATGCGGTCGATGCGGAAACCGGAAAAATCATTTGGCAGATCCAGACGGGCGAGGACGGACCGACGGCTGCGGTGGTAGCGGACGGATTGGTGGCGTTTAACACGGAGAGCTGCACGCTGATTGTGGTGGATGAACGGAGGGGACGCTTGGTCTGGCAGGAGTGGCTGGGAGACCCGCTGATGAGCCAGCCGGCGATCGATAAGGGCGTGCTGTACACGGCGCATCCGGCGGCAACAGGCAGGCCCGCGAAGCGCGCGGAGTTTCATCCTCAAGCAGCGTGGCCGGGCGGAAGTCACCGCCTTTTGGCAGCGGACTTGAAAACAGGCCGGCACATCTGGGAACAGGAAATCTCCGGGGATGTGATAACCGCACTAGAAGCTGTTTCAAAACTGGGTGCAAGCCCTGAATTCTGAGGTAGTTGGGTTGACGGAAATGCGAGATAAACAAGGTCAGCAGCGCCGCTGGAGGGCCGATGGCGCGATACGGTCG
>Ga0066704_10000493_pt1 | contig 14360 bp, 7 predicted proteins | sample GraSoiAngelo_153_FD_66458 | JGI IMG/M metagenome (GOLD analysis project Ga0066704, IMG submission 66458) | Grasslands soil microbial communities from the Angelo Coastal Reserve, California, USA - 14_1009_12_40cm | ecosystem: Environmental > Terrestrial > Soil > Grasslands | place: USA... | reverse complement strand
AGGTACTCGATTACGGCTTGGTATTCTGTGCCGAGAGGGAACCGCTTCAAATGGACGAGGGTGATCTGGCCGTTCTTCTTCAGTATAACCGCAACAACCGAGTGGTCTCTCTTCTGTCCAAGATCGACTCCGACATAGTAGTCCTCCGCGGGTATATTCGGTCCGGACGCTTGGCTGGGAGTGTTAGTGCTCAGTTTTTCGTTCACCTCCCGCCGCGGGTTTGTTCAGATCTGAGACGTATTCCAGATTATTATCGACAGCACTGTCGATTAGGCCGTAAGTGAAGTATGCTTCCTCGTCCTCCGAGAACTCGGCCAGCATCTCGCGCTGCCACCGCCACGGGTCCTCTCTCATCTGCCGTTCAAGCTTCTCCAATATTCCCCTCTTCAAGGGTCCGTTCGGTTCTAGCGCGTCGTGGAAGCTGACGTGGTGGCGTGAGAAGTCGCCGTAGAGATCATCATCCGTACACATTTCATAGAAGAGGCTGTCACGAGACCCGGGCGTACTGGTCGCGATAAATCGACCGTTCGTTGTCCCGAGCGCGTAAATGACCGCGTCATACAAGGCCCGATCATCTTCAATGTAGTTTGCCTCATCGACGATCAACAGATCAAGCGTCAGCCCTCGCACGGTTTCAGGGCTGTTGGGGTATGCCTCGATTATGGACCCGTTGGAAAACTCCAGCTTCGTCTTCAACGCACGTCCCTCCAACGCGTTCCGGGGAAGCTTCGGCAGGAAGGAGGCGGCGCGGCGGATCATCGTTCGGCTCTGACGCAAACTAGGAGCAAGAATCGCGATCCGACGGTTAGATCCGGACAAGGCAACGTAGAGGCAGATTAGAGTCAGGCACAGCGACTTTCCACTCTGCCGGGACCATCTTGCCACGACAAACTGGCTCAGATCAAGCAGCAACGCCACTTGGTAGGCAGTCGGCTCGAAACCAGTCATCTGCTTGAAGAAATCCAGTATGCCACAGTCAATGATCGACTTATCCTTCTCTGCATCTCTGGCTCTTGCCCGTATCTCGCTCTCGTAGAGTCGATCTATTTTGACGAATGCTGATCCAGCCATCTAGCTACCTCTCTCCTTTCTTGGAGATCTAGGGGATTTCTTCCTCGGTGCGACCCTTCGTATCATGGGCCCGAATAGCTCCCTAGCATCCGCTGAGGACATGATCATTCTCCGAAGCCTCCTCGACTCCTCGATCACTTTCAATCGCTTCTCGTATTCCTTGTATTGCAGATCCTTCAACAGCTGGTTGAGCGCGAGAACCGCGTTCGTGTACTTCTGATACCAGCTCTCACGGGTCCTCATCCTCAACCCCTCATCCATTGCATTCCGATACGCCAACGCGGCCAACTCTTCCAATCTTTTGATCTCAACGTCCCGTATCCTGTTCGGGTCAAACTCGTCTGACAGAAACTAGGCCTCTACACTCTTGGTCTGGGAAGCCTGCTTGCCAACCTGCCGGAGTTTTTCCTCTAGTCGAGGATCACGCTGGCCGTAATGAAGGGCCTTTTCCCATATCCCCAATGACTTCAGTAGAGAGCTACGCAACGTCCGAGCCTCCTTTTCATCCGCATCATTTCCCTGGGAAGCTTCGTTCAAACTGTCCAACATTTCATCGGTGAAACGCTGAATACGAGCCAGGAACTCGGACCTCGAACCAGCCGAAACATCTTCATCCATGCTCTTTCCTTCTTTTTCATTCCCAATCGTTCCAGGGACCCCCGCGTCACCTCGCGTAGTCCTCGCAAGATTCGCAAGAAGCCGCGTGCGTTCGCGGCTTTATGGTCCCGGAACTATGCTATGAAGTCAATGTGAGTTGGGAACATATTAGGAGTGTCGAACTTAGTGAGTTGAGTCAGAGTTCAAGCGCGGGACCGACCCCCATGAGTTGGGGTGGATAAGCAAGTACGGATCAGCTGGAGAGACTAGACCAGCATTGTTTTTCGAACGCGAAAAAACCCAGAACACTTTCGCAAATGCTTTCCCAAAGCAAATTCGGCGAAGCTCTCTTCCTGCCTTAACTTAGAGAGCTGGAACGGTCGCGAATGATAGGTAGCGTTCTCGGTGAAGAGAGAAATAATCGTACTTGCATATCTATCCTCGAAGTCGCGCGAGAATCGCTCTGTGCTCCATCATCTTGTCTCTCTAAGGACTTCGGGGTAAAATGCATCGAGTAGGACCTGTAAGCGCTCGTACTCCTTGGGTTTCGCTATCCCAACCTTCACAGGTTCGCCCGAATTTACTCTTATTATGACATGTCCGACTCTGAATATTCCTGGTGGTCTTTTCATTTCGATTTCTGAAATTTGGTCTTTGTGGATTTCGAAGTCTCTCCTTCGCTCTAGTTCGCGAATTATCTGCAGAGACTGTAACACGGACAGGCGCTCCGAGGGAACTTCCTCCAACCCGCTAACAATTTCCAATCTTTCAGCTGGACGATGTCTTCTAAGTCCAAATAGTCTAAGGTTCGAGGCGTAGATTCCGTAGCCTGCACGAAGTCCCCTTGCTAGTTGGATGCTGTCGAACCCGCCTAGGAATCTTTCTGCTTCCAGGGTTTGTCCCTCAACCTAGTTGTTTGAGGTCCCTCTACCGGTCTTGCCCATTGGTGACCACATCTATTGCAGTACACGTTGCCTCCCAACCGGACGTGCCATCTATAAGCGCCACATCTCGTGCAATAGCGGATTCTTCCCCTCAGCCCATAGACCCACCCAATCTTGGCGCCACTGGCCGCGGAGAATGCTGCGAAAATGGAATACCCTATCGGGGCGAGACCAGATACGTACCCAAGTCCTCCTCCTATCAACAAGGAGAGCCCCAAGACGAGCCAGCTGTGGCGAAAGCCCTTGGTGGCTTTCCTTCTGCCGGGGATTGAGTCGCTACCCAGCCACCACCACAGAAAACCGGACCATCCGACGAAGGATGCCAGGAATCGCCAGTCATACAGTACTAGAAGGGGGGTTATTGATAATGCGTAGGCCGCAATAAGAAATAGAGAGAGAACTATGAGCCAGAGTCCCGCAATCCATGAAACTGGCTTGTGTTTTTCAGGCTCCGGTGTACTCTCTGCGTTCGCACGTTCCATTCTCCGCCCAGGTTACCGGTCAGATGCTCGCCAATTATGTATGTTAGTAACCGAGTGACCGAGCACCATTTGCTTATGGGAGGCCGGGCTCGGCCAGTTTATAGAGATAGTCGAGGAATCCTCCAAGAATCCCTCCTGCGATATCTCCCGCAACTACTCCCCCTGCGTTTGGTGATACCCGCAGGAATGCTGCGATGCGCGGGGCGAATCTTCCGGACTGCTGTAAGCTCGTCATTCCAGTGGTTTCGGCACCAAGCTCGCCCGCCAGAGCATCGCCACTTTCGCCACCGACAATAGCAAGCCCGCCTGAGAGTGCAAGCTTCACCGGGTCCCTCTGTCCGCTTGCAAGGCCAACGTCTATTGCTGCTCCGAATACTAGAGAGTTACTGATGACTTTTGCTACGATGCTTGACGCTTTGAAACCAATAGATTCCGCCAGACTACCACCAAGCGGGGCAGCTAGAGCTCCTACGGCACCGAGAAAGGCACCGGAGGCTGCCGCGAAGAAGAGGCCGCTTGCAGTTATTTGGCCCCCGGTGGCAAGCTGAATTCCCACGTAGGATCCGGTCGATATTCCTGCGCCGATTCCTATTCCGATAGCAATTGTTGGCAGGAGGAAAGGTGCTGCTACTCCAGCGGTCGCGACTATTGCGACGGTCGCGATGACGAGGATTATGGCTGCCTTGGTCTGCGAGTCTTGGCTGTTCCACCAATTGGATACCGCTTGACCTGCGTTGTTCACCGTTTGAACTGTATTGTTAACGCAGCCGCCCCAGGTGTTCCAGTCCCATCCGTTGCAGGCGTCCAATCCGTTGGGGTCTGTGAATCCGGTGGGTCGGTCTACTGTGTAGATGTAGAGGTTGAGTGTTAGAGGGTTGGTTAGTTTGCCGTTGTAAGGATCTGTTGATATGAACCGTCCTATCGCAGGGTCGTACCATCGATGAAGGTAGTAGTAAAGACCAGTTGTGGCGCTGTAGGGTTCGCCAGTGAACTTGTAAGTCGCGCTCCCAGTCGGAGTTCCGCTGTCCTGGCCGAATGGCTGGTAGCTGTCGGCAAAGAGGATGGTTTGTTTGGTCATACTGGTTACGAGTCTCGTGCTTCCCAGAGCGTCTTCGTGGTAGTATGACCCAGTTTTGCCTGAGACAGTCCCGATTCTCAATCCGTCTGCAAGAATGTGATCTGTAGATGTCCCTGACGCGACCTGGTACACTGACATGGCTCCAAGGTAGGCATAGAAAGTAGTAGTGCCACCTTCGATGGACTCCATTCGTCTCCCTGATGCGTCGTAGGCGTAGGCGGCTTGCGTCGAACCGTTGTTGAGAGCCTTGAGTAGATGCCCCGGCGTGTCCCAGACATATGTCCAGGTGCTAGCACCAGTGGTTCGGCTCAAAAGATCGCCAAGTGGATCGTAACCGTAAGAGGCGGCGACGCCGGGCGCGGAGTAAGACTTCAGTTCGTTATTGGTCGCGTTGTAGGAATAATTGGTTGTCACACCATTCTGGCTTTGCACGAGTCGATTGCCCATGTTGTCGTATTGGTATGAGAGAATGGTGGATGAACTCCCGTTGGCTAATGTGGCATTGGTGAGCCGTCCAAGAGCGTCGTAGATGTATGCTTCGCTGACACTTTGAGAGTTTACTTGTCCGGTCGAACTGGTCATTTCTCCTGCTTTGTCGTATCCGTAGCTGAGAGACAGGATTGTCGTACCGCCCGCGTTCTTGAGCGTGAGCATTATCATGCGGCCAAGGGTATCGTAGGTATAGTTCCCTACTGAACCGTCTCCGAACCCGATGCCTCTGATGCTGTCGTCTTTATTGTAGGAGAACGTTGCGTATGTTCTTCCTCCTGGGGTGAAAACGCTCGCGATTCTTCCGAGGGGATCGTAAGTGTAGTTTGCCTTGAGGCCATCTGGGTATGCGATTTGTCTGAGGGTCTCTCCCTGGTATGAGTAGCTCATGTGATATGTTTGAGGACTTCCCACGGTCGAAGCGGCGGTACCGATTGTGCATCCGGGGTTGTAGTTCTCATTTGGAGCGTTTACAGCGTCGGTCTCGCCGGTAATCCTACCTCGCGCGTCGTACGTGTAGGTGACTGTTGCATTGACGCTCGATCTTGTTACGATTCGACCGTTTGCGTCGTAGAGATAATTGTCGCTTGTTATTGCCGAATTGCAATAAGTTGCATGACTAAGACGGTTGAGAGCATCGTATGTGAATATTGTACTGGTATTCTTCTGGTCGATTTTCTTGACAAGGTTTCCATCGTTATCATAAAGGTAGGACTCGACTGAACTGTCTGGAAACGTGGTGGCTTTGAGGCGGTTGAGGTTGTCGCGGGAGTAGAGTGTGGTTTGGTTGTTGGAGTTTGTGAGCTTCACCAGGTTGCCCGCCAAATCGTAGGAGTAGTTGCTGGCGATTCCTGCTTGGCATAGAACGGTGGCCATGTCGATGACTGATATTAGCCGACCTAGTCTGTCATAGACGTCGCAGCGAGAATTGCCGTTTTGGTCACTCGATCGTACCCAGTTGTGCAGATCGTCATAGGATTGCTGGGTAAAGTTTCCATCTGGCCCAATCTCGCTAGTGGATCTGCCGACCGCATCGTACTGAGCATGGTATGTCTTGCTGAAGACGTCCGTGCTCCCAACAACGTTGTTGCTCCAGTCGTAAGCGTATGATACGTTGGCATATGTTGCGCTACCAGAAATCTTGTCGCTGATTGTCAGCCTCCCAAGACCATCGTAAATCTGCCTGGTCTTCCAGCCATTCTCGTTCGTTGAGTCAACGAAGTTGGCCGCGTCGTTGTATGTGTACTGCACAAAATCGGCACCTGTTGGCGGGTAGGAGATCTTAGTCACTCGGCCCAGAATGTCGTACTGGTAGTTTGTCACACTCCCCATCGGGTCAGTAGAACTCAAGAGGTTCCCTGTGGTTAGGTCGTAGCTGTAGAGCTGGCTTGCTCCTCCCTTGCCCGCGCCGATCAGCACATCATCGTAGTGGGTCTGGGTGTTGAGACTGCGAAGTCTGACCTTGCCTGTAGCGTAGGGTGAGGGGTCGGTGTACTGTATGTATTGGACTCCATCGATATAGAGCCGAATCGTCCCCCCTGAGACAGCGATTCTCCAGGTGTGCCACTGCGACGCAAAAATCCCGAAAAGTGGCGCATATGCCAGCTGGGTGTAGACTCCTGCTTGACTCTTGTATAGACGAAGGGTCTGGTACCCGTCCCATGTTTGCATTCTATAGTGGTTGCCTCCTCCGTCCCAGAGAAAGTCAATGGAAACATCTTGCCCGCTGAGTATCTTGACTCTGGACTGGACTATATTCAAGGCCCAGCTAGTCTGGCCGGAGCTAATGTCTTCATCGCCGGTGCCGCTACTGCTAAGCTCTCCACTGGGGACAGTCCAGCTTCCACTGCTAACGGTCCAGCCTGCAAATGTTCCGTTATTGAAATCGGAGAACAATGCAGGGGTGAGCCCCTGTGTCATGTTGGTCAGGAAGGCCCCTTGGGAGGAATAGGTGTAGTATGCCATGTTCCCCATGGGGTCGCTCGTGGTCTTCAGGTTGCCATACTGGCCATCGTAGGTCGATAGGGAGGTTACCCATTCCGGTCCGCTGGGAGTGTCAAGGCGCCTCTGGGTTTGGGACACCGCCCCCCAAGAGGTGTATCCGAGATAGCTCTCGCTGGGAATAGAGCCATTCTGGAATGATGCTTGTCCGGCTAAACCGATTATGTTCGGGGCTGCAACACCGTCGGTGTGGAATAGGATCTGGCCTGTTGCCGCATTGCTTGCGCTCAGAAGGAGACCTGCTGGATTGCAGCATCCGAAGTTAACGGCCTCGATCCCCAAAACGTGGTAGCCTGGTGTCAGAGCGAAACTGCCGTAGGTCTTTCGCGTCGTCCAGGCCTGGTTGTAGTCGATTGAATTGCCGTCAAGGTAGAGCCAGTAGGCGTTGTCTGCGGTCATCTCAATATTCATTGATATGGCGGTTGGAACGTAGAATACTCTGCGGAACCACACTGGGTCTTGTGTGGAAGCGTTCCAAGAATTCTTGTTCCACCATATCCACTGGGCGTTGGTGTCTACAAAGCCAGGTATCGTCCCCCATGGTGGGCCGTTGTAGTTTTGCACCGACGGAGCAGGCGTCCAACCGCCCGCTGGTGACCAGTTTGTAACGTAATTCCAGCCGCTGCTGGGTGAAGTCTTCGTGTACAGCCAGGTGTTGAGTCCAGGCGGTCCAGGAGCAAAGCCGTTCATGAAGGAGTTAGAGAAAGAGGCTCCGGGAGAGACCTTGAGATTGTAAACGTCTCCTGTTTGTTTGTAGTCGGAATAGTACCAAGCTGACGTGATATGCCAGGCCAGTTTGACCCAGGTGTTACCATTAGCAATAGCGTTGTTGATGATACCAGTCAGATCTCCCAGGTACGAGCCTGAAGCCGCGGTTGTTCCCCCGGCGACTAGCTGGTTAACATATACGATTGTACCATTGCTGAGCTTGAGATCAAAAGCTAACTGGGTGACGCTTCCTCCGGTGGTGGTGGAATTCGCGATCCAGTCGAACGAAACTGTCCAATGGGGAGGACTGCCGCTTATGGGAATCTGGGGGCTGTAGAAGTAGTAGGTGATCGGGTATCCGTCCACGTCAAAGTGCATTTTACCATCTACAACTCCCATGTTGTCACGGTTATTCACAATGGGGCAACACGGGTCCGGAGTTAATTTGACAAAGTCCTTGCTCCATTCCGGGTTGTCGGCTCTGTTTCCTTCACTGTCACTGAAAGAATCGATGAAGTAATAGTAGCCAATGAGTGTCGCGTCGTTGTAGTAGGAGTAGAAGTTGTCTTGGTACAGGTTGGCGAAAGGATTAATGGCCAAATGGCTGTAGATCATATTGCCCCATAGATCATACCGGTAAGAGTTCGTGTAGCTACCCACGGAGTCATCGGTCCTGACCAGAACTTGATTCGTGCTGGAATCGTGGAGGCTCAATATCATTCCCCCAGGGTCCGGACCATCGGGATTGGTGGCGTAGATCGCTAGAACATTCCAGCCGGCTGGAACCGAGAGGTTCGTGATGCGGGGTGGGTTCCAGAGACCGTTGTAGCTTCCAATATTCGCGCCGTTAAGATATGCTGTGTAACCGTTGTCGGCGTCCACTTCAAGATACGCATTTGTCGCCTTTGTTTGATAGAATGTTGTTCTAAACCAGATAGGTCCAGCGATGCCTGATGTGGTAGCTCCGACGTTCGCCCAAATCCATTTCGCAAACGTATCACTCCAGCCGCCAAGAGGCCCCCAAGGCGGGTATGGCTGTGTCTCGTTGGCTACGGCGGGCGCCATTCGCCACGACTGATCGTAGTACCAGCTCGGATTCGATGCCCATCCGGAAGCTGGCGAGGTGGTTGTAAAATACCAAACATTTTGAGCGGTGACTAGGTGGATTTCCCGGATAACTTCTCCGTGAATGCCGTATCGTTGTTGGATTCCCGATATGAGCCTGTGGTTGGTGTCGGAAACGTTCTTGGTCATTCCAGCGAAGGAGAAAGCGTAATCGGTGTAGCTCACCGGTGTTGCGGAAGTTCCATTGAACGTTCTGACTGTGGCGCCGATGATTTGGTCGCCTGCACCTTGGTTGTATGTGTACTGAAACGACCGTATTCCGGGGCCTTGACGGGGAACGACATTCTGGGTCGCGACTCTAAAGGCGTAGACTGCAGCCTCTGTCCCGAGTTGCGCGGCGGTGTAGGTGTAGGTTGAAGCCCACTGCGTGGGATAGGTGACCTGTGTTAGGAGCCAGGCTTGAACACCCGGCGTTGGGAACGAGTACGAGAAGGCGGTCGTTCTTCCGGCAGCGTCTGTTACCGAGGCAAGGTTCAGGTTATTGTCGTAGGCGTACTGAATGCTCCTTGCGGCGCCTGAGCCAGTGCAAGTTCCCGCAGACGTGGTCTGGTAGATGGTCCGAAGTTCCATCGGCAGGTTAGAGTCGTAACAGAAAAGATAGACGCGTTGTAGCGTGTCCACGATGTTTGAGATCCGATTGGAACTGTCGTAATTGAAGGCGATCGTATTGTTTCCGGTGGCGTCAGCAATGGTAGTGAGTCTGTGAACGGTGTCGAAATGATAGGTTGTCCCTAACGACGTTGAAAGTGAGATCGTTCCGTCTTGGCTCCTGCCCAAGCGGAAGCCTGTTCCTTGGTGATTCTCAAACGTAGCGCTAAGCCCTGACCAGAAGCTGACCGGTATCCGGTATCCTTGCCCGTCCCAGAGGTGTAGATACGATGGTTGCGAAACGTAGCTCATCCAGGGAAAATTGAGTTGCCAGCCGTTACCAATGAGTCCGTTCGCCGCGGCGAGGTAGTCGTACTTCACCCAGTCCCCGACATTGCCCACTGCAAAGAGTTCGATCTCTGTGATGGTCTTCCCACCAGTCACAGCATTCACATTCCAGGCGACTGTTGACCAAGCGGAGGGGGCGAGAGGATCGGGAGGGGCATACTTGTACTCGACACCCCCTGCAAACACGCCAACATTGAACCTGTTCGATCCTATGAACCGCCATACCAAGTATGGGTAGACTGCCGTGTTGATATTGACATATGATACGATTTGGCCATATGGAACGCTTGCGCTGTTTACGGTTAGAGTCGCGACATCACCATCAGTAGCAAAATTGATCGTAGAAAGTGCCGTCCAGCGAGTGGTGAAGCTGTCGTCTCTGAACCCGTAGAGAGTTTCCACGTTGTAAGGGTTGCCGCCAAGGAAACTTGAGGGATCCGTGTAGACCCGCGTAATGGATAAGTCCAGGCCCCGGCCCGGGACGCTGAGGTCCGTCTGGCGAACGGTCAGCATGCCAGTGCTCGGCGAAACAGACTCGCCGAGGTTCGAAAAGTACTGGCCAAATGGAACGATTCCATTTCCGTCCCACGGGCTGGGCGTTGCGGCGAATGGGGACCAGACCGATGGGATCGGGATCCCTGCATACATCAGGTTGCAAAAAGGTGAACACGCTTCGACCCAGATTAGGGAGATTCTGCTCGCGTTCGTTCCGGCTGTCGAGGCGTAGTTCGACGAGAGGTTCACTGGGCCATTCCGATTCGTTACTGGGAAGTTGGCGGCTTTGTCAGACCAGTTCTGGCCGGCCGACTTGCCTTTGATTACAATTGAAGATCCTTGTATCGCGGACGCGTAGACATCATTGCTTGAAGAGTCGAGGGTAAGCTGGGGGAAGCTCGCCGATCCGGTGAAGATGTCCCGCATTACGATGGATGCTGTCGCTATTGCTGGGCGGTAGGCGTAGTTAACGGAGCCATCGCTCATTCGATACACAATATGGGTCCCGTAGTTGGTGTCTGAGACTCCCGAGAATTCGTAGTCATAGGCCACGTTTGAATCGATGGTCTCGAAACCTCCAAACGAAATAACGTTGGTGTTCAGGGTGTAGGTGTTAAGCTGAATCGTCGTTGATATGACATTTCCAGCGCTGTCGTAGTTGTGGTTCGGCCATTGGTAGATAATTCGGACGCCCGTGATTGCTGTCACTAACACTGACCTCATCTCGTCGTTCAGATCGTATCGATAACAACCACCTTCCGGCCCAGCTGTTCCCGCGATCTCGAGGAATCGTCCGTTGTACATCATCTCGATCGTACTTTCAGAGTAGAAAGCTCCACTCGAGCACGAGGGAATATTCCCCACGTAGGGGGTTGAGATGTAGAATGAATTGTAGGAGAATGCTAGGGCACCGGTCTGTGTTAGCGCCAAGTTGATCTGCCGTAGCCCTCCATTGATGTTGCAGGAGGCTCCGCCGGAAGCGCAGTACATTGGCCGGGTTCCAGCGAGGTAGACTGTGGACCATGAAATACTTGAGCCGGATATGGTTCCGACAATGTACCATAAGTGTGCCAAGGTGTACCCGTTGTTGGGCACGCCGCTTACGGAGACTTGTTCTCCGGTTGCGAGCACTACTGTCTGGCCGAAGTTCAGGACTGGACCGAGCGAGACTTCTGAGGTGATGTAGCCTGGCCAACCTGGTGGCATGTTGCCGCCGGTATCGGATGGGAAGTACCAGTTCGCTCCCTGGTCGGGTGAGTATCTGTACCTTATGCTGTATGCGTCGTAGTAGAAGACCCAGTAGTTTCCTGCGCTTTGTTCGTAGAATATCTTTCGCTGCGTGGAGAACGCGGTTGCGCCTCCTGCAACGTTGGTTGAGATGAGGTTCGGGTCTATGGCTATTGTCGACCCTGCGGTTACGGTGCCTAGGTTGATTAGTACCGAGAATTGTTGCGGTGAGGTTATTGCGGTCGTATTGAAAACGTCAGGGACATCATCCCAGCCTAGTGTGTAGTTGATGTCTCCGAGACGGACCCTGACGTGTTTGGAAGAACCGGTCACGTCGCGGTTGCCGGCAATATTCCAATTGTAGACCAGCCTATAGCTTCCAGAGCTTGAGGGTGCGAAGCTGAGATCCCATTTCAGCGGCCCCGCTGAAGTTGCCTTGTAGGCTATGGTCATTATTCCCGAGTATTGTCCTGTGCCAACATACATCGTTCTGATGACGAATGTCCCCGTCGAATTTGTGCCCAGAGGCACTATGCTGTCTGACCTTGGAAGGAGGGGTACCCAAGCCTGGCCAATGGAGACTTGGACCTCCCAGAAAGACGAGGAACCTACAAGTCTGTGGTTCGGTCCGACCAACTGGTCTTGAGGGAAGAGCCCTCCAAGGAGTCTGATCGCCAATACTGAATTGTACAGGGTGAGGTTGTCAGGGCTTGTCTGGATCGTTCCTCCGGCTCCGATTAGGCCGTCAACGTTTGAAAGAATTGTTTGTGGAAGCGAAAGATCCGGGACAGGGTCCGCTCCCGCCAAGTTGGGAGGTGGGGAATTGGCTGGGGACGACGGTTTCGCAGTATCCTTGTTATCGAAAGAAGCTGCGGCAGCGTGGACTGGCAGAACGGTGAGAAAGGTTGAAGCTGTGAGTAGTATGAGTAGGAAGCCCTTCAGAACTTTTGTCGCTAATTTCGAATGTTTTCCGGGAACCCAGAGCCTCACAATACAATCTTGCGAAGAGGAGACCTCGCGATGAGCTGGGAGGTACTGATTAAAGATGAATCTACACTTTGTACTCCTAAAAGTAAGTGCGGCTCGTTATAGAATGAGGATCGAACAAGGACTTGTTTCGGTGAAATAAGACACGGAGTCCTAGTTGTTGTCAGAACCTCTCCTGACTCCTTTCGTGGTCAACCAGTTTACGAGTTCATAAGGTATGGAAAGGGGCATCCTGAAAACCCCTCTTCTGGAAATCAGTGTTTTGGAAACCACTCTCTTGAAATCCATCTTCTTGAAACCGGGGCGTTTGAAAACAGATTACTCGTGAATTTTTCTCGACCCCGGGGGGCCCTACTCAAGTCGCGCGGCCCAGAGAACCCGCGCCCCAAAGCATCATAAAACGGGCTAATTACGGCTCCCCGGATCGCGGGCCTACCTGAGAAGGGGCCAGATGTACTCCCAGGCCAAGTACAGTATCGCCAAGACCCCTGTCGCCATAATGAAGCGCCGACCCCATTTGCCCCGGTGTGGTTTGGGCCGAATTGTTAGTTCTTCTTCAGTTACTGATTTCTTACTAGGCTCACTTAGCTCTGATTTCCTGCCGGGCTCAACTAGCTCGACACCGGTTTCTTCGGATGCTTCACTAGATCCCACGTTTCGCAGCAGCCACTTCTTTGAGACTGATGGCCGTGGTACCCGGAAGACCCCGGAGCCTGTTTTTGCTACGTAGGCGGTCCATGCGAGTTCTTTCCTGTCTCGTAATGCATCGACTTCGTGCTGGCGCATGGCGTAGTAGACGACTGGGCCAAGCATCCGCTCGACCTTGTTCGCATCAAACGTCCCAGGCGTCCCCGTACTCCTGACCAATAGCAGGTCCGCATCCGCCCGTAGGTCGATATCTCCCCCATAGAACCGGTGGAGGGCTGCGACCATTATTACCAGACCCTGTCGCATGCCCCGCTTGAAGAGTTCGCCTCTGATATCATACCACTTGTCCAGCCAGTAGTCGATCTTCCTCATCTTCTGCACCAGTCCATTCGAATCCTTCACCGCCACCGTCCCAGAGAGCTTCTTCAACGCCTTCGTCATATCATCCGCAAACAATAACACCGCCCTCGGAGGCTTCCGAAATCTCTTGAACAGTTTATCCATATTCTCAAACAATGCCGGAAGATCGCGTGTTGACCGGAGGGCCTTCACATTCTCCTGACCGTACCTACGCGCTAAGGCTTGCGCAAGCGACTCTGACAAAGTAGTCTTGCCAGTGTTTGGTTTTCCGAAGATTATGATGTTCAAGTGGTGAATAGCATTGTCCTTACCGATCGACTCTGGAAGAGGATCAGGAATCAATCCATCCAGGATGGTGTCTAGGTCAAGCTTGTAGTAGGTAACCTTCGCTAGCGAGTCCTTGCTCGGGATAACTGTCTTGGCCAGACCTGAATTTACTGTGGTGATTTCTGAGGGTGCTCGCACGATACTGCTTGGCGCTGGAATAATGTCGGTATCCTCTGGTTCCGTCACTGCCGATTCCCCCTAAGCCCTAATGCAGAATCAGGGTAGTCAAAGGCTTTGCCTCGCCCCTCGTAAGGTACAGCAAGGCAGATCAGAATAGTTTCAGTCCGCTAATGCGTCTAAGTTCATGGCCGCGAATTGAGGAGGAGATAGTCTTGGGTCTGGAATGGATCATGTTAGCTCCTGGATTCGCAAGGGAAGTGGTCGATGTCTATTACGAATGGGAGGGAAGGGAGGCTGTGCCTATGAAGATCAAGGAGTTGATGATGGTGCTCCAGATAGAAGTCGACAGACTCTACAAGCCAAGCGTCGCTCCCCCGGAGTCAGCGAAGCCCAAGATCAAGTTATTCAAAGACGCGAGACTGGGCTGAAGAACAGATTTCTTCCAGGGGAGAAGGTGCGCCTATCCCAGTCTATTTCTACAAGTCATCATAACCGACCCAGACAACGAACTAGACAATGTCAGCGCAACGAGGAGAGGAGCGCCGCAAACATCCGCGACCTCGTCTAGAGACTTTGTCCGATCTGATCTACGGGCTCTCCTTGTCGATCGGCGCGATCAGCCTCGTCATAACCAATAACCAGGCCTCCACTGCCAATGATATCAACAGGAATGTTTTCGAGTTTCTCTTCGTCTTCTTGATCCTGATCACCAGCTGGATCATCTACACCAGTGACATGTCCGTCCTCCCGGTCGAGACACGTCTC
>Ga0066704_10000488_pt1 | contig 14368 bp, 13 predicted proteins | sample GraSoiAngelo_153_FD_66458 | JGI IMG/M metagenome (GOLD analysis project Ga0066704, IMG submission 66458) | Grasslands soil microbial communities from the Angelo Coastal Reserve, California, USA - 14_1009_12_40cm | ecosystem: Environmental > Terrestrial > Soil > Grasslands | place: USA... | reverse complement strand
GGCAACTACCGCCGGGAGATATCGCTGCCGCGTGTGCTGGCGAAGCGCGACACGGGCGGTGCCACCATCCAGGACGGTGAGCTGCGGGTGCGCTTCACGCAGCCCCCGGCGCAGGCGAAGAAATGAGCAGAGACGGCGAGCGGCTGATCGAGCTCGTCAACGAGCTGGGTTCGCGGGTCAGCCACGTCGTGTCAGACATGGTTCCACCCGCTGCTCAGGTGCACCTGCTCAACGCGCAGCGCGAGCTGATCACGGCGCTGATGCTGATTTATGAAAACCGTGTGACCACGGCGCCAACCAGCCGCGGGCGCCGGTCGGCGACCTCGGCCCGACGCGCCCCCGCGCGACGGCGCACCGCGGCGCGCACCGGCAAAATCCCCATCGAGTGAAAGCCCGTACGTGACCGGCCTCTCGGCTTTTCTCCTTTCCGCGCTGATGCTCGTGCCTGCGCTGCTGATCGCGATTCCGGTCCACGAGATGGGGCACGCGGCCGCCGCGTATTTCCAGGGCGATCGCTCGGTTCGTTACTTCGGCTATTTCACGCTCAACCCGAGACGCTTCCTCGAGCCCATCGGCGTGATCGCAGTCTTCGTGGCGTTGGTCGGTTGGGGCCGGAGGGTGCCGGTGCAGCCAAACCGGATCAGCACCACGCGACAGCGGCTCGTCCACATTCTTGGCGGTCCGGCGGCGAACCTTCTGGTCGCGATCGCGTTCGGCCTCATCCTGCGTGTCCTGCACGCGATCGGCATTCACGAATCGCCCACTTTGACAACCGGCGTTCTGGCATATCTCGTCTACGCGATCGTCTTTCTCAACCTGTCGCTGTTCGCATTTCAGCTACTGCCGATCCCGGGCCTGGACGGCTGGGATGTCCTCGACACCATCTTTCGCTCGCGCAATCCGCGCTTCTTCTTCAACGCCTCCGTCCGGCGGCGAGAGATCTGGGCGGGCGCGTTCGCCGTCTACTTCATCGGCCAGTTCATCGGGATTCCGGTCCTCGGCATCGTGATGACGCCCTTCTACCAGCCGGCGAGCCTAATCTCTGTAGGCGAATGCATCGGGTACGGGGTTCCCAGGTTCAACGCCCTCTATCCCTGCCTGCTGTAGGCAGGCTGATCAACCAGCCGCCGTACGCGGCGATGGTGGAAGAGTTCGGCCGCGTCCGGGTTGTCGAGGCGATTCGCGAGCAGGTGGCGGCGGAGCGGGGCGATGAGGTCCTTGACGATGGCGAACGCAGCCGCCGCGTCTCGGCGCGGCTGCACGCCGGCGTGGCGCCGCGTCTGCAGCGCGTGATCAATGCGAGCGGAGTGATCCTGCACACCAACCTCGGCCGCGCGCCGCTCTCGCGATCGGCGACCGAGGCGCTCGCGGTCGCCGGAGGTTACAGCAATGTCGAGCTCGACCTCGTGACCGGGAAGCGGGGAGAGCGCGCGGACCTTCTTGTCGGGCTCCTGACCAGGCTCTTCGTCTGCGAGTCGGCGCTGGTCGTGAACAACAACGCAGCCGCGATCCTGCTCGCGCTGACCGCCCTTTGCAAAGGACGCGAGGTGATCGTATCGCGCGGCCAGCTGGTCGAGATCGGCGGCTCGTTCCGGATGCCGGATGTCATGCGATTGTCGGGTGCGCGCATGGTCGAGGTCGGCACCACCAACCGCACGCGTGCGGCCGACTACGAGGAGGCGATCACGCCGCGGACGGCCGCGCTGCTGCGCGTGCACACCTCCAACTACCGAGTGTCGGGCTTCACGGAGTCTGTGGCGCTGACCGACATGGAAGCCGTCGCACGCCGCCACGACGTGCTCCTGATCGACGACCTCGGCAGTGGCGCCGCGGAGCCGATCGCAGACGAGCCGACGGTTGGCGAATCGCTGCGGTTGTCGGATGTCGTCACCTTCTCAGGAGACAAGCTCCTGGGCGGCCCGCAGGCAGGGGTCATCCTCGCGCGCACCCCCCGGGGTGTGGCCGCGATGCGCAAGCTCGCGAAGCATCCACTTGCGCGCGCAGTCCGCATCGACAAGCTGACCCTGGCCGCGCTCGAGACCACACTTCGCCAGCGTCTGGCCGGCCACGTGGAAGACATCCCGGTCGAGCGCATGCTGCGCATGCAGATCTCCGAGATCAAAAGGCGCGCCGGCATGTGGTCGGTGAAGCTCGAAGAGCGGGGGGTTCGGAACACGCTGACGCCCGGCGATTCGGCGGCCGGCGGCGGATCGCTTCCAGGCCACGCCCTTCCGACGGTGCTCCTCGCGCTGGCCGGTCCCGCGTCCCGGCTTGCGACCGCGCTGCGGCGCGGCGAACCCCCCGTCATCGCGCGCATCGAAAAAGACGCGTGCTGCCTGGACCCGCGAACGGTCTTGAAGGGTGAGGACGAGACGCTCCTCGATGCCGTGGAGGCGGCCGTCAAGAGCGTAGGGGTCCTCTGAGGTGATCCTTGGCACCGCGGGGCACATCGACCACGGCAAATCGACTCTTGTCACCGCGCTGACCGGGATCGACCCGGACCGGCTCGCCGAGGAGAAGCGGCGGGGGATGACGATCGACCTCGGCTTCGCACACATGCGGCTGCCGAGTGGGCGCCAGATCGGCATCGTCGATGTTCCTGGACACGCGCGCTTCATTCGAAACATGCTGGCCGGCGCGCACGGGATCGACGCGGTGATGCTGGTCGTGGCCGCGGACGAGGGCGTCATGCCCCAAACGCGCGAGCACCTGGACATCATCGATCTCCTCGGCGTAAGCCATGGCGTGGTGGCACTGACGAAGGTCGACCTCGTCGATGAGGTCTGGTATGAGCTTGTCGAGGGCGAGGTGCGCGACGCGCTCGAGTCCACCACGTTGCGAGGTGCGCCGCTCATCGCGGTTTCGGCGGTCACGGGAAAAGGGCTTGATGAGCTGACCGCCGGCCTTGACGCGGTCTTCGACGGGCTCGAGCCGAGAGCTGACCTCGGGCGGCCTCGGCTGCCCATCGATCGCGTCTTCACCATGAGTGGGTTCGGCACAGTCGTGACCGGCACACTCGTCGACGGGGCGATCTCCGCGGGCGAGGAGCTGCAGGTGCTGCCTGGTGGCGCGAACGCACGCGTCCGCGGCCTCCAGCAGCACAACGAGAAGGTGGAAGTCGCGGCGCCGGGTAATCGCGTCGCAGCGAACCTGATCGGGGTCGAGAAGGACGACCTGCATCGGGGCGACGTCCTGTCGCGGCCCGATGTGCTCGTGGCGACGCGCCGTGTCGACGCGCGCGTGCATGTGCTCGCGTCCGCGCCGAGAGGTCTGCGACATGGTGCCGAGCTTCTTCTTCACACAGGCACCGTCGAGGTCGGCTGCCGGGCCATCCTCCTCGAGGGGGACACGATCGAACCTGGCGCGCAGGGTTGGGTGCAGCTGTACCTCGACCGCCCGATCGCCGCCGCCAACAACGATCGCTTCATCCTCCGCATTCCAAGCCCTTCGATGACGATCGCCGGTGGCCAGCTCAACGACGTCGCGCCGCGCAAGCATCCCCGACACGACGCCGCGGTTCGCGCCTCGCTGGAGCGGAGGGCGTCCGGGGACGTCCTCCAGGAGGAGCTTCGCAAGTACCCGCGCGGGGTCGCGGTGAAGGCGCTGCTCAAGGCCACGATGGCGACAGACGCCGATGTCTCGAGGCTGCGAGCGCGCCGTGCCGGCGATTGGATCTTCGCCGAGGAGGCCTGGGCTGCAGTCGCCGACCGCGCGGCGAGCGAGCTGGCGGCGTATCACCACGCACATCCCCTGCGCCGCGGCGTGCCCCGCGAGGAGCTGAGGAGCCGGTTGGGGATTCAGCCCGCGGCGTTTCAATCGGTGCTGAAGGGTCTCGCCGAGGAAGGGAGGATCGAGGACCGCCAGGGCGAGGTCGCCGCTCCGGGACACCGGGTCGATACGGAGGCTTCCGACGGCCCGGCGTCTCGCCTGGTCGAGCTGCTGGCCGCGCAGCCGTTCTCGCCCCCATCGCTTGCTGAGGCGATGAAGACCGCGGGCGCAACTTCTGAAATGGCTCGCGCGCTCGCTCAGCGCGGCGACATCGTGCGGCTCAGCGACGACGTCGCGTTCACGCGCGACGCATACGAGCAAAGCGTCGGCGCAGTGAAGGAGCTCATCGCGGGCACGGGTTCGGTCACCGTCGCCCAGCTCCGCGATCGATTGGCGGCGAGCAGGCGTCCCATGCTCGCATTGCTCGAATACCTGGACGGGGCCAAGGTGACGCGCCGCGTCGGCGACGCTCGGGTACTGCGGTAGGAAATATGAGAAGGAACCTGTCGGTTCCCTCTCATCGCGCGGCTGCCTCCCCGCGACTTCGTCGCGGGGACCCCAAAGGACGGCCTGCGGCCGGGCAAGCCGCGCTGCGTACCTTCCCGGGGTTCGGCTTGTTATCTTCGTGCCCAATGCGAATCGCTCATCTGCTGAACCGCGGGCGGCCCACCGTGTCTTTCGAGTTCATGGCGCCTCGAGACGAAGATGAGGTCTTGATTCTCGAACGCACGGTCGCCGCGCTGGCAGGCCATGCGCCCGACTGGGTGTCGGTGACGTATCGCGTGCGTACCGGCGAAAAAACGCTCGAGCTCGTCACGCGCATCAAGCGCCAGTACCACATCGAATCGATGGCCCACCTGACATGCGCCAACACACGCGACGAGACGCGGCGAATCCTCAACTGGATGGAGCGCGAGGGCATCGCCAACGTGCTCGCGCTGCGCGGCGATCCGCCCGGGCCGGCGCAGCCATTTCAACCGGTGGATCCGGAGCTTGCGCACGGCAGCGACCTGGTGGCGTTCGTGCGCGGCAACGGCTACCGGCTGGGTATCGGCGCTGCTTGCAGTGCGGAGAAGCATCCCGAGAGTCCCGACCGCGAGCACGAGTTCCGCTACATGCAGCTGAAGGTCGAGGCGGGCGCCGATTTCCTGATCACGCAGCTCTTCTTTGACAACCGTTTCTATTTCGATCTCATCGCGCGGGCTCGGGCCGCCGGCATCAAGGTGCCCATCGTCCCGGGCCTCATGCCGATCCCCAGCCGGCGGTCACTCGCGTTCGTGACGCAGATGTCCGGGGCAACAGTGCCCGACCAGCTGCAGCAGGCGATCGACGTGGCACCTGACGATGAGGCCATCCGCAAGCTCGGCGTCGAACACTGCATCCGGCAGTGCGCGGAGCTCCTGGAAGCCGGCGTGCCGGGGCTGCACTTCTACACGTTCAATCGCGCCCGCGCCGCGAGCGAGATTCTCGGGGCTCTGCGCGGCCAGCAACTGCTCGCCTCCTGACGGACCGAACCCCAGTAACCTAACCGAGCCATGTTGGCTGGAATCGATCTCGGCGGAACGCAGGTGCGCGTGGCGCTCGCGCGCTCCGACGGCCATTTGATCACGAGCGTCAAGACCAAGACCCCGCTGCTCAAGAACCCGCAGGGGATGGTCGACTGGGCGGCGTCGGAGATCGATCGCCTGCGCGGCAACCAGAAGGTGCGCAGCATTGCCATCGGGGCGCCGGGACCCATCGATCTCAAGCGCGGAATCCTCGTCAATCCGCCCAACCTGCCCTGGAAGAACGTGCCCCTGGCCCAGATGCTGAGCCGCGCCACCGGCGCGAAGGTGCACCTGGCCAACGACGCCGACATGGCAGCGCTCGGGGAGTTCCATCGGGGCGCCGGCCGGGGGACTCGCAACATGATCTACATCACGTGGTCGACGGGGGTCGGCGGCGGCCTCATCATCGACGGCAAGTTGCATCGCGGCGGGCATGGCACCGCCGGCGAGGTCGGGCACATCATCATCGACCCCAACGGCCCACTCGACAACTGCGGCCAGCGTGGCTGCCTCGAGGTGTTCTGCGGTGGCGCCAACCTCGCCAGGGAGACCGGGCATCCGGCCGCCGAGCTCTTCGCCGCTGCCGCACGCGGCGAGGCGCACGCGAGGATGGTCGTCGAGCGGTCGGCCCGCTACATGGGGCTCGCCCTCATCAGCCTGACCAACGCCATCGACCCGGAGATGTTCGTCATGGGCGGCGGTGTCACGCGCTCCTGGAAGCTGGTCGCGCCGACCATGCTCGAGACCCTGCGGTCGTCGCCGTTCATCAAGCCCGCCCGACGGCCTCGAGTCCGCCGAGCCCGGCTGGGCGACAGGGCCGGCCAGGTCGGGGCGGTGGAATGGGCGCGGATCAACCAGTAACCGAAGAGGAGATCCTCCGCCTTCTGAGGCAGGCGGCGTCCGAGCTGGGCGCGCGCGCGTGGATCGTGGGTGGCTACGTGCGCGACCAGCTTCTCGGCCGCCCGCACCCCGACATGGACGTCGTGGTCGAAGACGGCAAGGGCTTCGACGTGGCGGGCCGGTTCGCGGAGCTCGCGGGCACGCGCGAACCGGCGGTCTTCGAGCGATTCGGCACCGCCCAGGTGACACTGCCTGGTCACCTGGTCGAGTTCGTCTCCGCCCGGGCGGAGTCGTACGACCCCAGCTCGCGAAAGCCGGATGTGCGTCCGGCGACGCTCGAAGAGGACCTGCGCCGCCGCGACTTCACCGTCAACACGTTGCTGATGGACCTCGACGGCCGGGTTCACGACCCGCTCGGCACCGGCCTGGCCGACCTCGAGGCGAGGTTGCTGCGCACTCCCGCCGATCCAGTTCAGACCTTCACGGACGATCCGCTGCGCATGCTGCGGGCCATCCGCTTCGCGGCGCAGCTCGGTTTCGAGCTCGCCCCTGACCTCGTGCCCACCATCCGCCGCCTGCGGGACCGGCTCGGCACGCCGGTCGTTTCCGTCGAGCGGGTCGCCGAGGAGCTGCGCAAGATGCTGGTGTCCGAGCGTCCCAAACTAGCTCTGGGGCTTCTGGACGACGCTTCGCTGCTCGAGGTGATCCTGCCCGAGGTGACGGCCTGCAAAGGGGTTCAGCAGGGCGGGTATCACACCCACGACGTGTTCGGTCACACGCTGCTCACGGTGGCCGGGACGCCGCCGGACCTTCTCGTCCGGCTGGCCGGGCTCTTCCACGACATTGGCAAGCCGGCCACCGCCACCCCGGACGGGTCCTTCATCGGCCACGAGGTCCTGGGCGCGGAGATGGCGACCCAGGTGATGGCCCGACTGCGGTTCCCGCAGAAGGAGATCGACGTAGTTGCGCTCCTCGTGCGCTTGCACCTCCGGCCCGTTTTCTACACCTCGGATTGGACGGACGGAGCGGTGCGCCGCCTGGCACGCGATGCCGGTCTGCACCTGGGGCGGCTTATGCAGCTGGCGGGGGCCGACATCGGCGCCTCCGCATATCCGCACAGCGAGAAGCTGGACGAGCTGCAGGCGCGTCTCGACGCAGTGCTGGCCGAGGAGCCGTCCCGATTGGCCGCCCCCGTGGATGGCGAGGACATCATGCGTGTGCGCAACATCAAGCCGGGACCAGAGGTCGGCCGCATCAAGCAGCGGTTGACCGAGCTGGTCATGGACGGCGTCATCGAGCCTTCGCGGGAAGCGGTGCTGGCGTACCTGGAGTCCCACCCGACGGTCTGATTTGCCCAGGTGTAATTTCCTCTCCCCCCGCGAAATTACCCGCTATGCTGCGACTGGGGCCAGGGTTTATTTAGTGGGTTATTTAGAGGTGGGAGGCAATTCGATGATCGACTCGAAAGTGGAGACGCTGGAGGCGCCCGCCACCAATGGGGACCGGGAGCCTTCCCTCGGCGGGGAGCCCAAAGCCACAGTGCTCGCGCGCGACGACGCCGTGTCGGGCCGGTTGCAGATCAAGGGAAGCGGCCAGGTGCTTGGCAGCTTCAGCGGTCAGATCGAATGCGACGGCGATCTTTTCATTGGCCCGGATGCGCATGTCGAGGCGGACGTCAAGAGCGCCCGGGTGACCATCGCCGGCTTCGTCAAGGGGAACATCGTCGCTGTCAACCGGCTGAAGATCGCGAACACGGGACGCCTCGAGGGCGATGCGCGGGTAGGGGCGCTGGTGGTCCTGGAAGGCGGTGTGCACCATGGCGTCATCCGGGTCCACCCCGAGGGGGTTCCGGAGGCCAAGGACACCGCCGTCATCGAGAATCCGCGGCCTGCACCGGTGGTCACGCTCAAGACGGCTCCGAACCCGGTCGGCCGGGTCAGGAAGTTCTGGGGTGAGTTCTTCTAGGCGCCCAAAACCACGGCCGCCCGCCCGGAAGCCGAAGGCCGGGCAGGCTCGGGCGTCCGCCAGACCGGCGGCCGCCACGGCGCGTAAGCGCGCCACGCCCAAGCCGGAGGCACGTTCCGCGGCCAAGACTGTGGCGGCCAAGGCGCCAAGCAATAATCAGCCGCCACCACCCAGGCCGAAGCCATCCATCCTCCTCGCAGGTGCCGGGTCCTCCAGGCTGACGATCAAGCCGGGGCCGCCGGGAGTCATGAGGACCCAGCTGGTCCTCTCTGACAAGGTGCGTCCCCCTGGTCCACGGCGCCTCAGCGAAGTCGAGCTCGACGAGGACGAGGTCTTGATCGACGGCTTCCCCGCCACGCTGGACGGCGTGATCGTGCGCATAACGGCCGTCCTGGAGCGCACATGCGTTTACCTGGATCGAGATGGCGACCGCCGGCTGGCGCGCAAGAAGGATCTCTGGGTGGAGGCGGATAAGCTGCCGATCAGGCGCCGGGGCATCGGCTAAGCTACCGGCCGCGATGCCGAACAGGCTGGTGGTGGGAAGTACTTGATCGAGCCGCGCACCAACCGCAACCTGGCGCTCGAGCTCCTGCGCGTCACCGAGGCCGGCGCCCTGGCCGCGGCCCCCCTTCAGGGCCGCGGCAACAAGCTCGCCGCCGACCAGCGCGCGGTCGAGGCCATCCGGAACGCAATGGCCGCCGTCGACATGAAGGGAACGGTCGTGATCGGCGAGGGCGAGAAGGACGAGGCGCCAATGCTCTACTTCGGCGAGCAGATCGGCAACGGCCTCGAGCCCGAGGTGGATGTCGCCGTCGATCCGATCGAAGGCACCAGCCTCACCGCCTCAGGTCTCCCCGGCGCGATCTCGGTGGTGGCGCTGGCCGAGCGCGGCTCGATGTTCACCACGCATGTCCACTACATGCAAAAGCTCGTCGTTGGCCGCCGGGCCAGGGGGGTCATCGACCTCGAGATGCCGGTCGCCTGGAACCTCAGGCGGATCGCCAAGGCCGAGGGCCTGCCGGTACAGGAGCTGACGGTGGTCGTCCTCGAGCGGGATCGCAACCAGCAGGTGGTGGCTCAGATCCGCGATGTTGGCGCTCGCATCAAGCTGATCACCGCCGGCGACGTCGCGGGGGCGCTCGAGGCGGCCCTCGAGACCAGGTCCGGGATCCACTGCATGATGGGTTCGGGTGGGGCCACCGAGGGGGTGCTGGCCGCCTGCGCCATCAAAACCATCGGCGGCGACATGCAGGCCAAGCTGTTCTTCCGCGACGAAAACGAGCGCCAGGTCGCGATCAAGGAAGGCCATGAGCCGAACAAGGTCCTGCACCTCGACGACCTGTGCTCAGGCAAGGACATCTTTTTCGCGGCCACCGGCATCACGTCGGGCGAGCTGCTGAAGGGCGTCCGCTACGAAGACGTTTATGCGTACACACAATCGATGGTTTTACGGTCGGCATCCGGCACCATGCGCATCGTGGATGCGTATCACCCCATCGACAAGCTGAGAGCCAAGGGCCTGCTTCCGGAGCAGGTGGCGATCCCCTGAGCGCGAGCGAGGCGGGGCAGTTCCTCGCCGCCGCGGTCAAGGCCTTTGGGAAGGCGCAGTGGGAGTGGATCGCCACAGCCCGCGTGCTTTCGCGCCAGCGCGCGTCGACGGCTGAGGTCGAGCAGGTCCTGGACAACCTGCTGTCGAACGCCGACCAGTCCATGGTCAATGCGTTCACCGGAGGGTTCAGGGTGGCGCAGACCAAGCTCGGGATCACGAAGGTGGTGTCCGAAGAGGTGGCGGCCACCGCGCTGGAGTCGGCGCAGGTCGTGGCGCTGGCGATCCTTGTTCGCGAGCAGCTCGACCCGGGCCAGTTCGCCACCCTCTACAGGCCCTTCGCCACGGTCCTGCCGGGCCCCGGCTACGCACCGCCCGCGCCGGTCGATCGCCAGATCGCCGCGTTCCTTGCGCGCCTGCCTACCCTGTCGGGGCCGAACGAGGCCGAGGCCGCGACTGTGGCCAGGGTGCTAAGCGACCCACCCAGGGCCGCTGGGACGACGGCGGTCGGTGCAGGTTCCCCGCTCGCGGCGCCGGCGGTGGCGCTCGATCCCGCCGCCCACTACCAGGCCGCGTGGAAGGCGGTCATCGACGCCGCCCACAGGTCAGGCCGCACGATGGCCTTCCGCGCCGCGCAGGATGGAGCCGAGATGGCGGCGCCGCACGACGGCTCAGGGATCGTCGGCCACGCGGGTGTGGCCGCCGGTGGGATCTTCATGCGCGACCTTTTGCCCGTCGAGCAGGTCCTGCTCCTCTACGAGCCCTTCGCGGCCGCCATCCCGTACGAGAGCCTCCAATAAGGGGGCCGCATTCCGCATCTTTGCGCCCAAGCGAGCCCTAGCCCCCGAGAAATGACGCCTCGTTGGCGCCAAACGGGCGGAATCCCGGAACAGCTAGGCGGTTCTAACTCCGGCCGCCTTTTCCAGGCCGAGCTCTTCCACCGCGGCTTCGCGCATCTTGAATTTCTGGACCTTGCCGGTGACGGTCATCGGGAACGCGTCCACGAACTTCCAGTGCCGCGGGATCTTGTACGTGGCGATCTTGCCCTTGCACCACGCAGCCAGCTCATCGCCGGTGGCCGGGGCCCCATCGCGAAGCTTCACCCAGGCCATGACCTCCTCACCGTATTTTTCCGAAGGCACTCCGATGACCTGGACATCGGCGATCGCCGGGTGGCCGTATAGGAACTCCTCGACCTCGCGCGGGTAGATGTTCTCGCCGCCGCGAATGATCATGTCCTTGATGCGCCCGACGATGTTCACGTAGCCGAGCTCGTCCATCGTGGCGAGGTCGCCTGTGTGCATCCAGCGGGCGGCGTCGATGGCCTGGCGCGTGGCCTCCTCGTTGTTCCAGTAGCCGAGCATGACCATGTAGCCGCGGCTGCAGAGCTCGCCCGACACCCCGCGCGGCACCACAGCGGCGGTCGCCGGGTCGATGATCTTGATTTCGACATGCGGATGCACGCGGCCGACCGTCGAGACGCGCTTCTCAAGCGGGTCATCAGTCGCGCACTGAGTTGAGACCGGCGAGGTTTCCGTCATGCCGTAAGCGATCGTCATCTCCGGGATGTGCATCACTGTCTGGACCTTCTTCATCACCTCGACCGGGCACGGCGAGCCGGCCATGATGCCGGTGCGGAGCGAGCTGAAGTCGAACTCGTTGAAGCGCGGATGCTCGAGCTCGCCGATGAACATCGTCGGCACGCCGTAGAGCGACGTGCACCTCTCTTTCTGCACCGTCTCCATGACGGCTTGCGGTTCATAAGCCTCTGCGGGGATGACCATCGTGGCTCCATGGGTCGTGCACGCAAGGTTGCCGAGCACCATTCCGAAGCAGTGATAGAAGGGGACGGGGATGCAGACCCGGTCGCGCTCGGTGTACCGAAGCGTCTCGCCGATGAAGAAGCCGTTGTTGAGGATGTTGTGGTGGGTGAGGGTGGCGCCCTTGGGGAAGCCGGTGGTGCCGGATGTGTACTGGATGTTGATGGGATCGTCGAACTGGAGCGATGCCTCCAGCTCGCCCAGCGCCTCGACGCCAGTCTGTGCGGCATCTCGCTGAAGGGCGTCCCAGCCGTCTTCGAGGACAAGAGCCTCTCTAAGCTCCGGGCACCTTCCCTTGACCTCGGCGAGCATCGCGCGGTAATCGGCCGACCGGAAACCGGCGGCGAGGATGAGGAAGCTGATTCCGGATTGATTGAGGACGTACTCGAGCTCGGACGTGCGGTACGCGGGGTTGATGTTGACTAGGACCGCGCCGATGGCCGCGGTCGCGTACTGGGTGATGACCCATTCGTAGCGGTTCGGCGACCAGATGCCCACACGGTCGCCCTTTTTGACTCCCCGCGCGGCCAGGCCGCGGGCGGTTCGCTCGCACTCCGCGACGAGCTCGCGATATGTGAAGCGACGGTCCTGGTGGGCGACCACGAGGGCGTCGCGGTCGCCGAATCGTGATGCCGTTCGACGCAGGTTGTGAAAGATGGTTTCGCCCAGGAGAGGAGTGCCGCTGGCTCCGTGAACGTAGCTGAGCTCGCCCAATCGCGCCCCCTTTCAGACCTGGGCCTGCAGCTGAGGTCCGACACTCAATAATGCACCTTCAAACCCGGTGTCGCCAAGCCCTTGACACCCCCGCGCGATCCGCGCAAGCTGGGGGTCAATTCGTTCGGCGTCGGGTCCATTGCAGTTCACGCAAAGGTTGGCCTCCACAAGTAGGCAACGGCCGTAAAGCGGCGCAGAAACCAGACAGCGTGTCACCCGATGGAACCCGGCCGAGGCGGTGCCCGCTGCAGGTGCCGCCTCGCTTCTTTGTTTGAGGCCATAGACTCCCAGCGGTGAACGCGCCGGAAGTAAGGTGGCTACCGGCGTTGGCCAACCGGCGTTTCAGTGGCCTGCTTGTCGTATGGGCCGGGATCCCGATCACCCTCCTTTATGTCTGGCAGGCTCTGGTCCAACCGCTTGCCTTCGGCACGTATCTCGGCGACTTCCAGGAGAGCTACATGCGGGCAGCGGGCCGGCTCGCCGCCGGGCAGGACCCTTACGACCTCTGCCAGACGATGGGCTGCCTGGAGCCGACCGGGCCGCAGTACGTCACGCCGCTGCCGCTGGCCTGGCTGCTGCAGCCGGCCGTGGGCGTCGACGCCCACGTTCTCGCGGCGGCGGCGGTGGTGCTGCTCAACGCCTCACTGGTCGTGTTTCTCGTCTGCGTCCTGATTGCAGTGCGGGTGCGGGACTGGCAGCTCGCCACTCTGCTCGTGCTGGCGGCGCTTGCGTTCGAACCCACCACGGCGAACATCGTCGAGGGCCAGATCAACCTCGTCCTGCTGGCGCTCTCAGGCGTGTGGCTTCTGGCCTGGGTTGCGGGCCGCTGGTGGGGCGGCTTGGCCCTCGGGATCGCCGTGGCCTTGAAGCTGATCCAGGCGCCGGTGGGCCTGCTCGTGCTGTGGGCGCGGCGGTGGTCGATGCTGGCGGCGGCGGCGGTCGCGGGCCTGGGGCTGTGGCTCATAGCCGCGCCGCAGTACCTGCTCGAGTACGTCCTCAAGGTGGTTCCGGCGATCGGCGCTGGAACCGGTTTCTTCGAGAACCACTCGCCAGGCGGCACCATCGCGAGGCTGCTCGAGCCGGACACCTTCCTGGGCGCCACGCGCGGCGCTCCGGTGGCGGCCAGGATCATCACCACGCTCATCGCGATCGCTGCGCTCGTTGTGACCTTCGCCGTGCTGCGCCGGTCGTCGGCCACCTCGACTGGCCGCACCCTGGAAGCCGCCGCCGTCGTCGCGGTCACCCCGATCGTGGCCAGCTACTCCTGGGGCACGCACCTCGTCCTCTTGCTGCTTCCCATGCTGGTGCTGATCGCGTGGGCGGTCCGCAGGAGCGACTGGACGGTGCTCGGGCTGGTCGCGCTCGGTTGGGCCCTGATCGGGCCCGGCCACCACGCGTTCCAGGTCTTGCTGGTCTCGGGCTATACGAACCTCGTTGTCCTCAGGCTGCTGGCCGAGCTCGGGGTGATCGGGATCGCGGCGATCTGGATCGCGAGCCTTCTCGCGGTGCGCCGCGAGAGCGCTAGCGCACGGACTTGATTCGGCTCACCAGCACGGTGCCGAGGAACAAGAAGAGGACCGCGCTCGAAAAGACGACGCGGTAGCCGGCGTTGGCCGCCACGTGCTTGTTGAGGTAGTCGATGAGAGCCCCACCGAAAAGAGGCAGGAGTGCCTGCGGAAGTGTCAGCGCGATGTGGAACAGTCCCATGTCCTTGGCCGACTTCGTCTTGTCGGGCAGCGTGTCACAGGCGAGCGCCCAGTCGACGGCGAAATACAGCCCGTAGCCGACCCCGTACGCAACGCCCAGCGCAAAGATCAGAGGGACGGATTTCGGATAGAAGGCTATGAAGACGATGGCGACGAAGGCCTGGGCAGCGCCGGCCAGGTAGACGAAGATCTTGCGGCGTCGAATCCGGTCGGAGATCTGGCCGCCAAAAAAACCGAACGGAAGCGCGGTCACGACCACCACCAACAGCCAGTTGTCCGTGAACTTGGCGGCATCCTCATTGGGGCTCAGCACGACATCGCCGAAGAAGTTGACCAGGAAGTAGAGGACCACTGTGATCCCGGACGAAACCATGAGCCGGGTGAAAACAACCCAGGCGAAGTCGCCCTCGTGAAGAGGTCGCAGGAATTCTCGTACCGATTCGCTGAGAGGCCGGGGTGGCG
>Ga0066704_10000487_pt1 | contig 14376 bp, 16 predicted proteins | sample GraSoiAngelo_153_FD_66458 | JGI IMG/M metagenome (GOLD analysis project Ga0066704, IMG submission 66458) | Grasslands soil microbial communities from the Angelo Coastal Reserve, California, USA - 14_1009_12_40cm | ecosystem: Environmental > Terrestrial > Soil > Grasslands | place: USA... | reverse complement strand
CCAGCAGGAGCCCGCTGCGCCGCCGATCGAACGGGCGCACGCGCTCGCGAGTGAGCGAGCGGAGGACGTCGAAGCCGCGCAGCACGAAGCGGCACAGGACGTCGTAGCCACCGGCCACGACCAGGTCGGCCGCGCCCTCGCGCAGCAGGTCGGCCCCGACCCCGAGCGCGGTGGCGCCGGAGGCGCAGGCGGCCGAGACCGTCAGCACCGGGCCGCGGACGCCGAGCCAGTCGGCCAGCGCGTGAGCCGGCGCATCGTAGAGCCCGTCGAGCACCCGGCGTGGGCTGTCGTCGCCGGTCAGCGCGTGCTCGATCTCTTCCACGCCGCCCAGCGCGGTGCCGACCACGACGGCGATGCGGTCGTCGGCGGCGCCGAGACGCCCGCGGGCGCGCAGGTCCGCGGCGGCGCCGACGAGCAGCGCGGACGCCCGCGAGCGCAAGCCGGCCGCGACCGCCGGCAGCTTCTTGATCTCGCCGCCGCGGCCGACGCGAAGATCGTCGGTGCGAAAACGCTCGATGGCCGTGAGCGCGTCGCCGCCGCCGAGGAGGCCGGACCAGAACGTGTCCAGATCGAGGCCGAGCGGCGTGACCACGCCGGCGGCGAGGACGGCGACGGGCTCAGGATGCAGGAGCACCGCTCCAGACGTCGAAGAAGTTGAACCACTGCTCGGGCGCGCGCCGGACCATCGCCTCCAGCACGCGCACCCAGGCCGCGAGCGCCGCGGGCTCGTCGCCGGTCGCGACGCGGATCGGCTCCGTCATCACCACCGTGTAGCGGAGCCGGGTGTCGAGCAGGCAGAAGGCCGGCACCACCGGGGCGCCGGCCGCGCGCGCCAGCACGAAGGGCCCCAGGGGAAACGGCGCCGGCGCGCCGAAGAAGTCGACCAGCGCGTCGCCGCGGGTGCCGAGCGCGCGATCCCCCTGGAGCGCGACGATCTCGTGGCGGCGCAGCGCGGCCACCAGCGGCAGCGCCGCCATCGGGTCGGCCCGGCGCACGAAGCGCACCGGCGAGGGGGCGCCGCGCAGGAAACGCTCCACGCCCGGGTCCGCTTCGGCCGCCACCACCACGTGCGTCGGCCGCTCGAGCCGCGACGCCAGCAGGCGGCCGCCGAGCTCCCAGTTGCCGAGGTGCGCGGTCAGCAGCACGAGCCCGCGTCCCTCCGCGTCGGCGGCGCGCAGGTGCTCGTCGCCCTCGATGCGCCCGACCAGGCGGTCGGGCTGCGCCTTGCGACGATTGGTGCTGACGAGGTCGGCGAAGCAGATCGCGAAGTGCCGGAAGACGTCGTCCACGAGCGCCGCGCGCTCGGCGTCGCCGGCGCCGGGGCGTACGCGGGCGACGTTGGCGCTGACCCGCGCGCGCTCAGCCGGAAACCACCGCGCCGCGCGCGGCGCCAGCGCCCGCGCCAGCGCCAGCCGCGCCGGACGCGGCAGCGCCCCGGCCAGCACCGCGGCGGCGCGGTAGACGGCCGGACGGTTGAGTCCGTGTGTGTACCAGCGGGGCGCCGCCGCCGCGGCGGGCGGCGCGCCGGACGGAAGCGTCTTCGCCGTCACAACAGCCACGAGTAGTACATCCGGAAAGCGCGGATCGGCCCCGGCTCGGTGTCGTACAGGCGGCTCGCCTGGAATCGGCGCACCCCGGCGTCGAACGTCATGACGCCGGGCTCGGACGGATCGTTGGGATCCCAGACGAGGAACTCGACGCCCTGCGCGCCCGGCCGGTAGGCGAAGGCGACGACGGAGTGGTTCAGCTCGGGCTTGGGCCAGTTCGTGACCAGCAGCTGCACGAGACGGCCGCCGGCGAGCTCGTCCATGATGTCGCGCGCGACTCCGGCCTGGTGGCCGCCGGTGACGGGGAACGTGACGCGCCAGTTCGTCCAGTGCACGAGCGTCCAGAATCGCCCGCCCAGCCCTTCCTTCACCGCCGACTCCTCGGCGCGTGAGAACTCGCGCAGGTTCGCGTAGCCGGGGATGACGATCCGATCGTCGGCCGGCGGCGCCGGCTCCCATGGCGCGCGGGCGGCGACGGCGCGGACGCGCTCGACGTAGCCCTCGTGCGCGAGCCGCGGCGCGGCGGGCTCGAAGCGGGCGAAGAGGAAGAACTGGCGCAGGCCCCGGGCGAGCACGAAGCAGTAGTTGGCGTACAGATCGTCCTGCTCGGGATGCCGTGCGCGGATCTCGTTGGGGAAGGCGAAGCTGTCGGTGGCGAGCGCGAAGCCGGGGACGGCGGTGCCACGCTCGGGCTGGACGGCCACGGGCGGCGGCGCCACCGACGCGCACGCGGACAGCAGCAGGACCGCGACGCCGGCGGTCATCCAACGACCCATTCGGCTACCCTAAAGGCGCCGTCCGCCGAGGTCAAGACGAACGGGGCCCAAGGCGTGTGCTATCCTCGAGGCGCCCTCGATGACCCGCGCCCTCGCCGCGCTCTACCGCACGTTCTACGCCGGCGTGCTCTCGCGGCTGCCGGAGCCGACGGCCATCGCGCTGGGACAGGCGGCCCTGCGGCTCCTCCCGCTCGACCGGCTCGGCGCCTTCCGGCTCGACGACCCTCGTTTCGCCGTCACCCTGGGCGGCGTGCCGCTGCCGAACCCGGTGATCCTGGCCGCCCAGTACTACGACCCGCGGATCCTGCGCCGCGCGATGGGGCTCGGCTTCGGTGCCGTGACGACGAAGTCGATCACGGTCGACCCGCGCCCCGGCCATCCCCGGCCCAACCTGGTCCGCACCCGCACGGCGGCCGGGCCGGGCCTCGTCAACTGCAACGGCTTCCAGAACCCCGGCCTGGCCGCCTTTCGCGCCTCGATCGTCGGCCTGCCTCACCGCGTGCCGTTGATCGTGAGCGTGGCCGGCGAGTCGGTGCAGGATTACGTGACGCTGGTGGAGGCCCTGGCGCCGCTCAGCGATCTGGTCGAGATCAACATCTCGTCGCCCAACACCCGGCTGGTCTACGCGTGGAGCGAGCGGCCCCGCGAGCTGCGGGCGGCGCTGGAGACGCTCGGCCGGATGTCGCCGCGCCCCCTGATCGTGAAGATCTCGCCCGACTTCGCCGACGCCAACGAGCGTCACATCATTCCGGCCGCGCTGGAGGCCGGCGTCCGGGTCGTCAACTACGGCAACACGCGGCGGATCGAGGAGCCGCGGCTCTCGCAGAGCGCCGGCGGCCTCAGCGGGCCCGACATCTTTCCGGCGACGCTCGACAACGTGCGCCGCACGCGCAAGCGCTTCGGCGACGCGCTGGAGATCGTGGCCACCGGCGGCGTCGACAGCGCCGACAAGGCCATCACATTGCTCCGCGAGGGGGCACGCGCGATCGGTTACTTCACCGGATTCGTCACCCGAGGCCCGATCCTGGCGCGTCGCATCCTGGAGGCGCTCCGGCGGGGCGTCTGACTTGCTCACAGGTTATCCACTTGTCCACACGTATCCACAGACGAGAAAATCGACCGGTCTGATGCGGGCTCACGCCTGAGCGCCATCGCATTGCCGCGTCATTCGTCCACAGAATGCCCCCGGGAAGATTTTTCCCCGATGATCACTGGTCGAAGTCGCCGTCCGGCTCGCGAAGCGCGCATTTGGCGCGTGCAAACGAGACCTTGACAGTGAAATCTCGACACTCGTAAGTTGTGCGGCGTGCAGGCACCGTCTCTCACGTTGGTTCTTCGGTCGATCCCGACCCGCAGGGTCTGAGTAGTAACAAGAGGACGACACCGCGATGGAAGGTCGGAAGCCACTCGCGAAGGTCGAGGGTCGTCGTCGGATGCGACTGAGCGGGGTGACCGTCGCCTACCGCGGCACGCCCAACCTCGACGATTGGGTCGCCTACATCGCGAACGGAAGCCGCTCGAAGAAGCTCATCCTCGCGGACCACGCCTCCGAGCGGAAGGTGAAGAGCCTCCTCACCCGCCTGCAGACGCTTTCGCGCAAGGATATCGAGAAGCTGGCGAAGAGCTAAGCCCTCACAGCGCCAGCGGTCCGACCGAAGCGACCCGACTCGGGTCCTGGCGCCAGATCGCCGGATCGGCGTCCACGAAGAGCTCGACGCCGTTGCCGTCCGGATCATCGAGGTAGATCGACTGGCTCACGCGATGATCGCTGAGGCGCAGCCGGGTATAGCCGTGCGCCTCGAGGTGGGCCTTGGCCGCGCGCAGCTCGTCGAGCGTCGTCCCGATGCGCAGGGCCACGTGGTAGAGCCCGACCTCCCCCGGCTGGGACAACGGCGCGTCGGCCCCGACCTCGAGGACCGCCACATCGTGGTGGTTCTCGCCCGTCGAGAAGAAGGCCATCGGCCGCCCGAAGTTGCCGCGAGCGACTTCCTTCAGACCGAGCACGTCCCGGTAGAAGCGGGCGGACCGCTCGATGTCGCGCACCTTCAGGACGACGTGCCCCACGTTCCGCACCTTGATGGCCATGAGAGCCTCCGGACCTAGATCATACCCTTCTCGGCGAAGCTCACGTAGCGGCCCCGCCCGATGACCACGTGGTCGTGGATCCTGAGATCCATGAGGCGCGAGCACTCCACCAGCTGGCGGGTGAGCCGGAGATCCTCCTGGCTCGGCGTGGGATCGCCGCTCGGATGGTTGTGCAGCAGGATGATGGAGGCCGCCGACTCGAGAATCGCCGGCTTGAAGACCTCGCGCGGATGGACCAGGCTCGCCGACAACGTGCCCTCGGAGATCACGATGTCGCGCACCAGACCGTTCTGGGCGTCGAGCAGCGCCACCCGGAACACCTCGCGACGCAGGTCCTCCATGAGCGGAGCGAACGCCGCATAGACCGCCGCCGGCGTCGACAGCACGACGCGCACCCCCGGCGTGCGCGAGCGCAGCCGCCGCGTCAGCTCGAAGGCGGACGCCAGCCGGGCGGCCTTCGCGCGCCCGACGCCGGGCCGGCGCGCCAGCTCGATCACCTCACGCGCGGCGACGCCGGCCAGCGAGCCGTACGCCGCCAGCATCTCGCGCGCGACGTCGACGGCCGTCTTGCCGCGCCGTCCCGAGCCGAGCTGGAGCGCGAGCAGCTCGGCGTCGGCCAGCGCGTCGGCGCCGCTCGAGTACAGCCGCTCCCGCGGCCGCTCCTGCGCCGGCCACTCGTCCATCGTCATGCGTCTTCGTACGACGGGTCAATCCCGCTGGTCAATGACGGAGATTGAATACAGCGCCATGAGGGCGCGCGCTGCTGTTCAGGGCGCTGGGAGGACGGTCACGCCAGGTAACCTGTAGTGCTTGACGTTGCCGGTCGCCACGGGCATCGCTTCGATGACGCCGGTGGCCGCGATCAGACAGTCGGCGATTTGCGCCACGGGCTTCCCAGCAGTTCGGCGCAGTGCTCCGGCGATCTCAGCGATCTCGCGTGTCACGGGAATCACGATGAGACTGTCCAGCAGATCTGTCGTCACCTGTCGCTCGCTCTCCCGCATGCCGGCGTGGAGTTCAGCCACGCTCACGACCGAGCAACACGGCGCCGCATCGCGAGTGAGCTCGAAGAGGAACGAACGAGTCGCGGCCCGTGCACGGAGGAGACTGATCAGCACGTCCGTGTCCAGAAGGACGCGGCTCACCGGGCGGCGCGCTTCACTCGTCGGTCTCTTCGCAGGGAACGAACGAATGCCTGAGAGCCGCGGGCCAGTTCAGGATGGCGCTCACGCGTCCAGCCGCCGAACGCCGTACCGAGCGTCTGGCGAAAGCGCAGCCTCTTCAGTTCATGCCGCAAGGCATCGCCGACGACCCGGCTTTGTTCCCCCCTGGGAACGACCCGTCGCAGTTCAGCGATCAATTCCTCCGGCAGCAGAAAGTTGGCTTGGCGGAGCTGGCTCGCCATCGCGATCTCTCCTATAGAGTTGCCTACAGGGTAGCATAGGCTGGCTCGACGCCCGTCACGCGCGCGGGTCGTCGATCGTGATCGCACGAGGCTCGTCGCCCACCCCGTCGATGCGGACGCGCACCACACGCGGCGGCAGCAGGGGCTCGGCGCGCTCGGCCCACTCGAGCAGCGTGACGCCGTCACCGCCCATGAGGTCGAGGAGGCCCAGATCCATCAGCTCGGTGAGGGTGGCGATGCGATACGCATCGACGTGGTGCACCGGCAGCCGTCCGCGGTACTCGTTGACGAGGACGAAGGTCGGACTGGTGGCCGCCGCGGCGACGTCGAGGCCGCGAACGAGGCCCTGCACGAAGCAGGTCTTGCCGCTTCCGAGCTCGCCGTAGAGCGCGACCACGTCCCCGGCGCCCAGCGTGCGGCCGAGCGCGGCGCCGCACGCTGCCGTCTGCTCCGGCGTGGTGGTGGTGACGCTAGGTGCGGGCACCGACGACGACCGCGAACGCCGCCGGCAGCGCCTCGATGACGTCGCCCGCGATCAGCGACTCCTGTCCGTGCCGCGCCGCCGCGATGTCGCCGGCCAGTCCGTGCAGGTAGACGGCGGCGGCGAGCGCGGCGCCGGGCGGCAGCCCGCGCGCCAGGAACGCGCCCAGCACCCCGGTGAGGACGTCACCGGTGCCGCCGCTGGCCATCCCGGGATTGCCGGTGGGATTGAGCAGGACGGTGCCGTCGGGATTCCCGATGACGCTCGTGGCGCCCTTGAGGACGACGTGCACGCGGAAGCCGGTGGCGAACCGCCGCACGGTCGTGATCCGATCGCGCTGCACGTCCTCGACGGTCGCGCCGAGCATGCGGGCCATCTCGCCCGGATGGGGCGTCAGGCACCGTGCGGCGGGAGCGCCGCGCAGGCGGTCGAGATGGCCGACCAGGGCCGTCAGCGCATCGGCGTCGACCGCGCACGGCTTCCGGCACTCGAACACGAGCGCGCGGGCCAGGGCCTGCGTGTCCTCGTCGATGCCGAGACCGGGCCCGAGGGCGACGGCGTCGCGGCGCTGGGCGAGGTCGTCGAGGAGGTCGCGGGCCTTGAGCGCGATCGTGCGCGTCTCGGTCTCCGGCAACGGCTCGCTCATGGCCTCCAGGATCAGCGAGGCGACGACCGGCTGGGCGCTGGCGGACGTCGCCACGGTCACGAGGCCCGCGCCCGCCCGCATCGCCGCGCGGGCGGCGAGGGCGGCGGCGCCGGTCTTGCCGACCGACCCGGCGACGAGCAGCAGGTGGCCGTAGGTGCCCTTATGGGCGTCGCGCGGCCGCGGCGGAAAATGGCGCGCGACATCTGCGGCCTCGAGCAGGAAGGTGTCGATGCCGCGGGCCACCTCGGCGGCCGGGATGCCGATGTCCACGACCTCGACGCGCCCGCTCACCTCGACACCGGCGGCGGTGATCAAGCCGCGCTTGAGGCCGGCGAACGTCGGCGTCAGGAGCGCGCGGATGACCGGCCCGGGCGCCGGCTCGCCGTCGGCCGGCAGCCCCGACGGGATGTCGAGCGCGACCACGGGCCGCCGGCTCGCGTTGATGCGCTCGATGGCGGCGGCCACCGGCGGCGCCGGCGCGCCGCGGGCGCCGGTGCCGAGCAGCGCGTCGACGACGAGCTGCGCCGCGGACAGCGCCGGCGTCAGCACCGAATCGTCCTCGACCACGCGGGTGCGGATCCCGCGGCGCTCCATCTCGCGGTGCTTGAGCGCGGCGTCGCCGCGGAGCTCGTCGGGCCGGGCCAGCAGGTACACGTCCACGCGGTGACCGGCCCGCTTCAGCCAGCGCGCGACGACGAAGCCGTCGCCGCCGTTGCCGCCCTTGCCGCACACGATCGCGACACGGACGCCGCGGCGCGGCAGGCCCAGCTCCGGCAGCGCGGCCAGGATGCGCTCGGCGGCGCCGCGGCCGGCATTCTCCATGAGCGTGGCGCCCGGGATGCCGCGCTCGCGGATCGCGCGCTGGTCGAGACGGCGCATCTCTTCGGCCGAGAACAGCGGGAACACGGCTCAGCAGCCTTCGTCGGAGCGTGCGGTCGTCATGGAAGACGTCAGCCTCGAGTGCTAGCGTCCGGCCGGCAGCGCGATCGCCTGGATCAGGAAGTCGGCGAGGATCGACGTGTAGGTCGCGCGCCAGTCGCGCCGCGCGCACTTCGGCAGCTCGATGTGCAGCGCGCGCTCGGGCACGCGCAGGATGCCGTCGCGCTTGGCGCCGGAGGCCCGGTACGTGACCGCATCGACCGGCTCGACCAGGACGTCCAGCCGCTGGACCTCGCGGCGCGAGCGCAGATGGGCGTCGCGGATCAGCTCGGCCAGCGTGCGCAGGCGCAGCGCCAGCTCGCGGTCGACGCCGACGGTGGCGATCTCGATCTGTCCGGCGCACTCGCTTCGGTTGTTGCCGTGGATCTCGGCGTAGAACCGCAACGGCCCCTGGGCGGCCTCCAGCACGCGCCGCTCGTAGGCCTCGTACACGCGCCGGGCCGCGTCGCTCGGCACGCTCTCGGAAGCCGGCCGGCCCGGCACGCCCTCCAGCGGTCGGTTCACCTGGTAGCGCCCGCCGCCCAGCACCAGGGAGTCCGGTTCCATCGCGAAGCCGGTGGCGACGACGAGCCCGAACCCGGTCCGGCGCGCGATCTCGACGGCCATCTCGTCGGTGTTGACGTCGCTCGAGCCGTGGGGCGCGGCGACGACGAAGCCGGGCCGGCCGGGCCGGGTGGCGATGTGGCCGCGGACGCGCGCCCCGGGCAGGTCCGCCGACTGCGCGGCGCAGCCGTAGAGGAGCGCGAGGCCGGCGGCCACGCTAGCGGCGCGCCGGATCGGCGACGAGAGCCGGATCATCGTCCACCAGCAAGGCCTGGGCGAGCGCGTACTCGCCCTCGTGGGTCAGGGCCAGCAGCATGCGGCAACCGCCGCGCGCGAGGCCGAGCTCGCGCGAGCGCCCGTGCAGCTCGAGCGTGGGCGCCTCGCCCCGCTCGCGCCGCACCTCCAGCTCGCGCCACTTCACGCCGAGGCGCAGGCCGGTGCCGAGCGCCTTCATGCCGGCTTCCTTCGCCGCGAAGCGGGCCGCGAAGTGCGGCACCGGATCGCGGCGGGCGCGGCAGTAGGCGATCTCCTGCTCGGTGAAGACGCGACGCAGGAAGCGCTCGTCCCAGCGCGCGATGACCTCGCGCATGCGCGGGATCTTGACGAGGTCCACGCCGACACCCCGCACGGCCATCAGCCGCTCAGCTCGCGCCGGATGGTGGCGGCCAGCTCGTTGGCCATGGCGCGGATGCGCTCGGGATCGGCGCCCTCGATCATCACCCGCGCCAGCGACTCGGTGCCGGAATAGCGGACCAGGATCCGGCCCGTCCCGTTCATCTCGTTCTCGAAGACCCGGATGCGGTCGACGACGCCCGGCAGCGAGTCGATCGGCGGCTTGCGCGAGACCGGCACGTTGACGAGCACCTGCGGGAACTTGCGCATGCAGCCCGCCAGCGACGCCAGCGACTCGCCGCTCTCGCGCATGACCGCCAGCAGCGCCAGCGCCGACAGGATGCCGTCGCCGGTCGGCGAATAGTCCGGGAACAGCAGGTGGCCCGACTGCTCGCCGCCGAGGTTGGCGCCGAGGCGCGACATCTCCTCGTGCACGTAGCGGTCGCCCACCTGGGTCTTCACCATCTGGATGCCGGCCGCCCGCAGCGCCTCGTCGAGGCCGAGGTTGGCCATGACGGTGGTGACCACGAGGTTGGCCTTGAGCCGTCCCTGCTGGGCCATGTGCCGGCCGGCGATGGCCAGCGCATAGTCGCCGTCGCGGATCTCGCCCAGGTGATCGATCGAGATCAGCCGGTCGCCGTCGCCGTCGAACGCGAAGCCGACGTCGGCGCCGGCCTCGACGAGCCGACGGCGCAGCCCCTCCGGATGCAGCGCCCCGCAGTCGGCGTTGATGTTGGTGCCGTCGGGCCGGGCGCAGGTCGTGATCACGCGCGCGCCCAGGCGCCGGAACACGCTCGGCGCCACCCGGTACGTCGCGCCGTTGGCGCAGTCGAGGGCGACCGTCGTCCCGGCCAGGTCGAGCGGAAAGCAGCGGCCGAGGAAGTCGACGTAGTACTTCTCCGCGCGGTCGTAGGTCACCAGCCGCCCGATGCCGGCGCCGCGCGCGCGAGGGGCGGCGTCGTCGGCCTTCAGGCGACGCTCGATCTGGTCCTCCCAGGCGTCGGGAAACTTCGTTCCCTTGGCCGAGAAGAGCTTGATGCCGTTGTCCTCGAAGGGATTGTGAGAGGCCGACAGCACGATGCCGCCGAGGGCGTCGAGCGCGCGGGTCAGGAGCGCGATGCCGGGCGTCGGCAGCACGCCGACGGCGAAGCAGTCGGCGCCGGCCGATAGCAGGCCCGCCACCATGGCCGCCTCCAGGAGCGGGCCCGAGCGCCGCGTGTCGCGCCCGATGACGACGCGCACGCGCTCCTCGCCCACCTCGGCGGCCAGGGTCGCGGCCAGCTCGCGGCCGACGCGGTAGGCGAGATCGGGAGTGAGCGGCGGCTCGTTGGCCACGCCCCGGATGCCGTCCGTGCCGAAGAGCCGGCTCACCGCTTCGACCCTGTTGCCCGTTGCTGCATCGCTCCCTCCGGTCGGATGTCGACGGTGACGTCGACCGTGCGCCGGTCGACGATGGATACCGAGTCCGGCAGCGCCAGACCCACGGTCTGGCTCACCGGCTCGCGGCGTCCCGAGACATCGACCGGCAGGGTCTCGACCACGGTCCGCCTCTCGATTGTAGTGCGAGGGCCCTTGATCTGGACAGTCGTCGGCGCGACCACCACGGGCCCCAGGACGTGGTTGGCGGCCGGGTGGCCCTGCAGCTGGGGCACGACCTGCACGGTGCGGACCTCGGCCCGCGCGGCCTGCACGCTGGTCCAGGCCGGGGTCACGCGCGTGACCCGCACGCCGATCGGCGCCTGGACGTTGTCGGGCAGCAGGTGGACGAGATTGTCGCCCTCGCGTAGCCCGCTCACGTCCACGCGCACGCGGACCGTGCCGGGGCTGACGTGCTCGGCGGCCCAGCGCGTGGCCTGTAGCTGAACGTCCACGCTCTCCCGTCGCGGCCCGTTGAGCGTCAGCGGCCCCTCGAGGCCGACGTACTCGATCGGCACGGCCAGCGCGATCTCGAGGCGCTCGGCGCTGGCCACGAAGAACCACAGCCCGACCGCCAGGAGCAGCGCGAGGATCTTCAGCTGCCAGTGCTCACCGATGACGCGCAGCATGGCTCAGCCGCGCGAGGCCCCGCCGGGCCCGTCACCGCCGGGTGCGACCGCCGGCTGCCGGCTCCAGCGGCGACGCAGCGCGCCCAGGCCGGCCGCCCGGTGCGCGCGGCTGGCGGCGACGCCGAGGAGATCGTCGAGGCGCCGGCGCACGGCATCGGCATCGGCGGCGATCTCGATCCGCCCCGACACGGCCAGCGACAACCGGCCGGTTTCCTCGGAGACGACCAGCGCGATCGCGTCGGTGTCCTCCGCGATCCCCAGCGCAGCCCGATGACGCGTCCCCAGCGCACGACCGATCTGCATGTTGCGCGAGAGCGGCAGGAAGCAGCCGGCGGCCACGACCCGGCCGCCCAGGACGATCACGGCGCCGTCGTGCAGCGGCGAGTACGGCAGGAACAGGCTCGTCAGCAGGTCGGCGGAGACGAGCGCATCGAGGGCCACGCCAAGCTCGGCGTACTGCCGCAGGCCCGTGGCCCGCTCCAGGACGATCAGCGCGCCGATCCGCCGCGCGGCCAGCGAGTCGGCGGCGCGCGCGACTTCGTCGACCACCTGCGCCCGCTCGGCGGCGCCGGTGAGCCGCTGCAGCAGCGAGCCCTGCCCGATCCAGCCCAGCGCCCGCCGCAGCTCGGGCTGGAACACGACGATCAAGGCCACGACCCAGAACGACCAGAAGCGATCGAGCAGCCAGCTCAGGCTCGTCAGCTGTAGCGCCCGGGCCAGGATCGCCGCGCCCGCCAGCACGCCGAGGCCGATCGTGATCTGCACCGCCCGCGTGCCGCGGAACAGCGTGAGGACCCGATAGATCAGCGCGGCGACGACCACGATGTCGAGCACGTCGCGCCAGTGGATCGCGCTCAGGATGTCATGCATCCAGGGTTCTCGTGTGCGGACGGGACAGGCGCTCGGCCACCCGGACGGCGTCGCGGGTCTCGCCGACGTCGTGGGTGCGGACCAGCGCGGCCCCGTTCGCCACCGCGATGGTGGTCGCCGCCAGCGACCCCGCCAGCCGCTCGGCCGGGTCGGGCCGCCCGAGGATCGCGCCGAGGAAGGACTTGCGCGATACCCCGACGGCGATCGGCCGCTCAAGCGCCCGCAGCGCCGGCAGCTCGGCCAGCACGCGGGCGTCCCACTCGGGCCAGGCGACCGCTCCGTCGCGGAAGAACCCGATGCCGGGATCGACGACGATCCGCTCGGCCGGGATCCCCGCCACCGCGGCGCGCTCCAGGCCTTCGGCCAAGAGCCGCGCGACCGTCGCCGCCGGTGACGCGGCCGCTGCGCGGGCGCCGGCCGGATCGGGCGACGCCATCAGCACCAGCCCGGCGCCGTGGGCGGCCACGAGCGCCGCGACGGCCGGGTCGCGCAGTCCCGAGACGTCGTTGACGATCCGAGCGCCTGCCTGCAGCGCGGCACGGACCGGGCCCGGCCGGCAGCTGTCGGCGGAGATCGGCACCGGCAGGTCGCCGAGCGCCTCGATGGCCTCGACCAGGCGTCGGGCCTCCTCGTCCTCGCTGATCTCGGTCGGCAGATAGGGGGCCGTCGAGCGGGCGCCGACGTCGATCAGGGCGGCGCCGTGCTCGACCATCACGCCGGCGGCCTTGAGGACGGCGCCGGGGTCACGGTAGACGGAGCCGCCATGGAACGATTCCGGACTCACGTTGATCACGCCCATGAGAATGACCGGCAGCCCGTCGCCCACCCTCACGCCCGCCAGCTCGGCAGTGTGACTGCGCGACATACTCAGATCGGGGCGCCGAGACGGCCCCCCAACCCCCAGACGGTCGGAGCGCCCGGGCGCTCCTCTTCCGCCCATCACGCGGGGGCTGGCGCCTCCCGGAACGGCTGCGCGCGGAGGATTCGCGCGATCTCCTCGGAGTCGAGCGACTCGCGCTCCAGGAGAGCCCGGGCGAGGGCGTGGAGCTTCTCGATGTTCTCCTCGAGGATCTGCTTGGCACGGCCGGCGCACCCGACGACGATGCGCTTGATCTCGCTGTCGATGGCCAGCGCGGTCTCCTCGCTGTAGTCCTTGGCCCGCGCCACCTCACGCCCGAGGAAGATGTGCTCCTCGTTCTTGCCGAACGTGAGCGGGCCCAGCCTGTCCGACATGCCCCACTCGCACACCATCTTGCGGGCCATCTCGGTGGCCTTCTCCAGGTCATCGCCGGCGCCGGTCGTCTGCTGCTGCAGCACGATCTCCTCGGCGGTCCGGCCGCCGAGCAGGATGGTGATGCGGTTGACGAGGTACTCGCGGGAGTAGTTGTACTTGTCGTCCATCGGCAGCTGCATCGTGAGGCCCAGCGCGCGCCCGCGCGGGATGATCGTCACCTTGTGCAGCGGATCGGCGCCCGGCAGGAAGTCGGCCACCAGGGCGTGGCCGGCCTCGTGATAGGCGATCGTCCGCTTCTCCGTCTCGGAGATGATCATCGAGCGCCGCTCGACGCCCATCAGGACCTTGTCCTTGGCGTTCTCGAAGTCCAGCATCTCGACGAGCTTCTTGTTCTGGCGGGCGGCCAGCAGCGCGGCCTCGTTGACCAGGTTCGCCAGGTCCGCGCCCGAGAAGCCCGGCGTGCCGCGGGCCAGGACCTTGAGGTCGACGTTCGGAGCCAGCGGGATGCGGCGGGCGTGCACGCGCAGGATCTCCTCCCGCCCCTTCACGTCAGGCCGTGGCACGACGACCTGCCGGTCGAATCGTCCCGGTCGGAGCAGGGCCGGGTCCAGCACATCCGGTCTATTCGTGGCCGCGATCAGGATGACGCCTTCGTTGGTCTCGAAGCCGTCCATCTCGACCAGGAGCTGGTTCAGGGTCTGCTCGCGCTCGTCGTGGCCGCCGCCGAGGCCGGCGCCGCGGTGCCGGCCGACGGCGTCGATCTCATCCATGAAGATGATGCAGGGGGCGTGCTTCTTGCCCTGCTCGAACAGGTCGCGAACACGAGAGGCACCGACACCGACGAACATCTCGACGAAGTCGGAGCCGGAAATCGAAAAGAAAGGAACGTTCGCTTCCCCGGCGATGGCCTTGGCCAGCAGCGTTTTACCGGTGCCGGGCGGGCCGACCAGCAGGACGCCCTTCGGGATCTTGCCGCCGAGCTTCTGGAATTTCTGGGGGTCCTTCAGGAAGTCGATGATCTCCCGGAGCTCTTCCTTGGCCTCGTCGACGCCCGCGACGTCCTGGAACGTGATCTTGTTCTGCTTCTCGGAGATCAGCCGGGCTCGCGCCTTCCCGAAGCTCAACGCCTTGGCGCCGCCGCCCTGCATCTGGCGCATGAAGAAGATCCAGACGCCGATGAAGAGCAGCATCGG
>Ga0066704_10000484_pt1 | contig 14411 bp, 16 predicted proteins | sample GraSoiAngelo_153_FD_66458 | JGI IMG/M metagenome (GOLD analysis project Ga0066704, IMG submission 66458) | Grasslands soil microbial communities from the Angelo Coastal Reserve, California, USA - 14_1009_12_40cm | ecosystem: Environmental > Terrestrial > Soil > Grasslands | place: USA... | reverse complement strand
TGCATCAGGCCGATCTGGCCGACCGGGCCGCCAAACGCAAGCCAGCCGAGCTTGGCGAAATACGCGACGATTTCGCGCAACGGAATCTGCGGCTCGCGTGTGAGCTCGCTCACGCCCGCTGCACCTTGGCCGCTGCCGAACTCAAGTTTCCTCCGGCCCACCAGGGGAGATCACTTCGGGCTTGTGGTAGCGCAAGTGCGCGACGACATTGTAGACCGATACCAGCATCGGAAACGCCGTATTCATGATGCCGACCGAATCGTTCTTGCCCCAGACGAAGTAGGCAAGCTGCAGCACGCTGCCGGCGACGGACAAGTACCAGAACATCATCGGCACCGTCACTCGCTTCATTTTCTTCGTCGCGTAGGCCTGCACAAACCAGCGCGCAGTAAACAGGAATACGCCGAGAAAACCGATCAGTTTCCAGCCAGTGACGGCGACCTTGAAGAGATGAAATACATGGAGGTGAAACAGAACGTCGTCCATAGCGGCAGCCGGTGGGTTGAAGGCCGCGGATTCTATCAGGCAGCGCGCGGGTCCGCCCTCAAACCGGCAGACCCGCTAGCGCGAGGCAACGTCGGTCAGTACGGCAAGATCGATCCAGCGCACCAGAGCCTTGGCAACGTCGAAACCGGCCTCGATGGCCAGCGCTGCGCCGATCGCATGGGCCATATCAGCGCCGGCGCGCAGCTGCGCCAGCGCTGCAATCTCCGCCGCGCCGGACATCACGACTTCGACCCGCCAATGCGGCCGCACGATCAGTGCGCACTCGCCGTAGCCGCGTGAAGGCAACCGGTCCGAAGATCCCGGCTGATGTGCAAGCCAGATGCTCGCAACCCGATGACGTGACTCGAACCAGGCAACCGCCGGGTGCAGCGCGAAACGCGCGGCGAGCAATTCCGCCGGCGCCAAGCACGCGACGCATTCGCGCGCGAGCGCATCGGCATCCGCAGCGTAATGCGCGCGATGCACCGCCCACTCCAGTGCGGCGACGTCGCCGAGATAAGGCAGCGTTTGCGTGGGCTCGAATCGCGCGATGAATTCGGCGAATTGCGCGCCGAACACGTTGAGGTCGCCGCTCGTGCTTGGGTGCGTGTGTCCGTACGCGCGCGCGAGCCCGGAAAAAAACTCATTGCCGACCAGCGCGCCTACTACCGGAAAGGCGTGGGTAAGCGCCTTCTCCCACGCCGCTGCGACGTTGCCGCGATAAAGCGCAAATCGATCCAGCGCGCGTGCACCCGATTCGCGAAAAACGGGCGCAAGCGCAGCGAACCGGTGAATGTCGATCAATGCCGCGGCAAAATCAGCTTGCAGACGTTCAAGCTGCATATGCGGACCCGCCCGAAATGGCGTCATAGCGCTCAGCCGCTTGCGACGCTTCGTCGAGCAACACGTCGAGCGCAGGTATATCGGTATCCCATTCTATCAACGTAGGCACGGGGCCAAATCGCCGCAGCGCGCGCTCATAAAGCGTCCACACCGCGTTCGCAACGCGATCGCCGTGATGATCGATCGTCGCCAGATCAGTGACGAGATGTCCGGCCAGATGAATCTCGCCCACGTGCATGGGCGCGATCGCATCAATTTGCGTCGCGGCATCGCCACCGTGGTTGCACTGGTTCACATACAAATTGTTGACGTCGAGCAAGATGCCGCAGCCGCTGCGTGATGCAAGTGCATTGAGGAAACCGGCTTCGTCGTAATCGTCGCCAGCAAAGTGCAGATACGTAGATATGTTCTCGATCAGTACCTCCCGCTGCAATACGTCCTGCATCTGTGCGACGCGCGCGCACATCAGCGTGAGCGCCGACTCGCTCAGCGGTAGCGGCAGCAGATCGTTGAATGCGTGTCCGCTCCCACTGCCCCAACACAAGTGCTCGGATACCAATATCGGCTCGATACCTCGCACGACCTTGGCGACGCGCTGCAGATGCTCTAACGAGTAGCCCGCGACCGAGCCGAGCGCAAGACCGACGCCATGCAGACTGATCGGATAGGTTTCGCGCAGGCGGGCCAGCACATGCAGATCGTAGCCGCCGTCGCCGAGATAGTTTTCGGTGTGCGCTTCGAGCCAGCCCGTACAGCGCTCGCGTGTGAGCAGTTCGCGATAGTGAGGCACGCGCAAGCCGATGCCGACACGCAGCGCAGCGCGATTCGACTCGATTGTAGGCGGCACCGGCGCATGATGCATTTGTATACCTTGCCATACGGTGGCAGCTGCTGCCAGCTGCGGCTTCAGCCGGTGCGCGTTAGACAGCTTGCGATCGAAATCCTTACAGCTGGTGGGGAAAAATTTCGCCGCGCACGCAAAGTAAGGAAATCGACGCGCTCGCGTCCAATCCGCGAACTGCACCATAAGGCGCACATCGCAGCGCGCCACGCGGGAGGAACGCAATGGCAACATCCAGACCACGCATCGTCATCGTCGGCGGCGGCTTCGCCGGCGCAAAACTGACGAGGCTGCTACAGAAACGTGCAAGGTTCGCCGACGTCACACTGGTGTCGGAGGAAAGCTATACCACGTTCAACCCGATGCTGGCCGAAGTCGTCGGTGCGACCGTGTTTCCCGAACACGTCGTGGCGCCGCTACGCGAAACCGTGGGCCACGCACGTTTCGTTATGGGCACGGTCGGCGATGTCGACTTCGCCGGCAAGCGCCTTCGCTGCGACACGCTCAAGGGCAGCGTCGATCTCGACTACGACCATCTCGTACTCGCGTTTGGCAACCGCGCGCGCGTCGACCTGATTGCGGGCATGGCCGAACACGCGGTCGTACTCAAGACCGTCGGCGACGCAATGCATATTCGCAACCTGGTATTGCGCCGACTCGCCCAGATCGAGCTCGAAACCGATCCAGGACTGCGCCGCTGCCTCGGGCACTTCGTCGTCGTCGGCGGCGGGTTCTCTGGCGTCGAAGTCGCTGGCGCCGTCGCCGACAGTCTGCGCGAAATCCGCCGCTACTATCCCGGCGTCAGGGCTGAGGAGCTGCGCGTCACCCTGCTGCAGAACGTCGATCGCCTGCTCGTGGAGTTGCCGGCGTCGCTCGGCGAAGCCGCAGAACGCTCGCTGAGAAAACGCGGCGTTGCCGTGATGACGATGACAGGCGCCACGGCGGTCGGCGCGCGCGAACTGACGCTCAACGACGGACAGGTACTCAGCGCGGCGACGACGATCTGCACGATAGGCACGATGCCGAACGCGCTGGCCGCGCGCCTGACCGCGCTCGCGACCGAGCGCGGCAGGATCGTTTGCAACGCCGATCTCTCGGTCGCCGGAATTGATGATATTTGGGCGATCGGCGACTGCGCCCTGATCCAGAACGGTGCGGATGGTTTCGCGCCACCGACTGCGCAGTTCGCCGTGGCCGAAGCGAAACACCTGTCTGGCAATTTGATCGCGCGCATACAGCATCGCGCCACCAAGCCGTTCGCGTATCGCGCACGCGGCATGATGGCGACGGTCGGCCATCTCAAGGGCGTCGCCAGTGTCTTCGGGATCGATCTCAGCGGTCTGCCCGCATGGCTGCTCTGGCGTGCGTATTACTTGTGTCAGATGCCGACGCTGGGCCGCAAGTTGCGCATCTTCGTCGAGTGGAGCTGGGGCATGTTTTTCCCGCCCGACATCACGCATTTTCGTTTCACCCGCAGTCACGATCTGCTCGAAAGCGATCGCGCCGGCGTCATGCCGTCGCGCTAACCCTACCTCCTACAGGACCATCGGAATGCAATTGAAAAACAAGACCGCACTAATTACCGGATCGACCAGCGGCATCGGTCTGGGCATCGCGCGCGCATTCGCGCGCGAAGGCGCTAACATCGTGCTCAACGGCTTTGGCGACGCCGGCGAAATCGAGTCGCTGCGCGCCGGCATCGAACGCGAATTCAGCGTGCCGGTGCGCTACGACGGCGCCGACATGAGCCGTGCCGACGCCATCGAAACGATGATGGCGAAGGCTTTCGCCGAATTCGGCAGCGTCGACGTGCTCGTCAACAACGCAGGCGTTCAACACGTCGCACCGATCGAGGAATTCCCGCTCGCGAAATGGGATGCAGTCATCGCGATCAACCTCAGCGCCGCGTTCCACACGATCCGCCTCGCGCTACCGCAGATGAAGGCGCGCAAATTCGGACGCATCATCAACGTCGCCTCCGCGCACGCCCTGGTAGCGTCGCCGTTCAAGAGCGCCTATGTCGCAGCCAAGCATGGCATCGCCGGATTGACCAAGACGGTTGCACTCGAAGGCGCCGAGCATGGCGTCACCGCAAACGCGATCTGTCCCGGCTACGTGCTGACGCCGCTGGTCGAGAAGCAGATTCCTGACACTGCCAAGGCGCGCGGCATCAGCGAAGCGGCGGTCGTCCGCGACGTGCTGCTTGCTGCGCAGCCGACCAAGCAGTTCGTGAGCGTCGAGCAGGTCGCCGCGCTCGCACTCTATCTCGCCAGCGACGCTGCAGCGTCGACCACCGGTACTATGATTCCGGTCGACGGCGGCTGGACGGCGCACTGACATGGCTACGCGCAAGAAGTCATCTACACGCAAGGCTATCAACCTGGCCCTGCAAGGCGGCGGCGCGCACGGCGCGTTCGCCTGGGGTGCGCTCGACACGCTGCTGGCGGATGGTCGCATCGACATCGAAGCGATCAGCGCGACCAGTGCCGGCGCAATGAACGCCGTGGTGCTCGCTGACGCGCTGAGCGACGGCGACCGCGAGCACGCGCGCGAGCGCCTGAGCGCATTCTGGCGTGCGATCGCCAATGCCGGCGCCAAGTACAGCCCGGTCAAACCGTTGCGCGACTGGAGCGGACGCGCCTTGCCGGTCGAGCAATCGCCGTTCTACTGGATGTTCGACACGATGACGCGGCTGTTCTCGCCGTATCAGCTCAATCCGCTCAATTTCAATCCGCTGCGCGAGGTGCTCGAACAGCAGGTGGATTTCGAGAAGCTGCGCAAGACCCGCGGCATCAACGTGCACCTGTGCGCGACCAATGTCGAGACCGGCAGGGTGCGCATCTTCAATCGCGACGAGCTGACGCCCGATACCGTGCTCGCCTCAGCCTGCCTGCCGCTGCTGTTCCAGACGATCGAAATCGACGGCGCGCATTATTGGGACGGCGGTTACATCGGCAATCCGGCGATCTTTCCGCTGATCTACGGTTCGCAAAGCCGCGATGTGGTGATCATCCATATCAATCCGATCGTACGTCCTGGCATACCGAAGACCGCGCCTGAGATCCTCAACCGCATCAACGAAATCAGCTTCAATTCTTCGCTGATGCGCGAGATGCGCGCGATCGCTTTCGTCACGCGGCTGATCCAGAGCAAAAAGGTCAAGGCCTCGGAGATGAAACAGATGCTGATTCATTCGATCCGTGACGACGAAGCGATGACCGCGCATTCGGTCGCTTCAAAACTGAGCCCGGACTGGGATTTCCTGTGCCAGCTCAAGGACAGCGGCGGCGCCGTCACGGAACGCTGGCTACGCACGCATTTCGACGACCTCGGGCAGCGCTCGTCGGTCGACCTCGAAGCGGAATTCCTCTGAATCCGCATCGTCCTTTATACATTTGGAGATTTTGCATGAACCGCCAACAGATTCTTGCGAGCGCCTCGATGCCGATCGCGAGTCCGACCTATCCCCGCGGACCGTATCGTTTCGTCAACCGCGAATATTTCATCATCACCTACGAATCCGATCCGCAGGCGATCCGCGACGCCCTGCCCGAACCGTTGGAGCCGGACGGCTCCAACACCGTGCTATATGAATTCATCCGTATGCCGGATTCCGGCGGCTTCGGCGACTACACCGAGTCGGGTATCGTGATTCCGGCGAAATTCGGCGACGAGCACGTCAATTTCACCGCGCAGATGTATCTCGACTGCGATCCGCCGATCGCCGGCGGCCGCGAAATCTGGGGCTTTCCGAAGAAACTCGCAACGCCGCGCCTCGGCATCGCGCACGACACGCTCACCGGCCGCCTCGAATACGCCGGCCAGCCCGTTGCGATCGCGACGATGGCATACAAGCATCAGAGTCTGCGGCACTGTCCGGAGGACCCGGCGCGCTGCGATTTCCATGCGCTCGAACACAAGCTCGGCAGGACCCAGGTCAATCTCAAGCTGATTCCACACGTCGACGGCTCGCACGCGATCGCACAACTGGTTGCGTACAACCTCACCGACATCACGATCAAGGGCGGTTGGCTGAGCCCGGCGCGCCTGCACCTGATTCCGCACGCGAACGCGCCGGTGGCCGACCTGCCGGTGCGCCGCATCGTGGAAGGACGGCACTTTGTCGCCGACCTGAGCTTGCCGTATGGGCGCGTATTGCACGATTATCTGATGGAGCCCGTCGCATCCGCGCTGCCGAGTTTGCGCAGGCGCGAGCAGATCGCAGTGATGGCCGACTGACATGACAAAGCGGCAGACAACGTGAACACACGCGATGCGATCAACGCCGGCGTCATGCTCGCGGTTGCGGGCGCAATGATTGCCGCGGTCGCGGCGAGCATGCGTCACAGCGCGCAAGGTTCGGTCGAGCGCGAACGTTGCTATGGCATCGTGCGTGCAGGCGCGAACGATTGTGCCAACGCGGTCCACTCCTGCGCCAAGCAGGCGGCAGCCGATTCGGACAAGCGCGAATGGATCGCCGTGCCGCGCGGCACGTGCCAGCGTCTTGCCGGAGGCATGATGGACGAGCGTACGCTGCCGTGATCAAGCGCCTGCTTGCGCGCATGCGCTCGCTTGGCGCGCACATGCCTCAGCCGCCGCGCGTGCTTGAAGAAATCGCACGCAGCCAGCGCGAGTCCGAAGTCTGGGTCGGCGCGGCACAGATCGTCGTGATAGCACTCGCCGCATTGGCGTACGTCATCGCACCGCGCGGCTTCAGCCTGGACGCGCCGATCGCCGCGTTGCCGCTTGGCCTGGTCACGCTGGCGCTGCTGATCGCACTGCGCGGCTGGTACGCCTACAGCCGCCAGCTCACGCCGCTCGTGCTCGCCGCATCGGTGATCGCCGAAATGACGGTGCTGTTCGGCATGCTCTGGGGCTTCACCTCGCAATACGAAACCACGCTGTCGATTGCGTTGAAGAATTCCCTGTACGCCGCGATCTTCGTGCTGATCGCGTTGCGCGCGTTGCGCTTTGAACCGATCTGGGTGTGGCTATCCGGACTCGCCGCCGCATTGGGCTGGAGCGTGCTTGCCGGCGCGGCATGGCTTGCCGCCGGTCCCGGCGGGCGCACCTGGGACGCCGTCGTCGCAGCGAGTACCGGGCGCATTCATGCCGGCGATGAAGCGGTCCGCGTCGGCGCGATTCTGCTCGTCACAGCATTGCTTGCAACCGCCCTCGTGCGCGCGCGCCAAACGCTTGCGCGCGCAGTGCAGGCAAGCCAGTCGGCGGATGCGCTGTCGCGCTTTTTCGACAGCGAAGTCGCCGACCAGATCACCACGACTGATCTTGCGCCGATGGCCGGCCAGAGCATGATGCGCGAAGCGGCGATCATGTTTACCGACCTGCGCGGCTTTACCAAAGCCTCGGCCACGTTGTCGCCGGCCGAACTGATTGCGCTCATTGGCGACTATCAGAACGCGGTCGTGCCGGTTGTGCGCGCCCACGGCGGCAATATCGACAAGTTCATGGGCGATGGCATTCTCGCCAGCTTCGGCGCCGTGCGCGCCTCGACCACTTACGCCGCGGATGCGCTGCGCTGCATCGAAGCGATCCTGCAAGCATCGCGCGCGTGGGCGCAGACGCGTGCGCAACACGGACTGCCCGCGCTGGGCATCGGCATCGGCGTCGCGCATGGTCCGCTGGTGTTCGGCATCATCGGCGTCGAGCAACGGCTCGAATACACGGTGATCGGCGAAACGGTAAATCTCGCGGCCAAGCTCGAAAAGCACAACAAGGCCGAAGCCGCGGCGGCCTGCGCTACGGCCAGCCTGATCGAACTGGCGAAGCTTCAGGATGCGTATGCGGCTCAGCTCCCCTGCGAGCTGCGCTTGCGGCGTAGCGTGAGCGGCGTCACTGAGCCAATCGACCTCGCCGTCTGGCCGACATAGTTTTTATGCCGCGCGATTTGGCTATCATGGTCGCCGCGGCCATGACCCTCGCCGCCCGGGGAAGCAAATGACGCACGAAGGCATCGCGGCCAAACCGTCGATCGAATTTCAGGCGCTGGCGGAGCACCGCACTTATCTGCTCAAAATCGCACGCTTGGAATTACGCGACCAGCATCTTGCCGAAGACTGCGTGTCGGACGCGATCACGCAAGCGTACGAGAAGCGTGCCTCATTTCGTGGCGACAGCTCGCTGCGCACCTGGCTCACCACGATCCTGAAAAACCGTATCGTCGATCTGCTGCGCAAACAGTGGCGCGAGGAACCGCTCGACGCGCCGGCCGACGAGGAGGGTCACGAATTCGACCGCTTGTTCGACGCCAAAGGCCATTACCTTGATCGCCCGAGCAACGTTGATGACCCCGCGCAGCTCGCCCAACAGGACGCTTTCCTCGCCGCCGTGCAACGCTGCGTCGAGAAGCTGCCCAAACGCACAGGTCAGCTGTTCGTCATGCGCGAAGTGCTCGGCAGCGACACCGCCGAGCTGTGTAAGGAATTGCAGATCACATCGTCCAACGTCTGGGTACAACTTTATCGCGCACGCATGATGTTGCGGACCTGCCTCGAACAAACTGGATTCGGCCGTGCGCCTACTGCTGGCTAGACACAAGATGCTAAGAATCACCTGCCAGCACGCCTCACGCCTGCTCTCGCAACAAGAGGACGCGCCGCTGCCGTTCGGCAAGCGCGTGCGCCTGCGTTTGCATCTCGCCGTATGCGATGCCTGCAGCAATGTCGCGCGGCAGTTTGCCGCGATCCGGCTCGCGCTGCAGGATTGGCGCGAGCGGGATTGACGAGAACCGGCTCTGTCCCGAGAGCTGCTGCGGCAACCGCCTGCTATGCCCGCGCCGAGGGCGCACCCTGTTTTCGCTTATCCCCTACAGCCCCAGAGGAGGCTGCGCGCAAAAGGCGGCGGAAAGTGGGGCATTCCATATGGCTCCGCGCAGGACAGGCGGCGGCATGCAGCAGACCATCGCGCACGGCGCTCAATTTGCGGATTTTTCTTTGCAGTTCCTCGGCCTTGGCGGCGAGCATGCGTCGGTCGATGCGCGGCCGGCCATCCGGCGCGAACATTGGCGCGATTTGTTCGAGCGTAAAGCCGGCGGCGCGGCCCAGCGCGATCAGCGCCAGTCGTTCCAGCACGCCGACGTCGAATTGGCGCCGCAGCCCCCGCCTCCCGATCGAAGCGATGAGCCTCTTCTCTTCATAAAATCGCAGCGTCGAGGCCGGAACGCCTGATCGACGCGATACTTCCGCGATATCCAATTCGCTCATCCGCTTGACCTCAAGTCGACTTGAAGTGGCACGATGCCGTCTCCGCCGCTCAAAGGCAAATCAATGGAGACTTGTTATGGATCTCGCCCGACAGATCACTGTAGAGCAGACGACGCTCTGGAACGGCATCGCCGGACTCGCCTGGGTCGACGCACAGGCGTTGCTCGACCAGATGTTCCGACCCTTTGAGGAGCTGCTGGTCGCCGCAGTCGCCGCAAATGCGAACAGCGTACTCGACGTGGGCTGCGGTACCGGCGGCACTACGCTCGCCATCGCGCGATCGCTTGGCGCAAAGGGCCACTGTACTGGCATCGACATCTCGCAGCCGATGATCGCGGCTGCGCGTGCGCAGGCCCGACGCGAGGGGGCCGCCGCAGACTTCATCCGTGCGGACGCGCAAACCTACGCGTTTGAACCGGCAAGTTTCAGTACGATCATTTCGCGCTTCGGCGTCATGTTTTTCGACGACCCGGTGAGGGCCTTTGCGAACCTGCATCGCGCTGCAAGAAACGATGCTGAACTGCGATTCATAGCTTGGCGAAGCGCCGACGAAAATCCGTTCATGACCGTCGCTGAGCACGCTGCGAGACCGTTGCTGCCGAACATCCCTGAGCGCGTGCCGGATACTCCGGGACAGTTTGCCTTCGCCGACCCACATCGCATCGATCGTATCCTGTTGGAGAGCGGCTGGGCAAAGATCGATATTCGATCGATCGACGTGCCTTGCCACTTCCCCGCGCGAGAGCTGGTTCGCTACTCCACTCAGCTTGGCCCGCTCGGCCGGGTTCTGCATGAGGCGGACGAGGGCCTACGCACTCAAGTCGTCGCAACGGTGCGCGCGGCCTTTGATCCCTTTGTGCACGGGGATCAAGTTCGTTTCAATGCGGCCTGCTGGATGGTTAGCGCACAAGGCGTTCGCTTGAGGAGCGCCAACGCGCGCAAATGAACCTCATCACAGCTTGCTGGGCCTCAGATGAAGTTCGGCGGGATTGTGGCGCGCGGTCTAGCGCTTGGCCAGCCAGTCGTGAATCGCTGTCGGCACCTCGCGTTGCGCGCGGCCGGAGACGTAGATGCCGATGTGACCGCCCTTGAACGCGAGCTCGGTATAGTCGTCGTTGCCGGTGCGGCCGCGCAGCGCGCGCGATGCGTTCGGCGGCACGAGATGATCCTGCTCGGCGAAGATATTGAGCACGGGCGCGCTGAGGTTTTTCAGATCGACCGATTTATCGCCGATCTTGAGGCCACCTTCGATCAGCCTGTTGGCCTGATAGAAATCCTTGATGAACTGACGGAACGCTTCGCCGGCCTGGTCGGGGCTGTCGAAAATCCACTTTTCCATGCGCAGAAAATTTTCGAGCTCGGCCTTGTCGTCGAGTATGTCGACGAGGCCAATGTACTTCTGCTGATTCAGGCGCACGGGCTTGAGCATCAGATAACACCAGTTCATCAGATCGGCCGGCACATTGCCGAGCGTATCGACGAACAGATCGACGTCCATGCTGCGCGTCCAGCGCGCGAGCATATTGTCCGGCGTGTGGAAATCGACCGGCGTCACCATCGTGATCAGGTTGCGGATCTTCTCCGGATAGATCGATGCAAAGCACAGGCTGAACGCGCCGCCCTGGCAGATGCCGAGCAGATTGATCTTCGACAACTTGTGACGCTTCGCGATCACCTCGACACAACGCTTGATATAGCCGTTGATGTAGTCGTCGAGCGTGAGATAGCGGTCGGAAAAATCCGGATAACCCCAGTCGATCAGATAGACGTCTTCGCCGAGCGCAAGCAGGTTTTTGACGAGCGAGCGATCGTCCTGCAGGTCGACCATATAGGGGCGGTTTACCAGCGCATAGGCAATAAGAATCGGCGTCTTCGCAGTCGGCTTGTTCACGCCCTTGAAGCGGTACAGCACGAGCTTGTCCTCGCGATAGACCTCTTCCTTGTCGGTTGCGCCGTAATCGACTTCGTCGAGTTCACGCAACGTCTTCAGGCCCGCGGCGAGCTTCTGCTGGAACCGTGCGGTTTCCTCGAAGGCCTTCTGCGGTGAGATGCGGATCGGATTCATGGCGTGTGCTCTGCGTTAGGACTTGCGTGATTTCTTGCTTGCGCGTTCGACCTTGGCCGGCTTCGAAAGGCGGGCTGCGACAGCCTTGAGGCGCGGTTTGGCGCTGGTGCGCGCGACGCGACGACGCATCGCGGCGATTGCATCGCCAAAGGAGGCGCGCGGCTCATCTTTGCCCGCCTTCGCCTTCGTCGTCGCTTTGGGATGAACCACGGGTGGCGGCTCCGGCGCTACGTGCTTCGCGGCCTTGTGCGCGGCGCGAGCGGGCGCGATGCTCGCCTTCACCGCAGTTTTCGCCGCTACCGTGGGTTTCTTCGCAGCGGTTTTCTTTGCAGCGCCTTTCTTTGCTGCGGCTTTTTTCTTCGTCACGGGCTTCTTTGCCATTTGCGACGGTTCCGGCGCGACCACGCGCCCAGCCGTCGCGCGCGTATGCGGCCGCGACATCGCGGCCTTGAGCTCGTTCACTTCGAACTGAAGGTCGACCAGCTGCCGCTCGAGTTCGGTGTCCGCAGCGCGTGGATCGACTTCGCGTGTCGCGCGAAGTTCGCGGCGCAGATCGTGCAGCCGCTGATGCACGCTGTTCAATTCTGTGCGCGTCGGCATGCCCAGATCGGTGCCGATGCGTTCAACCTCCGCCTGCACCTGCGCGCGCATGCGCATCTGCGTGTTGGCGAGTTCACCGTAGGCTTTGGCGAATTCGTCGGACAGCGCGACTTCGGCATAGGCTTCCTCGGCGGCATCGACCCACAAGTCGTAAAGCGCACGCGGCGAATCGATCGCCCGGCCGGGTTCGCTGCGTTCGGCAAGCTTGTCTTCGAGCAGCGCAAAGCCACGCTCGCTCGCCTTGAGCAGCAGGGCGTTGTAATTGCGCAGCGCCTGCTGATAGTCGACAAACGCGACCGCGGTGCGCTGATAGTGTTCCTGGTGCTCGCGCGCGTAACCGAACGCCGGCGCGCGCAGCCATGACAGGCCTTCCTGCTTGAACTGCTGGATGAATGGCGCGAACGCTGCCGGTATTTCGCCGAAGCCGCTCGCACCCTGCCCCGCGATATCGCGCACCGCCTTGACGAACGGATTGTTCGCGAGCGAGGCGTCAAATCCCGGCATCTCCAATCCTGCAGCCGGCGTGAAGCTGCCGCGCATCGCCTCGAACCAGTTCTTCGCGGCACTCGTCTCGCCCGCAGCACCGCTTGCGCCCGCACCGAGCATGCCCTTGATCATCGCGATGTAGCTCTTGCCGCTCTCGATCAGTCGCTCGACCGTTTCGCCTTGCCTCGACGCACCCGCGAACAGGCGCGACCACTGTTCCAACCCTTCGTGCCATGGCGGCATTCCCGGCATCGCGGCCGGCGAAGGCACCGCAAACGGCGATGCCGCAGCCGACGCATACGGCGCCTTCTGCGCGAGTTCCGACCAGGCCGTGAGGTATTGGCGCTGCAGCGCCTCCCAATCCTTGACCCAGTCGTTGACGGGCTTGTTGTCGCTCATGCATGCATCTCCAGGTTCGCTTGGGATGCTAGCACGCGTATTGGAAACGCAAAACCACGTGCGCGGGCAGCTTTGGAGTTTGAAGTCAGAGCCGTTTCGACGAACCCGACATGGACCTAAGCTGGCTACGCCCTACGGATTTGATCGCGGGTCGCAACGCTTGCTCTGCGAACAGTAAGCGAAAAGGATCGTTTCAGCGATTTGCTGCAGCGATGGCCGATTCGATCGCGCATGCCAGCTCATCCATCAACTGATAGCGTCGCCGGTATTGCGCGCGCTTGTTCGAAGGGATTTCCGCGGACGACTTGAGCGGCGTCATATTGCCGAGGTCAAACATTCCGCCAGTGACTGGTGTGCCGCCGTGATCGCTCCAGATCTCATCGTAGGAAATGCGCACCTTGTTGCTCGCACGTTTGTGCGTGAGAGCGTGCTGGGTATCGCCGATCGCCAGCACACGTTGCGCACCAAATGCCTGCGCGACCGCGCGGATTGCGTTGATCAGCAGAGAAAACGGGCGCAAGCCGTACATCGACTTGGTCAGCGTCCGAAAAATGTTGAGTCCTTCTGCATCGTGCAGGCCCTGGATGCCGCCGATCACGAGCGATTTGCCGCCATCGCCGGCGCCGCATTCACGCAGCGAAGTGACAACGAAGGTCAACGCGCAGATCAGCCTGGCGTCATCGAACAGGGCGAGCGAGATCTCCCCTTCGCGCCAGCAAATCGGCAAATGGCACAAGCGCAATTGAACCGCCGCATCTGTGTGTTCGAACGACCAGAGTGCAAGGCCCGAACGCGAATGCACGGCTTCACTCAGCAAGCGCGACGCAGAAAAAAAGCCGCCATAGTGATCCTGCAGCAGGCGCACACGCGCCGCGGTATCCAGCGCGCGCAGCACATATGTGCTCTGAATCTTGGCGTAGAGCTGCGGCATACGTGCGTCGAGTGCGCTGAAGTGCGCATCGAGAAAGCGTAGCCATTCTGTGTGGATGTGCCTATCGCGCCATGCGCGCACGACATAGCGCAAGCGCTTGAGCATAAGCTTGCGGCCCTGCGGAAACGCACGGCGTGCCACTGCGTAGAAACCCAACTGCCTGCTGCGTGGCGCCGGCAAAAACGCCACGCCGTCCACGGACACAAACGGACCAGCCAGCATTACGCCGGCATCCTGCTGAATGCTCACAAATCCCCCGTATCGCCCCGCCGCGCATTGCACGCACCGGGCCGCCCTGTTTACGTTTATTTGTGCGGCGGAGAATACATGAAATTACGTGTAAGTTACATTTGTTTACATAGAATAGATCACAATTTTTACGCCGAAATACCCAATTTCTCAGTGCATAGAGGCACAAAAAAAACCGGCGCGAGGCCGGTTTTTTTTTGCGTATTGAGTGAATGTTACGCCGCCGGCGCTTCCTCGTTCACTGCCTTCATCGACAGGCGAATGCGGCCCTGCTTGTCGACTTCGAGCACT
>Ga0066704_10000483_pt1 | contig 14412 bp, 10 predicted proteins | sample GraSoiAngelo_153_FD_66458 | JGI IMG/M metagenome (GOLD analysis project Ga0066704, IMG submission 66458) | Grasslands soil microbial communities from the Angelo Coastal Reserve, California, USA - 14_1009_12_40cm | ecosystem: Environmental > Terrestrial > Soil > Grasslands | place: USA... | reverse complement strand
CAGCAGGTGAAGTTCGACTCATTGCCCAAGCCCCGCGTCATGGGGCGCATGGGAGGCGGACCGCCCCGCCAGTAGCTATCGTTCCGGACCACTCTCATCGGATCCGAAACGATGCTGCGTCGTCTTTATCTGCTTGCGCTTGTCAATGCCGGGCTGGGCAGCACGTTGGCTGCCCAGCGCCCGGCAGCCGACTCGAGCCTCCTCACCGTCGATCGCATCTTCGCGTCGCCCGAGTTTCGCGGTGGCTCGCTCACGGCGCTCGCCTGGCTGTCGGATGGCACTGGCTACACGACACTGGAGCGGGCGGCCGGCGGCAGGGCCGGTCAGGATCTGGTGCGCTACGATGCCGAGACGGGCCTCAAGACGATTCTGGTGCCCGCGGCGCGGCTGGTGCCGCCGGGTGACACGACGCCGCTCAATGTCGAAGAGTACAGCTGGTCGGCCGACGGCCGCCGCCTGCTCATCTTCACCAACTCGCAGCAGGTGTGGCGCACGAATACGCGCGGCGACTACTGGGTGCTCGATCTCGCGGGCTGGACGCTCAAGAAGCTCGGCGGCACCGGTCCCGCCTCGACGCTCATGTTCGCGAAGTTCTCGCCCGACGGCGGGCGCGTGGGCTGGGTTCGCTACGCCGAGTACAACCTCTACGTCGAGGACATCACGGGCGGCAAGATCACGCAGCTGACGCGCGACGGCTCCCGGACCACGATCAACGGCACGTTCGACTGGGTGTACGAAGAAGAGCTCGGCTTGCAGGACGGCTGGCGCTGGAATCCCGACGGGCGGTCGATCGCCTACTGGCAGCTCGATGCGACCGGCGTGCGCGACTTCCTCCTTTATAATGCCACGGACTCGTTGTACGCGTTCACGACCCCGGTGCAGTACCCGAAGGCGGGGCAGACGAACTCTGCCGGTCGAGCGGGCGTGGTGAGCGCCGCGGGTGGCGAGACGCGTTGGCTGAATATCCCCGGCGATCCGCGAAACAATTACATCGCGCGCTTGGAGTGGGTGCCCGCCAAGGGCGGGTCGAAGGAGCTCGTCATTCAGCACATGAACCGGCTCCAGGATACGCTGCATGTCATGCTGGCCGACGCGGAGACGGGGCAGGCGCGGACGCTGTTCACCGAAGCGGACGTGCCGTGGGTCGAGCATTTCGATCAGCTGCAGTTTTTGAACGGCGGGAAGGACATCCTCTGGATGTCGGAGCGCAGCGGCTGGTCGCAGCTGTACCTGATACCGCGCGACGGCGGCGCGCCACGACCACTGACGAGCGGAGACTTCGACGTCTTTGGGGTGCAGCGCGTGGACACGATTGGGAAATGGGTCTACTACGTCGCCTCACCGGACAACCCGACCCAGCGCTACCTCTATCGCATCAACTATGCGAAGCGTGGGCCCGCGCAACGCCTCACACCCCAGGGCGAATGGGGCTGGCACAACTACGCGATGTCGCCCGGGAGCCGCTACGCGGTGCACACGTACTCCCGCTTTGGCGTACCGCCGACAATCTCGCTCGTGAGTCTGCCGGACAATCGCACGCTGCGTACGCTGGTGGACAACGCGGCGCTCAAGGCGAAACTCGCCGGGCTGCGGCTCGGCGCGACGGAGTTCCGGCAAATCGATATCGGCACCGGCATCAAGCTCAACGCCGCCTTCATTAAGCCGCCGAATTTCGACTCCACGGCGCGCCATCCCGTCTTCTTCTATGTCTACGGGGGCCCGGGTTCGCAGACGGTGACCGACAACTGGGGCGGGCAGAACTACCTCTGGTATCAGATGCTCGCGCAGCGCGGCTACCTCGTGGCGAGCGTCGACAACCGCGGCACGGGCGCGCGCGGGAAAGCGTGGCGCAAGATCATTTACAAGCAACTGGGGGTCGTGGAGACGCAGGACCAAGCCGCGGCCGCACGGGCGATCGGGCGCTTGCCGTACGTGGACTCGACGCGCATCGGGATCTGGGGCTGGAGCTACGGCGGGTTCATGACGCTGAATGCGCTGACGCAGGCGCCGGATGTGTATCGCATGGGGATCGCCGTCGCGCCGGTGACGCACTGGAAGTACTACGACACGATTTACACGGAGCGGTACAACGGGCTGCCGCAGGACAACGCCGCCGGCTACGACAAGGGCTCACCGCTCACGTATGCCAAGAACCTGCGAGGGCGTTTGCTCATCGTGCACGGCTCGGGCGACGACAACGTGCATTTCGAGAACACGCTGGCAATGGTCAACGCGTTCGTCGACGCGAACCGGCCGTTTTCGCTGATGGTGTATCCGAACCGCAATCACGGGATCTATGGCGGCAACACGCGCCAGCATCTGTACACGTTGCTGACGAAGTTTGTGGAAGACAATCTCCCGGCGACGACGAGAGGCCAAGCCCCCATGCCGTAACCGCCGCAACTTGACACCCCTTCGTTCGCGGCTATATCCGCCTCACCCCCTCGAGGCCGGCCGTGGACGATTGGGTCGCCGAGTTGCAGCGGGACAGGTTCGACGCCGCATGGGACCTGTTCCTCGATCGGTACCGGCGTCTCATCTTCGCAGCGATCCGGCATTACGCCCAGGATTACGACGATGTGATGGACGTGTTCGCGCGCGCGTGCGAGGCGCTGCGCGCGGACGATCTCCGGCGGCTGCGGTCCTGGGTCGAGCAGCCCGAGCATCGTGCCCGGTTCTCCACCTGGCTCGTCACGGTCGTTCGCCACCTCACCGTCGATTGGTTTCGCCACCGCGATGGCCGCCGCCGACTGTCCGTCGTTGCCGAGGGACTGCCGCCACTGCGCCGCCGAATCTTCGAGCTCGTCTTCCTGGATCGGCGCAGTCACATCGAAGCGTACGAGCTGATCCACGCCGGCGAGGCGCCCACCCTCACGTTTCGGGAATTCCTCAGCGAACTGCGCGCGACCTATCACGCGGTCTCGACGGGCCGGCGCGGACAGGTCCTCCGCGATCTCGCTCCCGCGTCAGAGGCTGTAGAAGATCTCCCGGCCGATCCCGCCGGTCCGAGCGCGACGGGCGTCGCTGAACAGAGTCGACTGCTCGAGCGCGCGCTGGCCATGCTCACTCCAGACGATCGCCTCATCGTGGAGCTGTACGTCCTAGAGGAGCTTCCCGCGGAAACGGTCGCCAAGGTCCTCGGGCTAGCGAACGCGAAAGCGGTTTACAACCGGTCGTACCGGGCGTTGTCGCTGGTGCGTGAGCAGCTGGAACGCGCCGGCGTGCGGCGGGAGGACCTGTGAGCAGTCGGGACCCAGAGGACCGTCTCATGATGCCTGACGAACCCTTCGAGGAGCTGAAGCGCGTGCTCGATACCCGGGTGCGGTCTGAAGCGCCAACACCGGACTGCCTGCAGGACGATGTCATCGCGGCGTTCGCGGAAGGCTCGCTCGCGCCGGACCTGAGAGCAACGGTGCTCCCACACATCGCGACGTGCGTGCGGTGCCGGGGGGCGGTGGCGTCGGTAGCGAGAGCGCTCGCCGATCCCGCGGTCGCCCGAGAGCTTGTCGTTTCTCCGACCGACCGCCGCTGGTACCGCATCGCTGTGCCGCTTGCCGCCGCTGCGGTCCTGCTCCTCCTGCTTGCATCCCCTGGGGCCGACCGGTCGCCCGGACACAGGGGACCGCCACCGCCGCCGTCGTCAACGACGCCCGTTCCGCGATCGCCGCTGGGCCTGGTCGCCGCTGTTCGCGATCTCCGTTGGAGCCCGGTCGCGGGGGCGGACCGATATCGCGTGACGGTGTTCGACGCCACGGGTGGCGTCGTGTACGCGGCCGAAGCCCCCGATACCGTCATCGCCCTCCCCGATTCTGTCACGCTCGTCCCGGGCACTGCGTATCTGTGGAAGGTGGACGCCCGCACCGGCTTTGATCGGTGGGCGACGTCGGAGTTGACGGAATTCCGCGTCGCGGAACCGCGGCGGCGATGATCGTCGCTGGGCTTGGGGGTCTCCTCGCTGTTTTGCAATCGCCTGCCTCCGATTCCCTCCGACTGCTCGCTCGCAGCCTACCCCAGACCTCGCTCGTCCTCGAAGTGCGGCAGCGGCCGCTCGCGGTGCGCGACGCCGTCACCGAGTCGCTGCGGCGCGGGGAGCTGGATGCCGCGGGAAAGATCGCCGCGGCGTACGCGCTGGCGTGGCGCGACTCGTTTCTGGTGCGCGAGGTTGCGCGCTTTGTCGCGTGGCCGGTGGCGCGACGATCGGCGAAGGTGGCCGTCGACTCCATGCGGCGGGTGGGCATCAAAGCGTTTGGAGCAGAGGGCCCGCATGCCGCGGTCCTGCTCTGGCAGCGCGCGCTCACGCGCGCAGCGACGAACGGCGACTCGGCGGGAATGGCGGCGCTGCTGGGCAACATCGGGGCAGGGTTGCTCGAGGACGGCCTGCTCGACAGTGCGACCACGTACCTCGAACGGGCTCGGGCGCTGGCCGTGGCGATCGGTGACCTCCGCGTCGAGGCGAATGCCGTTGGGGCCCTGGCCGGCGCACACGAAGAGCGGGGTGATCTCTCAGTAGCGCGCGACGACTACGCCCAGTCGCTGGCGCTGCGCGACCGCATCGGGGACACGCGGGGCACCGCGGCGGATCACAACAATCTCGGTCTGCTGGTGCAACGGCTCGGTGATCTCGAGGAAGCGCGGCGGCAGTTCGACACGGCACTGGCGCTCAATCGTCGCGACGGTCGCGACGACGTCGCGGCGACGAACCTGGTCAACCTCGCCGGTCTCGCGAGTCTCGCCGGAGAGTTCACGCGCGCGGAAGCGCTGTACCGCGACGCCCTCGCGACCTGGCGGGCCCACGAGTCGTGGGCCGATGCCGCGGTCGCGCTCCACGGACTCGGCCAGCTCGAGCTGCGCCGCGGCGATTACCCGGCCGCTCGGATGGCGCTGCGCGAGGCGCTCGGGATCTACGCCCGCACCGGGCCTATAGCGGAGGAGCTGGGTGTGCGGCGCGATCTCGCGGGAGCGCTGGCGGCTGCGGGTGATTTGCAGGGTGCTCGCGACGAACTGAGTCGCGCGCAGCGCCGGGCCGATTCCACGCGGGCGCCGCCCGGCGCGCGGGCGGGCATCGCGCTGGCCCGCGCGGATCTGGCCTTCGAGTTGAACACGTTGGCCGAGGCGCAGCGCTTGTACGCGCGCGCGGAGGCGCTGTATCGACTGGGGGCCGAGCCAGTCGGGGAGGCGGCAGCGCAGGAGGGGCGCGCCTTACTGCTGCTGGCGCGGGACGACGCGATCCACGCCCAGTCGCTACTGGAAACCGCGCTGCGCACGCAGGTGGGAGCGGGAAGCGTGCGCTCCGCTGCTCTGACGCGCGTCTCGCTGGGGCGAGCGGTCATGGCGCGTGGCGATACCGCCGCGGCTCGCGGTCATCTGGCGCGAGCAGCGGGCGATCTTGCGCGGGGTGGCGATCCGGTGGCGAGCGCGGCGGCGCTCGGCGAGTGGGCAGCGCTCGAAGCGCACGCGGGCGCGCCCATCGCCGCCGACTCTCTCTACCGCGCAGCGCTCGACCGACTCGGCGACCGCATCGCGCCGGAAGTCGCCTGGCAGCTGCATGCAGGCTGGGCGAGCGTGCTGCGCAGCCAGGGCGCGAGCGATCCGGCCGCGCGTGAGCTGCGCAGCGCGCTCACGGAGCTCGAGCGCCCCAGCCGCTCGCTCGTCCTGCCGGAGCGGCGCTCGGCGTTTCTCGCCGACAAGTGGGACGTGTACGCGCAACTCGCGCTCGTCGAGCGGGACCGCGGCCGCGTGGGAGCGGCGTTCGAGGCGAGCGAGCGGCTGCGGGCGCGCGAGATGCTGGAGTTGCTCGCACGGGGCCGCATCACGAGCCCGGCCGACACGGCCGAGGACGTCGTCGCTCGGGAGCAGGACCTGCGCCGCCGCATCGGCGAGCTGACGTACGACTTGGAGAATGCGGAGGCCTCCGACCAGACGCTCCGTGGATCCGACGTGGCGCTCAACGCCAGCACCACGCGCGAGTCGCTGCTGCGCGCACAAGAGACCTATGCCGACCTTCTGCTCGAAGCGCGCGAGCGTGTGCCCCGGCATGCTGCCCTGGTCGTGCCAGAAGTCGCCACTTGGCAGACCGTGGCGCGACGACTCGCGCCGCAGTCCGGGTTCATCGAGTACCTCGTGAGCGAGTCGGCGACGCTCGCCTTCGTCGTGACCCGCGATACGATCGCCGTATTGGATCTTGGCACACGACGGCAGGAACTCCGGCGACTCGTCGACTTCACTCGCGCGGTCCTCACGCCGCGCGGCGATTCCCTGTGGCGCGCGCCACTGCGACGTCTTTACGCCGCGCTGATCGCGCCGATCGTGCAGACGGGACTGGTCGCCGGCAAGACGAAATTAGTCCTCGTTCCCCACGCCGAGCTGCAGTACCTGCCATTTGCGGCGTTGATGGATAGCTCCGGTCATTTTCTCGTCGAGCGTTACGATCTGGCGATGACGCCTTCTGCGTCGGTCTGGATCGCGCTCGGTGATCGACCGGCCGAGCCTTCTGACGGCGGTGTGTTGGCCTTCGCGCCCCAGGCCGCCACTCTGCCCGGGTCGAGTCAGGAAGTGGCGGCGATTCGACGTCTCGCCGGTGCGGATGCCCAGGTCCTGAGCGGCAGCGCCGCGACGGAGTCGGCATTTCGTCGGCTCGCTCCCACCCGGCGTGTACTGCACCTCGCGACCTACGGCGTCCTCAACAAGCAAAATCCGCTGTTTTCGTTCGTGAAGCTCGCGGCTGAAGGCGCCGAGGACGGGCGTCTCGAGGTGCACGAGGTGTTTGGTCTGCACCTGGCGGCGGACCTGGTCGTGTTGTCAGCCTGTCAGACCGGGTTGGCGTCGGGTGCGCTGGCCGATGTCCCTGCGGGCGACGATTGGGTTGGTCTCACGCGCGCGTTTCTGCATGCTGGAGCCCGGCAGGTGGTGGCGACGCTGTGGCCCGTGGATGACTGGGCGACGGCTGCGCTGATGGACCGGTTTTATGGAGTCGGCGATGTCGCGGCCGAGCCGGCGGGCGCGCTCGCTGAGGCACAGCGGGCGCTGATCAAGATGCCGGCGACGGCGCATCCGTTCTACTGGGCGGGGTTTGTGAGCACGGGGGGCGCGCGGTGAGCAAGCACGAATCGCTCGTCCGTCGAACGGGAGAGTCACGAAACGAGGCCGTTGTGCACTCGTACCTGAAAAACCGCTGTGTCGTGCTGATTCCCGCCCTCCTCGCGTGGACCACTGCCTGCGTGGAGAGCAGTGGGCCGAAGCAGACGCCAGTCGACACCCTTCCCAACATCGCTGGGCTCACGGTCTCGGCGCCCGTTCCGGTGCCTGCGGGCAGCGCTCATGCGTCCGCCGCTGTCGTGTCTGTCGACGAGAGTGTGGTCTACATCTCCTTGGCTCCCGGCTCAGTGCCTATGGGCATCAAGGCCACCGTCCGCGCGCTCTCGACTGGCGACTCGGTCACCACTGCGGTTGTGAACGGCGGCTTCGATCCGGTTGCCATCTCTGCGAGCATCGGCGATACGATCGCGGTAGCCATCGAACGCTTCGGCTTCGCGGACCCGATCCGCGCGCTACAAGTCGTCGCAGCGAGACGCGCGCCGGTCGTGGTGCGCACTGACCCGCCGCCGCAAAAGAGGGATGTACCGCTGAACAGCGTCATGGTAGTCGTGTTCAGCACCCCGCTTGACCCCGCCACGTTGACCACCGGATCGGTTCAGCTCTGGCGCGATGCGACCCCGGTCGCGGGAACGGTGCGGTTCGCGGACGCCCTGCAGCTCATAGTCGAGTTTCAGCCGCTGAACGTCCTCGATCCTCAGACCGCGTACCATCTCGTCGTCACCCAGAGCATCCGGGATGTGAACGGTATCGGACTCGAATCGCCCGTTGCTGTGCCGTTTACCACCGCGACCGGTGGGTCAGCCGCGGGCTTGGCGTTCGCTAGCGTAACCGCGGGGGGCCTGGACGATGCGACAATATCATATGGACTGGCTTTTGGGCATACCTGCGCCCTCACGACAGACGGGGCGGCCTACTGCTGGGGATGGAACGGGTACGGACAGCTCGGCGATGGATCGACCACCGACCAATCGGTGCCCATTGCCGTAACCGGTGGCCTCGCGTTCTCGTCGGTCGTCGCCCGCGGAGCGAGGACCTGCGGCCTCACACCCCGCGGCGCGGCGTTCTGCTGGGGAGGCCAGCCCGTGCTCCAAAGCGACATGAGTTTCGTCGCGCTCGCGGCTGGCGGTTATCACGACTGCGGCCTCACCACGGGCGGAGAGGCGTATTGCTGGGGTGAGAACTACTCCGGTCAGCTTGGCAACGGCCGGTCCGGGCCACACCTCGGCAGTGATGCGGGCTTCGTAAGCGGGGGTCTCGATTTCGTCGCGTTGACGGCCGGGACGTATCACACCTGCGGTCTCGACACAACGGGAGCGGCGTACTGCTGGGGTGACAATTTCTACGGCGAGCTCGGCGACGGTTCGAGCAGAGACAGCTCGATTGTCCCGGTGCCCGTAAGCCGTGGGCGCAATTTCGTTGCGCTCCAGGCCGGTTACTACCATACGTGTGCCCTCACGGACGCGGGGGCAGCGTACTGCTGGGGGGAATTCTTCGGCTCCGATCCCGTTCTCGTTTCCGCTGGACTTAGCTTCGTCGCGCTGACTGCCGGGGAGTACCACACCTGCGCGCTCACCGCGGAGGGGGCAGCGTACTGCTGGGGGCGCAACGCACGCGGTCAACTGGGGGACGGCTCCAACACCGACGCCGCCGTTCCCGTTGCCGTGGCTGGCGGGTTGACTTTTAGTTCGGTCAGCGCGGGGAAGGCGCACACGTGCGGTGTGGCGACGACCGGGATCGTCTATTGTTGGGGCGCCAACACCTTCGGGCAACTTGGAAACGGTGCGTTGGGGGTTGGCGTCAGTAGCAGCCGGCCTGTGAAGGTTGCTGGGCAGCCGTGATGACCACGTGGCTGGCCGTGACAGAACCTGGATGTCTTCCTGAGCACGCGGACACGGAGACCTGAGTAAGAAGCCGGTCGAGGAGAAAAAAGGACGCCTATACGTCCCGGCGTTTGTTCTTGAGCCGCCCGATCACGACGGTCACGTTGTCTTCACCGCCGCGATCGAGCGCGAGCTGGATCAGCCGCCGACAGGACTCCGGTGCCGTGCGGATCGCCTGGAGCTCGGCCTCGATCTCCTCATCTCGCACATGGCGGCTAAGGCCGTCGGTGCAGAGCAGCACGACATCGTCCCAGCGACAGTCGGTGGCGTGGATGCGCGGCGTCATGTCGCGTCCGCCGAGGGCGCTCGCGAGTCTGCCGCGGAGTGGGGAACGGCGCGCCTCCGTCTCGGTCAGGGCGCCCTGTTCGACCAGCGCGTGTGCGATCGTCTGGTCCTCGGTCATGCGCTCGAGCCGGCCGTCCCGCAACCGATAGCAGCGGCTGTCGCCCACCTGGATCACGTAGGCGTGCGGCCAGAGCGCAGCGATCATGGTGAGCGTGGTCGCCCCGCCGTGCCCGCCGTATTCCTTATTTCCTTCCTCGACCAGTACCTCGTGGCTCTTGAGCGCCGATTTCTCGAGCTCTGAGACGAAGATCGCTTCGTTGTTGGAGTCGAGCCGGCGATACAGATCCATCAGGTGCGTGACGTGGTGCGCGATGGTCTTGACCACGGTGCCACTCGCCGCCTGGCCGTCGGGCCGGCCGCCCACGCCGTCGGCCACGAGGAGGATATATCCCCGCGACTCGCTGATCAGGGTGGTGATGTCCTCGGGAGGCAGGCTCGACTGGTGCTTGTGCAGGCTCGCGATGAGAAACTGATCCTGATTGTCCGAGCGCACGCGGCCATGATCGCTCAGGCCGAATACATCGATGTCGGTCGACGTCGGGCGCGGTTCGGCGGCAGCGGGCGAGAAGGAGACCTGTCTCGGCTCAGACATCGCCGGAAACATGCTGTCCCTTGCGCGGGCGGCCAGCGTCGGTGGGGCAGCGTCCGGGGGGGGACGGCGTCTCGCCGAGGGCTCAGCTAACGGCCATCAAACGCTGCGCAAACGCATAGAGCTCATGTTATCGGCTATCCCGCTCCCGGAGGAGCCGATGACCAGCGTACGTCGCTTTTGTAGAGCTGTTGCCCCGCTCATTGTATTGCTCGCCTGCCGGCCCGAATCTGACTCTATCGTTTCCGGACTTCTGGCCGATCGCTTCGCCAACTCCGAGTGGTCCGACCCGGTGAATCTCGGTCCCGTCGTGAACTCGAGCGCCCTCGACGCCAACGCCGGCCTCTCGTCCGACGCGCATACGCTCTTCTTCGTCTCGACACGCACCGGCGGTCTCGGCAACCTCGATATCTGGATGTCGCATCGCCGCTGTCTGGCGTGCGATTGGGAAGCCCCGGTGAATCTCGGTGCGCCGATCAACAGCGACGCGATCGACGCCGCCCCGACGATGTCTGACGACGGCCGCCTCCTGTTCTTCTATAGTGCGCGCGCCGGTGGTTTCGGCCTCGGCGACGTTTACGTCTCCCATCGCGTGAGCACCGGCGCGGACGGGGACGTCTGGGCCCCTCCGGTGAACCTCGGACCGGATGTGAATACGGCGGCCAACGAGCAGGGTACGTTTTACGTGCATGAGCCGGGAGAGCCGAACGCCTTCGTGTACTTTAATCGACCGACCGCCGGCGGCAGCATCGACGTCTATCGAGTCGCGGTGTCGAATGACGGCGACGCGCTCGGCCCTGCGGTCCTCGTCCCGGAGTTGAGCGACCCGACCACGTTCGACCAAAAAGTGGCGGTGAGCGCGGACGGTCACGAGCTGCTGCTGTCCTCGATGCGGGCGGGAGGCTTCGGCAACTTCGACATCTGGCGCTTCACCCGCCAGTCCGCCCAAGACCCCTGGTCGAATCCAACCCATTTGGACGCGCCGATCAACACTCCGGACGTCGATTCGCAACCGCTGCTCTCGCGCGACGGGCGCACACTAATCTTCACGTCCATTCGCGCCGGCGGACACGGCGCGCAAGACCTCTGGATGTCGACGCGGAGGCCGAGTCCCAATAGCTAGGAGTGGAGGACGTCCTTCAGCGGACAGGTGAATCCCGGGAGGACGTCCTCGCCGTCGAGCGAGTCATCGCTCCCTAACACCGAGAGGCTGCCGTCTTGCCGGTAAACGCGGGCCTCCCGCCGCTCGGGATCTAGGGCCCACACAATCTTCGTCCCCCCGGCGAGCCAATCGGCCACCTTGGCGAGCAGGTCGGCGGGTCGGTCGTCGGGCGACACCACCTCCGCCAGGAGGTCCGGTGACAACGTGGCGTACCCGCGTCGCGGAATGTCCGCAGCCTGGTCGCGGTCAACGAAGGCGACATCGGGGGCGCGCACCGTGTCGGGGTCGGCCGCGATCTTGAAACCGGTATCTTGTGCGAACACGGTCCCCAAGGCTTGCCGCCGGACGAAGTCACTCAGGTAATACGCCAGGTTCGCGGCGACCGCGCCGTGATAGCTCCCGGGCGGCTCGCGTACGATCAGCCGTCCTCGGACGAGCTCGACCTGCTTTCCCGGGAGCGAAATGCGCTCGACATCGTCGGCCGTCAGCAACGCGGGAGTGCTCACGGCACGAAACATAGCATGACAAAGTGTGTACGCTCCATCAACGAGCGGTCAAACCGGCGTCGCTCCACCCGCCCCTCATGACCCGAATCACAGTACGGAGGTTTCAATGCCGCCCCCACGCGTGCGGACTGCAATTCTCGCCGTCACGCTCGTCGCCGCCTGCGAGCCCAGCCGCGCGCCGCCGAGCAACCAGCCAGCGACGTTCGGCCACGTGTTCATCGTGACTGAGGAGAACCACGACTATGGGTCGGTGATCGGCAGCTCGGCGATGCCGTATCTGAACAGCCTCGCGCAGCAAGACGGGCTCGCCACGCAGTACTACGCCAACACGCACCCGTCGATCGGCAATTACTTCATGCTGGCGACTGGGCAGATCGTCACGAACGACGACAACTATTCCACGATTGTCACAGTGGACAACGTCGTCCGCCACCTACTCGCCGCGGGCAAGACCTGGAAGTCGTACGCCGAAGATCTGCCCGCGGTCGGATACACGGGGGGCGACGTGGGGAAGTACGCGCGCAAGCACAATGTCTTCGCGCTGCTGTCCGACGTCGCCAACGACTCGACGCAGCGGAGGAACGTCGTGCCGTTCACCCAGTTCGCGACCGACGTGGCGAACGGTACGCTGCCCGACTTTTCAAACATCGTCCCCAACCTGTGCAACGACGCACACGACTGCTCGCTCGACACGGCCGACACCTGGCTTCGGAACAACATCGCGCCGCTGCTCGCGAGCCCGACGTTCCAGCGGGACGGCCTGCTCATCATCACGTTCGACGAAGCCGGGAGCGACAATAGCCACGGCGGGGGCCGGATCGCCTGGGTCGTCGTGAGCCCGAAGGCCAGAACGGGCTACCAGTCGACCACGCTCTACCAGCATGAGAGTACGCTGCGCCTGATCCTCGAGGCGCTGGGGGTCACGCAGTTTCCGAGCGCGGCGGCGACGGCGCCGGGGATGGCGGAGTTCTTTGCGCCTTGATGCTCACGGTCTGCGGGATTGAATTGGCCCCCTAGGATTCGAACCTAGATTAACGGATCCAAAGTCCGCTGTCCTGCCATTGGACGAGGGGCCAGTGTCTCGCCGGGATGCAAGTTAATGACGGCCGGCAGTCCATGCAGTAGCTTTGCGACGTGACCGCACACCGCTACCCGAACAGCCACGTCTTCTACCGCAAGCTGGGCTACGAGTACCCGAAGATCGTGCGGGGCGAGGGCTGCTGGCTCATCGACGAACGCGGCAAACGCTATCTCGACGCCGTCGGCGGTGCCTACGTCGCCAACATCGGCCATTCCAACCCGGAAATCGCCGACTCGATCGCCAAGCAGTGCCGGCAATACGGCTACCTCTCCGGCACCATGTTCACCAACGGCCCCGTCGAGGACCTGGCCGATGAAATCGCCGCCACTCTGCCAGGTGATCTCTCCAAGGTCTACTTCCTTTGTAGTGGATCGGAGGCCGTCGAAGCGGCGCTGAAGCTGGCCCGGCAGTACTGGATCGAGCGGGGCCGCCCCGATAAGCACCGCATCATCGCCCTCGGCCCCGGCTACCATGGCAGCACGCTGCTTGCCTTGTCCGCATCCGCGCGCGAGGCCTACAAGGCGATGTTCCGCCCCTGGCTCGTCGATGTGCACCGCATCCCGGCGTCCTACGCCTACCGCTGCGAGTGCGGCGGCCAGAACGCCTCCTGCCCCGTCTGCAGCGGCAACGTCCTCGAAGAGGCCATCACCCAGCTCGGCGCCGAGAATGTCGCGGCGTTCATCGCGGAGCCGGTGGGCGGCTCCTCGACGGGCGGGTCGACGCCGCGTCCCGAGTACTTCCGCCGCGTCCGCGAGATCTGCGACCGTCATGGCGTGTTGTTCATCGCCGACGAGGTGTTGGTCGGCGTAGGTCGGACCGGCACCTGGTGGGCGATCGAGCCCTACGGCGTCGCGCCCGACATCATGACGCTGGGAAAGGGCATCTCCGGGGGCTACGCCGCGCTGTCCGCGATCGCGGCGCCCGAGAAGATCGTGGATGCTGTCGCCAACGGTTCCGGCAACTTCATGCACGCGCAAACATTCTCACATCACCCTGTCGCCTGCGCCGCCGGCGTGGCGACGATGCGCTACCTCAAGCAGCACAAGCTCGTGGAGCGCTGCGCCCAGATGGGGCGCGTGCTGCACCAGCGGCTGCGGTTCCTCACCGACCTGCCGCACGTGGGTGACGTTCGAGGGCGTGGCCTCCTCGCCGGCATCGAATTCGTCGAAGACAAGGTCAGTCGAGCCCCGTTCCCGCGGTCCGCAAAATTCGCGGAGCGATTCGCCGATGCCGCGCTCGATGCCGGGCTCACGGTGTGGCCCAATGTCGGACACGCCGATGGCACGAACGGCGATCTCGTGATGGTCGCGCCGCCGTTCATCATCACGGAACTCGAGATCGACGAGATTGTGGGGCGTTTTACCAAAGCGCTCGAGCAGACGATCGCAAAGCTGGCGGTTCGGACATGACCGGAATCGATCTATGACGCCCACGCCCGCCCGCGATTATCCCCGCATCGTCGTCCCGCCGCCGGGGCCAAAGGCCCGCGCGATCGTCGCTCGCCAGGACCGCTTCGCGTCGACGTCGTACCCCAAGGAGTATCCGCTCGCCGTGGCGCGCGGCGAGCGCGCCGTGGTCGAGGACGTGGACGGCAATCGCTTCCTCGATTTCATGGCGGGCATCGCGGTGGCGTCCACGGGCTACGGGCATCCCAAAGTCGTGAAGGCGGTCCAGGACGCCGCGGCGCGCTTCCTTCATATCTGCGGCTCGGACTTCTACTACGAGAGCTTCGCGGCGCTGTGCGAGCGGCTCGC
>Ga0066704_10000482_pt1 | contig 14422 bp, 14 predicted proteins | sample GraSoiAngelo_153_FD_66458 | JGI IMG/M metagenome (GOLD analysis project Ga0066704, IMG submission 66458) | Grasslands soil microbial communities from the Angelo Coastal Reserve, California, USA - 14_1009_12_40cm | ecosystem: Environmental > Terrestrial > Soil > Grasslands | place: USA... | reverse complement strand
CAGGGACCCATAAGCGTCGCCGAAGCATTCGTCGGAGAACGTGCTCGATCGTCGCTGCTTCTCGAGGTGCGATCGCGAAAACAGTCCCCCATTCAGGAACGGAATTCGACCAAACTCCCTGGCCCGAGGTGAGCGCGCGCGAATCCGGGTGTTCAACGTGCCGAAGAACAACGGCTCCAGGATTCGTTTTTGATATCGTCCACCCGCCTCCATGCACCGGCTCAATCCGTTGGCGAGAAAGGAGAAGTCGCCGTTCAGCCAGCCCTTTGCTTCAAGAAAGGAGAGGAAGATCAGCCGCGAGATGTAGAGCAGCGCGAGCTCACGTCGCTCGCTGCGTTCGATTCGACCAGTCAGCGAAGCTGAGAGCTCGTTGACTGTTTTGTCCAGCGCGCGGAAGAATCTGTTGGTGATCGCTTGGCGACCGAGTACGTCGAGCCAGCGAGCATGGGTTAGCAAATCTGATTCGCCACCCACGGAGGCTAGGGTGCACAGAGTCTCGGCGTCGCTCTGGACGATCCGATCGCGCCGGCAAATCAGAGACGTTACGCGGACGCGGGAGCCGACAGAGCGCCAGCACAGAATCGCCAGGTCCGCCGGTGCGTGGCGAAAGGCTACAACCAGCCACAGCAGCTGCGACGCAGTTCGGGCCAAAGCGTTGGCGACGTGACGGAGCGTCTCCCGCAGCTCGCAGGTCGCGTCGATATCGAGCGCGAGTCCGCGCAGCGCGCCGATGGCCTGTGTTATGTGCGCGGATCGCAGATTCGCGGGCAGGCCGAGCGCTGAGACGGCATTCCGATCGAGGGGCAGCAGCGGATCTGTGAATCCGAGCTCACTGAGAATCTCCGCGACTCGATCGGGTGAACCTGCGCTGCGCAGGAGGGCGGCGGCGCGCTCGAGACTCTGCATCCGCCGAGCGTACCCATTGGACGCCCTGTGCTCTGCATCGTTTGTCGGCTATTTAGCGCGAAACGCTGCTACGTCTCGATTTTTTTTCTTCCGCCGATCAGTGCCTGAGTCTGGCGTTGAGGCTATCAGCCAACCGACGCGCACGGACGTTGGTGGAGTCGAGCTCGGTAGCGCGGCGATACGCATCGCGGGCAGCAGTGGGATGACCGTCGGCGAGGTACGCATCGCCCATGCTGTCGTAGACGTTTGCGGATGTTGGGTAGGCGGCGATGTTCTCGCGGAAAGCTCTGATGGCGTCCTTGAAGCGTGCCTGGTTCAGCAGTGAATAACCCAGGTCGTTGAGCAACTTCTCCGGTGTTGCCTCCGGATTTTCTTCCTGGAGCCGGTGGTACTCCGCCATCGCTGCATCGATTCCGCCACTTCGGAGCTTGCGTGCTATTGAAGCGCGGGCCAGGGCGGACGGAGCGTTGTAGATCTCGTAAACGAGCAGGGCCAGTCCCGCGTGAGAACCGGGGAAGATGCTCGAGATTTCGCGGACGACGCCCAGGCCGTTTGCACTGTTGGCGAAGTACACCAGTCCACACTGCCTCTCGATGTCCAACAAGGTGAAGGCGGTGAAGCCGGAATCGGAGTTGTCGCCATGGTGCGCCAATGCTTTCCCAGTCGAGTCGCTTTCGATCGCCCAGCCCAGTCCCCAGCTGACGCCGGGAGCGACATCGACCGCCGGCGTTTGCATCAATCGCCAGGTCTCCGGTCGCAAGCCCGCACCCTGCTCAATTGCAACCAAAAAGCGGGCGTAGTCGTTCGCCGTTGTCTGCAGGCTCGACGGAGCGCGAGCGAAGCGCGGACGCGTCCGCTTCCGCACTTCGCCAAATCGTCCGTGTCCGACTGCGGCGTCATCGTCGAAACGCGTCTCCCAGATGAAGCTGCTGCGCGTCATTCCCAGCGGATCGAACACGAGGGTCTTCATCGACTCTGCCAGGGAATGCCCGGTGATCGCTTCGATCGCCTGGCCAAGCAAAACGAAGGCTTCGCCCGAGTACTGGAAACGCGTCCCGGGCGTGAATGAAAAGCGCAGCGAATCGGAGCCGATTCTCTCGTTCTGCAAGCCGGTGGTATGCGAGAGCACCATCTTCGCGGTAACGAGATTCCCCAGCGTGTCCCCGCGAAAGTCCGGATAAGAGGTGTAGTTGATAAGCGGCCGATCGAGATCGAGCTGGCCGGCGTCCACCAGTTTCAGCGCAGCATACGCGATCACTGGTTTACTCAACGACGCCGCCTCGAACACGGTCCGACTGGCACTTACTCGGCCGCTTGCCGAATCGCGCGAACCGAAGCCGCCGCTCCAGACGACTTTGCCGTCATTGATGATTGCCAGAGCCAAACCCGGTATCATGGCGCTATCCATCAGGGCCGGCAGGCGCTGCCGCAGCTCTCTTCCCGAATCCGCGACGCAAGCGCTCGCTGGCGTCTGAGCGCGAGCCGCGTTTGGTAACGCGAGCAGGGCCACCGCGAATGCCCGCGAGAATCTCGTCGTCATTGCGAGATGTAAGTTCGTCCTTTCCAGGTTACTCTCCTGCCGCGAATCACTGCAGTAAAGAAGATGTAAAGCAGCACCAGTGCGCCCAGCGGATAAGCGAGGGCGTAAAGTGGATTCTCGCCAATCGTGACGTAAACAACGATCCACCACAATAGCGTCGCGGCGCACGATATTAGCGCCCACAGTATCGTGTTGCTGGCGGTTCCCATTCCCAACGCCCAAAGCACCAGCGCGAGCGGCGGCAACAGCTCGAGCAAAGGCGGCAGCAACAGCGCCAATGGAAGGATGCTCCGTCCGATCTTGCCGAATGGAACTGCGTCCAATCCGCCGGCAAATGCGTTCTTGCGCCAGCCGGTGACGATCTCGCTGAGGGACGCGTACATCCGCGTCGATAATTGTTTGACGCCGAGCATCAGCACGACGCGCTTTCGCGCCGCGAAAAATCGTTGTGCCAGCAGGAGATCCTCTGCGACCGACGAGCGAACACTGCCGTGACCGCCGATGGCGTCGTAGCTCGTGCGCCTGACGAAGATGCACTGTCCGTTTGCGATCTTGTTGCCGACGCGCGGTGATTGGTTGACGGATTCGGTCCCGCCGTAGCGCATCGACAGCACGGTGAACATCTGCGGCTGGACCAGTTTCTCCCAGAATCCGCCCAGCTCCTGCCTGCCGGCGACGGAAAACAGATCGGCAGCGGTTCTGCGCATGGCGTTGACCGATCGTGTCACCAGGTCGGGGGCGTGAACGGTGTCCGCATCGGTGAATTGCAGGATCTCGCCGTGCGCGACTTTCGCACCGGTCGCGCACGCCCACTGCTTTCCAAACCAACCGTCCGGTAGTGGAGCGTTTCTGACGACTCTGAGCCGCCGATCTGAAGCCGCAGCTTTGCGAGCGATGTCGGCAGTGCCATCACTCGACGAATCGTCGACGACGAGCACCTCGAGCTGCGGATAGTTCGTCGACAGGATCGATGTCACACAACGCGCGATGTTGTGTGCTTCGTTGCGTGCGGGAACGATGACCGTTACGAGTGGTGGATTTTCGGGAATGCTACCGCTCTCGTCGTCGAGCGAGCGCGAGTGACGCAGCCGGATGTAGGTGATTAACGGAGGGATGATCCACGGTGTAGACCAAAGGAGTGGGGCGATCAGACTCTGGTTCACGGCTTATGAGTCAACTGCAACTGAACGGGTGCGAGGTGTGAGTAGTCTAGTTCTCAGATACCGGTTCACGACGTCGGGACTTGCCGACAGCTCGTCGGAGAAAACAAAAACGGGGCGCCAATTCTTTTGGCGCCCCGTTGGACGGGAAGAGTTAGCGATTCCCGCCGCCCCCGCCACCACCGGGCGGACGACCACCGCCACCGCCGCCGCCTCCCATTCCTCCACCACCTTGTCCGCCCCCACCACCGCCGGGGCGTCCGCCTCCTCCACCACCTTGACCGCCGCCGCCACCACCACCGGGTGGACGACCGCCGCCACCTTGTCCGCCGCCACCTTGTCCGCCGCCACCACCGCCGCGAGGACGTCCACCACCGCCCCCGCCTCCACCTTGTCCACCACCGCCACCGGGTGGACGACCGCCGCCACCTTGTCCACCACCACCGCCACCACCGGGCTTACCACCGCCGCCTTGTCCACCACCGCCACCACCTGGGCGTCCGCCTCCGCCACCACCCTGGCCGCCGGAAGATCCACCGCCGCCCATGCCGCCACCTCCACCGCCTGGACCGCCACGGCCGCCACCTCCACCACCCTGGCCGCCTTTATCCTTGGCACCAAAGTTCTCTTCCGTACCAGCCATTCTGCTACCCTCCAAAGTTGTTTGTCACCACGCGCGACAAAGGCAATGCATGTGCCATATTAGGGCACATGCAAGACAGAAATTCACTGCGTAATTCGCGCCACAATCAGTAATTCGTGCCAGTAAAACATTTTCGGAGTACAAAACCGCTCGCATCAGGCGCGCGCGTTGCGCTGATTTCGCCCGCTGGTCCACTGCAAAAACCTGAAGAACTTCCGCGCGCCGAGGAAAACGCGCGCGCACTCGGCTGGGAGCCGATAGTCACACCCCACGCCACGGATAGAATTGGATATCTGGCCGGAAAGGATCGCGACCGGCTCGACGACATCAATCACGCACTGAGAGATCCGACGATCGACGCGCTGTGGTGCCTGCGCGGCGGTTACGGGATGATCCGCATTCTCCCCGGCATCGACTACGACGCGCTGGCGCGGTCGCCCAAAGCCATCATCGGTTACTCAGATGTGACCGCATTGCACGCCGCGGTGCAGCGAAAGTGCAGGCTGATCACCTATCATGGCCCAACCGCGCGGGAGACGATGAGCGATTTCTCGCGCGATTCGTTTTCGCGCGCAGTCGTCGACCAGACCGACTCGTGCGGCGTTGCTCCCAACTCGCGCGAGATCAGTCACGGCCACGCCGAGGGACGACTGGTTGGCGGAAATCTCGCCGTGCTCGCATCGCTCTGCGGAACACCATTCGCCCCCGATCTAACGGACGCCATTCTGATTCTCGAGGACATCAACGAACCCGTGTATCGCATCGACAGGATGCTGCAGCAACTGATGCTCTCGGGTTCGCTGAACGGTTGCCGGGGGATCGTCTTCGGTGCATGCGTCAAATGCCCCGACGACGCGGGCGGTGGTGGCCGTCCTTTCGACGAGGTCGTACGAGAAATTGCTGAGGAGCTTGGCGTCCCGTGCCTGGCGGGAGTTCCCGTCGGCCACATCAAGGAACAGTGGACGATTCCGCTTGGCGCAACAGGTACGCTTGATACCCGAGCTCGCAAGCTCACCGTCACCGCGTACGAATCCTGATCGCTACGATGACTCACAAGACGGGCCAGGACCTCATCGACGAAGCGAAGCACCAGATCGAGCAAATGACGCCCGAGCAGGTGCGCGACATGCAAGCGCGGAAAGAGCGTGTTGTCTACCTCGACGTCAGAGAGCCAAACGAGTGGAACCTCGGCCACCTGCCGCACGCGATACATCTGCCGCGCGGAAATCTCGAGGGAAAAGTCGAAGGGTTGATCGATCGCAATCAGAAAGTTGTCATCTACTGCGCGCGCGGTAATCGATCGGCACTGGCTGCTCTTACGATGAAGCAGATGGGATACGACAAAGTCTCGTCGATGGCGCGCGGAATTCAGGGATGGGCCGAGATCGATGGAGAGATCGTGGATTGACGACAACGAACGCGATCAAAGCCGAGACGTTCGACCTTCCGTGCAATGATGGCCTCACCATCCGCGGCGAAGTGTACGGCGCCCAACCCGCGCTGGCCTCGGTCATCATCTGTCACGGCTTCAAGGGCTTCGCACATTGGGCGTTCTTTCCATATCTCGCTCGCAAGCTGGCCGAAGCTGGCCTCACCGCCATCACCTTTGACTTCTCGGGTAGCGGGATCGGTCCTGATCGCGAGTCTTTCACGGAGCCCGCAGCGTTTGCGGGCAACACATTCTCGAGAGAGCTCGAAGATCTCGACCTGGTCGAGGACTATGCGCGGCGCAGGAAGTGGATCGATGGCAAGTTCGGGTTGTTCGGCCATTCACGAGGAGGTGGAATGGCGATTCTTTTCGCGGCAGCCGAAGGATCCCAAGTGAATTCACTGGTGACCTGGGCCGCGATCTCGTATCCGAGCCGGTGGTCGCCCGAGGATACGCTCACCTGGCGGAAGCGGGGCTACACCGAGATCACCAACTCACGTACGGGGCAGGTGATGCGACTCGAGACAGATCTGCTCGACGACGTAGAGCTGCACGGAAGGACGAAACTCAACATCGAAGCAGCCGCCGCAAAAATCAAAGTGCCGTGGCTGATCGTTCATGGAACGGCTGACGACACCGTGCCCAGCACTGAGGCCGAGCATCTGCACACGTTGTCGAAAAGGACGAGCACATTACGATTGATTGAAGGTGCAAACCACGCGTTCGATGCCAAGCATCCATTGACTTACGTGCCACCAATCTTGGAGAAGGTCGTGAAGGAGACGGTAAATTTTTTCGTCCGGAACGCGGCCGCCAAGTGAAGTGAACGAGCTGATCCGCGGCGAGGAAAGGCTGGCGGCGATCCTCTCCCATCCCGCGATCGCGAAGCTTCGCGCATCGCTGAGCTCGCGACGGCCGGTGGAAGCAGAGGAAGAACCCGGCGTTCGCAAAGCTGCGGTCGCACTCATTTTCAGAGTAGGCGCTGACAGATCGCCCGAGTTGCTTTTCATCAAGCGGGCGGACTATCCAGGCGATCCATGGAGTGGCCAGGTCGCATTTCCAGGCGGACGTGAGGAGGCTGGCGACGCGTCGCTTCAGGAAACGGCGACGCGCGAGACGCGCGAAGAAACCGGGATCGATCTGACGCGTGAGGGGATGGTGATTGGCGTGCTCGACGATCTCCGCCCGCGCACTGTCAGACTGCCCGCCGTCGTCGTTCGTCCCTTCGTTGCAGTTCTCGAGCGGAGCGAGCCCCTGAGATTAAGCTCGGAGGTTGCGCTCGCTTTCTGGATTCCGTTCGGTACCCTCGCCCACAAGGAAGCATGGAGCGAGGATACCGTCTTCGCCCGCGGAGTGCAGATCAACGCCCGCGTCTTTCGGCACGAAGATCACGTCATCTGGGGGATGACGGAACGAATTCTGGCACAATTGCTCGAGCTACTCTGATGATAAGCCACTCAAACGCGTAAGTGATTCCGAACTGCGAGCTAACTGCGAGTTACGAACCTGCTGCGAGCTGCGAACGACTGCGAAGCGAGAGCTATGCAGCGCGTGACGGCCGTTTGCTCGCACCTCGCAATTAGCTCGCAGTTCGCAACTAGTTCGCAGCTCGCAATCAGTTTGCGATCCGCAATCCCTTACCCGTCAAAGTGCTTTCCTTTCTCGTTCTTACCGATCCAGCTCAAGTACTACAAACGACCCTGGAATCATCGGCGGCCTCGGCCGCGGACGATCCGCAGTTGCTGCGGGCGTCGGCCCAAAGTCGGCAGTCACCGTGTAAAGCCGGTGCGTTTTCGGATTCACCGCCATGGTGCGCGCGCCACGCTGTGTCGGAACTGTCTCGACGACGCTGAATTTGTCCGGCGTGTCCTCGTGCACGACGGTGATCGTGCCTTCGCCGTTCGAGGTGAAGGCGAGTCCAGTGCCGGGATCGAAGCCGGCAGCATCGACTCCTGACCCGACCGCCGGACTGGCGATGACTTTGCCCGAGCGCATGTCCACAATCGCCATTGTCTTGTTGCCGCATCCGGCGAACAGTCTCTTGTTGACGCGATCGATCGCCAAACCACTCGGCTCCTCACACGGCGCCAGCGGCCAACGTGCCTCCACGGCGAGGGTCTTCGGATCGAAGACGGCGATCATGCTCTTGTCCTCGAGGTTCGCGTAAACCTTTCCGCCGTCACTGACCGCCGTCTCCGGTCGGCCTTGCAGATCGACGGTTCCGACGACCGTTCCATTGGTAGCGTCGATCGCCGTCGAGTTAGATGTGCCGCCGTTGAAAGTGAAGACGCGCCTCGTGCCCGGATCGTAGAGGATTGCATCCGGATTGCGGCCCGGAACCTTGACGACGCCGATCGGGGCCAGCGTTTTGTAATCGAAGATGGTCACGCTCGAATCCCGGCCATTGCTGGTGAATCCGCGATTGAGCTCCGGGGCGAGGGCGACGCCGTGAATTCCGGGAGTGTTGGGGACATCACCGACGACGGAATTCGTGGCGAGATCGATCACCATGGCGTGCGTTCCACGCGAGAGGAAGAGCCGATTGCTGGCAGTGTCGATCGTCATGTAGTCCCACCCACCCTCACCACCGGCTGGGATCTTGTGGATGACGTGATAGCCTGGCGCCTGGGCTTCGACGAACGGCGGAACGACGAGCGTTGCCCCGGCGAGAATGCCGAGCGCGGCAAAATTTTTCGATCTCACGATGGGCTCCGGATTTGAGGGCAGGGTAAATAACTGGCGGGCAACTTACGCCAGGATTACGGCCTGTCTCAGTGTTGCGTTGAGTCGGCCTTCTCCGCTGCTATCCCGGGCGGGAGTCCAGGCGGGGCCTGCTTGAGATTCAGAATCGGCGCTTCGTGGATGATTTTCCCGCCGAGGTAGGCCGTGTAGGTGACAGTTCCGGTGGCCGCCAGGGAACCGAGAACGACGCCCGCACGCATCCAGCCCGGTATCAGGTCCGCAGGCCTTTTGAGAGACCGCCACCACGCGTATGCGGCAAAGGCGCCGACAACCAGGATGACCCACATCGTAATAGTTGCGAAGTTGTCGTGTTTGTCGATTGTCTCTGGATGTATGTACCACGGATCGTTGAGGGCGTCGTCGGCCTTGCCGCCGGTGAAGAATACCGGATAGACGACTGCTCCAGCCGCCGTAAGCGCTCCCATCGCCGTCAGCCACAGGCCGCGTCGCCCCAGTATCAGTGCGAGGACGGTGACGGCTAACGCGGAGATGCTGAGCACGACCGGAAAGTGATTGATGAGGAGATGCATGTAGGGCCAGGACATCATTGTCTTACTCTCGTCGGTGCGGGAACGCCGGGCATGTGAGACCTCACAAAAACTTACGGCTGACAGGAAACTGTTGCTGCGAATGACCCGTGAACAGCCAATCGCCGCGGGTGAATGCCACCCAGTCCAAGCGTGAATTACAGTTGCGAAAAAAGTTAGGCTATACTAACTTATTTACTAGTTTCACAATAATCTCAGGGAAATCCTCTTGGCGATTCAGCTCGAACGAACACAGCCCAAACCTCCAGACACCGCGATCACCCCCAAGCCCGGATGGCGACGTGCGAGGACCACGCCATCGCTGGTCGAGGTCTATCGCACCGTCCCCGTCGCGGGGAAAGGCTGGTGGCGAAAGATTCTCGCATTCGCCGGACCGGGATACCTGGTTGCCGTCGGATACATGGATCCAGGCAACTGGGCGACCGATCTCGCCGGAGGGGCACAGTTCGGCTACACGCTGCTCACCGTAATCCTCGCCTCCAACTTGATGGCGATTTTGTTACAGGGGCTGGCGTCAAAGCTGGGCATCGTCACCGGTCGCGATCTCGCCCAGGCGTGTCGTGACAACTACTCGAGGCCCGTCAACTTCCTGCTCTGGGTGGGGTGCGAGATTGCCATCGCAGCCTGCGACCTAGCCGAGGTAATCGGCACCGCCATCGCCCTCAATCTGCTTTTCGGCATCCCGGTCATGCTCGGCGTCGTCATCACGGCGGCCGATGTGCTGATCATTCTTTATCTACAGAACAGGGGATTCCGACTGCTCGAGGCGCTCGTCATCACCCTGATCGCGACCGTCGGTCTCTGCTTCCTGTTCGAGATCATTCTGTCGCAGCCGCCATTCGGCGAGGTGATGCGCGGATTCATTCCGACGACTGACATCGTCAGGAACCCATCGATGCTCTACGTCGCGATCGGAATACTCGGCGCGACCGTCATGCCGCACAATCTCTATCTGCACTCGTCGATCGTGCAGACCCGACAGTACGAGGAGACGCCGGAAGGGAAGCACGAGGCAGTCAAGTTCGCGTTCATCGATTCAACGATCGCGCTCTCGTTCGCACTCTTCATCAATGCCGCCATCCTCATCATCGCCGCCGCCACGTTTCACACCAGTGGCCACGCGGAGGTCGGTGAGATTCAGGACGCCTACAAGCTGCTCACGCCGTTGCTCGGCGCCGGAGCCAGTACGGTATTCGCGCTGGCACTGCTCGCGTCGGGCCAGAACTCGACGATCACGGGCACGCTCGCCGGCCAGATCGTGATGGAAGGATTCCTCAACATCCGGCTCCGCCCGTGGCTGCGCCGGCTGATCACCCGGATGATCGCCATCATTCCCGCCGTGATCGTCGCTTTCTTGTATGGGGAGAGCGGGACGGCGAAGCTGCTCGTCCTGAGCCAGGTCATTCTGAGCATGCAGCTCTCGTTTGCTGTGTTTCCGCTGGTGATGTTTACCTCGGACAAGCTGAAGATGGGACAGTTCGTGAACCCACTTTGGCTCAAGTTGCTCGCTTACACCGTTGCGGTAATCATCGGCGGACTCAACATTTGGCTCCTGCTCCAATTCTTTGGTGGATCGGTGAGCTGATGTACCAGCGTATACTCGTGCCCGTCGAGAATTCGCCGTACGACCAGGTCATTCTCGAGCACATCCGCAAGCTGGCTCGCACCTGCAACGATGCCTCGATCGTGCTAATCCACGTCGCCGACGGCTGGGCCGCCCGCAACATCAATCAGCTCGATCTGCGCGAGTCGGAGGAGATGAGGGGCGACCGCGAGTACATCGAGGCGGTCGCCGAATCCCTGGTGAAAGAGGGTTTTCAGGCGGAGGCGATTCTGGCGGGTGGTGATCCGGCCAAAGAGATCGCCGCCTGCGCGCAGCGGGAGAACTGCGATCTCATCGCGATGGCTACGCACGGACATCGCGGGCTCGCCGACGTCTTCCGCGGCAGCGTCGCAAGCGAGCTGCGCCACATTTCCATGCTGCCGGTGTTGATGGTCCGCGGAAATCCGGATTCCAGTCCCGGCGCGCCGAGGCCGGTCACGTGAGCGGCGCGCGGGAAGCGGGAAGCGGGACGCGGGAAGCGGGAGGTGCGACGCGAGAAGCGCTCACAGCACCCGTCGAAGACTATCTCAAAGCGATTTATGCGATCGGGAAGGGAACCGGTGCCGCGGCGACCAACGAGATTGCGCAGCGTCTGGCGCTGGCACCCGCATCGGTGAGTGGAATGGTGAGGCGTCTTGCTGATCAGGGTTTGCTCGCCTACGAGCGCTATCACGGTGTCAAACTCACCGACAGCGGACGCCGCGCCGCGCTGCGCACGCTGCGCCGTCATCGGGTGATCGAAGCATACCTCGCCGAAGCGCTCGGCTACCCCTGGGATCGGGTGCACCAAGAAGCCGAGCGACTGGAGCATGCAGCGTCCGACGAGCTGGTGGACAGGATGGCAGCGACAATCGGCGAGCCGGAAGTCGATCCGCACGGCGCGCCGATTCCGACACGCGATGGTGCGGTCGACGAAACCGAATACAGATCGCTGGCCGACATGAGGGTCGGAGCATCCGGGTCTGTCGTGCGTGTTGCCGACGAGGATCCGGAGATGCTGCGATATCTCGCCGAGCTCGCCATCGTTCCGGGAAAACGCGTCACTGTCAAAGCGCGCGCGCCGTACGATGGTCCGATCACGCTTACAATTGGACGGCAGGAGCTTTCGATCGGACCAGCTTTAGCTGCGCAAGTGCTCGTCGCTCCTCTGGCAGACAGGGCAGGTAGGCGCGGCTAGCTTTCGAGCGTGATCAGCGCGCTCATCGGAGCTCTTTTGCTCCTCCCACAACAGATGCAACAGCCTTCGCCGCGGACGATTGCCATCGACGAGTCGCTCGCTGCGCAAGCGAAGCTCAAAGTAGGCGATCGCGTCACGTTGCTGGCGCGGCCCGCAGCCGAGGATTACGCCGTAATGACGGCGACGCCGAGCGGGTACACGCCCAGTGCCACACCGCCGGAAACTGTCATCGTTGCTGCCATCGTCCGGCGCGGCGCGGATCCGTCCCAGGTGGCGCGCGGCGATCTGCTGGTGCGAATGCATCTCGATCAGCTGCAGGAGATCTCCGGTTACGGGGATCGTGTCGATCGATTCGCCATCGCGACGAAGCCCGGTTCGAGAATCGGCCAGTTGCTCGACCACATCAACGATGTGGCGTTTGGATTCCGAGCCTACCGCTCGCGCGACATTGCCGTCGAGACATCGAGAACGTTTCAGGTCGTCAGCCGCTTTCACCGGGCCATCGGCGTGATCACGATTGTCGCGAGCTCGGTCTTCCTCCTTTGCATCATGGTCCTCAAGGTCGAGGAGCGACGCCGCGACATCGCGGCGCTCCGCCTGATGGGTATTTCGCGCTCGTCGATCGTGAAGTCGATCATCGTCGAGGCGGCGCTGGTGGCGGTGCTCGGCAGCATCCTCGGCGTAGCGCTTGGCTGGGCGGCATCGCTGTTCGTCAACTGGCATTATCAGGGGCTGTACCGCACTCCGCTCGAGTTTTCGATCGTCACTCCGGAGATCGTCGCCGTTGCCGTTTCGTTGTCGCTTTTTCTGGGCGCGGCAGCGGGAGTGCTGGCATCGTTACGACTCGTGCGCACGCCACCACTCGTTCTGCTGGGTCGCTGAGTGCGGCTGACGCTGGCTCGCGCATCGCTCATCAGGCATCGCGCACGCACCGTCCTCGCAGTACTCGGCGTCGCTGTCGCCGCGGCGATGCTGCTCGACATGGTGATGCTTGCCACCGGGATGCGCGAGTCATTTCGCGAGCTGCTGGTTTCACGCGGATTCGACATCCGTCTCGCGCCCAAGGGAACACTGCCGTTCGACACCGACGCGACGATACCGAGCGTCGGCGCCGTCACGGCAGTATTGCGCAGCAATCCCGACATCCGAGAGATAAGCCCAGTCCTCGGTGCATCAATCCACATCCCGGTCGGGCCTCGGGACGTGAGTGCCACGATTCTTGGCATCGATCCCACTGTGCAGGGCGATTACGAGTTTCTGTCGGGGCGAGACGTCACCACACCAGACGCGATGGTGGCAAACGACAGCTTGATCAAGCGTCTGCACGCCCGGATTGGCGACACGCTCTCTGTCGCCACCGGCTACGATCCGCAAACCCGCACTTACTCGGGACAGCGAAAACTGGTTTTGACGGGTCGGGTGCGTTTCATCTATGGCGCCGCGGAACAATTGTCGGCTGCCGTTCGGCGCGAGACCCTCGAAGACATGGGAGATCCAGCCCGTCGCGACCGGGCATCCCTGTTCATGGTGCGTGTGCGCAAAGGAGCCGACCCCGACCGAGTGCGTGACTGGATCGAGACCTACATCCCAACGGTGTCGGCGATTTCTGTCGCCACGGCAATCGCCCAGGTCGATCAGAGACTCAGCTACTTCCGCCAGCTGGCGATCATCCTCGGAAGTGTAAGTCTACTAGTCGGGTTTCTGCTGGTGACGACGCTGGTAACGGTGTCGGTGAACGAGCGTGCCGGCGAGATCGCGGTCATGCGGGCGATCGGAGTTTCGCGCACGCACGTCGTGGAGCAGATCGTCGCCGAGGGTGTGGTGATCAGCATCGTGGGTGCGTTGCTCGGTTTGGCGCTCGGGCTCGTTACAGCGAGATATCTCAACGGAATTCTCTCCACGTTCCCCGGCCTGCCGATGGCGATCGACTTTTTTCTCTTCCAGCCATTGGCCGCATGGTCGGCCCTCGGCTTACTCGCGGTCAGTGGAATCGCGGCCGGCATCTATCCGGCGTGGCGAGCGGCATCGCTGCCGATCTCCGAAACACTACGGCGCGAGGCGATCGCGTGAGCGAGGCGACGGCAACTCAGGACGTGCACGTCGACCGCGTCCTGGTCTCACTCCGCGACGTGCATCGCGACTACCCGCTCGGCGCCGAGCGAGTGCACGCACTACAGGGAGTGACACTCGATGTCGAGCGCGGCGATTACGTCGCCATCGTCGGCCCGTCCGGTTGTGGCAAATCAACGTTGCTCAATTTGATCGGAGTGATCGATCAGCCGACGTCGGGCACCGTCGAGATCGGAGGGAAGCGCGTCGATCAGATGAGCGATTGGGAGGCGACTTCCTTTCGGCTACGAAACATCGGCTTCGTCTTCCAGCGCTTCTACCTGATGCCGATCCTTTCGGCGTTGGAGAATGTCGCGCTGCCGATGGCGGAGGCGGGATTTCCCAAGGAAGAGCAGCGGATGCGAGCCGCGGAGCTCCTGGAATATGTGGGACTGAGCAGCCGGGAACGTCATCGTCCATCGCAGCTCTCTGGTGGTGAGCAGCAGCGGGTAGCGATCGCGCGCGCACTGGCCAACCGTCCGGCACTCCTTCTTGCCGACGAGCCGACCGGCGAGCTCGACGCGCATACTGGCGCCGAGATCATCTCGCTGTTCCAGCGCTTGAA